>OCTX012254837.1_pt1 | contig 45050 bp, 44 predicted proteins | sample 1539691 | NCBI WGS metagenome assembly OCTX01 (sample SAMN02144231, study PRJEB22623) | gut metagenome | biome: sheep rumen | host: Ovis aries | place: New Zealand
CTCTCTTTCGAAAGACGGTGCAAAGGTACTGCTTTTCAGGCATACGGCAAAACGTATCTGCCACAAAATGATTTTTGCGTCTCATTTTGTAATATAACCCATTATACGGAAAATTAATATACGATTGGCAAGATATTAAAAAAAATACCAATATTCAACATCCATATATTCGGGATATTGAGTCGAAATGTAGATATCTATCGTATCACCTTTTTTAAATCCCAACAGCATATCATCCGGAAATGAAGAGGTAGAAGTGTATGATTTACCGTCCCATTCATATTGGAAAACACCATAGGAATGCAATCCGCGTTTAGGTATATCTATAAGCGTGGCTGTGATAACTTGATGCGAGGTTCCTAATAAAAAAACTTTTTTGATATAATGACATATGTCAATTGAGTTGATGACTAATAGTATCCCTAAGAATATGGCAAATGGATATTTTGACACTATATAAGAAAGAAACCTACTCTTATTCTTCATTTTTTTTCTACCACAATAGACCCAACTACGAAAAAAACGTTTGCGAACAATGAGATAAGCAACGCATCTATCAAAAAGCGTATGAAATAGAACATGAATTCCATAAAGATAAAACATCAGTCCTATTGTTGCAATCATGTAGGTTGCGTGAAATAGCCAAATTGGGTTCGAGACAAAATTTCGTATTTGTTCTATTATTAAAAGTAGTGGTGGAGCAATAATATACAAAGTTTTAAACGGGATATCTTCTCCATTTATATCGCCAATCATCACATATGAAAATGTGGCAATAATAACCGGTATTATAAATCCCCAATGGTAATTTTTTCGAGCCACTATAGATTGAGCAAGAACATAGATAACGATTGAACTTACCCAATCTTTTTCTGCAGGAATCGTTTCCGTAGGTAAAAACAGATAACACCCCCAAAAGATAACACACATAAAAACAACATATAGGATAACAAAGGCTAGATAATACAATATTCTTTTATATAAATTCATAATATATCAATGGCTTAGATTAACGCTCTTTAATAAATTTTCTGCATTTTTGACATGCATGTCATATAAAGGATCATTATCTGCATCTTCACTCAACGTACTCTGCGCCCCCATAGTCTCTTGCACGACAGACACCACCTCCCTCATGAATAGAATATTTCACTTAATCCTAATAAGTTTCTATCCAAGAACATACTATATGAGATGTCGTACATTCATCCAAAAGAGTTTCTCCCGTTTTAATATCTTGAGGCAGGTATGTGCCGGTTAGCAATAGACTTGCTTTGCTTAAAATGCAAGGTAGATATTCCATCTGTACTCCTTTTTCCAAATAGTAATAAGCTTCCTGGAATCGCTCCGTATCCATCATAAACGGATATCCATATTGTTTTAAAAAACATACATAAGTGTCTTGTATAGCCAAAGGATAATGCATACTATCTGCTAATAATTTAGCAACGGGCAATAATCTATTTGTCGGAGCTATTTGTCTTAAGATCTGGTAGCCAAGGGTATCCCTTCCCGATTCGATTGCTGTAATAAAAGAATCCATCTTAACTATTTCATGTGAATAAAGATGACTTGAATGGTAATAATCTTCAGGTTCTCCAATATACCGTGATTTGTCAATCCAATCTACGATTGTTTGTTTAAAAGGGATCCTTTCTTTTAATGTAGATAGACCGCAGTATTTGCCACATGCGAAAAACTTAAGTTCATAATATAAGCAACTATCCGACTCTTCATCCACTAAAAAAGTCAAATAATTGTACGCTAACACACATCGGGCACTGTCTCCCATAAACTCGCATAATTGACGCTCAGGAATATCTTCATAGCACCCACACATTAATTCTATAAAACTATCCAAGTCGGCATTTTTATATACATTATTGATAAGAAGCTCTTTATCTTTATGATGATAATCACAGTATGTCATAATGCACAACGAATCGTACAGTTTAAACAGCATAAAAGCTAAAAAGCAGAATAATATCAAAAATATGATTATATATTTACGTTTCATTGGCATTAAATATCTATTTGTAATAGACTTTTAACAATCTCACTAGTCGGTATCGTCTTTCCAAAAATTCTTATCGGGTTACCATTTGGGTCAGTTACCACTTCTCCATTTTTATATATCTGCCAAACCGGAGGCGACTCGCATTCTTCCCTCTTCCCCAATAATCAACAGATTCTTGGGGTCCCCGCTTGTGTTCCCACAAAAATCGTGCCCGAGTGAGAAAGTGAGCCTGTCAAAATCATTCCAACGGTGGAAACTGGTTCTTCCTCTATACGATTTACGCGGAACAAAGTAACAGATTGCCCGCGAAATCGAAGAAAATTTTGTATTTTCCGCGGGCATAATCATTAGATAAGCCGCGAAATTGAATGAAAATTTGCATTTTTCGCGGGCAAATTCTTGCGTATATCAGAAAGGTAGTAACGATGGACGACCTGTTTATAGAGTAAATAATCCTTTGTCCATTTGCCCCCAATCATGCCCGACGATAGATAGCACGGCCGGTAGTCACATTCGCCATACCAAACGGCATTGGGGCATGATATCACCTATAATCCGGTGGTTCTATTTCTTTAATGCTCCATCTTTCTGTAACACGAATTTCCTCTGCCGGGATGTCGTCCTCGTTCCTAAAATGAGTGAGACGATAATATTGCCATCCCCCTTTATCATTGAACGCTATTCCAAAATCATGCTTTGATACTTTGTCTTCACTCCTAAATGCCCCATAGAAATAGTATATATGGCTACTTCCAATTGTTTCTCGAAATCGGATTATTGGCTTTAACAGTTGTTCTATGTTGTCTGCATCATTTATCGCAGCACAGTACATTGCTTTTTCTTCTGGCGTAGGAGTATACACACCTTGTATAGGCACATGCGCACTTGGTTCATGCACTTCTTCCACTCGTCCTGTAGTTGCATTACATATAACAGGATAGTTATAATAAAGCGAAGAGTCTCGAGAAAAATGATAAATATAAAACACAATATTTTCTCTTGTATAATTTTGAAAACGATAGTTTACATATTGCGCATAATCCAATGAAATAGTATCCAGTATTGGTGCAATACGCGCTGACACTTCCTGTATCTGATTTTTTGTGTCGTCTTTCTTGCCACAAGAACCACACAAAAACACAATGGAAAACAGTATATATATTATTATAAACCTGGCCATAAATCTTGTGGTTTTATATATCGATACTCAATTACTATTGACTTGGATGATTCTATCTTTTATAATTGTAAATTGTTATGCTCTTTAATAGATGCCGACCCAATACTTCCACGAATAATGTTGCATCTGATTTGTGTCGATTTTCAACTCTTGCAATCGCGAATTAAAGTCATTATATAACTCAAATTTTTCTGTTATCCAAGGTTGCCCATTCTTCTTATTCCATGGGATTTTCTTTCCTGAATCACATACAAGAATTGTATCCTCTTCTAACTGCTCTATAATATAGTACACATCGGAACTTTTTCCTTCTGCTTGCGCAACAATGAATTGGTCATTCCAAAAAACTTGCTTAACATTGTCGACCACTCCAGTGCCTCCAAATCTATCGCCTTCGTCATGACACAAACAAATTCGGCTATCTATATCGTACAATATATAATTAATTCCTGATAGTTTTTTTATCCCTTCGAATGTTAAGAACAAAAGCAAAAGGAGTAAAATTGCTCCAAAACAGATAAGCAACTTGTATCTTTTCTTCATAGTAATATTTATTTTGATGATTGCCACACAAACCAACTCGGCGGGTTAGTAAGATAAAAGAAATCGTCATTATCCAGGCTACTCTCTATTGTTACCGCATCTTTCTTGCAGTATGGATCCTTATATATGCTGACTGGAACATCATACGCAAGTCGAAGATTAATACTGTCACGTGCAACAGGAAAAATGGATTGGCAACACAATGTCGCACATAACGCTAATATATATCGTATACTTTTCATTGTCTTGTAAGTGGACTATCCAAGTTTTGGCATATCTATTCAAAAGGCCAACCGTCTCCGGATGAGTTGCGATGCAAAGGTGCTGCTATCAGATACATGTTGAGATAGGAAATTTCCTTATTTCGATCACAATACTCCTTTAATTGCGCACGAATAAAATCTATATGCGTAGCCGATAGGGGATAGTCCTCTGTTTCGGACATACACCGGAAAGAAAGCGGCGCATCGCTATGCCGGTATTGAAACAGAACCATTTTTCTGCTGGTGACTTCTGATGTACCCGTAGCATTCTCAGCGAGGCTAATTTGCTTCTGAAGTTGTGCGTATAACAGATATAACGAATCGGATTGATTCCAGAGGATATAATTCAGGCTATCGAAAGCAGACAGTACATATAGTCTTCGGAAATCAGAAATATTCAGACTCTCCAATTTGCAATCTTCGCAAGCGGTATTGGTAAAGACAATCTCTTCTTGGCGCTTTTGATCGGTCAAAGTGCAAGTTCCGCCGGATGCCACAATGGAATAATCCTGCTTATTGCGCTCCAATTTCTTGTATGCCTGATACCAGGTGGAGTTGCTTTTCTCTTTCCGGGATAAATCGTTCCAAAAATGCGTCGCATAGTCTTTCGCAAAAGAGAGAAATGATTCCATCGAATCAGGATACTGCCAATAGTAACGTTTGTATTCGTTAATGGCGACTGATACATCGAAAGCGAAATCACGCCCTCTGTAACTTTGTTTGGGTACGGAGGCAAAGATTTCGTTCGCATAGTGTAACTCCTGGGGTAACGTTTTTGGAATAACGATAAATTTCGTTGTCCATTGTTGCCAAGGATACACAGTAAGAGGGTTTATATAATCTCCGAGCCACCAATGCCATAATCGCAACTCTTCATAAAACGCAGGCCGTAATGCATCCATGCAGAATTCTGTTTTGTCATAACGAATAAATTCTAAATCAACAATCTCCTTCACTTTAAGTTCTTTATTAACTGCAACATTTGTGGTATCAAAGTGAATCCAAAATAGCATAACACCTTGAATGGTATCTATCACGTTGGGCGAACATACCACAAGCCTTGATTCTGGATCACAAGGAGTCTCATCAATATTATCCACAATTGTTGAGCAAAACAATGTTTTCCCAACATAAATTGGTGTTCGTATCGGGTCATATATGGCATCATTATTGTCTGCTAAGCAATAAACAGATGATACAACAAGAATTATTATTAATATTTTTCTCATAGATATATTGGATAAAACTGTTTAATTAACGATTGTGTTTGATTATTTTTTCGCGCTATTAATCTAATAATATCTTAAATAAGATTTCTTTTCCAAGTTCTTCATCCTGTTCAACAAATTGACCAGTTATCAACATAAATGCGTATGTTAATTGAGACTTTTTCTCTCCGTGAGCTATTCCTTGAAGTAAGATATTTACTATTTCTTTCTCTTGTTCTTCATTAATTCGTGCTAATTCTAAATCAGTATAACCATCAACATAACTTCTAAATTGCGCATAATAGGAAGAAGGACTATCCGGCTCTGCTAAAATACTATTAAATTTCATATTTGTCATATCATCAAATGTATATACATATTTTAAGGGCATAAGTATCACTTTTACCATTTCATAAAACTGTCGCCTTTCTTGCCAGGTATTTATTTCTCTATGATTATAATAATAAAGTTCTGGGATTAAAATAGCTTCTCTTGAATGAAAAGCATTAATCGCTTTTTCCGCGCAGTCTAAAAGAATCGGTCCACTATAATTCATATGATTAATCAAGAATGCCTCAAATAAGCATGGATATATGAGATGTAATGTTGTATCACTAATGATTAATTGTTGTAGGTATAGTGCACAGTTGCATACAAAAGTAGAATCATCCCACCCGTGACGCACCTCTATTGTTTGTTTCTCAGTATCATAAATTAATCTTGTATTAAACATTAGGTATTCTTCAATTGTTTGCGAAGGATTTTCGGCATCAGGGCTCTTTAATATCATGGATATTGAAACCGAATCTTCTCCTAAATACTCCAGAAATGCACGTAAGAGATCCTGTTGACTATTATCAGCATTTAGCATGGATACTCTTGAAAACAATAATATTATATAAAAGATTTTTTTATACATTGCTTTTCCAACTGAAATATTTTTTATTCGTAATAGAGCGACTTTTTACTTTTGTATCAAGTATTGGGCATAAGGCGAGTACACCCAATCGGAGGATTGAGCAGCAGCAGTACAATGAAGACCGGATAAAATCAAACCCGTGAACAAAAGACATATGGAAAGGTATCTATCCATTGCATTCACCAATTTTGCTGCAAATGTACAACATTTTTTTCACGTATGCAAATCTTTTTTCAAATTTTCAGGGGAAACACGCTAATTTGAACAAAAAAAGACACAACCTTTCGATTGTGCCTCTGCGATCCCATTTACCGTCTCAAATCTGACTCTCCCTATTTTACGCCTCAGAGAGAGGGCGGTATGTTTATTTTGTCATCAACTGGCGCTGAACGCTGCCAATAGTAGCACAATGGATAATAGGCATATCTCCTGCCGAATGTTGACGCGGCAGGAAACGGCCTTTGGTAACAGCAGAGAGCATTTTCTCTACAAACGGCTCCAAATTGATCACATCCACATGCATATCGCTATGCGTGAGGTTGTAAAGTTCGTCTGCCGCTGAACGGGAAATCTGCGCCACACCACTCATATCCAACAAGTATTCGTTGGTTGGCTCTAGAGAAGCGGCTAAACGCTCCATCATCTGGCGCGTGTGTAACTGCGCACCATATTGCTCTCGTATATTGATAATCTGCTTCATATTAACTCATATAATTATAAATGTTAAAACCATCAAGCACATGTGCCGGGATACGAACCATGATCATTGTGCCTTTGAAATCAATCTCCGGAGGCAGGGCGAGGATAGCACGTTTGTTCGGTACTTGCAACATCAGCGCGTTCCCGGAAAGTACTGCAAACTCACCATGCAAACCTTCCACCACCATCTTCATGTTCGACGAGATGCCGTAGCCGCGTTATTAGTCATGTCATTTTCGTTTCAGCCTGCAAATGTACAACATTTTTTTCACGTATGCAAATCTTTTTTCAAATTTTCAGGGGAAACACGCTAATTTGAACAAAAAACCGCCAAACGCTCCGTGATGGGTGTTTCAATGGTTTCCATAGTTGTTCGTTCTCAAAATCCGCTGCAAAGATACAACTTTTTTTAAATTATACAAGGAAAAACGATAGAAAATTTGCGTATGTCATAAAAAAGTAGTACTTTTGTAGCCTGAAATGAAAGAAACAGCACTTTTGGCATATTGTATTCCGGGTGTTCGTGAGGCAGGCTGCGACGAGGCAGGCCGCGGTCCGCTCGCCGGCAGCGTGTTTGCAGCAGCCGTCATCTTGCCGCCTGTCATACCCGATGGGCTCCGGGGACTCAACGACTCCAAGAAGCTCACCGAGCACCAACGCGACGCGCTGCGCCCCGTTATCGAAGAGACGGCACTGGCGTGGGCTGTAGCAGAGGTAACGGCCGAAGAGATAGACCGCGTCAATATCCTGAATGCCTCGATTCTCGGTATGCATCGGGCGTTGGAGCAACTGACTATCCGTCCGGAGCATATTCTGGTGGACGGCAACCGGTGGAAGCCCTACATCCCCGCCGGCGAGGTGATGGAGATACCCGCGCGCACCGTAGTCAAAGGTGATGCCAAATACATGAGTATTGCCGCTGCCAGTATCCTGGCCAAGACCTACCGCGACGCCTACATGAACCGCCTGCACGTGGAATACCCCATGTACCGCTGGAACGAGAACAAAGGCTACCCCACCCGCGCTCACTACGAAGCACTGCGTCAGTTCGGGCCCACGCCTTACCACCGAAAGAGCTTTAAATTGATAATTGATAGTTGATAATTCATGAAAGAAACCTTACAATTTCTGAGCGAATTGGCTGCGAATAATAACAAGGAGTGGTTCGACGCCAACCGTTCGCGGTACAAAACGCTGCGCGAACGATTTGAGCAGTTCACCGATACGTATATCCACCGCCTGGCAGAAGAAGTGGATCCGACCCTCGTCGGCCTGAAAGCCAAAGACTGTATCTGGCGCATCAACCGCGATATTCGTTTCTCCAACGACAAACGCCCCTACAAGGAGTGGTTCGGTGCTTTCCCCGCAGCCGGAGGCGGCAAGAAGAGTCCGCGCGGCGGATACTACGTGCACATACAGCCCGGGCAGTGTATGTTCGCCGCCGGAATATGGGGCCCCGACAAGGATCTGTTGCGCGCACTACGAGACGATATCGTGGATAACTACGATGAGCTGGAGGAAATCATGGCCGGCAGCGCGTTCCGGGAGTTCTTTACGGACTTCGACACCGATTATATGCTCACGCGCGTACCCGCAGGTTACGATGCCGACTTTGTGCATGCCGACTGGCTCAAACGCAAGTGCTTCACCATCTCCACGCCACTGACCGACCGGCAGGTCTGCGACCCGCATTTCATGGACCGACTCATCCGCATCGCCAAGGCAGCCTACCCCGTGAACCGATTCCTGAACTACCGATGGTGACACTCCATCGGTTCTCGGTTCTGGGTTCTGGGTTATCGGTTCTCGAACCTAAAAAAGATATTCATTATTCATTAATCATTATTCATTAAAACAGAATATGCTCATCGAATTAGCATCGCCTTTACATCAAGAGCCGGTACATCTGGACCATATGCCCGATGAGGCCCTGACACGCGACCAACAGGTCGTAGCCATCCTAACGGGCGGCACCGAGGCGCTCTTCCTGAAGCGCGTAGAAGCCGGCGAGATAAGCCTGGACCGCCCTATTATACTACTCGCCACCCAGCAGAGCAACTCGCTGGCAGCATCAATGGAAATACTCAGTTGGATTAATCAGCATAACGGACATGGAGAGATTAGGTGTCATTGGTAAACCCAGCGACTGGCTCATTGCCTCGCAGGTAGATAAGGCGCATGTAGAAAAAGCCTTACAAATCGAGTTGGTGGAGATACCCATTGAGGAGGTGACCTCGCTCGGGCGAGTGGATGGCGGTAAGGAAGGTGCAGACCTTATCTACGACCGCCTGAAAGAAATCATCAATAAATACCGGCTGACGGGTCTGACGCTTCGCTGCTTTGATCTGCTGACCACGGTCTATAACACCGGCTGCCTGGCGCTGGCACGCCTCAATGCAGAAGGCATACCTGCCGCCTGCGAGGGAGATATACCCGCCCTCTTGACCATGGTACTAGCCAAGAAAGTGTCGGGCTATACCGGCTTTCAGGTCAATGCAGCCCGTATCGAGGAAGATGGCGACAAATGTCGCATTCTGCTGGCGCACTGCACCGTGCCCATGAATATGGTGACCCGGTACGAGTTCACCACCCATTTTGAGTCTGGTATCGGCATCGCGCTGCATGGCGAGTTGCCCACCGGCGATTACACCCTGATGAAACTGAGCGGCAGCCTGGATAACTTCATGGTAGCCGATGTACAGCTTATCCGTAACCAATACGAACCGAACCTATGCCGCACGCAGGTATGGATAGAAGGGGATCGACAATTAGCCGACTACATGCTGCACCACCCCATTGCCAACCATCATATCCTGTTGCCCGGACATCACGCCGATAAATTTCAACCTGCCAAATGAAAGAACCTATTGAAGACCTGCGGGCGTATTTTGCCACGCATGGCGAAGAAGATAACTACCGCGTAGCCAAACGCGAGGCTTTCCGCCAATGGAACGAACGCGAGCGTTTCTGTTCGCACTGTGGCAGTCCGCTGCCTCCTGTGAATATCGAGGGCACCAATCCCGAACGCCCATGCCCCGCGTGCGGAATGATACATTTTCCGCGTATCGAGCCCTGCGTCATCATCCGTATCGAGAAGGACGGCAAGATGCTGCTCGCCAAACACGTGCAACGCAACACCCATATCTATGCTTGCATAGCCGGTTTCATCGAGGCGGGCGAGTCGGCTGAACATGCCGTACAACGCGAGATACGCGAGGAAACGGGACTCGAAGTCAGCGACATACGCTATTTCGGCAGTCAGTCATGGCCATTCCCCGACCAACTGATGTTAGCCTTCACGGCACAATATGCCGGCGGCGAGATACACGTGCAGGAGGATGAACTTTCAGACGCCGGTTGGTTCAGTCCCGACAACCTGCCGGCACACCCGCGGCAGGGGTCTATCTCCTGGCGACTGATTCACGAGGGATAAACGACAAATAGTATGGGAACGGAACGACAGAATCTGACAAAAGCCGGCAATGGTATCTACAAAGACCGCGGCAGTAAGTTCTTGGGCTTTGCCGAGCCGATCAAAGACGAAGCGGAAGCCAAAGCGCGCATTGCCTGGTACAAGAAGAAATACCACGACGCGCGGCACGTATGTTATGCCTACCGATTGGGCGAAGACCTGTGGCGCACCAAGGACGACGGAGAACCGCATGGCACCGCCGGGCTACCCATTCTGCGCAGCATCGACGCACGCAACCTGGATAACGTACTCGTGGTCGTCGTACGCTACTTTGGCGGCACGCTGCTCGGTACCGGCGGACTGATGGTCGCCTACCGCGAGGCCGCGAAAGCAGCACTGGATAGTTGATAATTGATAGTTGATAGTTGATGATTCAAACTATGTTACCATTAGCAGAACGCATGAGGCCCAAGAGCCTCAGGGATTATATCGGACAGAAGCACTTGGTGGGCGAAGGAGCCGTACTGAGGCAGATGATTGAAAGCGGCAATCTGTCGTCGTTCATTCTATGGGGACCGCCGGGTGTGGGCAAGACCACCCTGGCGCGCATCATCGCCCACGAGATGCAGCGACCATTCTATACCCTCAGCGCCGTGACCAGCGGCGTCAAGGAGGTACGCGATGTGATTGAGAAAGCCAAGAAGGAAAGCCGCATGCAGAGCGGACTATTCGCGCAGCAGACCGACCAACGCAGCCCCATACTCTTCATCGACGAGATACACCGCTTCTCCAAGTCGCAGCAAGACAGCCTGCTCGGCGCTGTAGAAGATGGCACCATCACACTCATCGGCGCCACCACCGAGAACCCCAGCTTTGAGGTCATCAACCCGCTATTGAGCCGCTGCCAGGTCTATGTACTGAAATCGCTGGAACGCGAAGACCTGCTGGAACTGCTGAACCGCGTGCTACAGGAGGATGAGATCATCCGCAGCAAGGGGCTGCAGATTCAGGATACCGAAGCCATCCTGCGCTACAGCGGCGGCGATGCACGCAAACTCCTCAATATCGTGGAACTCATTGCATCCACCCCCACGGCAGGCGACAAACCCATTACCAACGACGAGGTGACCATGCTGCTGCAGCAAAACCCCGTAGCCTACGACAAAGACGGTGAGTTGCACTACGACATCATCTCCGCCTTCATCAAGTCCATCCGCGGCAGCGATCCCGACGGAGCCTTATACTGGCTGGCACGCATGGTAGCCGCAGGCGAAGACCCTAAGTTCATCGCACGCCGGCTGGTTATATCCGCCTCGGAGGATATCGGTCTTGCGAACCCCAACGCCATGCTGGTCGCCAATGCCTGTTTCGACACCCTGACGAAGATAGGTTGGCCCGAAGGCCGCATACCGTTGGCAATGGCTACCGTCTATCTGGCTACTTCGCAGAAATCCAATAGTGCCTATCTGGCTATCGATGAGGCACTCCGCACCGTAGAGAAGACCGGCAACCTGGCGGTTCCCCTGCACTTGAGGAACGCACCCACCAAACTGATGGAAGAGTTGGGCTACAGCGAAGGCTACAAATACGCGCACGACTACCCCAACCACTTCGTCAAACAGCAGTTCCTGCCCGACGAACTGAAGGATACCAAGTTCTGGCACCCGCAAGGTAGTCCGCAGGAGAAGAAGATGGCGGAGTGGATGGATTTCCTATGGAAAAATTAAAAAGGATATTCATTATTCATTAAAAAGGATATTCATTATTCATTAATCATTATTCATTGAAAAATCGTGCTCGGTGTTTACGTCCATATTCCATTTTGTCAATCGCGGTGTCGGTATTGCGATTTCTTCTCTACGACCCTTTTAGGCCGGCGGGAGGAATATGTCCGTGCGCTGTTAGCCGAAATCGGGCCGGAACCCTACCAGCCCGATACCATTTATCTGGGCGGCGGTACGCCCAGCCTATTGGATACGGATGCCATCCGGCAAATACTATCGGCTATCGGTACCCGTAATGCCCGCGAAGTGACCATTGAAGTCAATCCGGGTGACGTAACGCCGGACAAGGCGTCCAAATGGATAGCAGCCGGCGTCAACCGCGTGAGTATGGGCATCCAGTCGTTTCAGGATGAGCTGCTGCGTATCATCGGCCGCCGCCATACTGCCGGCGAGGCGCGCAATGCCATCACCATACTACGCGAAGCGGGCATCCGAAACCTCAGTATCGACCTCATGTACGGTCTGCCACGCCAAACAGAGGCAATGTGGCAAGCAGATATCGCGGAGGCGATACAGACCGGCGCCGAACATGTGTCCTGCTACTGCCTCAGTTACGAAGAAGGCACACCCCTTTGGCAGGCGCGCGAACGCGGCGAGATACAGGAAACCGATGAGGAAACGGAGAACAGCATGTACGACTACCTCTGCGATGCCCTACGCCGGGCTGGCTATGAGCACTACGAAGTGAGCAACTTTGCCCTGCCCCATTTCCGCGCAGTCCATAACAGCAACTACTGGAACGACACCCCCTATATCGGCTTTGGTGCCGGCGCGCATTCCTACGACGGGAAACGCAGATTTTGGAACCCAAGTGACTTAAATACCTATATTCAGGCGGCTTTGGCACGGGATTTGTTGCGTGAAGAAGAGGTACTGACTGACGAGCAAAAACACATGGAGCGCATCATGCTATCCCTCCGCACGCGGGAAGGGGTTGCCGCTGACATATTGGATACGGAAGGTATAGCGAAAGCGGAACAACTGACAGCCGAAAACCTACTTCGCAAGCAAAACGAACATTATATTGCCACCCAAGCAGGGCTGCATATACTAAATAGAATAACAGAACAACTGATATGAAGAAATACAACGAATGGTCTTTTAATGCCAAGTTTTTGGTGTGGTTTTGGGGGCTGATCCTGATCGGCATTCTGTCGGTATGGCTGCTCATATATAGCATTGCCAATGGTTGGTTAGGATATCTGCCTCCCTTAGAGGAATTGCAGAATCCGAAGAATAAATACGCTACGGAGCTTTTCTCCGCCGATGGCGAATCGCTGGGTCGTTACTACCGCAAGGAGAACCGCGTAGGGGTCACCTACGACGAGTTGTCGCCCAATTTGGTAAATGCCCTCGTCGCCACCGAGGATGCCCGTTTCTACCGGCATACGGGTGTGGATATGAAGTCGCTGTTCCGAGCCATACTGCGTTTGGGGCGCGCCGGAGGCGGTAGTACCCTGACACAACAGTTAGCCAAACAGCTATGGTCACCCCGAGCGGGAAACATATTCGAACGCGCCATGCAGAAACCCATCGAATGGGTTATTGCGACCAAGTTAGAGCGTCTTTATTCCAAAGACGAGATCCTGACTATGTACCTCAATCAGTTTGACTTCCTCCACAACGCCGTAGGTATCAAGTCGGCTTCGCAGGTCTATTTCTCCACCACCCCCGCGGAACTGAAGACCGAGGAAGCCGCCACACTGGTCGGTATGTGTAAGAACCCCGCCATCTACAACCCCATTCGTCGGCCCGAGCGCACCCGGCAACGGCGCAATACGGTGCTGAGCCAGATGTGCAAGTACCATTATATCACGCCGGAGGAACGCGACTCGCTGCAGGCCATTCCGCTGACGCTGAAATACCGTAGCGTGGACCACAAGCAGGGACTCGCACCCTATTTCCGCGAGTACCTGCGGCTGGTGCTGACCGCCAAAGAGCCCAAGGAGAGCAACTATCCCGAATGGAACAAGGTGCAATACCGCATCGACCGCCGGCAATGGGACGAAAACCCGCTCTACGGCTTCTGCAACAAGAACCACAAACCCGACGGAACACCCTACGACCTGTATCAGGATGGTCTGAAGATCTACACCACCCTCGACACGCGCATGCAACGCTACGCCGAAGAGGCGGTGCGCGAACATATGATGTTCAAGCAAGAGCAGTTCTTCAACGAGAAAAAAGGTCGTTCGTACGCTCCCTTCTCGCGCAGTTTAAGTGCCGAACAGCGTGAACAGATTCTGGTTCGCTCTATGCGGCAGACCGACCGTTATCGCGGACTCAAGAACGCCGGACTAAGCGAACAGGAGATACGCAAGGTCTTCGACACTCCCATTGAGATGCAGGTATTCAGCTACAACGGATCTATCGATACCATCATGTCACCCATGGATTCCATCAAGTGGGATAAATACTTCCTGCGCTGCGGATTTATGTCCATTGACCCGCGTAATGGGCACGTAAAGGCGTACGTGGGTGGTCCGGACTTCTCGCATTTCCAATTTGATATGGCAACCATGGGTAAGCGTCAGATTGGTTCGACGGTAAAGCCCTACCTCTTCACTTTAGCCATGGATGAGGGAATGTGGCCCTGCGACCGGGTTAAGAACGAACCCTACACCCTGATTGACGCCAACGGCAGGAAGTGGACACCCAAGGACTCGCACGCCGAGAATGTAGGCGAGATGGTGGACTTGACCTGGGGACTCAAGAAATCCAGTAACTGGATTGCTGCCTACCTGATGTCACTTTTCACACCCGACCAACTGGCACTTCTCATGCACTCGTTCGGTATCCAGGGCGATATAGACGCAGTGGTCAGCATGTGTCTGGGAACCTGTGATGTTAGCGTGGAGGAGATGACCGATGCCTATACCGCATTCGTCAACCGTGGTATTCGAACCGAACCGCTCTACGTAACACGCATCGAGGATAATAATGGCAACGTGCTCGCAACCTTTGCGCCTAAGACGCACGAGATCATCAGCGAGTTGACATCCTACAAGATGATTTATATGCTCGAAAAAGTGGTCACCGAAGGTACCGGTATGCGTCTGCGCGGCAGTCAGTATGCCCTCAGAATGCCTATGGGCGGCAAGACCGGTACTACCCAGAATAACTCCGACGGTTGGTTCATCGGTTTCACGCCCGAACTGGTTGCCGGTTGCTGGATGGGAGGCGAGGACCGCGCCATACACTTCGATTCCATGGAACGAGGACAAGGTGCACGTACTGCCATGCCTATCTTCGCCCTGTTCATGCAGAAGATCTACAACGACCCCGAACTGGGCTTCGACCCCAACATGCAATTTGATATCCCCGAATGGTTTGACCCCGCAGCAGGATGTAAGTAAGTTGATAGTTGATAATTGATAGTTGATAGTTAGAATACGACATATTGTTTTAGCCCTTCTGCTCCTTTCACCTTTAACCATTAACCTTTCCCCCTTAAAGGCGCAGATCAATACCGATCGAATCTTGTCGATTGGACGTAACGCTTTGTATTTCGATGACTACGTGTTGTCGATACAGTACTTCAATCAGGTTATCAAGCTGAAACCCTACCTGGCGGAACCCTACCTATTGCGTGCAATCGCCAAGACGCAACTCAGCGACTACCAGGGTGCCCTGCGCGACTGCAACCATTGCATCGAGCTCAACCCCTTCCTGCCCGGCGCCTATTATACACGCGGATATCTGTACAGTCAGTTGGGCGAGTTGGAGAAAGCAGAGCAAGACTTCACCGAAGCCTTGGTATATGCGCCCGGCAATAAGACCTATTTATTACTGCGCGCGGATATACGCGCACGCGAAAAGCGCTACGACCTCGCCCTTGAGGATATCAACTACCTACTCCGTCGCGAGCCGCACGCTCCTACCCTGCTCTACGAGAAAGGCATCATCTGCCTGCAGCAGGCGGACACCCTCTGCGCACTCAACCACCTCACCGAAACCGTCAAGTACGACACCCAGAACCCCTCTAACTGGTCGGCTTTGGGGTTGGTCAACCTGATGTTAGAGAACGAGGCGGAAGCCCTGCAAAACCTTAATCAGGCGATTAACTTAGGTAGCAAATGGGCAGGCGATTATATCAATCGCGGCATCATCTACTACCGCAACCATAACTTCCGTGGCGCGCTCGCCGACTACGACAAAGCCGTCAGCCTATCGCCACGCGATGCCCAATGCTACTACAACCGCGGTATACTGAGGCAGGAACTGGGCGACTGGAACAACGCCCTGGAGGACTTCAACCAAGCTATCGAACTCACACCCGACAAGAACGAGTACTACTACCAGCGCGGCACCGTCCTACTGCAGCTGCGCCAATGGGCAGAAGCCGCACGCGACTTCGACCGGCTCATTGAGGCTTACCCGTATTTCCTGCCTTCCTACTACCTCGCTGCACAGGCCAAGACTGCCCTGGGCGAGAAGAAAGCCGCCTTCCTGTACCGCGAGAAAGCAGAGGAGATGGAGAAGAAGAAACAGCAAGCCGACTTCTCCGCCAAGGACGAAGCTCCCGATACCGATGTGCATACGGCTGACGCGCAACCCAAACGCGACCGGCGCAAGGAATTCTCGTCCCGTACCGCGCAGAACCCCAACGATACCGGTGATGACGACAAGCCTTACCTCTCCACCACGCGCGGTAGTATCCAACGCAAGTATCAGGATGCTGCCAACACACCGAATATCGTGCTATCCTACTACGCGCAGCAAGACCCGCTCAGACGCACGCGCTACTACCATCAGCTCATCGACGACTACAACCGCCTCAACGTGCTACCCGCCCCGCTACGCTTGACAGCTCAGGAGGTTACATTGACTGCGGAGATGGTCAATCTGCACTTCGAGCGCATCGCGGCACTCAATGACCTGCTCGATAAGTACGAGGGGGCAGACCTGCATTTCGCACGCGCCATCGAATTGGCTTTGGTGCAGGACTACGCTTCTGCTATCGACGACTGCACGCAAGCCATCAAACTGCGTCCGGATTTCATACTCGCCTATTTCTGTCGTGCCAACTGGCGCTACAAACTCGTGGAGTATCAGAGTTCCACCAACGCTACCGCTACCGAGGTAGCCATCGACTACGAGATGATGATGCGTGACTACGATTATATCATTCACGAGCAACCCGACTTCGTCTTTGCCTATTATAACAAGGCCAACGTCCTCTGTATGAAAGGTGACTTCGAAGCTGCCATACCCTACTACACGCGTAGCGTGGAGCTGGATAGCGAGTTTGCCGAAGCCTGGTTCAACCGCGGACTGACGCGTATTTACCTGGGCGACACCGAAAACGGACTGAACGACCTCAGCCGTGCCGGCGAATTAGGTATCTACCAGGCATATAACCTCATCACACGCTTCCGGTAGCAACTTTTCTGAATGGAAAATGGAAAATGGAGAATGGAAAATGGAGAATGGAAAATGAAGAATGGAAAATGGAGAATGGAAAATGAAGAATGGAAAATGAAGAATGGAAAATGAAGAATGGAAAATGGAGAATGGATAGTTGAGAGAAGTTGTAGAGTAGATAGCTTATCGGGGCCATTTCGGGCTGATTCCCGAGGATTCTCGAGTCAATCTCGCATCATACCCGTACCTATAATATACGTAGTATATTATCCCGTGAAGTTGACGATTTAGTACGTTAAAAACGAATTTGAATACGAATAGTTAGCGTGAAGAGAATACTTATCATACTAATCTTTTTACAATCTCAATGGGCGTTGGTACGCGCTCAATTGCTCTATGAGATTAGCGGAAACGGCTGTGCTGCCAAGTCATACCTATTGGCGACAAACAAACTGATGGATATCACCTTTCTGGATAGTATTCCGGATGTTTTTACCGCCTGGGGGCGCTGCAACAAGGTCATCACGGAGTTTGCCGTAGAAGACTACGAAGCTATTTCGGCGCTGCGTCAGGCGGCCGTACTGCCCGACTTGATGCGGCTCAGCGACTACTATTCCGCCGACGAATACAAGGCTATCAACGAGGCTTTGGTTCTCAGTCTTGATCTCGGGTTGGACAAACTCTGCCGTATGAAGCCGGCTTATCTGACCGAACTCTACCGCACGGAGCTCTGCCGCCAATGGCTTGGCTACGATGATAAACGCAGTCTCGAGACCTTCTTCTGCCAAATCGCCCAAGAGAAAGGTATGCCCATCTATCCACTTGACGAGACCGGCGAGGCACTATATATCCTCTTCGACCGCGAACCCTTCCATTTCCAATGCGAGGAACTGAAGAACTGCATCGAATACCCCGAACGCGAGGTTCGCCTGGAACGCGAAATCAAGGCGATGTACCGCGCAGGCCGACTCAACGATATAGCATACGAGATATCGGCTCCCGACAACCTGGCTACACTCTCCTACTCCGACTATCAGGTCTATTGCCAACGCAACATCACGTGGGTCAAACGCCTCAAGGGACACCTCAAAGACGGGCATTGTTTTATTACCCTCAATGCCATCTACCTGGGTGGTGATAAAGGACTAATAGCCGCCCTGCGCCAAGCCGGCTATAGGGTCAGAGGAATCAAACTGAATTGATAATTGATAGTTGACAGTTGATAATTGATAATTTGTCTAACGACGAAAACGGTTCTCGGTTCTGGGTTCTCGGTTATCGGTTCTCGAACGCCAAAAAAGATATTCATTATTCATTATTCATTAATCATTATTCATTAAAAAAGATATTCATTATTCATTAATCATTATTCATTGAAACGACCAATATGGAATATTTACTTGGAAAGACACTTGATGAGTTGACCACAATAGCCGAAGAGGCAGGTCTGAAACGTTTTGCCGGCAAGCAGATAGCTGACTGGCTGTACCAAAAACGCGTCACGACCATTGACCAGATGACCAATCTGTCGCTTGCAGCCCGCAACAAGCTCAAGCAACGCTATTCTGTAGGTCGCCAAGCCCCACGGGCGCATGCCGACAGCATAGACGGCACCAAGAAATACCTATTCTCGGTCACACCGGTCACACCCTCTGAGAGGGGGATGGGGGGAGTTATCGAATCCGTCTACATCCCCGAGGACGACCGCGCAACACTCTGTGTCTCGACTCAAGCCGGCTGCAAGATGGCCTGCCGTTTCTGCATGACGGGTACCTTAGGTTTTCACGGAAGTCTCACGGCAACCGATATACTCAATCAGGTCTTCTCCATACCCGAGAGCGAGACGCTGACCAACTTGGTCTATATGGGTGAAGGCGAACCGATGGATAACCTCGATGCCGTCTTGCGCTCCATCGAAGTGCTGACCGCCCCTTGGGGTTGTGCCTGGAGTCCCAAACGCATTACCGTCTCGTCAGTTGGGCTGGTTCCGGAACTAAAACGCTTCTTGGATAGTTGCGAATGTCACTTAGCCATATCACTTCATAATCCATTCGCAATGGAACGTCGGCAAATCATGCCTATCGAACAGCGTTACCCCCTAAGTGAAGTCATCGCGCTACTCAAGCAGTATGATTTCAGCCATCAGCGGCGGGTATCCTTTGAATATATCTGTTGGGGCGGCGTGAATGACACCCCCAAGCATGCCAACGAGTTGTTGCGTCTTCTTCGAGGGTTGGAATGCCGCGTGAACCTCATACGCTTTCACGAAGGTGTGGAACGCGATTTCCCCGCATCGGATGAGAAACAGATGGTATGGATGCGCGACTATCTCACCGAGAAAGGTCTGACGACAACCATACGACGCAGTCGCGGCGAAGATATCCTCGCCGCGTGCGGAATGCTGGTCAATCAACTTAACGAATCCGGTCAGCAGCTCTAACGAGCGCTTCGTCTTTCAAGATCAGGCGCGTAGCCCCGATGGTCAGCACCAAGCATATCAACGGTATGCAAGCTCCAAAGCAGAAATCCCATTCGGCTGCCAATTGGTGCTTGCCAAACCAGGTGTACATCCACACCAAAGCGTAATAGCCGAGGCAGAGCATGGCAAGAAAGATATTGAGGCGCGCCTGCAGGAGACGTTTCCTGTACAGGAATATATCCACCAATGCCAGTAGCGGTATCAGACAGGTGGCCACCGTTAGTCCCCATAGTCCGCTCATCGTGACCGGCGGCAGGTCGGTGCGAAACTCCAAATCGGGTGTTATCTCTTCGATGCCCGTGGCACTCAGATAGAACATACGCTGCAGACTATCGGTCTCAGGGGTGGTAAACTGCACGACAGGTACAAAAAACAGCACGATGCCGAGAATAACAATAGTTAACAAATAGAGGGTTTGACGACGCTGGATCATTGTTGGGAGATATTATTTAAGATTTAAAATTTAAAATTTAAAATTTAAGATTCCGAATACGAATTTTAGATTTAAGATTATTCGGAAGGAGTCATGAGGTGAACGGAGCCGTTCTCCAACACATATCGTTCACCTGTGGCAGGACAGATAGCAAAGCCTTGGGCATCGAAAGTAAGTTTCTCGCCGTAACGACTTACCCACCCGATTCGGCGCGCCGGATTTCCGACCATTAAGGCATAGGCCGGTACATCCTTGGTCACCACACTACCGGCTCCGATCAGGCAGTATTCGCCTAACTCATGCCCGCAGACAATTGTTGCATTCGCCCCAACACTCGCACCACGACGAATGAGGGTCTCTTTGTACTCGCTCTTGCGACTAACGGCAGAACGGGGATTGATGACATTGGTGAAGACCATGCTCGGACCGAGGAACACATCCTCTTCACATCGTACACCGGTATAGACCGACACGTTATTTTGTATCTTGCAATTACGGCCTAACACCACATTGGGCGAGATAACCACATTCTGACCGATATTGCAGTCCTCACCTATCACGCAGCCCGACATGATATGACTGAAATGCCATATCTTCGTGCCCTTGCCGATCACGCAACCTGAATCTATATACGAGGATTCATGTACGAAATAGTCAGTCGTTTGTTGTTTGTCGTTTGCCATTAGAAGAAGAGTTTGAATAAGTCGTTACCGTTGGCGTAGATTAAGAGGATGATTAATAGGATAAATCCAATATTGTTTGCTTTCTCCAGGAACTTATCAGAGGGTTGCTTGCCGGTTAGTATCTCCACCAACAGGAATAGGATATAACCACCATCCAATGCCGGAATAGGCAGGAAGTTCATGAAGGCGAGAATCAGACTCAGGAAAGCCGTCATGTACCAGAACAGATACCAGTTCCAAACCGAGGGGAACATGCCTCCAATAGCACCAAAGCCACCCAACGATTGAGCGCCCTCTTTGGTGAAGACGAGCCGGAACTGCTTGACGTAGTTCTTCAGCATATCCCAGCCATACACCACGCCGGCGGGGATGGACTCGAGGAGACCATACTCCTTGTGTTCCATCTCAAAATAGGCATACTTACTCTTGGGGAAAGCGCCTAAAATCGTCTGGTCACCCAGAAATGCGCCACTTGTCATCATCTCACCCGCGCGATAGTACGTGAGTTGTACGCTATCACAGGGGTGCTTGCGCAGTTCACGATTAACCAATATGTCGCACCCCGTTGGTACACCATTCACAGCTACAAGACTATCTCCCGCCTGCAGTCCGGCATAATAAGCCGTGGAATTAGGGAGCACGGTATCCACCACAAACGGCACATACTCGCTGATGAGCGCAAAACGGAATTTCTTATACGACGGGTCGCGTCGGGCTTTCTCACGCTCCTGCTTGTCAAACTCATTCTGAAAAGCCAGGTAACGCGTACCGAGGTCCTCACTCATGGTGAGTGCCATAGTATCACTACCACGCAGCACCACGACATCGCGTTTGCCCTCAATGATAAGCCATTGTACCACATCCGCTAGTTCCTCGGGTTCCTGACCATCGATGGTGAGAATACGATCCTGCTGCTCAAAACCCTCCTGTTGCAGTATTTCAGAATAGTACAGACCGCTCGTCACATTACGCAACGGCAGGGTGTCGGTACCCCAATGGTACAGCAGCTGACCGAAGATCAGAAGTGCGGCTATGAAATTCACCAGGATACCTCCGCTGATGATGCCGAGGCGTTGCCATACGTTCTTGGCACGGAACTCCCAAGGTTGCGGTTCCGAAGGCAGGTCTGTGGCCGACTTGGTCTCATCTACCATACCTGCAATCGAGCAGTATCCGCCAAAGGGTACCCAGCCTATGCCCCACTCGGTATTATCGGGGTAACGACGCCAGTCGTCCTCGGGCAGTTTCTGCAGTTCCTCATCCGTCATCGGGCGGTAGAGTACATTGCCCTTCTCGTCTTTCTTTTGGGCACCCGTCACGGGGTCTATCATCTCCACCACGGCGGGTTCTACATTGGGTGCAAAGAACCGAATCTGCCACTTCCCGTTCACGCGCTTCATGCGCAGGAGGCTGATTTTGGGGTTAAAGAACATATAGAACTTCTCCACTCGTACCTTGAACAGGCGTGCGAAGGTAAAATGCCCAAACTCGTGGATTACCACCAGAAAACTCAGGGCTAATATCAATTGTAAGGCTTGTATCATAACTATCAACTATCGTACGGCTTTAGCCGATCGTTCGAGGCTTCAGCCGAGATAAGAACTATCAATTATCAACTATCAATTATCAATTATCAACTATCAATTATCAATTGTTTTGCTTTGCGGCGTGCTTCGCTGTCGGTCGCCACATAGTCCTCATAGGTAGGTTTGGCGATAAAAGATGCCTTTGCCATCGTCTCGGCAATAATCTCCGGCATCTGCATAAAGCCTATCTTACCTTGTCGGAAAGCGAGGTTGACCACTTCGTTGGCAGCATTCAGCACACAGGGTATATTTCCCCCGCGTGCTACAGCCTCATAGGCCAGTTGCAGACACGGGAACCGCTCCAAATCGGGTGGCATGAAGGTCAGCGTATTATAGGTAAAGAGGTCCAGTCTCGGGAAGGAGGAAGGCAAACGGTCGGGATAGGACAACGCGTACTGGATTGGCAGCCGCATATCGGGCATACCTAACTGCGCCTTGATGCTGCCATCCACAAACTGCACGGCAGAGTGCACGATAGACTGCGGATGCACCAGCACCTGTATGCTATCTACGGGCACGCCAAAGAGCCACTTGGCTTCGATAACCTCGAAACCCTTGTTCATCATCGAGGCGGAGTCAATGGTTATCTTGGAACCCATCTCCCAATTGGGATGCTTGAGAGCCTCGGCAGCTGTAACAGATAGGAGCTGTTCTGCGCTATGCCGCAGGAATGGTCCTCCGCTGGCGGTCAGCAGTATCTTCTCCACCTGTTCGGGGTCTTCGCCAACCAGCGACTGAAAGATAGCTGAATGCTCGCTATCCACAGGCAGTATAGGCGCATGATACTGACGCGATAATTCGCCTATCAGTTCGCCCGCTACTACCAGCGTCTCCTTGTTCGCCAAGGCGATAGTCTTGCCCGCGCGGATGGCTTCGATAGTCGGACGTAGTCCGGCATATCCTACCATCGCCGCTACGACGATATCCACCGACGGGAAAGTTACCATCTGGGCTATACTCTCTGCGCCGCACCACACCTTGATGGGTAGGTCTTGCAGGGCTTCGCGCAAGCTTTCGTAGTAGTTCTCGTCGGCGATACAGACGACCTCGGGTTTGAACTCGCGTGCCTGACGTATCAGCAGTTCGACACTACGGTTCGCCGACAAGGCATACACCTCATACAGATCCGGGTGCTCGCGAACCACATCCAAGGTCTGGGTTCCTATCGACCCTGTACTTCCTAATATGGCAATTTGTTTTGGCAAGAAACGTAAAATCTTAAATCTTAAATCTTAAATTTTAAATCTAAAATATTGCGTTTAAAACGCAATCACTTCCTCGGGATTGATACTTCGTCCGTCGAGCCAGAGTTCGAAGCCGAGCATCTTATCCTTGGCAGCCAGTCCGATGGTCTCACCTGCCTGCACCACCTCACCGACCTTACGCATGGGGTATCCGACGGTTCGGTAGATACTGAGGTGCTGCGCGTGCTGCAGCATCATGGTATAAGTATTATCCTCTTCCTGCTCCAGCAGCACGACGGTTCCCGCCAACACGGCTGTTACATTCTCGTTCTCGGGTGTCTGCAGCCGAATGCCGAAACGCTTCAGTTCGGGAGCATAAGTCTCCGTTACGACGCCATGCGCGGGGCGGAAGATGGTATAGACCGGCTTGGTGTTCTGTACATCGAACAGCTGCAGGTTGTCTTTTTCCTTCTGCTCGTATTCGGCGATAAACTCCTCCGTAGCCTCGTTCTTGGCAAGCAACAACTCCTCGCGCATGACCAGTTGTAGCGAGTCCAGGCTGATGATGGTATCGCTCGTGGCATCGCCCGCCAGCACCTGTTTCATCGACTCTAAGTAGCGTCGCTGGGCTTCAAGCATAGTGCCCAACGAATCCACGCGAGCAGTCTCAGAGATGAGCGAACGGCGTATATCCTCGCCGTAACCCGGTAACACGTTCTTAATGGGCGTGTACAGAATCAACAGCGAGAACAGCACTAACGTCAGCAGAAAAGTCAGCGTGAGGAACGTAAAGACGCTCAGTAGGTTCAGCCTCAGATGAAACTGTTCCGTCAAGGTCTCTTCGTTTACCACGCTCAGCAGATACTTACGCCTTAACCGTTGCCAGAGATTTTCTGTCTTTTCTTCGGACATCAATATCAACTATCAATTATCAACTAAATATGGTGCATCCTTCGCAGGGCTTGAGCTGCTTGAAGAAATCGTTACCCTTGTCGTCCACCAGGATGAATGCGGGGAAGTCCTGCACCTCAATCTTCCAGATGGCTTCCATGCCCAATTCAGGATACTCTACGCACTCAATACTCTTGATGTTGTTCTGCGCCAAGATAGCAGCCGGACCACCTATTGAGCCGAGGTAGAAACCACCGTGCTTGCGGCAGGCTTCGGTCACGTCATTCGAGCGATTACCCTTGGCCAGCATGATCATCGAGCCACCTTTGTCTTGGAACTCATCTACGTAAGGATCCATACGTCCGGCTGTAGTCGGCCCCATTGAACCGCAAGCCATGCCTGCGGGCGTCTTGGCCGGACCGGCATAGTAGATCGGATGGTTCTTCAGGTACTCCGGCATCGGCTCGCCTGCGTCCAGACGCGCTTTGATCTTAGCGTGCGCTATATCCCGGCCTACGATAATGGTGCCATTCAGGCTCAGACGCGTACCGATCGGGTACTTCGTCAGGATCTTGCACACATCTGCCATGGGTTGGTTCAGATCAATACGTACGGCATCGCCCTCGCCCGCCTGACGCAGCTCTTCGGGAATGAGACTACCCGGGTTGGTGTCCATCTTTTCAATCCAGATACCATCCTTATTGATCTTGCACTTGATGTTACGGTCAGCCGAGCAGCTCACGCCCAGACCTATCGGGCAGCTTGCGCCGTGACGCGGCAGCCGAACCACGCGTACGTCGTGTGCCATGTATTTGCCGCCAAACTGCGCGCCCAAGCCAATCTTATACGCCTCTTGCAGTAGCCGTTTCTCCAGCTCTATGTCGCGGAAGGCGCGCCCGGCTTCGTTACCCGTGGTAGGCAGGTTGTCGTAGTAATGCGTCGAGGCAAGCTTGACGGTCAACAGGTTCTTCTCGGCACTCGTGCCACCGATAACGATTGCAATATGGTAAGGCGGGCAAGCTGCGGTACCCAACGATTTCATCTTCTCTACCAGGAACGGAATCAGCGTGCCTTCGTTCTGGATACGCGCTTTGGTCTCTTGATAGAGATAGGTCTTGTTGGCACTTCCGCCACCCTTCGTCACACACAGGAAGCGGTATTCCATTCCCTCCGTTGCCTCCAGGTCAATCTGCGCAGGCAGGTTACACTTGGTATTCACCTCGTTGTACATATCAAGCGGGGCGTTCTGGCTATAACGCAGGTTGCAGGTTGTATAGGTGTTATAGACGCCTTCCGACAGGGCTTCTTCGTCCGAGAAACCGGTCCACACTTGCTGTCCTTTCTCGCCGTGGATGATAGCTGTACCGGTGTCTTGGCACAGAGGCAGCTGTCCTTTGGCTGCTACTTCGGCATTACGCAGGAAGGTCAGCGCCACGTATTTGTCGTTAGCGGAAGCCTCGGGGTCGCGCAGGATTTTTGCGACCTGTTCGTTATGCTTGCGACGCAGCATGAAGCTCACATCCTGAAATGCGCGTTGCGCCATCATCGTGAGGCCTTCTTTCGCCACCTTCAACATAGGTTTGCCTTCAAACTCGCCAACCGACACATAGTCTTTGGTCAGCAGATAGTACTCAGTTTCGTCCTTACCGAGTTGGAACATCGGTTCATAATGAAATGCCATATTCTTATTTTTTTTGTTTAATTCCATAAATATCACTCACGCGCCCATTTACGCGTACGCGCAAAAACCGTGCAAAAGTACAAAGAAAAAATGACATATGCAAATAAAAATCATTTTTTCGAGCATTTTTTATCATTTTGTATCGGTATTGTCAACCGGAACATACGATTTTGGGTGTATCGTATCTCTAATAGACTGCTTACAAGGGCGGGATAAAAGTACGATAAAAGTACGATAAAAGTACGACAAAACCTCGAGGAAAGTACGACAAAACCTCGAGGAAAACGATGACTGTATTTAGGAACAGACAGGGAGAGACGGCAAGGAATGCCGTCTCTACAAGCGGGGCGAACTCAATTTTACACCCATTCTGCGTGCCCAGCGGACAAATAGTACGAGGCAAACCAAGGTTGCAAGACCCGCAATCAAATACCCTACCCAACGCAACTCAACAGGTAAGTTCAGACCCTCGGGAGCAATCAGGATATACGAAACCGAGACCATCGTCATGAACAAAGCCGGTACCAAGGCCATTAAATAGCCATGACGCATAATAGGCGACGCAGATGGCTCATGACCATTCTTATACAGCCATACCGTTCCTGACCACAGCGTGAAGACAGCCAAGGTCTGGTTGGTCCACGAGAAATAACGCCACACGATATAGAAATTGACAAATACCAACGCAAAGACGCAGCAAAAGAGCGGCAAAGCGATATAGAGCCGTTTGAGACGTGGCTTCTGGTCAATATGCAAGAAGTCCGCTACAATCAGTCGAGCCGAACGGAGAGCAGTATCGCCCGAGGTAATGGGTGCAGCTATCACACCGATGATGGCCAATATACCGCCTATGCTTCCCAGCCACGAACGCGAGATGGTATCAACCACCAGCGCGGGAATATTCTCGCCCTTATGTTGCGCAGCAAATGCCTGCAGGCCATCGATGCCATATAGGCCTTGTTCGGGGTTCGCAAAGAACGTTCCGGCAGCAGCCGCCCAGATGAGAGCCAGGATTCCCTCTGCAACCATCGCGCCGTAGAAGATCCAACGCCCCTGACGTTCGTTGGTCAGGCAACGAGACATAATGGGGCTCTGGGTTCCGTGGAAACCGGAAATTGCGCCACAGGCGATGCTGACGAACATCATCGGGAAGATGGGTAGTCCGTCCGCCTTGCGGTTGTAGAGGCCATCCGTCAGTTCGGGCATCTCGCTACCATGCCAACCTAACATCACGATCATGATGCCTATGCCCATAAACAGCAGCATACCGCCGAAGATAGGATAGAAGCGACCGATTAGTTTATCCACCGGCAGAATGGTTGCAAGGGCATAATAAACAAAGATAATCAGCACCCAAACTATCGGCAAGGCGCGACCGTTAAAAGGCATGGTACTCAGCGGCACCAAGCCTTGCAGCAAGGTAGCCGGTCCGGAGAGGAACGAGGTGGTCAGCAACACGAGCAGAACCAACGACAGCACGCGCATGAAGACGCGTATGCCCGTACCTAATTCACTACCGACTATCTCGGGCAGCGAGACTCCACCTTTGCGGATAGAGAGCATACCGCTCAGATAATCGTGTACGCCTCCGGCAAAAATGGTTCCAAAGACGATCCACAGGAACGCCGACGGACCGAAAAAGATACCCATAATGGCACCAAAGATAGGTCCAAGGCCTGCAATATTGAGAAACTGTACCAGAAAGATTCGCCAACCAGCCATGGGCACAAAGTCCACTCCGTCCGTCTTGGTCAGGGCGGGAGTCGGTTGCTCGGGTTTGATACCAAAAACTTTCTCTACCAATAGTCCGTAAGTCGCAAAACCGACCACCAGCACTACCAATGCGATGATAAATGTTATCATAGTTTTACTATTTTTTTTTGATTTTAGCCCGCAAAAGTACAACTTTTTTTTGAAATATGCAAACATTTTTCATTTTTCTGCTGATTTATGCCAAATTATTTGTATATATCAGATATTTTATGTAATTTTGCAGGCTAATACGTGCGAGATGTACAAACAGGAAGACAAGATATGTGATTTGATAGCCTCCAGTACAGAGGCTCTGCAGATAGCAAGCCGTTTTGGTTTGCCCTTGGGTGTGGAGGATAAGACGGTAGAGGAAGTGTGCCGCGAGAATGGTATTCACCCCGATACGTTTCTGGCTGTTATTAACCACCAGAGCAGCTCTTGCGTTCAGAGTGAGAGCCTCATGGTGTACCTAAAAAATGCCCATCGCTACTTCATAGACTACCAGTTACCCAAGATTCGGCAGGAGCTAATCGAAGCCATCAGTAGCGTGCAGACCGGTAGCCAGATTCCGCTACTCATCATCCGTTTCTACGACGAATATGTCGAGGAGGTCAAGACGCATATCCAGCACGAGAACGCCAAGGAGTTCCAGCTCCATGCCGACGACGACGAACATATCGCCAAGAAGCTGGAGGAGCTGAAGAGCCTCATCATCAAATACTATCCCGCTACAGCCATCAACAACCTGCTCTATGCCGCGCTACAGGACATCTACCAGATTGAACAGGAACTGGCGCTACATTGCTCCATTGAGGACGATATTCTACTGCCTGCGCTCGAAAAAGAACGCGCCGAGAAAGGCGATACCAAGCTCAGCGACAGAGAGAAAGATGTGCTCATTGAGTTGGTACACGGGCTTAGCAACAAGGAGATAGCCGACCGGCTGAACATATCCACGCATACCGTCATCTCACACCGAAAGAACATTATGCAGAAACTCAATATCCACTCGCCGGCCGGACTGACTATTTATGCAATCGTCAACCAACTGGTGACAATTGATAGTTGATAGTTGATTAAACCCCTAAACCAAATAAACCAATGCTACGCCGAGTACAGAAATACATACGCGACCACGAATTGCTCCACGAGGGCGAGAAAGTGCTTGTGGCAGTAAGCGGAGGCGCCGACAGTATGGCGCTCTTGGACGTTCTGCTCCGTAGCGGCTATGAATGCGTGGTGGCGCATTGTAACTTCCATCTGCGTGGTTCGGAAAGCGACCGAGACGAGGCCTTTGTCCGCCATATGGCAGTAGCGTTGGCAGAACGTCTTCCCCACAAGCCTGCATGGCTAAAGGACGGGCTACCGGTCTTTGTGCGCCACTTTGATACCCGCACTTATGCCCGCGATACCAAGCAGAGTATCGAGATGGCCGCACGCGAACTGCGCTACCGATGGTTTGCCTTACTGGCACGCGAGACCGGCTGCCGAAGCGTGGCTGTAGCACACCATATGAACGACCAGGCCGAGACGATCCTGCTGCATATGCGTCGAGGGTGCGGACTGAAAGGTATGTGCGGCATGTGGCCGGATACGAAGTTGAATGTTGAGAGTAGAGAGTTACGAGTAGTGAGACCTTTGCTCTGCACGACACATGATTATATCTGCCACTACCTGATGGATATTCGCGGTATAGAATGGGTTGAAGACTCTACGAATAGCGATACGCGTTACAAACGAAATGCCATTCGCGAGGAATTAAGCCACTACAGCAAAGCAGAAATAGAACATATCGCACAATTGGCAGAGAGAATGCAAGAGCTGCAATGGAGAATGGAGAATGGAAAATTGAGAATGGAAAATTAATAGTTGACACACACAACAAAAACTACGCAAACTACGCGCATGCAAAAATACGGATTGATAGGACGGTATCTGGGGCACTCCTTTTCGGCGGAGTACTTCCGAAACAAGATAGCAAAGGCGGGTGCTGATGCTGTCTATGTGCCCCTTGAGATAGCTACGATAGACGCGCTCCCAACCGACTGGGACGGCTATTCCGTAACAATCCCTTACAAAGAGACTATCCTACCCTTACTATCAGATCTGGACGAGACGGCACGCGCCATTGGAGCAGTAAACGTGGTAAAAGGCCGGAAGGGCTACAATACCGACTGGATTGGTTTTTGCGAATCAATACGTCCGCTTCTTCGCGCCGGCGACCAAAAAGCCCTTGTACTCGGTACCGGCGGAGCGGCAAAAGCCGTCCTATACGGACTGCAGCATTTGGGCATCACAGCCGAAACGGTCAGCCGTACTCGCGGTCTGCGCTACCGGGACTTGCGCGCGGAGGATATGCACCACTGGCAACTCATCGTCAACTGCACACCCGTCGGCATGTGGCCCGACACAGACGTCTGTCCCGCAATACCGTATGAGGGTTTGACGTCCAACCATCTGCTCTTCGACTGCATCTACAACCCCGAGGAGACCTTGTTCCTCCGCCACGGACGTGAACACGGTGCACGCGTAAAAAACGGCATGGAGATGTTGCTCCGCCAGGCAGATGAAGCATGGAAAATTTGGAATAATTGATAGTTGAAAGTATATGAATAAACGATTTTTTGGTTTGGCAATACTGCTAATGACAGGTCTTAGCGCGTGGGCGCAAATATGCCTGCGGGTTGATTACAAGGAAATAACAACGGAACGCGGTTCGCTGTACCAGTATGCCCATCGGTACCTGAATGCCAAGAATGTGGTGACGGAAGATGGCACACAATTTGTTCTGGAGAACGTGTATATCGTATCGGAACGTCCGGAAAAAGAGCCCCAAGCTGCGCATGACGGACAAAGCACAACCACAATCGCTACGCAGATGCACCTAACCGAAGATGCCATCGTAGCCGCCAGCACGATGAAGATGGCTGAGTGTGTGGCCAAGCAGATCTATCGGCTTCGCGAAGCGCGTGTCAACATCCTATCGGGCGAAGCGGAACATATGCCTGCCGACGGACGATCGATGCAGTTGGTACTGCGCACGCTCGACGACGAAGAACAGGCCTTGACGGCGCTGTTCGTGGGCAAGACCCACGTCACGGAACACACGGCTTATATCGTGTGCGACAGCCTGCAGGAAGGCAAGAATATCGCATTCCGGTTCTCAAAGATAGCCGGCCCTGTGGATAAAGACGACCTAAGCGGAGAACCCGTTCGCGTGGAACTGACGGTTGACAAACAGCAACAAGTTGTTCCGACTGAAAGCAAGAAAAAGAATGCCGAACCGACCTACATATGGGTGGAGAAAAGCAGAAGTTATACCATCATTTATAACCATAAGACATTGTATGAAAAGACTATGCGTCCTTAGTATATGCCTCCTGGCAACCCTGGTAGCAAGCGCTCAGGAGTTACGTTGTACGGTTACCATTAATGCCGATAAGATTCAGGGAACCAATAAATCTGCCTACGAAACCCTGAAACAGACCTTGGAGGAGACCATCAACACCACGCGTTGGACCAATATGACCTTTGCCGAAAAAGAGCGTATTGAGTGCAGCATGATGATTGTGGTCAATAGCGTGGATAACAACATCTACCATTGTGAGATGCAGTTGCAGAGCCGTCGCCCTGTCTATAACACAGGGTATCACACCACCCTGCTGAATCTGCGCGACAAGCAGTTTACGTTCTCTTATCAGGAGTTCGACCGCCTGGAGCACCAGCCCGGCCAGTTCAGTTCGAACCTGGCGGAGCTCATCGCCTTCTACTGCTACCTGCTCATCGGCTACGATGCCGATAGCTACGCGCGTCTGGGCGGAGCACCCTATTTCCAGGAATGCGAGAATATCGTATCCAACGCCCAGTCCGCCTCTATGGACAATAGCGAATCGAAGGGATGGAAAGCTTTTGACAGCAACCGCAACCGCTACGCGCTCATCAACAACCTGCTGGATGAGGCATTCCGCGACTTCCGCAACTACTACTACGAATACCATCGCCTCGGGCTGGACGAGATGGCCAATAACGTAGCCAACGGTCGTGCTCGTATCGCCGAAGGCATCAATATCCTGCGCGAGACCAACCGAGCCAGACCGGCTACCTATGCCATCACGGTGTTTTTGGACGCCAAGTCTGACGAACTGGTCAAGCTCTTCGAGCAAGGCACTACCGCCGAGAAAGACTTGGTCTATGAGACCTTAATGGCTGTGGACCCGACACGACAAACGGAATACGACAAAATAAAAGGGAACAACTAATGCTTCAGCATTTACACATACAGAACTATGCACTCATCTCGAATGTAGATATAGACTTTCGGGAAGGCTTTACCGTGCTGACCGGCGAGACGGGCGCGGGTAAGAGTATCATCTTGGGTGCCTTAGGGCTGCTCTTGGGCGGACGGGTGGATACCAAGACCATTACCGAAGGCGAAGACCGTTGTATCATCGAGGCGGACTTTGGCGAACAGTTGGTTCGGCGTGAGCTGAATCGCAACGGCCGAAGTCGTATCTTCGTGAATGACGAACTCGTAACGCAGGCGGAACTCAAGCAACTGGCCAAACGCCTTATTGACATCCATTCGCAGCACGAGACCCTGCTGCTTAGCGACAACCGCTTCCAACTCAATATCGTGGATAGCCTTGCTGCAAATGAGGCCATCCGCCAGGCCTACGGCGAAGCCTATCAGGCGTATCGTACGACCGAGAGCGAGCTATCTGCACTCATTCGTCAGGCTGAACAGGCGAATAAGGACGCCGATTATATCCAGTTCCAGTACCACCAGTTGCAGGAAGCCAATCTTAGCGAAGGCGAGATGGAGGAACTGCAAGACGAAGCTTATCGGTTGAGTCATGCCGAGAGTATCAAAGCGGCTCTGCAGGAGGCAAGCGAACGACTGGAAGACGAACGCGCGGGCGCGATAGCGCAGGTACGTAATTGTAAGGTGGAGGAGGCTGACCGGGACCTGGAAGAACGCCTACGGAGCGTGGAGATTGAGCTGAAAGATATAGCCCACGATATCGCACGCCTGTTTGACCTTACCGAGGCTGACCCCGAAAGACTTGCGTTCGTAGAGGAACGCCTGGACACACTCAATCGCCTGATGCATAAGCATAACTGTCAGACGATAACAGAATTGATTGCCATACGCGATAGTTTGGCAAAGCAGACCGAACGGCTGGATTCGTACGAAGACAATATTGCCGACTTGCGCAAGCAGCTCGAGGCGCAGAAAGCCGTCCTGGAACAGGCGACCCAAGCCCTAACACACAGCCGCGAAGCCGTACGGGACGAGATGTGCCGCAAACTCACAGAAGACCTTGGCAAATTAGGCGTCAAGCATGCGCACATCGAATTGGAGATAACAGCCCTTCCGGATTGGGACGAGACAGGACGCGATGAGGTACAGCTGCTCTTTGCCGCCAACCTCAATCAGACACTCCGACGCGTGAGCGAGGTAGCCAGCGGAGGCGAGATGAGCCGACTGATGCTCTGCATCAAGGCTCTGGTTGCCGGCAAGAACGAACTACCCACCCTCATCTTTGATGAGATCGATACGGGCGTAAGTGGCGAGATAGCCACTCAGATGGCACGTATCATGCAGCATATGGCCCACAATCAGCAGATTATCGCCATCACCCATCTACCGCAAGTAGCCGCCTTGGGCGATGCGCATTACAAAGTCTATAAGAACGATACAGCCACCCGGACCGAGACATCCATACGCGAACTAAACGACGAAGAACGCGTCTATGAGATAGCCACCCTACTATCGGGTAACGCACCCGGCGAAGCAGCTATGCAGAATGCCCGCGAATTATTAACCAATAACCGATAACCGAATATGAACGACAGATTTAAGAAAATACGAGCATACCGTTGCGGATGGTTGCTGCAACTGACGGACTGGCTTTGCATCATGCCTATGCTTATTGCGAACAAACTTCGCACCACTACCTCTCTCGAGGCCCATGGTCTGGAGCATGTCACGCCACGTTTCTGGCCCAGCAAGAAACCCGGACATCTATTCCTGACCAACCACAGAGATATCGTTATGGATGCAGCCTACCTCAGTCTGATTCTCCGCGCCAAAAAGAACATCCGTCCCTTCATGGGTATCGGCAATAACCTCTTCGGGAAATGGTGGATTGAGCCGTTTGTGCGTCTGAACAGATGTTTTGTGGTCATCCGCGATAGCCTGGGCATGCACGAACAGATCCGGAACTCCCAACTGCTGAGCGAATACATCCGCGAGCGTATCACCCGTGGCCAGTCGGTATGGTTGGCCCAACGCGAGGGACGCGCCAAGGACAGTAACGACCGCACACAGGCTTCGCTTATCAAGATGCTTGTTATGTCGGGCGACAAGGAGCAAGACATCCTCGCACGCATCCGCGAACTCAACATCACCCCCATTTGCATCAACTACGAATACGACCCTTGCGACTACCTCAAGGCACAGGAGATGCAACTCAAGCGCGACAACCCCGCCTGGAAGAAGCAGAAAGCCGACGATATCCTATCCATGAAAACGGGTATCCAAGGCCACAAAGGACGTGTGGTGTATAACTTCACGCCTTCGCTCAACGAATGGATCGACCAACACGAAGCCGCTCTACGTGCCCTCCCACGCAAGGAACTCATCGACGCTATCTGCCACCAGATTGACCGCCAGATTCACCTCAATTACGAGGACTACAAACGCGACGAAGCGTTTGAAGAATACCTCTGGAGCCGTCTCAAACTCATTCATGTGCCCAACAAAGACGATGCCTTCCTGCTCATGAAGATGCACGAGATGTATGCCAACCCCGACCGCAATAAGCTTGCAGCACAACGAGAAATAGTTGATAATTAATAATTCCCGTCACCCCCCTTGAAAGGAGGCCGAGGGATTTAAATGGTATGAGAATAGCTATATTTCCGGGGAGTTTTGACCCCTTTACCATAGGCCATTACGATATCGTGATGCGCGGCTTGGATTTATTCGACCGGATTATTATCGGCATAGGCCGTAATAGCGAGAAGAAAGCCTGTTTCCCGCTCGAGGAACGCCTGCGTGCCATTCACGAAGCTTTCCACCATAACGACCGTGTGGAGGTACAGGTCTATGACAGTCTAACCGTAGACTTTGCCCGCGAACAGAATGCCAAATTCATTCTGCGTGGTATCCGTTGTGTAGCAGACTTCGAATACGAACGCAATATGGCAGAGGCCAACAAGCAGTTAGGCGACGTAGAGACCATCCTGCTCTATACCCGCCCCGAGTACGCACACGTCAGCTCAACTTTGGTTCGTGACCTCTATAGTTATAATAAGGACATCTCGGCGTATCTGCCGTGATAGTTGATAGTTGATAGTATGAAAAATAAAATTATAATATTCGTATCCCTGCTCCTGATGAGCGGGATGAGTCGGGCGCAGGAAGCCGCCACGACACGTATCAGTAAGTCTGTCACCATCTATACCGACATCATGCGGCAGTTGGATATGAACTATACCGACACGCTGGATTACGACCTACTTACCAAGACCGCTATCCGCCAGATGCTCTACAAGATTGACCCCTATACCGTTTATATCCCCAAGGAAGAGGACGAAAGCCTCAAGATGATGACCACGGGCAAATACGGCGGTATCGGTTCTATCATCATGCAGCGAGATAGCGTCGTCATGATATCCGAGCCATACAAAGGAATGCCGGCTGCGGATAATGACGTCCAAGCCGGAGATATCCTGCTTGAGGTGGACGGTATGGACTGTCGGAACAAGACCACCAAGGAAGTGAGCGACAAGCTGCGCGGCAAGGCGGGTACGGAAGTGTGCCTGAAGCTTAAACGCGAAGGAGTGGATACCGTCATCATCCGCAAGTTCCTCCGCCGCGAGATACACCTGCCCGCCGTAACGTACTACGCAGCCTTGGATGACAAGCAGACCGGCTATATCCTATTCTCCGAGTTCACCAGTTCGTCGGCACAAGACTTTCTCGTAGCCGTAGAAGACATGGTCAATAACCACGGCATCAAACAACTGGTCATCGACCTCCGCGGTAACGGCGGCGGTATCATAGATGAGGCAATACGTATCGTCGGTTTCTTTGTGGACAAGGGAACGGACGTGGTTAGCACCAAGGGTAAGATCCCGCAGAGCAACCGCGTCTATACCACCAGCACCACCCCCCTTTACAAAGATATGCCGATTGCTATCTTGGTGGACGGCCAGACAGCTTCGGCTGCCGAGATTGTAAGCGGTAGCCTGCAGGACCTCAAACGCGCTACACTCATCGGCCAGCGAACCTTTGGTAAGGGATTGGTACAGAGTATCCGCCCCGTGGCATACGACGGGCACCTGAAGGTCACAACCGCCCATTACTACCTACCCTCCGGCCGTTGCATACAGGCTATCGACTATAGCGAGCGCCAGAAAGGTAATGAACTCAAGAAAGATACGGCCGGTGGCATACAGCCCGATATCGTGCTGACAGACTCAAGCAAACTGGATATCACCTACTCGCTCTACCGCCAGCAGATGATATTCGACTACGCCACGCGCTACCATGCCACGCACCCCACGATTGCTTCGCCCGAGACCTTTACGCTAACCGATGAGGAACTGGACGACTTCATCGCCTTCCTCCGCGAGAAAAATTATACCTACGAGACCGAGACCGCCAAGTATATCAACGAGGTGCTTGATGTAGCTTCGCACGAGGATATCGACACAGCTTTTGTGGCTGAGTTACGCGCCCTGAAGGAACGCATGACGCCCGACTACCGCGAGGTTATCCTTCGCCGAAAGGATGAAGTCAAGCAACTCTTAGGCGAGGAGATCGTCGAACGATACTACTTCCAGGAAGGCCGAGTAGCCTTCGTCTTGCGGTACGACAAGGGCCTGAAAGCAGCACGCGAAACACTTAACAACAGCCGGAAATGAATAGAACAGTTGCCTCACGATACCTTTTGCTATCCGTCAGCCTTGTGTTTGCCGGTTGTGCCAACCGTGGCATAGGTCCGCAAGGAGGTCCTAAGGACGAGAAACCACCCGTGGTGCTCAAGGAAACACCCGAGAATGGTACACTCGGCTTTAATGCCAAGCGTATTGAGATACAGTTTGACGAGTACATCATGCTGGATGATGTGTCCAAGAATGTCCTGATCTCTCCGCCACAGCAATATCCGCCGGATATCAAATCGATAGGCAAACGCGTGCGTATCGAGTTCAAGGAGCCTCTCAAAGACAGCACCACCTATACCATCGACTTTGGCGAAGCGCTACGCGACAACAACGAGCGCAACCCGCTTACCGACTACCATTACTCTTTCTCTACGGGCAACCATATCGACTCGCTGGAGATATACGGCACCATGATTAATGCCGAGAACCTGAATCCGATCTCGGGCATTATCGTAGGCTACCACAGCAACCTCAACGACTCGGCATTCGAGCGTCTGCCCTTTGACCGTATCGGTAAGACCAATTCAGAGGGCGATTTCTCGATCAAGAACATCCCACCCGGCACGTACCGACTATTCGGCCTGGGTGACGTCAGCCGCGACTACTGCTACCAGCCCGGCGAGGGTCTGGCACTATGGGACAGCCTCATCACACCTTATATAAATATAGAGGTCGAGCACGATACCATCTGGCTCAAAGACACCCTTGCTGCCGACAGCAGCCTCATACCCGATAGTATCACGACCGTCGAATACTACTATTACGAGCCGTCGAATCTGCTGCTGAAGTTCTTCTACGAAGACAAACGGAGCCTCTATTTCCAGCGTGCCGTACGCGATAAGGCGCATTACTTCACCCTGTATTTCTCGGCTCCGCAAGACAGTCTGCCGCGCCTCACAGCCCTTCGCCCCGAGAGCGACAGCCTCGGTACCGACACCACCTGGGTGGACTTCCTACCCTATACCCTCCTGCAGGCTAATAAGACGCGTGACACCTTAGTCTATTGGCTGACGGACTCCCTCGCCATACGACAGGATACCTTGCGCTTCGCCATGCAGTACAGCAAGACCGACTCCTTATACCAACTGCAGCCCACCACCGATACCGTGCAGGTTATCTATCGCGATCCGCGTATGTCGGACAAGGCGCGCGCCAATATGCAGAAGAAGGAAGCCCGCACCCCACTCCTACTGACCAGCAACGCCAAAAGCGGCTTTGAGGTCTATGATACACTCCTACTCATCAGCCCCACGCCCATTCAGCATCTCATACCCGATAGTCTGCACATGGAGCGCAAGCAGGACACCCTCTGGCTGAAGATGCCTTTTACCATCCAAGCTATCGACTCTGCACACCTGCGCATGCAGATTATCTTCGACATGCAACCCGGTACGGAGTACCGACTACTGGTGGATACCGGCGCCGTAACTGACATGTATGGCAAGATGAACGATAAGAAGACCTTCGCCATCAAGGTCAAGAAGATGGACGAATATGCCACGCTCAAGGTTCAGTTGCAAGACTGGGACGAACATGCCTATATCCAACTGCTGGACGAACGCGACAATCCGGTTCGAACCCTCAAGGCCGCCCCCAACGGCACGCTCTTCACGCATCTTGCCCCCAAGACCTATTACCTCAGGCTCTTCATCGACGCCAACGGCGACGGACGATGGACCACGGGCGACTACCTGCTGCGCCGACAGCCCGAAGAGGTCTATTATTTCCAACGCAAACTAACGCTCAAGGCCAACTGGGATTTCGAGGAAGTCTTCGACTGGAAGAATATCCCCCTTCTGGAGCAGAAACCCACAGCTATTCGTAAGGATGCAGCTCAAGAGAAACGCAAATAGAATCTTCGCCCCGACCTTTCTAATAACGGGTCTGACGCTTCAGGTTATCGCATACTTTTGGATGCCTGACACACCCTGGTCGCTCGTTAGCGGCATGTTAGGTATCTGTTCCGTGGTATTGTGTTCGGTCGGTAATATCTTTACCTTCCTCTTCGGTTTTGCGCAGATAGCTACCTATACCTATATCTGCTACCGAAACAATCTGTACGGTAATATCGGCATCAACGTGTTCTATTTCCTGAGCCAGCTATACGGTATCTACCTATGGCGCAAGCGCGGGGCGAATACGACGGAACAAGTTCAGACACGTCGGCTGCCCATCAAGACTTGGCTCCTATTGCTTGCCTCCGTCATCGTAGTATCGCTTCTGACGGGCTACCTACTCGACCGCTATACCGATGACCCGCATCCGTATCTGGATGCCTTCACCACCGTGCCCGCTATCCTGGCGCAGATTCTACTCGTCTTAGCCTATAGCGAACAATGGATCATGTGGTTTGCTATCGACATCATCTATGTCGTCCTTTGGGCGCAAGCCGGCAACGGATGTATGCTGATGCAATACATCTTCTGGTGCCTGAATTGTGTGTACGGCTATTGGAATTGGACACGCAAGAATCATTAATCATTATTCATTAAAACGCTGTCCAGCGTGCGGAACTCGTACCCTTCTTTTTGCAGGTATTCGATGACCATCGGAGTCGCCGATAGCACATTCTTCTTCGCCTTCAAGCTATCATGAAAAACGACAACCGAGCCATTGCGAACACACCGTTTTGTTATGGCAAGAATCTGTTCGCAAGTATATTTAGGATTATAATCATGCGTAATGAGGTCCCATAGCACGATGGTGAAATCCTTCTTCAGTATGCGTTTTTGGCGTTGGCGCATACGGCCGTAGGGCGGACGGAAGAGATGAAGCGAATGCCATTCGGGGCCGAGGGTATGCTGCATCATATCCTCCGATAGATAGACATTATCGCAGTAGAGCTTGCGTCGGTTCTTCATGCCCGGCAGATGGTTGAAGGTATGGTTTCCTACCACATGCCCACGCCTGACGACCTCGCGTGCCATCTCGGGGTAACGCCACACGTTCTCACCCACCCAGAAGAAGGTGGCTTTCACCTTGTAGCGGTCCAGGATATCCAACAGAGGACCCGTTACCTCGGGCTTCGGCCCGTCGTCAAAGGTCAGATAGACGCACTTATGAGACGTATCGCCACGCCATACAACACCCCGATAGAGGCGTTGTATGAACGTGGGAAACTGATATAACAGACGGTGGAGCATATCTGATCGCTCGTTTTACTCGCTAATGGACCGCTTCGCTAAAGGAATATACTAACCATTTTAGTCTTTATTCTTTTAGTGAACGAAGTGAACGGTCCTTGTTCTTGATTCCAATTTCTTTATTCCCAAGCCAGGGCGGATGCGCCCAGTACGGCGGCGTCGGCTTCCTTCAGGTCGGAGAACATCACTTTGACCTTGTCCTTCCAGATGGTCATCACGTTTTCGTTCATGGTCTTAACGACGGGGTCTAAGATATACTTGCCCGCCTTGGTCAGTCCGCCGAACATGATGATTGCTTCGGGAGCTGAGAAATGGATGAAGTCCGCCAGGGCGCGACCGAGCATCATACCGGTATAGTCGAATATCTCCTTGGCAACAGTATCGCCCTTTTCGGCGGCATCAAACACGTCCTTCGAGGTGATGTTGTCCGGATCCAGTTCACGTAGCAGGGTTTTCTTCTTCGTAGTCGTAACGATCTCCTTGGCTGTGCGTGCCACGCCGGTAGCCGAAGCATAGGCCTCCAGGTGTCCCTTATGGCCGCAACCGCACATACGGGCGTTCTCACTATAGTCCACGGTCACGTGTCCTAACTCGCCGGCAAAACCATCGTGGCCATACAACACTTGTCCGTTCACGACCACGCCGCCGCCGACACCTGTTCCGAGGGTTATCATGATGAAATCCTTCATGCCACGGGCTGCTCCATAGGTCATCTCGCCCACAGCGGCCGCGTTGGCATCGTTGGTAATCTTGGCGGGCATGCCGAACTTCTGCTCCAGCAGTTGGGCAAAGGGCACAATACCTTTCCACGGCAGGTTCGGAGCCTGCTCGATATTGCCCGTGTAGTAGTTGGCATTCGGGGCACCGGCGCCGATACCGCGAATCATCTCGAAACCGCCGATAGGCTCTACAATCTTCGTTGCCTCCTCGTACAAGGCATTCACGTAGTCGTTGATGTCTGTGTACTGTTGTGTCTTAATGGAGATACGAGCCAATACCTGGCCGCGTGCATCTACAATACCGAGGACGGAGTTAGTACCTCCCATGTCCAGACCTAATACATAAGGTTTTTCCATTTTGATAGATATTTTAGGGTTATATTACAGATTTTCGTTGAGGAAGAGCATGAGTCTGCGATGCAGATGCTCGTAGTTAGCGCGGCGACGCAGGAAGTGGTTGTCGTCGGGATAGAGTTGCATCTCAAACTGCTTGCCCGCCTTGACCAGGGCATCAATATAGAGCAAGGTATTCTGCGCATGCACATTATCGTCTGTCAGGCCGTGCACGATGAGCAGTTTGCCGTTCAGTTTGTCCGCCATGCGGCAGAGGTCGGCGTTGTCATAGCCGAACTCGTTGACCTCGGGTCGACGCATATAACGCTCGGTATAGGCGCTATCGTACAGACGCCAGTCGGTCACGGGCGCGATAGCAATACCGCATTTGATGGGGCTGTCTGCTTCTGACATCGTGCGGATAGTCTGGAAGCCGCCGTAGCTCCACCCCACCATCGCGATACGAGCAGCATCGGCATAGGGCTGCGCACCCATATAACGCGCTACGCTAATCTGGTCTTCGGCTTCCTTCTGACCCAGCGACATATAGGTCTCGTTGCACCATTTGCGTCCGCGGCAAGCCGTTCCGCGTCCGTCGGCATCGACTACGATAAAGCCCTGCGTCGCCAGATAGGTGCCCCAGCGTTTGCGCCAACGGTTCAGCACACGCTGGCTGCCCGGACCGCTATATTGAATCAGTATGACCGGATATTTCTTGCCCGCCTCCATATTCCGGGGCATGATGGTATAGGCATTCAGGGTATCGCCCCGCTCGGTCGGTATGCGGCAGAACTCCGTCTTGGGCAGCTCCAGGGCTTCCCAACGGGAGCGTAGCTCCTCGTTGTCAAGCAGGGTACGGATGAGTTTACCGTCTGCGCTACAGAGCCTGTAGCAGTTGGGCGTCTCGACGCTCTGGTAGCAGTCGATATAGGTCTTCATATCCTCGGCAAAACGCAGATCATGCGTTCCGGCTTCGGTTGTCAGACGCTTGATGGTGCCTTTCTTCAGTTCCACCACGAAAGCTTGCCGCTCCATCGGGGTGACAGCCGCCTGGTAATAGAGCTTGCCCGTTTTCTCGTCCACGCCGTATAATTTGGTCACATCCATGCCGTCGGGCGTCAGTTGTTTCAGTTCCATTCCGTCCGCCGAATAGAGATAGGCTGCCATCCAGCCGCTCTTCTCGCTCAGCACCACAAAGCGGCCATCCGAGAGCCATTGCCATTGGTCAAAGAGCGAATAATCGACGTAGTACTTGTCGCTTTTCTCGCGGTATAGGGTATGACAGACTGTTGTCTTGGGGTTGCCCGACAGTATCTCCAGGCGGTTCTGGTCGCGATTCATCTTCTCGATGAGTAACTCCTCGCCACGCCATTGGATACGCGGCAGGTAGCCGTCCTCCAGGTCGCCGGTCTGCATGGTCTTGACACCTTTATACACGATATCGTACACGCGCACAGATGCAGAGGCGTTCCTATCGCCCGCCTTGGGGTAACGCAGGCACTCGTCCATGGGATAGCGCAGGGGCTGTTCGTCAGCCGAGAGCATGTTCTGCCAGCAGAAGGTCGGTACCTCCGTCTCGTCCAGGCGCACATAAGCCAAGAGCTTACTATCCGGCGAGAACGCAAACAGAGCCGTTGCGGCAAACTCCTCCTCGTAGAGCCAGTCCGCCACGCCGTTGATGATCTCGGGGTTCTCGTCCTGCGTCACGGCTATCTCGGTATGGAAATCGGTCTTGTAGATATAGAGGTTGTTACCTTTGGCATAGACCACATACTTGCCGTTGGGCGACAGTTGTGCGTCGCGCACCTTGCCTTCGCTCAGGTGGGTGCGAGTGCCTTTCTCGTTGTCCACCAGGTACCAGTCTGCCACAAACGAATGGCGGAACAGACCGGTTTTGTTCTCGTACTCCAGTTGGTAACGTTCCAGGGGTGCACAGGCGTCTTGCCGGCGGTTTTTGTCCAGTTTCGACTTCGCCAATTCCATCGCAAGGATAGAATCCTGTTCGCCGACAGAGAGGGTCTTAGCGTTATATTCACCCTTCAGCAATTCGCTCAGTAGGTCCGCCTGCATCATCATCGGCAGACTCAGTAGTATAATTAGCAGATACTTTCTCATCAAAAAAAATGTCAATTATCAACTGTCAACTATCAATTAAAATAAAACGCTTCCACCATGACATAGTAGCACGCCACATACTGTTGGTTCGGTTCGGTACAGGGCGATACGTACTCCTCCAGGTTAAAGTCAATCGTCGCGTCTTTCCATTTGGTTGCCCATTCGCTCGGGTCGGTCGTGATGCGCCAATGTTGCACGTTGCAGGGCTTGCCGGGGCCCCATCCGCCGCGGTTGTACTTGTAGGTACCGGCCTGCGGGTAGTTATGATCTGCGCCCTCGTTTATCTCCCAGATATAGCCCTTTGTCGGCACTTCCTCGCCGTTGAGCAGGATGGTATAGTAGTTTTTGTCAAACTCGGCACAGTTGGTAGCCTTTGTCTTCTTGCGGTTGGGGAATCGTCCGGTTCCGTTGTAGGCGTCCTGACCGTGACCCGTGATGCAGACGCGCAGGATGACCTGCTTGGTGCCTTCGGGTATCTCCATCGTACGCATTCCCAGACGCGTCGCGTCCTCAATACTCCACCCCGCTACGCCGTACGACCAGGCGCGATAACCGTTGCTGCCGTCGTTGGGGAGCGTCGAATCATAGATTGTTTGGTGACCAATGGGGGTGCCGTATTTGTTTTTGCCCTCAAAGAAAGAGAACGTCAGCTGCACGGCATGCGCACGTTCATCGGTTGCGTCCCAGCCGCAGTAGAAGATACGGAAGTCGGTCGTACCCTGCATCAGGGGCAGGAATTCCGTGATATCCAGATAGAATTTCTTCTCCCATTCTACGCCAAACGAACCGCCATAGGGCGTGATAGCGCGCACGAACTCCAGCCACTCATCGTTCTCACGGTCGTAAATCTTAATCATGGTGGTCATATCCCATTCGGCGGGGCCTTTATTCCAGCCACACATGCGATAAGTCAGTATTGCCTGCCCGTATTGCTCGGTCGATTCGGGGAACTGCACGCTAAAGACGGTATCCTCATCCAACTGCCAACCGTAGAAATGCAGCCGCATAGCCTCTGTCGAGACGTTGAACTGCGCTTCTGCCAGGTTCCGGGGGCAGTCCTTTTCCCAGTACCAGCCGATGCTGTCGATCTGCTGCATGCAATGGAGAACGGTATCCGGTGTCTCGCCGGGTTGTTCGGACTGTTCTTTTTCGGGTTCTTCGTTTTTGCAGCTGGTCATCCCTGCCAAGCCAAGCGCGAATAGGACGGCTAATAATGCTATCTTTGGACACTTCATCGGTATAGGATTTATTTCACGCTGCAAAGGTACAACAAAAATTGCACATACGCAAATTTTCGAAACCTTTTTTGCAAAAATAGAGTGTTAACTCTATATTTTGACGGGAATGAGGGCGTTTATGCTTGCATAAGGACGCCCTCATACACGGCGAAATAGAGGGCGCTGCCCTTTTTGCAGAAAGGTTCCGGAAATGGGGAACAGTATGTCCGGCAGGACGCGACTGTACTTTCGAAGGGGCCCCCATTCGATGAATGGGGTAGCATGTCGAATTTACAACAAAAATTGCACATATGCAAATAAAAATCGCATTTGAGGTATTTTTTTACGTTGGCGTTTGGCCTTGGCTGTTGGCTGTTCGGTTCCCTACGCCGTGTGTCTTATGGTAAACCTTTTTAGGCTCTTAGTCAACCTTTTTAGGTATTAAATCAACCCTTTTAGGTATCGAGTCAAAAGTTTACGATTTTTAAGA
>OCTX011716549.1_pt1 | contig 45001 bp, 91 predicted proteins | sample 1539691 | NCBI WGS metagenome assembly OCTX01 (sample SAMN02144231, study PRJEB22623) | gut metagenome | biome: sheep rumen | host: Ovis aries | place: New Zealand
TTTTTGAAATTCTTATATTCTTCTGCATATGTTTCTTCTAAATTAATTTCTTCCAGCGGAATATTCAAATTGTAAAATAATTCATATCTAATAAATTGCTCATTATTATAAATATTAACAATTGATTCTGGATAATATAAATAATATGTATTTGCTAATGTGGCATCGAAATAGACTGTTGGATGTTTCAGAAACTGTTTCAGATACAATTTCAGCCAATCTGAACTGTGTTTTTGTATGACATCAGTATTTATCCTTTCCTTTGCAATATCCGAGCATTGCGGCAAATAATAAGTTAGAGCTATTTTGGTAAATGTCTTTTCCATGAGTTCTTTATCATCTGTATTGAAATCTTCTGGATAATTTGTATATGTCCTGATTATCTGCTGAGCTGGGACAGAAATTGTCTCCTGAAGTCCATCGGAGCGATAACCAAGAATATTTGTTAGAACTCCAGTGTAGACAAAAAACAAAACAATGGCAACAATGAATACTTGTCTCAATTTTTTCAAGTACTTAAAAGCAATGATGACAAAGACAATTAGCACATAGACTAAATTGTTTCTCAAAATTGTAGCAAACAGAAGTTCAAGGGATAAATATGATGTTTTAATTTTTCCTGTATCCAGATAGACAAAAATATCTGCGGTTATCAAAGATAACAGAGCAACAAATATTGTATCCTTACATATAGTTAGTCCGAAGATGCCAAGCACAAAAGAAAGAGCAATCATTAATGTCAGAAATAACTGATTTTTTACTTTGTATCTGATACGATGAATTGCCAAAGCATAGATAAAACTTTCAATTAAAATATTTAATAATGTTATTGGAAAAATTACTCCAACCTTATCTGTTAAATCTAATTTAGATAATAAAATTGTTAAAATAGAAGTATAAATTGGAGAATAGTGTAATAACTTTATATGATTAGCATGTTGTTTCAATGCTATTGAAGTATCAACAAACAATAATCCAGGGTATAAAATACTTAAAAATAGGCAGTGTCCGAGGAAGATGATGAGTGTCTTACCTAGAATGCTGTCTAAGGCCATTTTTAGGCTGTCTGGGAGACGTTTTACTCTCAATATATGTTGGATTGTGTCACACCCTAAATAGTTAAATAAGGTGTTATTTACTGCCTTAAAATAAGGATAAACAAAAATGACCTGAAGTAGCATAACAATACTGGTATATCCTACAGTTGCAATCTGCTTTCCCAGTACGATAAACAGCGACTCCAGAGCAGAAATTATGTTAATGGTCCAATGGTCTTTCATTTCTTTCTTACTGCAGACATAGGCAATTCCCATGAATAACAGAGTTTTGAAAATAAATCCCACGTCAAAAGCATTATAATTATTAAAAATTATTGACGTAATTATGGATGATATAACTGTTAAAATGATTCTTTTCATTGTTTAATAGTCCTTATCAGTTGTATCAGTGCAGCAGTAAGATAGCTTTCGATGACAGCAAGTATTCCGATGGTCAGAATAAATGTTATCTGTGCCAACACCGTCGGCAGTCCGAATGAAATAAAAAATTCCTCGGTAGCAGAAATTTGTTGCTTAATGGTGATTCCAAAAATAGGATAAACTATATATGCTACGATTATTTCAAGTAGAAAATATACTGCCATCATTTCTGTAAGTATTCTTTTTCCGAGCTTAGGGTCTCGTCGATATACAATAAACATTCCGACAATTGTACCGATTGGAGTATATATTTGACATGTGAAACTTCCAAATAAAAACCCTATCAGTAATAACCCCATAGCAATAATGAAACAATCTCGAATATCATCGGAAAATGTTACGATAAGTGCTGTGGAAAGTACTGGTAGAATATCTCCAAGGGGTGAACCTATTGTTCTATCAATTAGTAACAGAGCACCGTAGAGAGCAAGATACATTGCTCCCTGTGCCATTTTTTTAGTTTTCATCTTGAGTTAATGGTTCTTCTGTTCCTGATGTATTTTCGGAAAAAGTACCACCAGGAAAATCATCTGGTCTGCCCATATTTTCAGGTCTATTTTCATCTGACATATCTTCAGGCATATCAGGTATACCTTCTGGTTTTTCCCCGTTTGGCATGTTACCTGGCATCATTCCTCCTGGTCCACCACCCATCATATCCTCAGGTATTTCATCGACTTCCTGTCCATTGACGATGAGTGTTCCACCATTAAATGTTGAACCCTTTTCAGCATCGAAAGTATTCTGTCCTGAAACATTGATTATTCCGCCATTCAACACGATTGTTCCGTTAGAGTCAATGGCATCGGTATCTCCTTGACCCATGATAATTGAAACATTTCCACCATTTATTTCAATGATTGCTTCAATTGTTTCATCTGTCTGTGATGCATTGATACCATCATCTGAAGCAGAAATGCTGATTGTCCCACCATTGATGACAACCTTCGTTGATTCAATTCCTTCATGAGCAGAAATATCAAAAGTACCACCATTAATGGTAACTACCGAATCGGCATGGATTCCATCATCATTGCTTATGATATTATAATTGCCTTCTTCAATGGTAATATATTTATTTGAGTGGATACCGTCATCGAAACTGTTTATCTGAAATGTTCCTCCAATTAGATGAATTTCATCATTTGATTTTATGGCTTTTTGAGAGTCTGTTTCAGAAGAACTTGTAGTTGTAATAGTAAACTCTCCATTTACAATATGAACGAGATTAAATCCGTAAATAGCATCTCCAGAACAAGTAATATCAAAATTACCGTTTTCCACATAGACATATCCACGATATGCATCTTCATTATTATCCGACTTGATGGCATCTTTTCCTGAATTTATCGTAAAATTACCATCTGCAATTTTTACACAGTCTTTTCCTCGTAAACCCTGTCCTAGAGCATCTATGATTAAATTACCACCGAGAATTGTTAAATCATCTTTTGATACAATTCCATGATTCTGTGTATCAAGTTTCAAAGTGCCTGTACCACGAATAAATAAATCTGCTTTTGAATAGATTATGGCATCGACATTATTATCATCAATCTGCACATACTCACCAGAATCGGTAAATTTATTTTCTCCATTAATGGTAATAATAACCTCATCAGCATTGAGTACGTAGATAGCCGCAAAATTTTCAGAATCGATTGTCAATCCGTTTAGAATCAATTCAACATCATCCTCAGTATCTACAATAATATTTCCAGAAATATTTCCCGAAAGTTCATAGATACCACCACGACGAATATTATTAGTTCCATCGGATAGTGTCATCGTTGTCGTTTTTCCTGATAGATTAATATCTTCAACAGATAAAATATAGTCAGTAGGTTCAGTTTCAACAGGTTTTTCGGAAATAACTGTATTGCATCCTGTTAATAACATAAAGACAAAAATTAGGATGCTTAGATGCTTCACCCTAATTTTCTTCATCGAATGCTTTGAGTACATTTCGTAAATCTCCTAATCCCTCGACAGCATATCTTTCACCGTCGATAACAATATTATTTTCTTCAAATTCGAGGAATACTGCTTCTCCTGTCGAATAATGAAGAACAATATAATCTGTAAAATCATCGACAACATAATCGACTCTATTTCCAATTGTTAATTTTCGAACAGAGTTGACAATTGCAGAAATAAGTTCTGAATCTTCAGTTTCATAATCTGCCCCATACATCCAACGCTTGAAATATTCAATTTTTTCTGGCATTGTTTCTGGAAGTTCTATCTTTGCAGGTATTTCAGGTTTATTATCTTCAATCGGTTGTTCTACTTTAGTACAACCAGCTATAAGTAATATAAGAGAAATAATCAATACCTTACTCAGCCAAGTCTTCTCTGTATGTTTTCCAATCAAAATCATATATCTGTTTTGCCAATTTCTCTATACAATCACTGCAAAGAGAAAATTCTGTGGCAACTCCTTTCTCTTCTAATAAATCGCTTACTGCCGAATAATCTCTCGTATATCTCCAGAGATTAAATGTTTCATCTTTTTCTTTCAGACAGTTTCCGCAAATATGTCCTTCGCTCATTACCTCGACAGCCTCGGATTCGTTTCCATCGCAATAGTGTACTGCTCTTTGGCATGTATGAATTATTTTCTTTGCTGCGGATTTAGTAATTTCATTACTTCCATATAATAGCAGTGTTTCTTCAACAACACTGTTTAAACCTCTTCCAATATCGTGACAACTCATAGACTATAATTCCTCTCTATCAAAAGTAGGTTTATTACATACAATTTCAAGATTTCCGTTGAGTGTTCGTAACTCATCGATGAAATCCTTTAATTTTTTAATGTCTTTTATTTCAACAAGATATTCAATTCTAAACAGAGAACCAAGTGTTAAAGTTTTAACTGCTTCAAGAGAATAACTCTTTGTATATTTCTTTAAAACCTTATCGAATACTCCATCATAATCAAGTGTTTCTGGAATTGTAATTTTTAATGAACGCATATTAGTTGGAGGATTTCCAAATTTAGTTAATGTCAGAAGTAATAAAACACAACTCAAAATCAATGTAAATATACCTGCAATAACAAGATATCCTGTTCCACAGATAATACCAGTTGTCATAGCAATGAATACAGCCGCCAATTCCTTTGCTGTTCCCTTAACTGACCTGAATCGAATCAGAGCAAATGAACCAGCAACAGATAATCCAACACCGAGATTATCGTTGACAATCATAATTACCACCGATTCAATTGCAGGAATCAAAAATAATGCAGTTAAAAATGAATTACTTGTATTAGTTTTAATTTTATATGCAACTGAAATAATTGCTCCAAGTAAAAGACTTGTAGCAATCATCGCCAAAAATTGTCCTAGAGTCAATGACCCTGTAAAAATTGTTCCTAATAAATTTTCCATACAACACCTCTAATATCTTTCAATTTCTTTAAGATATGCTGTTCCTACTTTAGAAAATCCTCTTGGAAAAATATTATTTTTACTAAGAGAATCACTTAACCAAAGAGGATATGCATTTACAGCCTTAATTTCCATTACCCAATAATCTGTAATTGGTTTATCTTTTATATTTGAATCAAGGGATAAATCCTCTAATCTGTATTTCATATTTTTATCAATTGTAATCCTGATGCCTTCGGTTGTGACAAAGGCAAATCGTTCACATCCAATGTATATTGCAGGTTTAATATTCTTATAATAATCCAGAAAATATTTTATTTCTCTGCCAACCTGTTCATCTTCAAAAGTGCATGAATTAATATCTTTCAGTACTTCGAAACGATTTGCCTTTGTTCGTCGTTTATAAACGACGCCTTTAAATTTTTTCTTTAATTCAACGAATACAGATAAGTCATCATTATATGTTCTTACTCTTAATTTTTCCTTATATTCGGGTTTTTCTATTGACCTTCGAATAAGTTGAAAATTTGGAGTGTCATAATATATCGAATGTATTTTTGTATTTGGATGTTTATCTGCAGTCAAATGACTTGAAATTTCCTTTAAAAATTTCTGACACAGTTCAGGATTCAAAAGATATTTTTTCTCATATCTTTCAAATGTCTGCATTTAATCTGCCTCAAAATTTCTTTCTACCCAATAATCTTTCCTCTTAATCATATGTTCTTTAATTTCTTCAAATTTATCATTTCTTTCCAAAGAATAATATCTTAAAGTAACATAGTGGTCATTGGAAAATACTTTTTCCAGATAGAGACTGTCATCATTTCTTTCGATGATGAAATAGAGACCAGGAATACTTCCTTGAAGTTTACCTGATTTGAATTTCTCCAGTTCTTCGACGATGGAAATATCAATCGTTGGGTCAACGACTTTTCTCGTCTTAATCTGGGTAATCAGTTTACGAATTTTTCTTTCTGTAATTGCATCTAAAGATTCTTCGACCTCTTCATATTCGGTCTGCTTATCTTTTGTGATGTGTAAATGAAACATATACTTTTTTATTTCTCCCTCTATTTAATTCTCATTACACCGTAACCATCACGGTAACGCTTATAGATAATAGCCAATCCCTTATCATCGGTATCACGATAGACAAACCAATCGTGTCCAAGATTTTCCATTTCTCTCACAGCATCTTCCATAGACATCTCATCGACGACAAGAACTTTTTCCTTAGCAATGATTGTTTCAGGACTTGCGTAGAGTGATTTATCGACAACTTTATTTGCTTTGTATTGTTTATTATATTCTCTGATTTCTCTGTTGCATTTGTCTTTTAAACGGTCGATGGCCTCATAGAAATCTGGTCGTTTTGTTGATATGTAGTAATGGTGATTATACTTATCAACGAATGCTGTTGATACTTTAAGTAATTCACCTTCCTTTTGAACAGTGACTTTCACATCACCATTTCCGTCGAGAAAAGCAAGTTTTTCCTCGATAGCTGCTCGCATACTCTTACTCGTCGAGCCTTTGATTTTTTGTGCATTGATAATAAACATAAATTTACATCCCTTTCTAAAATTCTAAATTTAATTTATGTTACGCAACCGACATTCATCGGACTTTTTCTATACTAATTATATCATAGAAACAGAAATTTGTTAAAATCTCATTTTAGACAATATTTAACGACCCTTCGATAGTCGAGATAGTCAAATTCTTCATATTTGTCCCAGGCAATGAGTTCTCGGTCTTCGGTATCGATACCCTTGGAATCATAAGTTTTACCACGATAACGAAACAGAAAATGATTGGCTATTGGGTCATACATTATCTTACCTGAAGGAAATCTATCTTTTAAAATACAGGAAAAATAGTAACAGTTTCCATCCTGCCAATGGGCATCGGTCGTAGAAAACCTTCTTTCGATGAAGTCTAATACAGAATCGGTCATAGTCTTACTGTTATATTTCTGCCACTTTCTTTGGCATTGTAAAGGGCATTATCGACGTGAACATAGATTTCATCGATTGTTTCAGAACCGTCGATGGTCAGAACACCAAGACTTATGGTAAGTTTCGGTACATCGAAAAACTTATAACTTTCTACTCTCTTTCGTAAATTTTCAGCAAATTCAAAAGATGATTTCTCATCGTAACCTGGCAAAGTGATGAAAAATTCTTCTCCGCCCCAACGACCGACAGCCTCATGTTTAGTTGGGTCAGTTGAAGCCACAGCAATGCTTGCAATCTGTTTCAGAATGGCATCACCTGTTCGATGTCCATAGGTATCATTTATTTTCTTGAAGTGGTCAATGTCAAACATGACGATAGAAGATTTACAGTTCAGTTCCTGAGTTTTTTCCAAAAGTTTCTTCATAATATCTTCCGTTTTACCCCTATTGTATAACCCAGTGAGGAAATCGTGTTCTGAAACATATTTCAGTTTTTCATTGGCTGCCTGAATCTCTGCCGTACTTGAACTGACAAGCTGAGCCAGTCTCTTTACCAGTGAAGATTGTCCTGAAAGTATTGTATCATTTGCTTTTGGAGCCTCTTCCTTTCTCGGTTCTTTTTCACCTTCACGCATGGCAATGGATAGAAGGGTAATATTATATTCGAGAATTTCACCTGTATTCATATTTCTCAAAATTTCACCGAATGTATTGAACCCTGCGATGGAGCCAAGTTCTTTGAATGGATTCAATTCAACATTAACAAATTTTTCCCAGAATATTTTTCTCACATAACAGGAATAGAGAAGAATTACTTCAGGATTAAATCGATTTATCTCTTCGAGGCGACGATTGACATCATTGATAATTCCTTCGGGATTTCCAAAGGTCAGATACATATCCCAACCTTCGATGACACCACCAGCAAGACGAAGTGAACCATCTTCATTTGCCTGATTAGTGTGTCGAAGTAATTCCTCACCATCAACATAGGCAGCAATCGGAAATTCATTGGTCTTTTCAGCAAAATCCGCATCATCAATATCAATATTGAGGTATTTTTTATATATTTCAGCAGCAGGTGTTTCATTTATTTCCTGAATAATATTACCGTTTGCCTTAGTAATCTTAAAAGGCATTCCGAGTTTTTCCCATCCTGCTGATTTTTTGGCATCGATGTAGAAATCCTTTCCACAGTACATTACAACAATAACAGAGTTTTCATAGAAATTACCATTTGCCATGACAAATGCATTTTGCAGGTCAGCACTGTGGTCTCCAGCATAACCTCCGAAGATACAAATATCTGGGTCACAAAGTTTTATTTCTTCGTACATTCCCATTGTATCAAATAGAGCACCAGGAAGTAAAAGTTCTGCAGCTTTAATATCATTAGCAACAGCAATATTTAGTTCTTTGCGAATTTGACGACCTAACTGTTTTTCATTGTTTTCAATACCATCGAATATTGAGAGTTTGATGTCTGTACAGTTGAATATCATACATGTTACGAGAATACATCTGTCGAGCATATGTCCTTCGGCAATTTCACCACCAGATTCGGTTCCAACAATGATTGCATTAGGAATGGCATTGCTTATCTGTTGCATCAATTGAGACAGGTATTCCTTATCTGCAAATCCACTGTAGATGTGGAAAAGCGGTATCCTATCTGTCATATTTTGCCTTATTTCATCGAACCATCGGATATCGATTGTTTCACCTAAGTTTAGATTTGTTATAAACTGTTTCAATTTCTTTTCTCCCTTATTTTTTTATTCAATTCTCTCAATGTCCTTAATAATTTATTGTCTTTCATCTGTAAAAAACTGTAATTGTAAAATCGATAGATACAATCATCAAAATATACATACAATTCATCTTTTTCTACTCTGGTTTTTCTACCTATTTTTTCATAGTAGTTTTTTAGACTTTTAATTACTTCCGATACATCGGTACTGTAAAAATCAGTTGAACCGATGATTTCACTGACCCGATGTGTTTCCGTATTTACCGTACCATCGGAAAATTTTGCTTCAAGTTTACACGTTACTCTATATCTTTCCATTATCCTTCCCCTCTTTTCTAATGTATTTATATTCAAACTCATCAATTGGAATTGGTTTTGAGAAATAATATCCCTGGAACAACTTACATCCCATTTTCTTCAGTTTTTCAAACTGATAATCTGTTTCAACACCTTCGGTAAGGGCAATGATATTCAGATTATTGGACATGTTTATGACATTGTTAATAATGAGTTTTGCTCTTTCTTTCGTCTTGTCTGAACCTCGTAGGAAATTCATATCAATCTTTAGAATATCTACTGGCATATCTCTCAATAGATTCAATGATGAGTATCCACTTCCAAAATCATCCATTTCCACGATGAATCCCTCATTTTGAAGACTTTCAAGGATTTTCATTCTATTTTCCTGGTCTGTCATCATTATCGTTTCTGTTATTTCTATTCGGAGACGTTTTGGGTCTACTTGATTATCTTTAATCATTTCATGTAAAACTTCTTTTACATCCATGAAATAGAAGTCTTTCGGTGAAATATTTATTGAAATAAACATATTATTATCTTTCCACCGTGATAAAAGTTCAACAACCTTTGACCACATGTAGCGGTCAACAACCTCAATCATTCCATTGTTTTCAAAGACAGGAATAAATTTTATTGGTGCAAGAAATCCAAGTTCAGGATGTTCCCAACGAATGAGAGCTTCTGCCCCGACGACATTTCCTTCGGTATCAGCAATCGGCTGCAGATATGGTTTTAGATTTTCATTTTTAATTGCTTCTGGAAGGTCTTGAGTAAGTCGTTGGTCCCAGACTGCCTGTTTCAGCATATCATCTGTATAGTAGGCTATGTGATTAGTATAATCAAATTTTATTGATTGAAGAGCAATATGTGCTCTGTCAACCATAAATGAAACCGATATTGATTTATCTATTATTTCATAGACTCCAACATGAATAGTTATATTTCTTGTCAATGTTCCACTGGTCACTTTAAAGTCAGATAGTCGATTATTCCAAATATCTTCTCCAAATTCTTCGATAGGAATCATTGCACAGAATTTATCTCCGTTCAATCTTCCATAGACTGCATCAGTATTTTTAAATATATCTTTCATAAAATTTGCCAGTTCTATTAGAGTTTTGTCTCCGAAATGTGTACCGTAGATATCATTTATAAGTTTAAAATTACTAATATCGATAAACAGCATAAAGTACTGACGTTTTAAATCTTTCAATTTGATACGAATCTGTTCAAACAGATATTCTTTCGTATATAACCCTGTCAGATTGTCATGAGTTGCGTTGAATCTTTCCATAAGATAAACATTCTGTTCTTCAGTAATATCTCGAATACATATATAACTTCCATCAATTACATTATTACGGTCATATGAAAAATACCTTGAAACTTCATAACACCTACCATCAGCAGTCCTTTGACAGATAGACCATTCATCTGGAATATTCTGAACACCAATAAACGTATCTCGTATTTTTTGAGCAACGACACTTTCACCTTCAATTTCAGTCATTCCAAGTATGTTTAGTCCTTTTTCATTTGCCCAGATAGCACGTTTCTTATCATCGAAGAATAACATTCCATCACTGATATTCGTTGAAGCCTGAAGAAGCATCTTATCCAATAGTCCAAGAGGAATATATTTAATAGAAAAATAAAATATCAACAGACCAAATATGGCAAAACCCACCATTGACACATCAATAGGAGATTGCATAAAAATAAAAAATGTTTCCACAAAAGCAGTCAGACACATAATAATCAAAATATAAATATATTTTTGTTTATAGACTTTCTGTGTTCGCAGCACTTTAATGCTGAAGGCAATGATTATGATTAACAGACAGGTATAATCAATGATTCGATGAAATATCTGTCCCCAATATGGGTTTACGATGAAATAAGGTCTGCCATAGGCTTCGATTTCTGTAAGAGAGAACGCATGATGAAATATCGAATTTAAAAGTAATTGAATTGTATCAACTAATAATAGAATCTTCAATAGATTTAATCCTCGATTTTTCAACAGTTCGATATCACAATATTTAACAGTATAGTGCAAGAGAGATAAGAAGATACCATTCATGCCGATGAAATACAGATAATATCCAATCATTGAAAGTGTCTTCGATGAAGACATAATTATTATCTGATTTCCCAAGATGGGCATGATTAAAGTTGCCAATAAAAAAGCAACATATCTCCTTATCTCTCTTTTAGATTTTAATGACGCAAAAATACAGTATATTAATAAGCATACTAGAATTGCTAAAATCCCAGTAATGAATTCTCTCAAAATTCCTCTCCCGAATAAAAATTAATCATCAACTTTTTGTGTTTCTTTTGATTCTTCCATTTCAGCATTTATTTTTCTTTTTATCTCTTCAAGTTTCTGTTCACTGGAATTGAGAAAACTTGTAGCAGCTTTACGTGCATCGAGACTCATTCTATCCAGGTCTTCTTTGTCAAACTTACCATCTTCACCAACAACGAATTTTCCAACATTTTCGGCACCTTCGGTAATATTATCTTTTAAATCTCCTCCGATACGTTGAACATCATTGAGGTCAAATTTACCATCTTCTCCAACTGCATAGTCGGTAATCTTGTCGATGGCATCGGTAACCTTCTTCAAAGCGGAATTTCTTTCTGCTTCTGATGGAACTTCTACTTTCTTTTCGAGTTCTTCCTTTTGTTCATTCAATTTTTCTTCTTCTAATTTCTTTTCCATTTCTTCCATTATTTTTTCCTCCTTAAAATATCCTTTTTATTTCACCTGTCTCCGTGTCAAAAATACTAAGTCCGTAGACACAGAAACAAGCTGTATCTTCACATTTAAATGTTTTATTTATGTGATGGTGTCCAAATATGTGATATTTCGGTCTGTTTTTCTTCACATATTCTCCAACACCTTCAAGTCCTGGATGACCTTTTTGTTGGTAGAATTTCTTTATTGCCTTGTCGACAAAGTGAATTTTACTAAATTGGAGATTTTCAATTTTACCACTGTCATGGCTGAATAGAATATCTACCGTTTTAAAGTCAAGTATCTTTTTACTTTTTTCATCGGAAATCATCGGAATATTTTTCACTTCCTTTTTATAGTTAAAACTTCCTCCGAATCCCAAACACTTATATTTACCAATATGAAAATATTTTTCATGTACATTTTCCATGTGTTTTAATTCAGTACTGAAATTCCACCTATCGTGATTTCCAGGTATGGCATAGAATGGAATATTTTCTTCACAACACCTTCTATCCCAATATGTCAGAGATTTTCCATCAACATCCCCAAGGGATACACAGACATCGAATACATCAGAAATTCTATTATAATCAAATGTCGTAAATCTTCTATGGGTATCGGAAATAATTAAAATTTTCATCCTTAGAAAATAAACATAAAAATAAATATGATTAGCATGATGATAATTATAATCAGTTGACTCTGATTTTTTGTTCGATTTCTTTTAACAACAAAATCTCCGTTGTCATGTTCAAGATAACGGTGTTCATCGGCAACCGCTTTGACATCACAGTTATCCATGTGCAATCGACGAAGATATTCGGCGTCACCATCAAGTTTCCAGACAGAATTTTTCAATTCCCTCTCCTGTTCCTGTTCAGCCCAACTTTTACCGTTATCGTACATGTCATACCTCCATCAAATTAAAAATTCATAAAGAATTTTAGAAAGTACATAGGCAACAAATAGAATATCACCTATGTAGATTGAAATATTTGCAATATTGTCTCTATTAATCATTTTGATTTGGGCTCCATTTTTGACAATGCTTTTATTTGTTCAAATGATATATTGGAATTTTTTCCTGCAAAACTGTCTTCGATGATTTCAATATAATTATATTTGCTTTTCAGTTCTTCAATGTCTTCGAGAACTTCACGATATTGTGCATCGTTTAAATCTTTACAATGACAATAATCCCATTTTTCCCAGAATCGTTTTGCTGCCCCAGTACACAATTCTTCCTGTGCCTGACCACATCGATTATAATCAGTTTTCGGTTGATTGAATTCTTCAGCACTGGTTGAAAAATAAGGGTGTTCATTTGACCCTAAAGTATAATAATGCACTTCAAAGATTCTTTTCTTCGAAAGTTGAAATGCATAGAGAAATTCTTTTCTTTCCATCATACAAGTTCTCCATTTTTGTATTTTTTATATAATTCTTCTTCACTGTTTGCAACAAGATAGTGAAAATCATTTAAGATTTGTTCATATTTATTTTCAGGAATGTATTTAACCAGGTAGTCGATTGGATTTCCATAATCACTTCGAATTTCATAAAAATCATCTAAATATTCTATGACTGCTGATTGTAAATCATCAAATCGACCAACACAATCAGAAAAATCTTCCTGATTTTCAATAGCAGTACAATCTAAAATATAGTACATTTTAATTCTCCTTTATTTTAGTTACATATGATAGTCGATGACTGCTCCAATGTAAAAAGTTTCTCCATCATGGAGTCGACGCACATAATGTCCAAGAGTTTCATAATATCCATCATTATCACAGACATACATTCCACCTTCATCATCGTAGACAGACTGGAGTCTAAACATATCCATTTCCATTGAATTGTCGGAAAAAGAATCCAGACTTAATTTACTCTGAATTTCTTCAAGATGTCCTCGATAATTTTCAAAATCTTTTTCAAATAATTTTTTCTTATCTACAACAGTAATGGCATCTCCTTCTCGTTCAAAACCACCATTACTTATATCAACTAACCATTGAATACTTCCTTCACGCTCGTTATCACTGACATCTGCAGTATAATCGGCATATCTACCAACAAAACCATCATAAAAATAACTCTCATCGACCCAATCGGATTTAGAAATTGGTTCTTCTGAAACCTGAAAAATTCTACTATGCATAAGTATTCTCCTTTTTTAGTTTGCTTCTAATATTTTTGCAATTGCCATGATAAAATTGCTCATTGGGAAATCTTCAATTTTAACTTCTTCACCATCAGATTTTGTAATTGATTCTATCTTAAAAGACAATGAAAGAGCAGAACCTTCAGTATAAATATTAAAGTTATAAATTTTCAGATATCCAAGAGGAATATATGTGTCTCCATCCTCCATAGCATCGAGTCTAGGAATGAAGGAATATTTTCGTGATATTTGATTCTTTGATTGAATCAGATTAAGAATATCTTCAAAGAAATTTACTTCATTGATATCTTCTGATAATACCATGTCTGGTTCCTGGAAACCTGGCATCAGTTTTCCCTGAATAAAATAAACATCATCATTACGCATATAGGAAATGGTATATAGGTCAACACCCTCCTTTTTTACAATGTTTGTGATTTGGTTTATTTTTATTTCTTCTCTTTCCATAGTTATATCTCCTTTTCTTTAAAAAAGGTATCTTTTAGACACCTTCTTTTTTCTTATTGTTTTTCGGCTAGAGCTTTCAGTGCATTGCCTAGTTCAATCAATGCATCACCAACTCTCTTCAATTCTTCTGAATTATTCGGTGCAACACAGTCTTCTTCAATAATTTTCGGTTTTTCATCCTTAGGTTCTTTAACTTCTTCGATTTCTGTGTCATCTTCTACTGGTAGGTCTTCTGGCACATTTAACTTTTCTTCTGAATTATCTTCAGCAGGTTTATCTTCGACCACCTCATCTTCTGTTAATTCCTCTTCGATTGGAACCTCATGAATATCTTTTACTTCCTCTACAGGAGTAATTTCTTCTTTCTTTTCTTGAACATCGTCTTCCTTTGTTTCAGTTTCTTCATTTGGAGTAACTGGACCAAATGTTGAAAGATATTCAGCTAAAAGTTCATCGTTCTGTTCCTTAGTCACATTTGCAGAATTTTCAAACATGCTTACGACATCATCAATACTCTGTGTGTCATTTCTAGCAGGTTCCTGTGGTGTTTCCTGCATCGGTTCTACCATTGATTTTGGTGCTTCATTATCGAGGAATCCATTTTCGGTGAGTCTGCTCATTCTTCTTTGAACAGCATCTGAATTCTGATTACCAAAAGTTGCATTGAATTCATCAATACGCCGATTCAGTTCTTCTGTAGAGTTTCTCATTTCCTGAGAAACCTTGTCCATTTCGTTATTTTCTGTCATCTAATTTTCCTTCCTATAGTTATTTAAAAGAATTTACAAATTTCTTCTTTTACTTTATCGCTAAGTCCCTTGATACCATCGAGTTCTTCTTTTCTTGTCTTTGCAACAACTGATAATTCAGAACCGAAACTGTCATAGAGTTTTTCTGCCATTTTCTGACCAACACCAGGAATCATCATATAATATTTGACCATTGCCTGTTTTGTATCTTCTTCATTTTTCTTTGTTTCTTCAACTTCATTACAGTCACAATTGTCATCACATTTACAGCAATCATCTTTTCTAGTATTTTTAATTAACTGCAGAAATGATTCGAGGAATAGAGAGAAAATATATGTTCCAAGAATACCAGCAATCGCAACGAATAATCCTCCGAGGAAAGATTTCTGAGAATTATAGACAAGTCCATAGAATGGTTCATAAACCATTACCATTCTTCCCCAGAACATCATTTTGATACCGTGATAAAGACTGAGTAGACAGCCTGCTACGAGAATCACACGATTTAAAATTGCCAGTTTTTCTTCAGGTCTGTACAACACCTTTTCTAATAAATTCTTAAATTTTTCCATTTGTTTTTAACCTTCTTCTAATTTTTTTGTGAGAGTCACATCGATACGATAGATATTATCTGTTTTCTTATCATAGAGAATGAGACCCGAGGCATCGGTTTTAGGTACTTGATATCTGCCATGATGTAACATCTCCGACAAATTTTCAATTACTTCATCCAATTTTTCCTGGTCTTCTTTAGTAATTTCATTAATCATTTTCTTCATCAACTAATTCTTCTAAAATGAGCCAAACAATCTCTTCAACAGTCGAATTATAATCAACAGCAAGTTGTTTCAATGCAGCATAACTTCCTTCTTCAAGATGAAGTTGAACATCCTGAAGTTTGTTGCCATAGATATCCTTACCTGATTTCAATTGATTGCGGATTGATTGTAATCTCATTGTTGGATTTTCAAGTTCTTTGATAATGTTTTCTAATACCATCCTAATGCTCCCCCATTATAATTAAATATGACTAATCATAGATTTTTTCTATGTGATAGAAAGTATATTTGACACTTTCCTTTTCCTGTGGATATATTTTACTCATACCTTTACCGTTTACCCAACATTTCTCCCATTTTTCTGCAATACGACTTGGACCGCTGAGTTCCACGGCAACACACTTGGTAAACCGTTCTTCCTTGTCGATGACATCCCAGATTCCTATGTAATATGTGCCATCTTTTGTCTGATAGAGTGATTCACCACCTTTTCTCTTGGCAATCTTTTTGACCTCTACTGTATTACCATTGATAATTTTCTTATCCCAATGATTTGTCAACAGTTCGATGGTTGCATCAACATCGAGTTTGTTGTTTTCATCGAGAACACGGTCTTCTGCATCAGAAAGAAAGACATACTTATCCCGATACCACTCCTGAAGAAATACATCATTCTCCACAGGAAGTACCTTAAGATGATTTTCAATATCCTTTATAGTAAACAGTTTGTAGTCAACCATATGAATATTAACATTCAGATGATTTTCACTATCGAGATAACTCGAATGAAGATGACCGTGAACATTGAGAACATAATTTTCAACAGGTATCGGTTCATGTGATAGAACAATATTCCGTGCAATGAAAAGAGGATAACGATGAACTTCAGTGAAAAGATATTTCATCTTCTCATACTTGTCATGGTTACCAAGAATAAGTATTTTTTTACAAGGTAATTTTTTCCATCGTTCAATTATTTCATCGACTTCTCCGAACATGAAGTCTCCAAGATGATAAAGAGTATCATCTTTCTTTACTTTTTTCTCAATCAAAGACATGATGAAGTCATCATGTTCAGCAATGGATTTAAACCTTTCACCCCGTTCAAAACTCAGAATTCTCTGATGACCGAAATGTGTGTCTGATATAAAATATTCCATAATTTCTATATTTATTATAACATAAATATGCAAAAAGGTAAATAGTTTACCTATTTACCTTCATTATTTCCGAGATATTTTAGAGTTGCTATCTCGTGATTTCTTTCACCTTCAGTTGCAATATTAAAATATCTTATCTCTCCATCGACATTAAAATGAAAAGTATCAGATTGAGCATCTGAATATCCTACCTGCAGACCTCCAAGATATTGAAGATATCGTATGAGCTGATAGTCATTTTCTTGACTTTTAATTGGAATACTTCCAAGTTCGCTTTTTGTAACCAGTGTTGTATTTCTGTCATTATTTTTAATAATGATTGCATAGCAACGGTTTTTAATCATCAGTCGTACAAGTTCTAAAAATCTCTCTTCCAAAATCTAATCCTCCATCATAGATACAGTTCAGTTAAATTGTTTTCAAAGTCTTCAAAACTGTCATCGTAGTAGACCTGAACTAGACTTTCTCCTTCTTCAAAACATTTACCATTATCCCATTCGACATAGAATATTCCTTTATAAAAATAGAATTCTCCTTTTGGAATATGGGTCAATTTGCAATTTTTTAATTCTTCATTACAGAAGGAAATAAATTCAGGTATACATGCATATAATTGTCTTAGGGTTTCTCTGTCTTCGATGAATTTTTTTATCGCCTCATCATCCTTATAGGAAATCTTTTTATCTTCTATGCTCATGTAAAAACCATCATCATAATAATCAAAGGAAAAGCTATACTCTTTATATTGAAATTTTTTATCTTTACATGTGTTGAAAATATCGTTGGATAATTCATCGGAGAACCTATCCCAAGCATCATCATTTACTGTATGTGTAATATCTTCGATATTAGATTTTAAACATAGTTGAAATAGCATATTATTATCCTTTCTAAACTATTGTTTTTTTGTCTCCAAAACAGCATTCGTAGACGTCATCATAACTTACATCTTTTCCTTCTTTTTTGAGTGCAAGGACAATTCCGTTAAAAATTCTTTCTCTAACAACAGAATCTCCAACACCGATGATGTCATAGATATCTCTATCATGTTTTTCCATTTCTTTAATTAATTCTTCAAATGTAAGGTCATCATCGATTTCCTTTCCGAGTTCATCACTCTGATAAAGTCTCTGGTACCATTCTTTTACATTATCTTTTAACATATTTTTTCACCTCACTTACTTTAATATCACTCAACATATCGTCGAGAAATTCATTCATCTGTTTTTCAAGTCTGTCCTGCCAATCGGCTTTATCCCATTCTATTTCATAGTGTCTGAAACAATCGTAATAGGTATCATAGACCCCGTCATTATCTTTTTTCATCAGATACATAGCACAACTGTTCACATCCACGTCTTCGACACAATAATTATAGTCGACACCATAGCCAGATTCATCATCGTACAGATTTGCAGCACCCCATTCATCTGTAAATTTATTTTTATATGAAATATCAATATTTATTTCAAATTCTCGTTGCATAGACTTATCCTTTAATATTTGCCTGACTTCGCCAATTTTCTTCTTCAGCAATACGAATAAGACTTTCTAAATCTTCTCTTGGTAAATCAACATCTGTCCAATCAATATCTTCGAAACAGTTATCTGAAACTTCAACAGTTGGTGATAAAGAAGACATTACTCCAGTAACGACAAGATTTTCCCTGTCATCAATAGGAAATTCAAGACGAATTTCGGCATGAACAGCTTCCATTCCATCATAGACTTCAGGAATACCGTATTCTTTTAGAATACTTTTCGGTGCCATAAAATAAAAGGTTACCGTATCGGTATAATCAATATAGATAACATCTTCCAAAACAACATCTTTAATCATATATTACTCTCCTTAGTTTTAAAATTCCCAATTTGTTTGAAACTCATCTAAAAACTCATGAAAATTCTCATCGAAATCCCAGGCAAATGCAGTATCACCGATTTCAATATCTTCAACTTCCAGAATTTCCTTTTTTTGTCTTTCCGATAATGTTTCTATCCATTCATGAGCAAATTCTCTCAGAAAGTCTTGATAATCATCATCGATATCACAAAAACGACCAAGGGTTATAAGACTTCCTCCTTGTGAAATTTTCTCAAATACCTTTGTATTTAAATTTTCTCTTGTCATAATATACCCCTCATTTATTTCCAAATTTCAATAATACAACTACTCAAATAATCTATTACTTCCGATTCTGTTTCTCCAAAATTGCCATCGACAACTTCGGTAAAACCATAACTATCGGAACCATCCTTCGAAGCAATCAGTTCACACCAATTGTTTTCAAGCACACAATCATTATACCAATCTCTTTTTTCATTCCATGGTCTTTTTAAAATTTCAACAATCTCAGGAATGAATTCAGAACGGTGGTAATAATATTTTTCTTTGTAGAAAATTCTTACATTTCCTCTTACTTCAAGGGAAACATATTCGACGATGTCAGAACCCCTCAACTTATATTCTATATAAGCAAGAGTTGTTCCAGATTCGACCAACAGAGAATCAATATTTGCCTGATGAATAGCATCCATATCAATTTTAAAATCAGTAACAAGTATATCTTTTTTACTAATCATCGATTTACCTTTCTATCGGATATTTTCTCTGAGGTCATGGTCCTCTTGTTTGAATGCCATTAAATCATCATCCAAATAGATTGTTTTACCATCCCATCTGGAAAGAACATGACCATAACCATCCCATTCAATAAGTTCACGGGAAATGGCATCAATATCAACAGAAATATTGTTATTCTTAACAAATGTTCTAAAGTAATCATTTCCAAAGTTGAACATAAACCACTCAGCAAAACCCTCTTCATTTCTAATTCTTTCTACATTATAGTTTGCCAGTTCATCAACCAAATCTTTATTCCCAGTGTATTTACCGTTTTTGATATCTTCGAAATCAATTATTTTTGCATCGACACATTCCTGATTCAGACGATTGCCATAGGTTGCATCAGATTCGTAACTAATATCTTCAGCATAAGATTTAAAATCTTCGAGGCAGAATTCTTCCAATGGTTCCTGGTCAACAGCATTTTCTAAAATCCATTTCTGAAATTCTTCGGTATAACCTTCGATTCCCAGGTCATCCAGAAAATTCTCTTGGTCTATTTTCACTGCTTCAAATGCCTCATCTTCATCCATTACAAAGAACATACCTACAGGTGTTCGATATTCGGTTTCGGCATTGATTCTTTCATCAGACAATTCAATTTCCTCTGGTTTAATATCCAGATATTTTGCCAGTGCAATTACTCTATTATTCATTTGAATTCCTCCAAATATTGTTTAATTTCTTGTTTTTGACTTTCATTGGCATGGTTTTCAGCCCACTTTTCTAATTCTTCACAGTAAACATTCTCATTGGTTGGCTGATAGGCATATCCATCATTAGAATAAAAATCATCGTGGATAAGAAATTCACCTCCATGATTATGATTAAGAACTGTATATTCATTTGGCATCAGACCATAGTTTAAAAGTCTTTTGGCTTCTTCGACAGTTACAAAATATTCATCACCACCAAGGACAACTTTTACTGCTCCTGAGGAACCAGAAATTTCACTGGTAAATTCCCCACTTTCAATATTCAGTCTATTAGCATAACTAAAAAGAGCAATACAGTTTAGACAATAAGAATATTTTTTCTTACCATTATCTATCTTAATTTCATATGTACCGAAATCTCTTCCGCAATTATCACACATAGTTCACCTCCAATTACCAACCACATGATGTTGAAACTACACATTCTCCATCGGTCCAATACATTGATTCATCCCATGTTCTGGTTAATGCATTACCGAAAGCCTCAATATCAATGTAGTCCAACGGATTTGGTGCACCTCTAAAATCTTTATCAAAATCGAGACCCACGCCAGCATACCATCCTTCATACAATTCATAAATTGCATAATCTTCTATTGTTGGATAAAAATAAATTTGGTCATTCATCCAGTCACTTTCACCCACATCAGCCAGAAGTTTTTTACTGATATCTGGTCTATCTTGTTTGAATTCTTCATAATTATCATAAATTTTATAATCGTAGTCGTAATACATGTTAATACCCCCTAAAAGTTTCTTCTGTTGAGTCACAATATAACCACTCATTGTTTTGCCATATATATTTAAATTCTGCAGCAGTATCACATTCTATGTAATCTTTTAAACTTCCATAATTATAATAATGTAATTCTTCTTCCATATCTCGATGATATGCCACAGTTACATCTGTTAAACATTTTTTCAATTCATAGATATAATTTTCAATTTCAGGTGTTGTTTCATTTTCATTTCTTCTAATTAAATATTCTTGTATTTTATCAACATTCGGAGCAAATGTGCCATCTCCAGCATAAGTATATATGCCCTCAATTTTCGGCATCTCATCTTGTACATGTTTATGCCATATTTGAACATTATACGGAAATGAAACATAACCACCACAACTGATATCTGCAAGACAGTCGATATTTGGCAAATATAATTTTTTCTTTGGAAATCTATCTTCAGGAATTGTCAAATATTTACCTAAAACACTTAAATCCCCCAAATCTAGCAGGTCTTTAACTAAAAAATCAGTATTATAATTGTTTTTAAGCAATTCACCGACATTAGACAAATATCCGTCATTATGACAATATATTGCTTTTATACTGGCTCCATATTGAGTGCCAATAAGACACCTTGTAGACATAATTTATTTCTCCTTTATTTTTGTATTTAAAAGTTTTACACATCCAAATACTGTCAATACTGCCACAGTTATAATCAGACCATAATTTCCAACGAATATAAATCCGATTAATAAGACCCCTCTTAAACTGTCCAAATTATTCCACATATTTCCGATAATTAGTGATAGAATACAGTAGGCAAGTTCGATTAGAAGAAATGTCATACTTTTTTCTGGATATTTCATTGCCAGATAGAAAAGAATTAGCATGACAATTATCGGGAAAAATATTATAATATATCCCATTCTAGCCCCTTAAAAATTCGATGATTGTGTTGAAGTTCTTTTGGTCTTCTTCATTTTTAAGACCATAGTCTCTTGAATCTTCTTGAGCAAGACTCTGTCGATATTCTGAATCAACATTCTTAAAATAATTTCGGTATGTAAAATCATTTGGGTGTGACAGATAACAATAAATCAATTCACTTGGAGAACGCATAGATTCCCAATCATTTAATAGAGTCTCTGGAAATTGCCAATCAACGGTATCGAAAACCTCATCAGCAAGACTTTTCCAACCACCACAGGCATCTATAAATTTATCGTGAGTATAAGAATTTCTGTCAATTGTCAATGAAAGTTCTTCTAAAAAACTCTCCAGATTTAAAATATTGTTTTCAAATAGACCGTCGATTTCATTCATACCATATTCAGGAACATAACAAATCATATCACCATTATTATATGCCATCTCACTTTTAAATCCATAACCCTGTTCAAGTTTTTGAGTACAAGGAATGTCCAGATGAATATTACCATAATAAATGGATAATAAATCTTCAATAGGTTCACGGAAGGAAATATTATTTTTCTGACAGAATTCAATGACCTGACTCTTTTCCATTGTTAATTCCTCAACTTTCTTTATTTAAATCATCAATAATTAAATATAATAAATCTTCATAGTCGATATCATCGATGGAATATCCATTTTCCCAGGAATAGTCATCTGGATATAGGTCATCTTGAATGTTTTCAATGAGACTGTTTCTTTCTCCATCGGTAATATATTCGAGTGGAATATCTTCAAAAAAATCTCTGCCCGAAGGGTCACTTCGCATGAAAAACCATTTTTTCTTATGTTCCAGATATTCACATCTGTTTTTTATGACATCGAGAGCATCTTTATAATAACCATTTTCTTTTAAATAGTTAATTAGTTCATTGTTCATATTTTAATACCCCTCTTCTGAAACAAGTTCAAATCCTTTTTTATCTAACCAATCTTTAAATTTTTGTTTTGCTCGACCATCGGCAGTACCACCAAACAGGTCAGCACTTTCCCAGGCATATCCAACACCGTGAGTCATCAAAAATCCAAGTTTATATGGATAGTATCCACGGACTTCATCTTCAATTGATTTTCCCTGTTCTTCAAAATATTGTGATAGAAGATGATGGAAAGTCATGTCAGGGAAGTATTCAATTGCCAATACCTGTGAAAGAAATTCGTCAGCAGATGAACAATCTTCTTTTGCATGAACTGCTTCAGCATAAAAATAAATCAAATCATCATAACCCTCATTTTCGAGAATATCAAAACAGGTATAATTAATTGGAATTAGTTTTTCTCCTTCGATACTTGTTGAACCATGCATTTTCTCATATTCTTCAGGTGTACCATATCTATTACCGTATTCTTCAGCATCTTCTTTTATATAAACAACTTCAATTGATTCAATTCTTGGTGGATTATCTTTGAATTCTTCGTGATAAAGTTTCTTTGCTTCTTCTACGGTTTCAGCACAATAACTGATTGAATTGAATCCATCATCACCTGAATAATGAAGTAAAAAAGTATAAATTTTATTCATAGTATGTTCTCCTTAAAGTTATCACAATTAAATATGCTCTAATCAAGTCTTTCAGAAATATAGAAAATATTTTCTAGACCTAAGTCTTCAATGAGTTTTTCAGCACACAATCTTTTTATTGTTACACTTTGAGTACGCATAGGGTCACGAAGATAAACTTTTGCAGAATATTTATCATTATCTAGAATCCATTCATGTTCCATTTCTGTATTTCTCGGACAGAGATATACCCAACCGCAATCAAGTCCAAATGCCATATTTTGTTCTGCAAATCTAAGTTCTTCGAGACTGGAATATCCAGTTTCTTTCAGAACATAATCAACAACATCATTGTAATGTTCTTTGAAATATTCATCAAATTGTTTTTCATAATCTTCAATCGATGGATAATTTCTTACCTTTTTTCTTGCCATAATATTATCCTCCTTAAAAATGAATGTACGGTGAAATATCATATAAATACTGATATTCACACAGCTGTATGATAGCAGATTTTAAATCCAAATACAAGTCTTTTAGTGGAATTTTTGTAATTTTTTCAATTTCTGAAGAACGGATACGCAAACCATCTTCAAGAACGATTGTCCTGTCATCGATAATAAGTTCAAATCTATTCTTCAATTCATCTTCGATGAATCGACAAAGTTTTCTATAAAGCTGTATCTTGGTAATACCATTTTCTGGGAAATTATCTCCTTCCCAACTGCTCTTTGCCCAGAGATTGTCTTTTGAATTAATGGTATTTAGCAGATTTATCAATCCATTTTCACTAATAACAAAATCTTTCATAGTTTAATCCATATCGTTTTCGAAGAGTTTCATCGGAACTATATATTCCAATAACTCGCATAGAACTTATAGATTTCCACTCGTCACAGGAAAACAATATCCACATATTATTCTATATCCTCCACAATAATTTTAAGTAATTCAAGTTTATCAAAATCTACAATTTCTCCATCGTCATCATTCCAAAGAGAAAAATTCGGTTCAAAATATAACTCAAATTCGTCTTTGTCCAAAAGAGTATCTTTTGATAATAATTTAGCATCAGTATCTAACCATTCGGAAATACTCTTAGGTTCCATATCTGCAAATTCGGGGTCAGAGTGCTCAATCTCCCACTCATAGACATAATCATAATATTTATGAGTTATTCGAAGTTCTTCGTTAAAATATCCACAAATAACAGTAAATGGAATAGTATCGATTTTAAAATTTATTTTATCTACGATAGATTCAATAAATGTTTTCAAACTTGTCGTATCTATCTTATCCCAGTAGTCATCTGGTATATCCATATATTCTAAATTATGATAAAATGTTACAACATAAGTCTGATTTGGTTTTAATCGATTACTATTAAGTCTCTGAATATCTTTATCTGTCAAATTAAATTTTAATGATGCAGAATCTTCTGAAATGATTCCAAATTTTAAAAATTTCATTACTCATTCTCCAAAAATTCGTTTTTATTTTTTAAAATATATTTATATCTTTCTTCAGAAAAAGGAATAAGACATTTTCTCATATATTGATAGACCTCATCTTTTGGAAGAGGGTCATCATCGTAATTGAAACGATAATAATCATAAATAGATTCAGGTGTGTCATAATCTGAGATTTCATCTAGATGGTCATCTTCAATTCCCTGTTCTTTTGCATTTTCTCGCATAAATTCTATATAACTGTCGAAGAAGTTTTGAACATTTTCAGGATTTACTCCAATATCATTTTCATAATCTGACATAAAAAGACTATTGAGAACTATTTGACTTCTCAATTTAGTCAATTCTTTTTCGGTTAACATAAAGTTAAACCTCCTCAATTACAAATTTATATATGCATTGTTCTTCATCGGCACCGTATTCGTACTCATAAGACCATCCGAGAATATCACGATAGTCGTTTCCTTTTTTATAGAATCTTGAGACTAGCCAATTATATAGGTCATAGGTATCTTCTCGAACAAGTCCCCATTCATGATTACCCGATACTCGAATGGTAAGTTCAACTAGATTTGAATCAAGATATCTCGGCCACTCCCAACGCTGACCATTTGTTATGTGATTAATGTATCTAGAAATATATTCATCTCTATCGATATATGTCTGAAGAACTTTAGTTGCTTCAACGGTACCATATCCCTGCCAATGTTTAATTTTCATAGTTTATTCTCCTTTAACGAAAATCATCTCCAAGATTAGTCTTCAGATAATTATACATGTATTCATATTCTGTTGGATACTCTTCTTGAATTGCAATTAAATTTTCATAGATATCATTTACATTGTCATCCTCATCGGTAGCAGCGATGAATGCATCAATATCTTTTTCATGTTCAAAATCAACGGAAGTAAAATAAAACCAAGAATCTCCAATTTTACATACAATTCCCTCTTCATCTTTTGATGTTGGGTCAATTGCATATTTTATGACACCTCGATGGAGGCCAGTATAAATAGTATTTTTTGAAATTTCGTATCGCATATTAGTCATCCTCCAATACCATCATATTCAATTCATCCATTATATGTTCTTCAATTACTTCCCAAATTACTTCAGAATTATAAACAGCATCAGTAATATTATTTATAAGTTTTTCATATTTTATTTTATCCATCCCATTTATTATATCATATAATTCATCATCTGTCTCACAAAAATAATTTATCTTATCCTCAACGATAGAACCAAATACTTCATATTCTTCTTTTGAACTACTGTTATATATTCTTTCCATAAATCTCCTTTCTTCGAATTAAAATTCTTCAACATCTGCATTTTTTAAACCTACATTGATTACCTGAAGTTGGTCAATGAATTCTTCTAATTTTCCAGAAGAAACTCCACCTTCAAATTTAAGGAACAGTTCATTGCCACTTCTCGAAACAGTTGCGTGGATAGGAGCATCGAACCAAAGAGTCAGTTCATCACCTTCGACAATGCCAACATGACCATCATGGTTAATTGCTTTTAAAATTTTTTCTCTAGTCATTTTTATCTCCAAAATCAACATTATGACTCAATGTCCAATAGATACTGTCATCAGCATTGTTCCAAACACTTTCATCATCAATAAAATCATCGACGGCTAAAGATATCAATTTTTCATATTCCTTTTGATTCAGTTTCTCTACAGCAGCTCGGAAATCTTCATTATATTCATAGTTTGCCCAGAATACATCCTCGACATAACCCTTATAGAAATCACCAGCGTAATTTTCTTTTGTTATTCTTTCCATAGTTTTTACCTCTCTTTACTAATTCAAAATTATTAATCCCACCATGCACGAAGAAATGATTCATCGGAAGAGAATTCATCAGCATTGAAGAATTCAGAAGCAAATTCCGAGATTAATTTAGTATCAATATCTCTTTCACAAATTAGTTCATCAATACTTATACGATAATCACTTCTAAAAGGACTTACGGTATAACCACCGCAGCAAACCTGAGGATATTTATTCATAAATTCAAATATTGTCTTAATTGTTGGTCCACCATTTTGTCTTTCATCCATATCAAGAAATCCAAGGTCATTTAATTCTTTTAATTTTGTAATACTTAAACGCTCAAAACGACGAACACCACCAGGGTATTTCGATTGTTCAAACTTTTCTCCAAAAATAATCATGTCTCGGACATCAGCATTTAATGTGAAATCATATCTTTCCATATTATTCTCCTTATTCTTCTGGTTTTGGCAGCATCATAATTTCTTTCATAGTTTCACAGACATCTTCATCTGTAAGATATCCAATTACATCATTAGTTATTGGTGTATCATAGACAAGATGACCATTTAACTTTACTCCCAATTCCCAAAGTCTTTGGTTGCTACCATAGGAACCTGTGAAACATACAACTGATGCTCCATATCCATTGGGAAATTTAAATTCATGAGCAATACCATCAAATCTGGTACCTTCAAAAATCTGATATTTTCCAAATTCTTCCATTGTTTTTCTAAGTTCTACTGGTTTCATATTTAATTATCCTTTCTAAATATCAAAATCGAGGTCTTTCACCCAATTACTACCATAGAGTTTAAATCCGATGGTATTAAATGTTTTAATGAATGTATCTTCATCGTACTGATTCCAGGAAACACTTGTCTGATAATAACTGTCTGATTCATTACTATAAATCCAATAACAGTGGTCTTGACCCTTTATAATTTCCATCTTTTCCAAATCAATTTTTTCTTTTTCATTAAGACGGTATATATGAGTTGCAGAATAACAGTCAGAACCATCTTCTTCTGTTAATTCGGTTTCAATAAGGATAAATCCAAGTTTTTCCATAAAATAATCAATGAATCCGTGGTCATGTTTCCAATCACCCCACTGAACATCGATAGAAACATATTGGTCATGTTCCCAGACATAATAAAAACGTCTTTGGTCTTCAAGTATATCAATTAATAGACTTTCTACATTAAAATCAAAATCTTTGTTGCCCATAATAATTACCCCTTATATTTTTCTTTGAGCTGAGTCAGCATGAGAATAAATTATATTCCAGAAATCGATATCGTCCATGATATTTTCAGCAACATCTTCTAACAGTTTATCATATTTCTCCTGTGAAAGGAAGGATATTATTTCATTTCCTGAAATATCAGGATAATCAACATTTTCATAATATTTTTCAATTTCTGCCTGCAATGCCTCGGACAATCCAGTTGCTCTATTTTCAAATTTTTTCTGTGCCATTTTTATTCTCCTTATTATAATTCAACATTTTCAAGACATTCTTCTACATTGTTGAAATTGCCTAAAAATTTCTTAATTTTTTCACCACATGTATCTTCAATGTCTTCCAGTGCTGAGTCCCCAATAAATCCAAAACAAGAATCTATCATATCACCATCTTTATTATATAGAGTGTATCCCCAGACATTTCCATTTTCAAAATCATCTAAATCTTTTATTTCTCCTGCTAAAACATTTTCTACTTTATCTCTGAGTTTACTTGAAATTCTTTTAACTCCATATTCTTCTCTTATTCGAGCAGCTTCAACATAGATAAATCCTGCAAGATAATTATCCCATTTTGCTGTAGGTTTTCCAATATAAAAAGATAATCCGCCGTGGTCATAGACACTTACAGGTAGACATATATCTCCACGCTTTTTGGCAGATTCACAAATAGAATCGATATCTCTGAGTAAAGCCTCCTTATCATACCCACTCTGTTTAACTTTATAATGAGATAGGAAGTCTCCGAAACCTGACAGATTACCTTCAACTAATTCAAAATAATTTGTTGTAAGACTAAGTGTACCTAAATTATCCCATTCTCTTGGTGACTGTGGACAATTTTCCTGCATGACTTCTAAAATATTTCCGTTATCTGTTAGAAAATATGCATTTTGTCCATTATAATACTGATACACATACATGCTCATAATTTATCCTCCTTCAAGATAAAACAAATGGAAGAGTCCTCATTGATTATTTTCAATAAACTCTTCCATTCAAATTAATTTCTTTTTTCGTAAGAAATGACTTTTGCTATTAATGATGCCATATGTTCTTCCAACTCATCGAGTTCCACAGCATCGAACGGTTCAATATCACCAGAAGTTATTCCTTCACGGTCTTGAATCTCAACAAAGATTTCATTTACTTTCTTCTCTAACAAATTTAAAATTTCTTTTTTAAGATTTGCCATATGATATTCTCCCTTTATAAAATTAAATATGACTAAAATGAAAAAATGAGTAGCAAACTACCCATCATTTCTAAATACATAAATTGAACTGATTACAAAAATCAAAGAAAATAGAGCAACGGCAAACCCACAGAGGAGTATTCCGTTGAAATAGGAATCGGCAGAGAGAGAAAAACTTCTCAGTTCTCCGTCAGCATAGACCGCAACGGTAGGAGTCAGATAGGCAATGAATGCATAGCCCAAAAACATTAGCACACAAGAAATACTTCTGATTTTTTTGACAATTTCAACTTTTCTCATTGTTTCCTCCTCTATGATTTCATTATATCACAGACGAGAAATATATTCAAGTATTTTTTGCTTAATTGTTAATCTTTGATTCCAAATAATTAATATATTTAGAATATTTTTCTACTCGCTTTAAATCATCTTCGTTTGGATTTTCTATACGGTTCAAATCGGAGTTATGTTTCATATCTTCAATTTTAACTTTCGTTGCTAATTCATTCTGAGAAACTCTTTCGATGAACTGTTCATAGGTTTCATTTTCTCTGCGAGTTAGAGCATCTACTCCGTCAACAATTGTTTTTGAAAAACCTGCTCGTTCCAAATCGTGGAGTGAGTAATTAGAATCTTCGACGACATCGTGCAATAACGCAATTATCTGAAGATTCTCATCTTTAAATTTCGATGCTACGGTCATCGGATGAAAGATATATGGTTTTCCGCCTTTATCGGTCTGTCCTCGATGTGCAAGAGCACAAAGTTCTATGGCAGTATCAAATCTATTTTTCATTGTTATTTCCTTCCTTTAAATCTATGGAGAACAGATTATTTTCTGTTTCTGTATTATCGCTGATGATTGGTTTATCTTCATCATCGACAATGGTTGTTTCGATGATAAAAAATTTCGAATCTTTGAACTTATCAGGATTCTTCATTGCCTGATTAAGAATAGCATTACTTATCATATAAAATATTAACCAGATGATAGAATTTATGAATACAATTATGATTGCAATCAAAAACCAGGATATCGATAATTTATTCAATAACTTATATGTTATCAGAGTTATCGACAGCAGACTTGCTATGTTCGATGCCAGATTCCAAAATAAATCTGATTTAGGTTTTATCGTTGTATTAATTTTCATTTTTGTCAGTCCCCTTCAAAGTTAAATATGACCAGATAGCAAAAAACTTCCGTGTGGAAGTTAATTGCCAAAGGAGAAATTTTTTTTGCTGTAATTTAACAGCAATTGGAAAAAATATATAACTAACTGACAAATATCAGTAGTTATCGTTTGTGTAGTGGGTTAATATTTGCTCGGTCGATGGTTTGTCTGTGAATGTCGGTAACTTTAAATCCTTCGATTATTTTATCAAGTCTCATAGGAGTATATCCGACAACATTGGCAGCCATGTTGACCTGTGCCCACTTTTCATTTTCAGACTTCTGATGTTTTCCACCATGGTCATGTCCATGAATATTCATTCCGAATCCCAGAGATATCGGTTCATGGGATAGAAGAATTTTATCGTTGATGAATAGAGGACCATCGTAAACTTCATCGAATAGATTATCATCGATGACTTTCAGTACAGAATAGTCGTGTTCCATTTCATATTCTTCGATGAATTCTTCAGCATCTTTTCTGGTTTCAAAATCTCCGTAGACTCTATCACCATGTTCACGATACTTATTTACTACTTTAAATTTCTTTTGGTAATTAGATACTCCTGCATCGTGATTTCCAGTGATGAGAACCTTATATCCATTGAGTTTCTTTACCCAATCAATATTACCAACATCTCCGAGATGTACGAGAGTATCATTCTTGTGTACAAGTCGGTTTATGATTTCAACCTGTTTTTCAGAAGAAATCCAGTTGGCATCCATCAACTTACAATCTAAATCATCGAAATGAGTATCAGATAAAATGAAGATTACTCCTCCGTGATACCAGTTATTAAATTTTTCATAGAGTTTTACCTTTGCCATTTTATCTCTCCCCATATATAATTATAACATAAAACTATAATTTACACAAGTTTTTTTAGAAAATAATTTTTCTATCAAGAAAGATATCGTATATTACCTTTCGAACCTTGGCATCCAAATCATCCAGAGTTCCATCATTGATAATCGTATAGTCTTCTTGATAATCATTCAGTTCATTTTCACTTCTATCAGCAAGAGCCTCGGGACTTAATCCCCCAGTGAATACTGTTCCATCAGGATTAAATCTTTTTACTCTTATTGTTACGAGGTCAATATCTGGTTTTGAATTGAAAAGAGTAATCTCATCCATGAATCGCATATCGGTAATAGAGAATAACATATTAGGATGATTTCTTATATCTCTAAGAGTATTAGCAGCATAGTAAGCACCATTTTTCATATCCTGATAAAATTCATTATCTGGATATTTTTCAGATAGATAGTTAGCATATCTTTTAATCGGTGCTGAAAATGTCTGTAATAATATTCTGCCTTCGTCATCTTTTTCACCATCCCAGTAGGCAATGTCTTTGCACTGCTGTTTGAGTAAGTCAGCAAAGGCAAAATGTGTAAGTTCTATATCATTTTCACTCAGAAATTTCTGAGCCATAGAACTGCAGGTATCTTTTCCTGCCTGAGCTTTTCCAATGAATCCAATTACAATATTATAATCTTCCATAATTTACTCCTCTCACTTTCTGATTCCAATACTTCAATAAATTTTCAATTGCCTGAATCTCATCATTCATAAGCCATGGATTATCAATTTCGTGTTGAGTTTTTTTCAAAGAATTGAGATACTGTTCAATCCATTCGATGGAAATGGCTTCATTTTCCGAATAAATCTTCGGTTTTCTTTCTAGTTCAACGACATCACATATAGGACACCACATAACTATTTTACCTCCAATACATTAGTATTATAACAAAAAATCATTAAAAAGTAAACAATATTTTTATAGTTTATCCAAATAAAAACGATAGACTGGAAACTCCAGTGCCTTGTCTGGATAGAGACAATATCCAGAATCTACAAGTCGACCAGTCGGTTCTCCTAGTTTATTTTTCAGGATAAAATCCTCTGCCCAATCAAGACCTTTTGTATTGACGATTGCCTCATCTGGTAACAGATGATGACAGACATTGATATCATTCCTTGTCAAGTCTTTGTAAAAATCACCATCTTCATAAAAAAGTCTTATAGCAAGATTTCCTGTAAAATATTTTGTTTTGATTAGTTTAAAATGAAATCCGTTGTATTCCCACATCATTCCTGTTCCTCATAGAAAATATCTCGTTTTTCAACGAGTTCTGTATCAGTTAGATTTTCAGCAATTGCCATTCGAAGAGACTTTCCATACTCAGTGAAATAACCGTCGACATCATCTCTAAAATAGAATCGAATGAGATTATAACTCAACTGTTTTGGTTGTCTTCCTTCTTTGATAAGACGAAGTAATTCAAAATAAGATATCTGTTTAACATCATTCATTTGATTAGACCTCCCCATATTTTTCTATAAATTCTTCAAGAGTAAGTTCTTCACCAATTGCTTCTTTTGTACATCTTCTCTGTTCCTCAAAAGTAAATCTATTTTCAGGAGAACTAAGAAGTTCCTTATTTGTAAAAGTATTCTTTACTTTCTCTTCACCATATTTTTCAACGAGAGCTTCTAGGTCATCCTGACACTTTTCAGCCTGCGACCTGAATCGAATATCATCAAACATCTCATTGATTTCATCTTGAGTATATGCAAATTTCATTCTTTTTAACATAACTCCATATACAACAAGTTTATGTTGTAACCAGCAAAGTTCTTTAATTTGTTCAGTAGTTAAATATTCCATAAATTATTCTCCTAATCCCATTTAAATGGTTTTTTATTCTGATAACTGTCTTCCAAGATTTCCTTGAAATTCTTAAATCTAGCAGCGTGTTCACCCCAACCAGCATAACCATAAATTTCATTATCGTCATAATCACCGATGACATTTAACAGTTGTTTTGCTGTTCCATAGGTAAGTTTGGCACCTGTGTCTGGAGCATAGAGAAAGTCCATAACCTTACCGTATGATTTTTTATAACGATTATATAGTTCTTCTGTGCGAGCATCATATTTATCACATTCATCTTTATGTAAACTAAGATTAGTTATATTATCTAAAAGATAATTATAGTGATTACAGATTTCTTCGGGACACAGACTTGCAATTGTTCTTCGAAGCCTTAAAAAACCACCGTAACCTAAATCAATTTCATAATTTGGACTCTTAATTGTTATTCCCATTAGTTATCCTCCTTCGCTTCATATATAGCATCTATGATTGTCCAGACACTTATAATTAACAACAAAATATGATATGTATCCTTATCTAATTTAAATATATCTGATATGAAATACCAGAATAATACAATAAATGCATATGTATATTTAGTATTCTTCATGTTTTCTCTTTTCATGTTTTCTCTTTCGATTTAAAGTTTACTGTTTAAATTTATTTTCCAAATCTGTCAGGCATTGGTTATAACCCTCAATAATCATATACTCATATTCATCTTCATATCTATCATCAAAAGGGTCCTCTACTTCAGAATGTTCCATTTTCTCTGGAAATGGTACGATTACACCTTTTGTCTTAAATGTACAATCGTTTACAGTTATATTAACATCTGCATCACCAAATTTTTTTGGGTTTACATCTAATAATAAAATTGCTTTCATTCTTCTCCTGTTTAACACCTTATGGTAAAGTTTCAACCTTTATAGAAACTCCATCAAGAATGTCCCAATCAGACGCTATGATTATTCCATTGTCAATCTCAACTTCATAGCCTGCTTTTTCTAGTGTTTCAACTATCAATTTTTTAACTCTGTCTTCCATTATTCTCTATTACATTTTCCTTTGTAGGTTTATTCATTGATTGTCTTTTCTATCGCATCCATATCCCATACGGAAGGCACATCATCATTCCACATTTTGTTCTCCTTCTAGGATTGTCGGTTCATCTACAGGACATACAGTTTGAAATTTGCAACTTCCACATCCTGTTTCTTTATAAGTGCATACTTTTTTTAAGTAAGCATCTGCATCAATCAATCTCCCATAACCTTTTGGAAGTGATTTGCCGTCTCTAACAGCCTCTCCTAAAGACTGTGAGTAAACAGGTTCTTTATGTTCCATCATGGCATTATAGAGCCAATTTGGTATGTCAACTACTACTTTTTTCATTCTATTTCTACGCTTTCTGCATTATCTTTAATGATTTCTATAGCCTTGCAAATTGCCATATGCAACTTGTAGCTTTCGAAGTCATCTTCACTGCCTGAAAAGCTGTAATCAGGTACATAACCTCTTCCAATGTATTTAAGACAATTTACAATGTCATCAGTCGTCATACTATTTTTTGCAATTTCATAATCTTCCATATCATAGTTTCGTACTGTATATTCTATCATTCCTTATCCCTCGCTTTCTGAATTATCTTTTATCGCCTTTATCTGCTTCTATAATTACGGGCGCATCTTCTATATCCTCTTCATCAACAACATCTCTTGCGCTTAATGTTGCACTATCATCAATGCGATATGATTGTTTTAATAATTCATCTGCATCAATCAAATCTCCACATCCTTTTGGAATTACTGTTCCATTTGCTATGGCTTCTGCAAGCACATCATCATAATTAACTGACAAGCACTTATTCTCATTAACATAATCTATAATTTCTTCAGGCAATTCAATCACTATTTTCTGCATATTTATTCCTCACTTTCTGCATCTATAATTGTTGGCACACTGTCTATAAGATTTTTTAATGATTTTGCAATCATATTGTTAGGTTTATCCAAGTCAAGTAATTGTTCGATTTTGTCAATGTCTTTTAATCTTCCATGTCCTTTTGGCAATTGTTTTAAAGAATAATTTTTAATATGCTTTTCTTTTGGTACATACAGTTTCTTTTTTGATACATACCTTATATCCTGATTCCATTTAAAACATATATCTAAATCACTTGTTTTCTCTATATCTTTAAAAATCTTTTCTTCAATGTCGAACACTAATACTGCCTTCATTATTTCTCTCCATCTATTTCATCAATGGATTGGTTATATTCATAAGCAAGGTCTCTTTCAGCTTTTTCTAAAGCATATGCTGTTATGTTTGTAGTAGTATCAATGTTTAATAATATCTCTATTGCTTTACTATATATTTGCTCTTTTGTAGGTTTATTCATTCAGTTTCTCCTTATTTTTATACACAAATTATAACATAAAAATTAATATTTGTATATAATTTTTTACTTTTTTTCTTCTTCTATAGTAATAGGACAATTAACTGGAGTGCAATTCAATAGACAAGATATTTTAGTTTCTGAATACATATGTGTACTAAAGCAGCTTTCACTATGAAGTGGACATTTAGCACATTTTCCAACCTCAAAATCATCTGAAACATTGATTGTCATGTTAACTTTTGCTTTTTTCATTTAATCCTCCTAAATCAAATCTTTGTAATAACGTCAATATTGAGCCACTTTTTGTTTACCTTTTCGGTGTTTTCGTACCAATAATCAAATCTTTATAATAATCAAAACCATCAATATAACCGAATTTGTATGCATCTGATTTGTGCTTTATTCGATTTAGTATGTTTTTTAATTCTCTGTCTGTTAGTGGCAACGGTTTTACAGCAACATTTTCAAAGTTAAAATGATGCATTGTAGTTGTCACTCCAGGAAATATATTGATATTTGCGTGGAAGTCCAGCTCGCTTATTGCTGTATAATCCTCAATCGGAATGTCTACCGTCATTAAAACTTTCATTCTTCTTCCTCCTCTTCTTCCTCTTCTGCTTTCATTCGGTCATAGCACTCTTCAAGAATTGGCATACAAGCATCATATAATTCGCTGTAGGCGGTGTAGTCGATAATTCCACAGGAATTAAGACCCATGAAGTAATTGTTCACTTCTGACTTCAGTTTTTCCTTTTCACTTGCGTTTTCGCTAATTCCCCAACAACTCATTTTGTTCCCCCTGTTAACTTATTAATACAGTCATTCCAACTTTCCATATACATATCATTACCATTTTCATCTGCAATATCATCTGAATAATGCCGTTTCTCTGGCAATGGTCTTAATTCGTAGTCATTTTGAAGCTGTCTGTCAAAAAAATAAATCATCACCATTTTCTTTTGTTTCTATTACCTCTGCTCTTTCTGTCTCTGTTCTTTTCAGACTTTGTTCTACCCATTCTTCAAATTCTGCAACTTCATCTGGGTGATAGTGCCTATACATATCACATTGGTATACTTCTTCACATGGAGGACAAGCACACCCATAGTCACTATCGTTCAAGCTGCACTTTCTACAGAATCTTTTTTCATCATTCATATTTATTCTTCGTTTTTTCCTACAATTTCATCAAGACAATCATTCCAACCATCGATTTTATTGGCGTTATACCAACTTACATCTTCTTGAGTGTCTAATCTTCTTGGCAATGGTCTTAAATTTACATTTGTTTTATCAAGTATTTCTTTATAAACATTATCTTGGAAATTATGATAGACTTGATAATCAATAACGCATTCTTCAACGTTTATGTTATCTGGTAAATTAATTATTACTATCGCTTGTTTCATTTTGTTTCCTCCAATATCGAATAAGGCCTGCCAAAAAAATGCGTCTCTCTAAAGCGTGTGCGAGCACTTGATAGTCATATTTGGTTTCAAGTTCAAGATTACAAATTGACTTATCAATTTCATTTATTAGGTTTTCTATACATTCAACAGGAATAGCATCAACTGTTGGAGTGTTTAGAATAACACTATATGCCATTCCTAAACCATCAACAAAGTCATCAGCATAGTACTCTGCTTCAGGATTTATAGTATAAGGTTCTGCTGCCATTTTTAATTTTTCTATTACTTCATCGACATTAATTAGTTTCATTTTGTTTCCTCACTTTCATTCTATTTCTCCTAAATCTCTAAGAATATCTCTACGACTTCTTTCGGTTAAAGGCAATCCGAATTCGCCATCAATGTAAGGCTTGAGAAAATGCAATTGTGCCTCTGTCAGCCTTGATGACGTGTAGTTGACCGAAATGCCATGCTCCATGTAAGTCATAATTGTAATGCTCGCCCAACCATGAGCATAAAGCACATCGTCAGCATGTTCATTGTCGCTTAACGAATAATTAGTTTTTGCGATTTCTTCTGCTTTGCTCAAATGTTCGTAACTCTCACATTCGATAAAATCACCATATGGTGAAAGCCACCCAGTAAAGTTCTGATTGTCCAATATAATTTCCTCCATTTAACATCCTAACCAATAAAATACCAGTTATCATAGATTTGTTCGGCATCTTCGATGTAATAACCTCTGAAACAGTCATAGTCGTGAACAGGTCCATATTTGAGAACATCGTTGACAGCCCTGATTACATCCTCATCGGCATTTCCAACATACTGAACCCAGAGGTCATCGAGAGAATAACAATACTGTTGTGGATAGGTAATCTGTTCGATTATCGTATCTCCTGCCCAAGACCACTTATCGAGATTATTTACTCGATTTACAATGGTAGACATCACAGCCTCTGCCGATTCGTAATATGGACCACCTTCCTGTTGAACAACAGCATAGAGCAGATTCAGTTCATCTTCTGTCATACCATATGAGTCTGGATTACAGGAATCTTGATTATCTGTTTCTTCAACAACGATTTCTTTGACATCAGGTTCAAGCATTGATTCTTTCATCGGTTCAATCGAAGCAAGACTCATAGTTTTTGTCATCGTAGGTACATTTACCGTAGGCATTGGAGAAACTGTAATTGTTTCCAAAGAAATCGGAATCATCTTTGGAGTGACGTTCTTATTTTTCCTATAGAAAATGGCCATAGATAAAAAACCTATGACCATACATACCAATAATGTGTTTATAATAAGCGTTGATTTGCTTAACAGTTTTTTAGACATAGTTTTCTCCCTATATCCTAATTATACAGTATTTTTGGGAGAATGTCTATATTTTTTAGGAGATTAACCGAGTGACTTTTTACAGTCTTCCAACATATCCATGAATTCAGATGCTGAAATCTTTCGATTAATTGTTGCACCTCGCAGAGGATATTTATACCATGTGATGATGATATTCTTCGGATAGTAGATGAAATTTGGTTCTTCGATGATTTTTTCTCCGTCACCCCAGTAATAAGGTCTTACCAAAAAGACATCATTATCAAAATAATGACTGTGTACTTTCTTTGATTCAACTAAATATACTTTTAGAATTTTCTTATAGTTATTTTTATCTGGTTCCATCGGTTTCAGAACAGTTATCTCATCGGGAATAATATTTCCCTTTGGAATATCTTCAACACTTTTATATCCTTTGAATTTTAACCAGTCGTAGAGTCTTTCCATGTAGATAAAATCCTGTTCACAATACTCATCGAAATCATACCAATATTTATCTTCAATATCTTCGAATATCTGATAGAGATTATTTTTATATAGATAGATATCTCCATCTTTGGTTATAGTTACAAATTTACCTTCTTGTAAAATTTTCTGAGCATTGACCTTCGAATCCTTACAGTGATATTCGACATCATATTCTGTCTGTAACCAATTTTCAAGTTTTACATTATCAGTATATCCATAACTGTCAAAACCACATTGTTCTAAAAAATCACAGAATGGCTGTTGAAATTTTTTTCTATTCAGTTCATACTCATTGAGATAATTACTCATAGTTCCTCCATTCCTCTGACAATATCCATCAGTTGTTTTTTATCATTGAATTCTGGTTTTTCAATTACCATGTTCAGTAGAGTATTCAATAGACTGCCAATTCGCTGTCCTGGTTCAATTCCAATAGCAATCAGGTCGTCACCGTTAACTGCAAGCTGATTCAGATGACAAGGTTCGTTATTAACAACTATTTCACGATAAAGTTTTTTAAGTTTCATCGACTTTCTTACATCGACAGTCTTATAATTTATGATATCCTGATATGCTCGTAACATCTTATAGGATTCATTTCCTCGATGAGAAATATATCGTTTGATATCTTCCTTGTTATTGAAAACAGTATTTTTATCACTTATAAGTGTAGAAATTGCGGAAATTTTGCAATTTTCAAACTTAAATTGCCTTAAAATACTTTCTACTTTGTCAGACATTTGCAGAAGAACTGCCCATTTGAACGTCAGGTCATTGAGACACACATTAAGTTCATCGAAGACTTCATCATCTACCTCTGTAACCATAGACAGAAGTTTTCTGGCATAATCTCTTCGCTGAATATTTGATAACAGTAATTTATTTATTTCATCACGTCTTCTTTCAGCAGAACAGTATTTGATATCAGAGAATTTTTCTTCACAGACTTTCTGCAGAGATTCTTCAATTTCAAAATCAAATTTTGCAGCAAAACGATATGCACGAAGAATTCGTAAAGCATCTTCATTGATACGGTCTTCTGCTTTTCCTACTGCTCGTAAAATACCTTTGGAAATATCTTCTCTACCGTTGAATAAATCTATCACTTTACCAGAAATATCTGCACATAGTGCATTACATGTAAAATCACGACGACTTAAATCCTGTTCGAGACTATCAGCAATTTCGGTAGTTGTATGACGGTGGTCGGCATACTCTCCATCGGTACGATAAGTTGCGATTTCATATTGATTGTGATTATAAATGACAAAACATACATTATGCTCTCTGGCATTTGCTATTGGAACTTCATAGACACAACCATCTAGACAGCGAAGGATGCTATCATAGTCTGCGTTGGTTGTTATATCCCAGTCTTTCGGTTCTTTTTCGAGCAGACTATCACGAACACAACCGCCGACAACAAAAGACTCAAAGCCTGCAACTTCGAGTTTATACATGAGAAATTTTACATCATTCGGTATTTTAATAGTTTCTAACATATTTTTCATTTCGATTTAATTATATCATAAAAATAAACACTTGTGAATAATTTTTTTATAAAAAAGGGGATTAAGCATCCCCTTTATTTTCCCTTGGAAGACTCAATATGGTTGATTTCTTAGTGTAGTAAGAATTGTGTTTCCATACCGTAGCCTTGACTTTAACTGATTTATCAGTTGAAATATCCTTACGAGTCCAGATTCCAAATCGATGACCTTTATCATCATAACCCTCGTAGAGATAAGCACCTTTCGGAGATTTGGCTGTTTTTTGAAGTCCTGTAATGAGAGTAACTTCAATCTCGTCCCCGATGTTTCCTACATATTCTTCCAACGGATGTTCAGTAACATCTCTTACCTTTTCAGCTTCTGACCTCGCATCTTCCAATTCTTCGAGACTGTCATAGACTTCTTTCAATAAACAGTTGGAATCCTTGTCGGTGTAGAAACTTATTTTTTTCATATTTCGGAAGACAGGCACTAACCAGTTTGCTTTAGCCATCAGAGGAACATCTCCTGTGATATATCCGTGACAATAATTCACATTTATTTCCTCGAATTTTTCAACTTTATACTTATGATACTCTCCATCAGAGATTAGTTCATTCTTCATGTAGTAAAGATTATTATCTTTATCGACAGCAATGAGGGAATTATAATAATCATCTTTATAGCTAATCGGTTTTAGATATAAATTCACATATTTTCCCGTATAGTCTTCAGAATTTGCATTGAATTTCTGCTGTGTCTTTTTATTTCTTTCAATGAAGAATTCAGTTCTGATTTTATCAGTCTTGTCTTTGATAATATCGTATCGCACCGTACCAGTATAATAGAGGAAACCGTTGCAGAGAATTCCTACATCTTCTTCAGGAATCATGTCCTGACTGAACAGAGTCTTGTAGTTGTGGAAATCCTGACCTCTATCATCATTCTGCGATGCATACCAGTCCTTGACTTCTTCGAAGATTTCTTCAAACTCTTGTTCATGTGTACAGAAAACTGTGATTTTCTTTGCATAATATTTTGAATAGAAATCAAGCATTCCACGACCACCTTTTGTCTTCTTAGGAGTCCAGGATGTCAGACAGTTCTGAAATTCATAGTTACCATTTTTACCAATACTGACTTTATAGTGACCATCATAGTTTTTTGGCATTTCGTAGATGTATCTGTAGTTTCCATTTTTCAGATACTCTTGGAACTTCATGATTACATCTTTTGTTTTAAGATAATAAATCATGTTGTCTCTGCTGATAGTCATTCTATCAAGATTCTTGAAGAATTCAGCAATTTGAGCTATCGTGTTGGCACTCATGCCTTTGGTATAATCTTCCAGACATGCTTTACCAACCTGACGGTATTCACCTGTGTCTTCATTCTTAATAACATAGGTATATCTGCGGTATCTGTTTGAATGACAGTGGTCGCATTTCGGTTCGCTATGGTAGTAGATTTCTGGGATTTCATCGCCACCATCTTTGGCAACGATGATATTACCCTTTTCGGTTTTTTCAACTGAAGCACAGTATTTCCAACCGTTGATTTTCAGTTCTCCTTCAACCTCAACATCGAAGAATAAGACTTTTTTCATCTCATCTTCTACGAGGACATCTTCGAAATGCTGTCCGACTACATGATAGTCAAAGTGACCACCATACTTGGAAATCTTCTTTTCCAAGATTCTAAGTTCGTTTTCCATTGGGCGTAAATTTTGTTCAGGAATAGTGTATTTTTTCATTTGAGTTTTTAACCCCTTTCTATACCTTAATTATAGCAAAAATATAGTGGAAGTCAATAATTTTTTTGAACCTGAACAACAATTTTAGCCTTTATTTACTGAGGTTTTTATACTTTACTGTGTATTTCGGATTATCCATTCGTTCAAACATTTGGATGGTCTTTTCAAGCTGATTAAGGTCAATTCTTTCAAGACTGCTTATCGTAGCCAGACGGTTTTTACAGTTTCTTCTTTTTATAAGAATGCTGTTTTGAAGTTTGACGATATGCTGGCAATTTTCAGCATTCATATTCGGATTCATTTCTATATAATGATAGACATCTGTAAGAGTTCTGTCCAAAAATGACAGATTTTCAATTATCCTTTCTTTGGAACTTACTATTTTGATGATTTCATTGAGATAATCCTTCAACACCTTTTTAAATGATGTTTCATATCCAGTTAATTGTAATTCATCATTTAATTTACGTACTTTCGTCAGAAAATTGTTTTCCATGATAGGTTGTTCAGATGATTCTGTTAATGGTTCTTCCTCAATCTGTTCCAAATCCCAATGAAAGTTCTTCATTTCCCTGGTCATACAGTTGGCAAGAAATTTTTTAGCTGTTCCGACAGTTTTAAATTTCGTTGCATCTTCAATTTTTTCGCTCATCCCATAGATACCACCTTCCAACAGCGATATATAGCGATGAGCATTTTTATCTGATATTATAAATTTCAATATGGCTCCCCTTTCTAACTTAATTAGTTTGTATACACCCCTCTTTACAGATTTGGAGAATTATGTTATAATGATAATGTAATCGGAAGATTACGAAATCATATTTTATTTCTCCTTTATGAGGAAGGGTATGCCAATCATTTGCATACCCTTTTCTCTATTTTTCTATTTAAAAGTATCTTTGAATACTTCTACATTTCTTTCAGCACCGATGACAGGATGAATTATCAGATTCATCGAATCACCGTAGTAAAGATTTTTCCAGATGTCAGCAACATCTTCAGGAAATTGTCCAAAAACACCGCAACCAAAACCACCGAGAATAGCGATGTTTACTTTATTTTCTGCCATAATGTCAGCAATGAATTGCATACGACTTCGCAGTACATTAAAGTTTTCTTCATCGTCGACACCCTGATATTGATATGCTGCAGTAATATTTGGAGCAGCACAGGTAATAACATCAGCTTTTCTTGTCTGTCCATTTCTAAAAAATAACACATCTGGCGAATAGATTGCCCTATTATGATATAGTCCACGATTAAGATGTTTATTATTCCAATCATAGTAATCTCTGAATTTTTCATCGGAAATTACTTCATAGAGTATAGATTCGTGACAGAGACTTTCTTCCTGAGCAGAACTTCCATTCATAAATCCACCACCAGGATGTTTAAAACTGGCAAAATTCAAAAGACAGATTTTACCATCTTCGGAGATATCAAAGAGTGCCGAAACACTGTCAGTATTTTTAAATATCTGTTTCGGATTTCCTCGTTCAAAACTCAGGTCTAAAAAAGAATATATTTTTGACCTGTTTACCGAAGATTTTATTGCTTCTTTTTGTGTTTCCATCATTAGTCGATGGTGGTCGGAAGCAGACATTTTTCTTTCTTCCTTATTGAGCCAATAGTTATTTATGATTTTTTTCGTTTCATTTTGATTTTTTGGCATAATTTTCCCCTTAAAGTCTACGGATGATACGTCCATTGGTCAAATCATAGGTGGACAGTTCAACCAATACTTTATCACCACCGAGAACACGAATATTATGAATTCGCATTTTACCACTTATTGTTGCTGTAATAATAACTCCGTTGTCGAGTTCAATTTTAAATTTTGTACCTGGAAGTACATCGACGACAGCACCTTGCATCTGGATACAATTATCTTTTGCCAAAATTAGATTCCTTCCCCCATATTTTTTATTTCTTCGATTGCTGAATCGAATTCTTTGGAAAGTTCCTCTTTTTCAGACTGAATCTTCTCCTTCAACTGTTGTGCTTTTTCACCGAGGTCTTTTTTAATTCCTTCTGCCTCAGTTTTAGCCAATTCAACGACACCTTTACGGAGTTCTGGGTCTGTAACCAGATTAACACCATTATCTTTGATAGCATCAGCAAAATTAGCCTTATTTTCAGATTTTCTCTTCATATCTTCTTTTACCATGAGATATGCAATTCCTGCACCAAATCCGAAAAGTACAGGTTTGAATAAACTAAATCTTCTTCTCATTTAAGCTCCTTCCTTATTTGCTTTATCATAAGTTTCTCTAATTAGTGCCAAATCACGATAACCAACGAGTCTGGCAACTTCTTTTTCATCTTTCAGGAAAATCAAAGTTGGAATTGACAACACATTGTAGTTCATAGACTTATTACCTTCATCATCGATGTTGATGTGTTCAAATTCGACACCTTCATTTTCAAGAGTTGTAATACTTGGTTCCATCATCTTGCATGGTCCACACCATTCAGCAAAGAAATGCAGAACTCTAACTTTACTCTTCTTTTCTTCTTTTTCAGAAATCAACTCAATTGCCTCAACTGGACAACTTGAAATAACGGTATCAATGGAATTAGCATCAATTAACTCTGGATTTACTGCATCTGCTTTTCCATCGACAATAGAAAATACTTCTGGATATAGAGAATTACACATTCCACATCCAATACAAACATCTTTATTTATCTTAATCATGGTTACTCCTCTCACTATATTCAAATTTATATCCAATAATAATATTTGGCTCATCATTTATAATATCTGGATAAACAGCAAAATGTGAAAATTTTTCATTGAGCCAATTGGTAGTTATCGTAATTTCAGAACAATTAATTTCAGGTAAATTTTTCTCCTTTAGCCAATCATAAATAAATTGAATAAAATCAATTGGCAAAAAAGGTCTTATTAGAATCACATTTTGTCTCGGATATGACCTTTTAAATAATTTAATGTTTTTTCTTAAATTAATGTCTAAAGAATCAAACAGTTCATCTTCAATCTTAAATGTGATATTTTCATATTTTTCAACCATCAATCATCACCCCCATGAACTAAAATTATTTTATCAACAGTACCTATGAAATTTTTTAAATATCTTTTT
>OCTX014556498.1_pt1 | contig 44946 bp, 31 predicted proteins | sample 1539691 | NCBI WGS metagenome assembly OCTX01 (sample SAMN02144231, study PRJEB22623) | gut metagenome | biome: sheep rumen | host: Ovis aries | place: New Zealand
CGCTATTCTCCGTTCCCTCTGTTCCTCTGTGTGAGAATTACTCTCTGCGTGCTCAAACTTCTCCGCGCCTCTGCGTGAGACAAGTTACAGCCCCCCCCATCTCACATTCTCACATTCTCACATTCTCACATTTTAGCCCCTGAATTAACGCAATTTTAACATTTCTACCGAGAAACCCTCGTTCCGTCAAGTATTTCAACCTAAGGGGACGGGGGCTTCTTGGATACTGTCGGCAACGGCCGTTATCGGCATAGGCAGAAATCTCCCCCCAAAAAACAATTGCCCCCTCTGACATCACCCGAACTAATTGGGCTCGCAAAAAATGCACAAACACAAAAAAATGAGAATTTTTTAGGACAGAAAACTTCATTTCTTGTTAAAAAAAATAAACAAAAAACACATCCTATTGATAATTAGTGTATATTTGCCCCAAGTTTTTTTCAATATTAACTAAAATCAATCAAATTATGAAGAAAATTTTCGTAATGGCTATCGCAGCAGCCGCCATCTCATTCGCAAGCTGCACAGACAAGCAGGCCAAGCCCGCTGCAGAAGAAGTTATCGACACAACTGAAGTAGCTCTCGAAGAGGCCAACGCCGCTGCAGACGAAGCTATCAGCGCGCTGTCAGAGAAGATTGAGGCAAAAGACGCCACTGCTTTCCAGGGCATTCTCGAGACCGTCAAGGCCAAGGTTGCCGAGTTCATAGCCAAGAACCCCGAAGTAGCCAAGGAGTATTTGGCAAAAGTTCAGGGTTTCCTGAAGGACAATGCCGACAAAATCAAGGCTGTCGTAGGTGGCAACGCTGCCATTGCTTCGCTTGTTGATGGCATATCTGCACTGCCCAGTGAGAGTGTTGACGCACTGATGGGTGCTGGCGACGCCCTCAAGTCGCTCGGCATCGATGCTGCCAATCTGGCTGGCAACGCCGTAGAGGGTGCAAAAGATGCTGCTGGCAACGCCGTAGAGGGTGCAAAAGATGCAGCTGGTGCAGCTGTTGATGCTGCCAAGGATGCAGCCAGCGATGCCAAGGACGCTGTTGTTGACAAGGCCAAGGAGGCCAAGGACGCCGCCGGTGCTGCCGTTGACAATGCTGCAGATGCTGCCAAGAAGAAACTCGGCATCTAATTCCTCCCCCATATATCCTTATCTAACGCAAAGGATGCAACCCGCTGGACGGATTGCATCCTTTTTTTGTACCAAGAAGGCCTTTTCCCGAAAAACACTATTTCACACAAGAAGACCATCCTGACCACAAAGAACAGGAGTTCATTTAGGGGGAACACATTGAACCCTATTATTTCACATACCTCCTACCCGTGGGTTTTGCCAGTTCTTCATGCTTCCGGGAGAGGTTCTCAGTTTCACGACTCTGATGCCCGTTTGGCTGGGGTGTTTCGACATGTACTCACGAAGGGTCATGGGTTCCTCGACTGTCTTTTTGCGTATCTGCGAAGCGTTGAGCAGATGGAGTCCGTCCTTGTGCCAAACAGCAATGCCGATGTGCGACGTGTCGAGCCCCGTCTTGCTGGTTATGATGGCAATGATGTCGCCGTCCTGCACAGCCTTCCGCATGGCAGGTGTGTTGCTGATGTCGGCCTTTGGTATGTAGCGATACTGCCGGCCATTGAGTGCTTTTTCCTGCTCGGCAATGACCTTCTGGAACTCGGCATTGTCCTTCAGCATGGCGTAATGCTGTGGATGGGCGGTCATGTATCCCACCTTGACCTTCTGCACAGCATTGAAGGGCGGCTCCGTCATTTGCGTTTCGTTCACCAGCCCCAATTGGGTGTTGTCCTCAATCCAATCGGTGAAATAGTGCAGGCGCGAAGTGTAATCGGTCAGTTCGCCCCCTCGATAGCGCAACCTACAGAGCCACTGACAGTAGTCGGCAAAGGTGGTCTGGCGTTGCAGGGTGCAGAGGGTGAGTGCGCATACAGTCTCCACGTAGGTTGTGCAGTCCAGTTGTCGCAGGTTGACCACGAGCTGTTCATTCTTGTTCACCTCGAGCGTATGGGCCACATAAGGGATTCCTTTCAGCTTTCGGGCGAAGTAGGTCATGAGATTGGCCGTGGAGTCAAGTTTGCTTGCAGCGTTCAGCAGGCTTTCCACCTTCAAGCTGTCGGCCCGAGTGTAGGTAATGTGGAAGGAAGCCCCCACCGACTCCCCCTGGGGGGAGAGATCCGCGGATTGGGACATCCCCTCCGGGGGGGATGAGAGGGGGGCCGGATTGGACTTCTGCTGCTGGCAGCCCTGATGGGCCATGGCCGTGAGAGCGGTCATTAACACGAACATCACTGCCAAGCATTTCCTTTTCTTTTTCATTATAATTGGGACTTTTTGAACTTTAAACTTTTGGATTTAGAACTCTATGATTTGATATACATTTGTCTTCACTCTCCTGCTCCCTGACACCTATGGAGTTCATTTCTTCTTTTTGTGGTCACGGTGGCGCTTTCCGAAGTTATAGCCCAAATAGATGTTGAAATTGCCGAAAGTACTGTTCAGGCTGATTCGGCTTTTGTTGTAGTTGTAGGTGTGCAGGATTGCACTGGCTCCGGCATACCATCGCATGGTGTTATACACAAGCCCGAAGCGCCCTACTCCGTCAATGTTCAGATTGCTGAACCTAAACTCCTTGAAGGAGAACCTGAAGCGACCGTCCTCGGCATCTGCCACGGTGCGTTTGTAGCCCAAAGCCAGCGAGAGCGACGCTGCAAACAACAACCTTGGTGCCAGCACCCAGTTGTAGGCATAGCCTACGCTGACGGATGCATCGGTATAGTTTATCCGCTTCAGGTTGAACGTTGAGTCGAGCACCATCTCGCCGTTTGTCTTCTCTGTGATGACAGAGCGCAGCCGCTGGTAGTCCAGCTTCACGTTGTGGTGGGTATAACCTATGCCCATGAGCCATGAGCCCGCACTGCGTTTCTGCACATTTGTCTGGCTGAAGGCTGCCGGATAGGAAAACTTCCTGTGGTTCTGTATGTAGTAGAGGTTGAACCCTTTCACATTCACTTCAATGCCGTCGTAGCTGGCACCATCAATTTCACGAACCAGTTTGGTTCCGCTTTGCGAAGCTTCGCTGATGCGATAGTCGTTGGCGTTTCTCCGCGAGAAAATGTCGATACCCAGCATCGAACTGTAAAGGCTAAGGTCGAACTCTGTCTTTCCGTCGCCCTTGAGGTGGGAGAAGTCGAGCTGGTAGCCCCAGAAAATCCATCGCCAACCCACATAGGGACCCAGTTTCAGGCTAGGCTTGGGTTCGAGAACCACCGTCTGTCCGTTGCCGCTGCGCAGGGTGTAGCGTTCGTAGGTGTGTGTACCCTGCAACATCACGGTGTAGTTGTATTTTTGCGGCGTGATGTAGTTGGTGTCAGGACGGTCAAAATCCTTTACAATCTCATAGGTCCGCTCAAAGGTGCGCTTAAGCCACGACTCCTTTTTGGGGGATCGGACAGTATCCTCCGACTCTCCCTGGGGGGAAAGAACGTTCACCTCCGACTCCTCCTGCGGGGAGTGACTTTCCGCAGCCAAGACCTTCCCCCCCAGAGGGGATGAAAGGGGGACCCACAGCCACCCGACAACGAACATTGTCAACCACTTGGCACCCATCGTTCTTCAGAACTTGTTCAATATACGGTCCATCACCCAGTTGACAGGCGTAGCCGAGACACTGGTGCAAGTGCAGAGGCCCAGCCCCTGCAGGTCCTCTATGACAGCCTTGATGATGGGCAACTGAACGTAGGGCGGGTTGGGTACGGCAATGCTCTGCTCACCATCGGTGGTAATCAGCCGAATGGGGGCATAGTCGTACACCGAAAACGTGAGCAAACCCCGGTCGCCAATCACTTCGATGCAGTCCTCCGTGGCCGATGGATGCCCCACGAAACACCAGGAGCCGCTGCCCACCAGCCCACTTTCAAACTTGAAGCAGGCACTCACCGTGTCCTCGGCTGCGTAGAGTCCGCCGCGGTTGGCACACAGTCCGTCAGCCTGGACAATCACCCCGAAATACTCCTGCATGAGGTCGAGCTGATGGGGGGCGAGGTCGTAGAAATAGCCACCGCCGGCAATGTCGGGCTGCAACCGCCAAGGCAAGTCTCCGCCTTCGGCACGGTCACACTCGCGCGGTGCACGTGCAAACCTTATCTGCACATTCTGCAGCCGCCCTATGACGCCACTATCCAGAATGCTCTTCACCCGCGTGAAATATGGTAAGTACCGCCTATAGTAAGCCACGAAACAAGGCACCCCCGTCTGTTCGCTCACTCGGTTGATGCGCGCACAGTCTTCATAGTTTGCCGCCAACGGCTTCTCCACATACACCGGTTTGCCCGCCTTCATCGCCATGATGGCAAAGGTGGCGTGGCTCGACGGAGGCGTGGCCACATATACCGCGTTCACCTCCGGATCGTCGATGAGTTTCTGTGCGTCAGTGTACCATTTCCTCACCCCGTGTCGTTCGGCATACGAGCGGGCCCGCTGTTCCGTGCGGCTCATCACCGCCCATACCATCGAACCCTCGACACTTCCAAATGCCGGTCCAGACTTCAGTTCGGTCACCTCTCCGCAACCTATGAATCCCCATTTCAGCTGTTTCATTTCCTTTGCTACCTTGTTTGTCGTTTCCGTTTTTGTTGCCCTGCGATTGCAGGGTTCGTCAAAATTCATGCGAAATTACTAAGTTTTTCGCAAACAGACAACATCTGAATAAAAAAAAATCGAAAACACCCCTTTTTTAAATTCTATGGATGAAAAAGACAATGCATTATCGCAAATTTTAGACTTATTGTCTCTTATACCAACATTCTCAGCGACAAAGGATTCGGTAGAAAAAACAAAGGAAAATGGATTGCTGAAAAACTTTTCCTCCAAAAAACTTTTCAAATTGAAATATAAACACTATCTTTGCAATATCCACTCATTCTAATACTTCTGAAACATCAAAAAAACTATGATAGAGAAGCCCAACTTCGACTACACTTACGACCACGCACTGAGAAAATCGTTCTCCATGCGGCTAAGCCTCGCCATCCTGGTGATTGCGGCAAGTGTATTCATGGCGGCTCTACTGATATTCCTGTATTTTTCGGAGGAAGGCGTGAAAAACGAGACAGCACAGAAGGCAAAGACCGAACTGCACGACGCTGTGACAGCCATGCGAATGGAAACGGCCGCTGCTCTGGCCAAGGGGCTGCAAATCACCGATGAAGACTATGCCGCCCTGCTCAGCAACGTCCACCCCTATCCACACTCCTACACGCTGATGACCGACAGCACGGGAAAGCTGGTTCACATAAGCGACTCGGTGCTGCTGAGCCTGGGGCAGAAGAGCGCACGACAAGTGGCTGACATCATGCACAAGGGCGAAGGCGGCATGGAAGAGGTGCTCAAAGGCAGCAACATCTCGCTACTCATCTATGAGGCCGTCGGCACACGAGGGCTGAAAGCCGCCGTGGTGTGTTCGCGAATAGACATCCTGGCCAGCTACAAATCGCTCATCTTCTATGGGGCAGCGGCCTTCATTGTGGGGCTAATTGTCCTGTTCGTCTGCTGTGCCGTAGCCATATACAGGATGGTGAACCCGTTGCATCAGTTTGCAGAGTCGGCCATGAGCATAGCCGAGGGCAATCTGGACACAGCCTTGCCCGATATTCATTCGGAGGACGAGCTGTTGCAGTTGCGCAATTCGTTTGAATACATGCAAAAATCGCTGCGCCAATACATCGAAGACCTGAAAGCCAGCACGGCCAGCCGCGAGCACATTCTCAGCGAACTCACCATCGCCCACGACATACAGATGGGGATGATCACCAAAGCCTTCCCCACGCGCGACGACATTGACCTGTATGCATCGATGACACCGGCCCGCGAAGTAGGCGGCGACTTGTACGACTTCATCATCGATGACGAAGAACTGTTCTTCATCATCGGAGACGTGGCTGGCAAGGGGGTCCCTGCATCTCTTTATATGGCCGTAACACGCACACTCTTCCGCAATCTGGCAGGCAACTACCAGTCGGCATCAAACATTGTGCGTGAAATCAACCGAGCCATCGCCAGCGAGAATGATTCGTGCATTTTCGTGACGCTCTTCGTGGGGGTGCTCGACCTGCGCAATCATGTGCTCACCTACTGCAATGCAGCCCACAATGCGCCTGTGCTAGTGCCGGCTGTAGGCGAGTGCAGGTTTCTCGATGTGGTGCCCAACGTACCCGTGGGAGTCATGGAACGCTACGAGTTTGTAGAACAGCAGATAGACTTTGAGCCGGGATGCGCACTCATGCTCTACACTGACGGACTGACCGAGGCCATGAACACCAAGCACGCGCTCTTTGGCACCGAGCAGCTGCTCAAAGAAATGGAGATGACGCGCGATGTGTCGGCGGCAGACACGGTGAGGTTTGTCCAATGCCGCGTGGAGCGTTTTGCCGACGGCGCAGAACAGAGCGACGACCTTACTATGATGTTCCTGCGCCATCAGAGCCAACAACGACAGGTCAAGGGAAGGCGATACCTACGGCTGAAAAACGAATTGGCGGAAATAGAACGGCTGCGCAACTTCGTGCTGTCGGTGTGCCGCGAGCAGCACACTGCGGAACCCTTTGCACACTCTGTCAACCTGGCAGTGGAGGAAACGGTAGTGAACGTGATTAACTACGGCTACAAAAAAGGTACGCGCGGTCACATCGATGTGAGCACAAAAATGGTGGATGGGTGCCTGGAATTCACCATTGAAGACTGGGGCATGCCTTTCGACCCCACCAAGGCAAAACCTGCCGATACCACCTTGAACGTTGAGGAGCGGCCCATCGGTGGACTGGGTATCTATTTGGTGAGTACCATCATGGACTCGATGGAATATCGACGAACTGACGACGGGCGAAACATTCTGACATTAAGGAAGAAACTTCCAAATACTGAAACCAAAACATAAAGCGTCAAAAAAACAACCCCAAAAACTACTGCCTATGGAATCTTTCGTATTTTTAGGATTCAATCTTTACGCTTGGATCACCATCCTCACGGTGCTGAGCATGTTCACAGTGCTCCTGTTCACCAAAATCCGTGCAGACGTGGCATTTCTGGCCGCTATTGGCATTCTCTTCGTCACGGGTGTGCTCGATGCCAAGGAGGCATTCTCAGGGTTTAGCTCTACCTCAGTGGTAGTCATCGGCGTATTGTTTGTCGTCGTAGCCGGACTCACCTACACAGGTGTGCTGCAATGGATTGTGAAACATCTGCTGGGTCAACCCAACAGCTACAGCAAGGCCGTCATCAGGCTCATGCTGCCCGTAGCTGGCCTGAGTTCATTTCTGAGCAACACAACAGTTGTTGCACTCTTCGTAGGCATTGTGAAGATGTGGGCCAAGAAACTGGGCGTATCACCTTCCAAACTGCTCATTCCATTGAGTTACGCCTCGGGCATGGGCGGTGTGTGTACGCTCATCGGCACACCTCCCAACCTGATTATCTCAGGGCTCTATGCAGAAAAGACAGGTACCACGATGAATGTGCTGGCCACCATGCTGCCGGGCTTGTTCTGCCTGGCTGTCGGTGTGCTCTCCATCATTGCCATGCGCAAGCTGTTGCCCGACCGCAAAGCTCCCGAAACCGCTTTCGAATCGACATCGGACTACACTGTTGAACTGCTGGTGCCTACGGACAATCCCCATCTTGGCGAGACTGTGGCAGAAGCAGGACTCGACCATGTGCGCGGCGGAAGCCTCATCGAGCTGGTGAGATTCGACAAGGAGGTGCTTTCGCCCGTTCCCACCGACGAGTTCCTGCTTGGTGGCGATAGGTTGGTGTATGCGGGCCAAATAGACGAAATACTCGACCTGAAGCGTACGCACGGACTGGTCAACGCCGACCACCACGTGTTCTCAATGAGCGAAGTGGACAAGAATAGACAGTTGCGCACTGCCTACGTAACCTTCGGCAGTAGTCTCATCGGCACCGCCATCGGCGAAAGCAACCTCGAGAAACAGAACAACATGACGCTCGTGGCCGTAGCACGACGGGGCAAACGCATTGAGCAGTCGCCCCGCGACGTGCAACTGCAGGCCGGCGACACTCTGCTCTTCGAGTGTCCCCCACGACTAAAGATGAACACCGACGAGCTGAGCGCACAACTGCAGTTCTTTGACTCGAACGAATTGCCCAACATCAGCCGAAAAACAATGGTTTCATCGTTCATCATGCTCGCCATGGTGGTACTCTCGGCGCTCAACATCATCCCTCTGTTGCAGTGTGCCTTCATCGCTGCAGCAGCCATGCTTGTGACACGCTGCTGCACCATCGACCAGGCCATGAAAGCCATCAACTGGGAGATTCTTATGGTATTTGCCGGCTCAGTGGTTCTGGGTCTGGCCATTCAGAAAACGGGCATTGCCGAAAGGATGGCCTTCGGCATACTCGATGTGTGTGGCACCAATCCGCTCATCGTCATGACGGCCATTTGCCTGGTGGGCACATTCATCACGGAGTTCATCTCGAACACGGCCGCGGGTGCCATGTTCTTCCCCATCATGTACGAAGCCGCACTGAAACTCGGTTACGAGCCCTACCCCTTCCTCATTGCGCTCATGGTGAGCGTCAGCTCCAGTTTTGCAACGCCCATTGGATCGCCCACCCACATGCTGGTGTATGGCCCTGGCGGCTACCGTTTCAGCGATTTCATCAAGATTGGCTTATGGATGAATTTCATCATTCTCTTTGCCAACATCTTCATCACCAACATCGTATATCCACTTACACCCTTACAATGAAAAAGGGAAGATGGAAGAATAAGAATCAAATAATCAACAGCAACAAACAACAGAGACACTCATGAAAGTAGATATCAAAGAAGAAAACGGCGTTTTCACCGCCACCATCGAAGGCTGGCTCGACAGCAACGAGGCTGCCACGTTCAACCAAGGCATCCAGCCGCTCATCGACAATGCCGACAAAAACATCATCATCGACTGCAAAGGATTGGAGTATGTTGCCAGTTCGGGCCTCAGGGCTTTCCTGACGCTGCGCAAGGCGAGTGCCATCAAAGGGGGGCACATAAGCATTGTCAGCGTGAACGAGTCCATTCGCGAGGTGTTCAAGATGACAGGCTTCTACAATCTTTTCGACATAAAAGAGTGAAGAAACAAGAATCAGAAGTGTAGAAGTGTGAGATTGTTGGAGCGTGGGTGATGAAGGAAATGCAGAAGTGCTATTCTGAACTCAGCAATTCCATGCGGAGAATGGTTTTTGTGCCCTCGGTGACTTTGTGTTTTTCGCTGGGACGCAGGCTAACCACCCAAACGATGGCTCCCGCAGCATCGACGACCACCAGCTGGCGCTGTTTCTCGAAGAGCGAGAGTTTGCGATCTGTGAGGAAGTCAGAAACCAACTTGCTGCCCTTCATGCCCAATGGCACAAACCGGTCGCCGCGCACAACGGTCCGCACGGTCAGCGGAAACCTCACGCCATCGGCATCGAGCATGCAAACGGCAGGTTGGGTTTCGACGATGAAATCGGCGGTCTTCAGCACTTTCTCCACTTTGATTCGCGCTACGGGGCTCAGCACATAAGTGCCGGGCTCAGGCACCCGAACGGGTTTGGTGCCCACGGCCAAAGGTTCAACAATAATCTGGCTGCGGTCGATGAGCAGTTGGTGGGAGTGCGAACGAAACACACGCCCCGTAGGGAGCGATTCCATCCGCGCAGCCAACTGCTCCACCTGTGCAGACTGGAAGCCATAGTCCTGTAGCAACCGATGCAACACATAGCGCGGCGACGGCGTTGCGAGTACGGCCGCGATGGGCAGGCGAAAGCCCTCTGCACTCTTCTCTGTCAAGGTCGGCAAAGCAGAGTCAGCCATTTTTCCAGCTTCACGAAGCAGACGAGCCGTTTTGACTAAATGCTCAGAAACAGAGGGATTTATACTGCGAAGCAAAGGCAACACGTTCAACCGAATTTTGTTGCGCGTGGCATCATCCATGAGATTGGTGCTGTCGGTGACAAACGGTTGGTTCTGTCGGGCGAGCCAACATTCAATTTCCTTGCGTGAAACACAAAGCAATGGACGCACAACAGCGCCGTTGCGGGGAGTCATACCCATGAGCCCCTGAATTCCTGTACCGCGAATGAGGTTGAGCAAAACGGTTTCCGCTTGGTCGTCGCTGTGATGGGCTACGCAAACGGCTTGGGCCCCAACATCGCGACGGAGCTGTTCGAAATATTGATAGCGCAACGTGCGCGCAGACATTTCCACGCTCATCTTGTGCAGCGAGGCATAGGTGGTTGTGTCGAAATGAATGCGATGGAAGGGAATGTTTTCTCTTTTGCACAAGGCGAGGCAGAACTGCTCGTCGCGGTCGGACTCGGCTCCGCGCAAATGGAAATTGCAGTGTACGGCCTCAACATCATAGCCCAACTTGCGCAATGCCAACAGCAAAGCCACACTGTCGGCTCCACCCGAAAGGGCTGCAAGGCATTTGCCTTCAAGCGAAAGCAGATGGTTTTCGGCGATAAAATGGGCTATTTTGCGCAGCATCATGGTTCATTCCACATAAAGCACCAATCCTTTTAGGTATTCACCTTCGGGATGGTAGATGTTGATTGGATGGTCGGCAGGCTGATGGAGCTGATGGAGGATGCGCACCCGGCGTCCACTTTGGGCGGCGGCAGTAAACACGGCATTTCGGAAATGATCCTTCGTCACCACCTGCGAGCAACTGAAAGTAAACAAAATGCCTCCCGGCTTGATGCGTTCGAAGGCTTTCAGGTTGAGCCGCGTGTAGCCTTTCAGCGCGTTGTGCAGGGCAGCCCTGTGTTTGGCAAAGGCTGGAGGGTCGAGAATGATGAGGTCATAGATATGGTCGGCAGCATCGAGAAACTTGAAGGCATCCTCACAGAAAGCCTTGTGACGCAAGTCGCCAGGGAAATTGAGTTCCACATTGCGATTGGTCAAATCGATGGCCTTCGAACTGCTATCCACAGAATGAACGGTCTTGGCACCTCCACGCATGGCATAGAACGAGAATCCACCTGTGTAGCAGAACATATTGAGCACCGTCCGCCCAGCAGCGTAACGTTCCAACAGGCTCCGGTTCTCGCGCTGATCCACAAAGAACCCCGTTTTCTGCCCTCGCAACCAATCCACATGGAAACTCAGTCCGTTTTCCACAGCAATGTTATGGTTGCTTCCGCCCACTATAAATCCGTTCTCCTGGCCCAAGTCAGCCATGAAGGGCAATGTGGTTTCGCTCTTATAGTAAACATTCTCCAACCGGCTCCCCATCACTTCCATCAATCCGCGGGCAATGGCTTCGCGACACACGTGCATACCCACGCTATGGGCCTGCATGACAGCCGTTCTGCCATAGCAATCGACCACAAGGCCTGGCAAACCGTCGCCCTCGCCGTGTACCAGCCTGTAGGTGTTGTTGTTGGGATTGTCGGCTATACCTATGCTTTTACGCATTTCAAGTGCGGACGAAAGGCGTTTTTTCCAGAATTCATCGCCAATTTCCTCCTCCTCGAACGTCAACACTCTCACGGCAATGGAGCCAATCTGGTAATGGCCAATGGCAATGAAGTTGCCGTCGGAGGCGACAACCCTCACCGCTTCGCCTTCCTCCAGGTGGTCGTCTGTGTGGTGAATGGCTCCTGAGAACACCCAGGGATGAAATCTTCTGAGGCTCTCTTCCTTGCCTTTTTTCAGATAAACGGTTTTATACATTGAACTATGAACTGTGAACTGTAAACTGTGAACTGTAAACTGTGAACTGTAAACTGTGAACTGTAAACTGTAAACTGTGAACTGTAAACTATGCGAGATGTCACTCCTCCTCCACTACCAACTGATAGTCTTTTGTACGCTCCAGGCGCAACAGCTCTTCGTAGAGCTGGATGCAAGCCCACGCATCAGTAGCAGCATAGCGCTTCTGCTTTTCGGTGAGCACATCAGCCTCCCAGTTGGTAAGCTGCTGCCCCTTGCTGATTTTTTGGCCGAAAATATTGGCATAGAGTTTCTGCAGGCTGAGATCCTCAATGCCTATTTCGCAGACATGTTTCTGCAAATCGATGAAATTGCCAGGCTGGAATTCCGCCCTTTTGTGAAGTGAGAGGATGTCATCGTGAAGCGAGAGTCCAATCTTCGGCACGGTAGTGTCCTCCAGCAGACGGATGATGGCCGGAGTCATGCCTGTATAGTTCAGGCGAAAAAGAAAACAGGTATGGTGGGTGGAAACCTGCAACAGACTGACCATGTTCCCCCTGCCCTTCTTGAACGAAGGCCGTGTTTCCGTATCTATGCCAAGTATGGAGTGAGAGAGCAGATAATCGACAGCCCGCAGGGTCTCTCCCGGACTGATGATAACAATCACCCGTCCCTCGAAAAGAACCCTTGGCAAATCGGTAATCCGCCGCTTGTCAAACTTGTTATAAATCAATTTTTTCATTACAGGATGCAAAATTAGAAAAAATTTGCGAATTTATGGTTTGTTTTCGCCGTTTTTACTTACTTTTGCAGAAAAAATAAAAGGTCAATAAATAAATAGAGGTAATGACGGTCGGAAAAAAGAACAAGAAAATGGCTAAGAAAAAAACAACGACCCGCCCCGCCAAGACTTTCAGCGAGGCTATGGGAATAAAAAATATCTTCGGCAACGACATAGTGAATTTCCTGATTGGCACATTTTTGCTCTTTGTGGCAATTTACGTAACAATCGCTTTCATATCCTATTTCTCCACCGGACAAGCAGACCAGAGCATGGTGCTCGACCTGCGCCCCGGCGAAGTGCTCAACAGCAACCGTGAATTTGAGAATTATTGCGGTTCCATCGGCGCTTTGCTGGCGTGGTTTTTCATTGCCCGATGCTTTGGCATTTCGGCTTTTGCCATTCCTGTCATCATTGGACTGGCAGGACTGCGACTGATGAAAGCCTACAAGGTGAATCTGCTGAAATGGTTCCTCTGCCTGATGGTGGTGATGATATGGTGTTCGGTCACCTTTGCCAAGTTCCTCACCCCCATCATGGGCCAGCAGGTGTTCAATCCGGGCGGCGACCACGGACTGTTCATCTGCCAAACCATTGAGAATCTCATCGGTCCGCCCGGACTGACTGCAGTACTGGCGCTCACTGCCCTTGTATTCCTCACCTATCTGAGTGCAGAGACCATCGACGTGGTGCGCAAGATGCTCAACCCCATGAAATATGTGAGCAGCCGCATACCGTTCAAGATAACCAACAACGACAAAGACAACGATGACGACCCCGCCAATGCCCCACAGACTCAGGACGACCCAACCGTGTTCGACAATCCTGCACCGCAAACAGTAGATTTCCCTGACAGCGGCGATCCCATTGTGAGCAACCCCAGCTACGAAAACAATCCTAACGAGATAGACCTGACCAACGTTCAGACCGAAGAAATCAACGCTTTTCAAGGCAATGTCTCTCCTGTCGCCTCCACGGGCGGCGGCGAGACGACAATGGAGATAGGTGTGGGCAAAGACGAAGAGGCCGCCCACGGAAAGACAGTGGTGAGCAACTACGACCTCAACACCCCCATCAACCCCAAGGAGCCGTGGACCAAATACAAATACCCCACGCTCGACCTGCTGAAGAAGTACGAGAGCGACGGCAAGCCCTACATCGACATGGAAGAGCAGACGGCCAACAAGAACCAAATTGTGAACGTGCTGCGCAGCTTCGGAGTGGAAATCCGCAACATCAAAGCCACCGTGGGCCCCACCATCACGCTCTACGAGATACAGCCTGCCGAAGGCGTTCGCATTTCGAAGATACAGAATCTGGAGAAGGACATCGCACTAAGTCTGGCAGCCCTGGGCATCCGAATCATCGCCCCCATACCAGGCAAAGGCACCATTGGTATAGAGGTGCCCAACAAGAAGGCCAACATCGTCTCGATGGAGAGCATCCTGAATTCCAAGAAATTCCAGGAATCGCGCATGGAACTGCCGCTGGCGTTGGGCAAGACCATCACCAACGAGGTGTTCATGGTCGATTTGGCCAAGATTCCCCACCTGCTCGTGGCTGGTGCCACAGGCCAAGGCAAATCGGTCGGACTGAACGCCATCATCACCTCATTGCTCTACAAGAAGCATCCCAACGAACTGAAGATTGTGCTCATCGACCCTAAGAAGGTGGAGTTCAGCGTCTATGCCCCTATTGAGCCTCACTTCATGGCCAAGGTGGAAGGCGACGAGGACGATGCCATCATCACCGACGTGACGAAGGTGGTGCGCACACTGAACAGCCTCTGCAAGCTGATGGACCACCGCTACGACCTGCTGAAGATGGTGAAAGCGCGCAACATCAAGGAATACAACGAGAAGTACATCAACCACGAGCTGAACCCCGAGCAAGGTCACGAGTTCATGCCCTACATCGTGGTCATCATCGACGAGTTTGGCGACCTCATCATGACCGCCGGCAAGGAGGTGGAGCTGCCCATTGCCCGCATTGCGCAGCTGGCCCGCGCCGTAGGCATCCACATGGTGATAGCCACGCAGCGCCCCACCACCAACATCATCACAGGCACCATCAAGGCCAACTTCCCCGGACGCATCGCCTTCCGCGTGAGTGCCATGATCGATTCGCGAACCATTCTCGACCGGCCCGGTGCCAACCAGCTCATCGGCAAGGGCGACATGCTCGTGCTCAACGGAGGCGAGCCCGTGCGCGTGCAGTGTGCCTTCGTCGATACGCCCGAAGTGGAGCGAATCAACAACTTCATCGCTGCGCAACCAGGACCGTTGGCTCCTCTCGAACTGCCCATTCCGGCCACCGACGAGGGTGACGGCAGCATAAGCGGAGGCGGCATGGACGTGGGAACACTCGACCCGCTGTTCGAAGATGCCGCCCATGCCATCGTCATGACCCAACAAGGCTCCACCAGCATGATTCAACGCCGCTTTGCCATCGGCTACAACCGGGCGGGCCGATTGATGGACCAGCTTGAAAAGGCCGGCATCGTGGGAGCAGCACAGGGCAGCAAGCCGCGCGAAGTGCTCCTAACCGACGAAAACAGCTTGGAGACCTTGCTGCTTGGGCTGCGCCGATGAACCAAGAAATGCGAAAGGTTGTGAAAAATGATTGTATTTTGTTGCACCGTTAAACAAAAAAAGCGCTCGCGGAGTCTAAATGATTGAGAAGCCCCAACGAGCGCTCAACCCTGCAACAACATTCACAACACATTAATTAATGAAGAAAGGAAGAAAGATGAAAAGATTAGTCATAGCGATAACAGCCATAGCACTGTCATTGACGGTCAGCGCACAGACCACAGCCCGCCGAACAGCCGCACAGACAACAGCCCGCAGAACAGCCGCACAGACAACGGCCACCGCCACCCAGGCCCGCAAGGTTCTCGACAAGACGGCGGCCGTGGTGGGCAATTCTTCGGGAGCCACTGCAAACTTCTCGATGAGCGGCAAATACGGCAAGTCATCGGGAACCATCTCCATCAAGTCCAACAAGTTCATGGCCCGCACCAGCCAAGGCATTGTCTGGTTCGACGGGAAAACCCAGTGGACCTACGTCAAGGACAACGAGGAGGTGAACGTCACCACTCCCAACGAAGCCGAGCGTCAGGCCATGAATCCCTACCAGTTCATCACCATCTACAAGACCGGATTCAACATGTCCCTGAAAACCGTGGGCGGCAACTATCAAGTACACCTCACAGCTCAAAACAAGAAGCGCACCATTCAGGAAATGTACATTCTCATCAACAAGTCGAGCTACAAGCCCAGCCAAGTGAAGATGCGCCAGAGCAACGGATGGACCACCATCAACATCAGCAACTTCCGCAAGGCCACACTGCCTGACGCGATGTTCCGATTCAACGCCAAAGATTATCCTAACGCAGAACTCATAGACCTACGATGAACAGATTCCAACTTCTACGGATGCTCCGCCATCACATCAGACTGTCAGAAAAGCGAAGCACCACCTACAACATGAACAAAACCGCCAAGGCCTTGATGTACGTCATGAGCGGTTTTGTCATTGTCTATCTCATGTTCCTGGCCGTCATGTTCGCCATGATAGCCAACACCAGTTCATCCACCACCGGCTACGAACTGATGTATAGCCTGGCACCATTCATCCTGGTTGCCGACTTCGGCTTCCGCTTCATGGCGCAGCAGACACCCGCCCAGCTGGTGAAGCCTTATATCCTGCTGCCCATTCCCAAGCACGCCTGCGTGGAGTGCTTCATCTTCTCGGCCATGGTGACGCCCAACAACCTGTTGTGGCTGGCCATGTTTGTGCCCTATGCCATCATGGCCGTAGTATTCAGCGAAGGGGTCATGGCCATGCTCGGTTTCCTCGTGGGGTGGATACTGCTCATCATCATCAACAGCCAGTGGTATATGATGGCGCGAACACTCATCAACGACCACTTCTGGTGGTGGATTCTGCCCGTTGCCGTTTATGCCCTGATGTTCGCCCCATGGTACTTGGGCAGCTTCAACACGTTCAGCAATCTGTACGCCTCGCTCGGCGAAGGAGCCACCTTCTGGCATCCACTCACCTATCTCGGCCTCATCGCCCTGCTCGTGGGATTCTTTTTCGCCAACCGCGCCATGCAATTTGCGCATGTATATAAAGAACTTGCCAACGTAGAGCAGACCAAGATACGCAATGTCAGCCAACTGACCTATCTCGACCGCTTCGGCGAAGTGGGCGAATACATCAAGCTCGAAGTGAAGAGCATCATGCGCAACAAGAACATGCGCAAGGGATTCATCACCGCTGTGGTGATTGTCACCGCCTTCAGCCTGCTGCTCTCCTTCACCGACATCTACGACGACAACTTCAACAGCAACTTCCTGGCCTTCTACAATTTCGGAATCTTCGGACTGATGGGGCTCTCAAAGGTGATGTGCTCTGAAGGCAACTACATCGACGGCCTCATGATTCACAAGGAGAACATCATCTCGCTGCTCAAAGCCAAGTACTACTTCTACGTGGTCATGCTGCTGCTCCCCCTGCTCCTCATGATTCCCACCGTGGTGCAGGGCAAGTGCTCTATCGTGATGCTGCTCTCCATCTTCATCTTCACCGCCGGACTGGAGTATTTCCTCATCCTTCAGAGTGCCGTCTATAACAAGCAGACCATTCCCCTGAACACCAAGTTCATTGCCAAAGGCTCGGTGGAGAACAACTACTTCCAGTTGGTCATTTCGCTGGTGGTGCTCTTCGTGCCCGTCATCCTCATCATTCTCATGCTCGCCCTGTTCAGCCGCACCACGGCCTATCTGGTGCTCATGGCCATCGGTCTGGTGTTCATCTTCACCAACGGCCTGTGGATTCGCAACATCTACAACCGTCTGATGCGTCGTCGCTACGAAAACATGGAGAGCTTCCGCGCCACCCGATAAGGATGCTGGCAGAAGAATGCGCTCGTAAGATTGATGGAGGGGGACATGAAAAGAAACTCTGGCACGATGTTTGTATTTTCCATTAATGTGCTACCCTGCACATCAAAATGAGAGAGTTATAATCATCGAAAGAAAAAACAAACAGCGTAAAAAGAAAAGGATAAGGAAACATTCATTTATGAGTAGTCAGTTTTCACCAAAAGTATCTCAGGTTCTCGCTTTCAGCCGCGAAGAAGCAGCACGCCTGGCCAGCCGTTCGGTGGGGCCGGAGCACCTGTTGCTGGGACTACTGCGCGAGCAGAACGGGCTGCTGAGAGACTTGTTCCTGAAATTTGATATTAATTTGCAAAGCGTCAAATGGCTGCTTGAGGAGAAAGTGCGCGAGGACGACATCACCCGCCCCATCAACACGCAGGAGCTCGTACTCAACGAAAAAGCCAGCAACATCCTGAAACTGGCCGTCCTCGAGGCTAGAATCCAGCACATGCAGACGGTCGATGTTCAGCACCTGCTGCTCGCCATCCTGCACGACCAGGTGAACAATGGCGCCAAAGAAGTATTGGAAACAAACAACATGAATTACGAAGACACATTAGAATTCTTACAACGAGCCGCCAGCCCCACACGCAACGGACTCGGACTGCCCGACGAAGACGAAGAGGAGGACGAGGAAAACATAACACAGGGAAACTCGACGGCCAACAACACGCAACGACAGCGCGGAACTGCCACACAGACAGCCCGAAACAACTCGAAGACACCCGTTCTGGACAACTTTGGCACCGACCTGACCAAGGCCGCTGCCGAAGGCAAGCTCGACCTCTGCGTGGGACGCGAGCGTGAGATTCAGCGCGTGTGCGAGATTCTCTGCCGCCGCAAGAAGAACAACCCCATCCTCATCGGCGAGCCCGGCGTGGGCAAGAGCGCCATCGTGGAAGGACTGGCACAGCTCATCGTCAAGCACCGCACCAGCCCCATCCTGTTCAACAAGCGCGTCATTACGCTCGACCTCACCGGAGTCGTGGCTGGCACCAAGTACCGCGGACAGTTTGAGGAACGCATCAAGGCGCTCATCAAGGAGATTGAGCAAAACCCCGACGTAATCATCTTCATCGACGAAATCCACACACTCGTCGGAGCTGGCTCAACCCCGGGAAGCATGGATGCAGCCAACATTCTCAAACCTTCGCTCGCTCGAGGCACCATACAGTGCATCGGCGCCACCACACTCGACGAATACCGCAACTCCATCGAGAAAGACGGAGCACTGGAACGCCGTTTCCAGAAAGTGATGGTCGAACCCACCACCACCGACGAAACCATCCAGATTCTACATAACATCAAGGACCGTTACGAAGCCCATCACCACGTGCGCTACACCGACGATGCCATTATGGCATGTGTCAAATTGACAGAACGCTACGTCAACGACCGCTTCTTCCCCGACAAGGCCATCGATGCCATGGACGAGGTAGGTGCCAAGGTTCATCTGCAGCATGCCGAGGTGCCCAGCGAAATCACCGACAAGGAGAAAGAAATATCGCTCATCAAGGAAAAGAAGCAGATGGCCGTGAAGAACCAGAACTTCGAGCTCGCAGCCGGCTATCGCGACCGACAGGCGGCGCTCGAACACGAACTGGCCGAGCTGCAACGCAAGTGGGAGGCCGGCGACACCGACAACTGCGAAACCGTCAGCGAACAGGAAGTGGCCGACGTGGTGTCCATGATGACGGGAGTGCCCGTGCAACGCATGGCCGAAGCCGAAGGGCTGCGGCTGAAGAACATGAGCCACGAGCTGAAAGGCTCAGTCATTGGCCAGGACAAGGCCATAGACAAAGTGGTGAAGTCCATCCAGCGCAACCGCGTAGGCCTGAAAGACCCCAACCACCCCATCGGCGTATTCATGTTCCTCGGCCCCACCGGCGTTGGCAAGACTTATCTGGCCAAGAAACTGGCCGAGCACATGTTCGGCAGCGAGGACGCACTCATCCGCATAGACATGAGCGAGTTCACCGAGAGTTTCAACGTGTCGCGGCTTGTGGGTGCGCCTCCGGGCTACGTTGGCTACGAGGAAGGCGGACAGCTCACCGAGAAAGTGCGGCGCAAGCCCTACAGCATCGTGCTGCTCGACGAGATTGAGAAAGCCCACGGCAACGTGTTCAACCTTCTGCTGCAGGTGCTCGACGAGGGCCGTCTGACCGACGGCAACGGGCGGTTGGTGGATTTCCGCAACACGGTGATCATCATGACTTCAAACGCTGGCACACGCCAGCTCAAGGAGTTCGGCCGCGGCGTAGGCTTCAATGCCGGTGGCATAGGCATCAGTGCCGACGAGAAAGACAAGGAGTATGCCCGCTCCATCATCCAGAAGAGCCTCAGCCGCCAGTTCTCGCCCGAGTTTCTCAACCGCCTCGACGAAATAGTCACCTTCGACCAGCTCGACCTGGCGTCCATCAAGCAAATCATCGACATCGAACTGCGCGGCCTCTTCCGCCGCTTCGAAACCATAGGCTACCGCATGGAAATAAGCGACCAGGCCAAGGAGTTTGTCGCCACCAAAGGCTACGATGTGCAATTTGGCGCCCGCCCACTGAAGCGCGCCATACAAAACCACATCGAGGACGGTGTGTGCGAACTGCTGCTCGACGGCCACCTTGCCCCCGGCGACACCATCGTGGTGGACAAACGCCCCGATGCCGACGAGCTCACTTTCACCGTCAAGACTCATCAGGAGGAACATGTGGCTGAGGCCACAACCTGCTGAACAGCCTTCGGCTTTTAGGACAATACCGGAAAAGACAGAGAAGAACCCATCGTTTTTTAGGGTTCTTCTCTGTCTTTTTCGGTATTTCTTTTCTCTGTTCCTTCCGGTTTTACTTTGTTTTGTTGTCACCAAGCAGACAGTGAGTTTCATATCATCGAGTTTCGCGTCAAAATTTTCTAGAGAATTTGAACACAGCGTCGGGAGATATAAAAACATCTCACGACAATAATTATTTATCTCCCGACGATATTTTTCTATTGTCGGGAGATATTTTTCTGTTACCGGGAGTTACGGAAATATCTCACGACGTTGCAAGTGAATTTTCTAGAAAATTTCATCGTAGCGTCGGAAAATATTTTTGCATTGTCGGCAGGTATTTTTGCATTGCCATGAGTTTTATAACCTTTGTCGAGAGAAAAAAATAATATGATTATCCGCAATCATACCACCAAATCCTTTGTAGCTTAAATCATCCACATAGATGGAAGAATAACGCTCCGCGTCGTTCAAAAACCAATAAAAACCAACACGGACAAGGAAAAACAGGTTTTTATTTTTTTTGTAAGACTCCCTGTTTTTGTTGGTTTTTATTGGTTTTTATTGGTTTTTGAAAAGACGCAGAGCGTTCAACCAACTGTCTCTTTTAGTATATTTCCCCTTAAAAACATATTTGGTGGTACGATTGCGGATAATCATAACAAATAATCACTGTGGAAGAAACAAGAAACAACCGTGTAGAAAACAAACGATGGCAGCGCAGACCACTGAGGGCGCGCTGCCATTATTCGTTTGGTTTCCAATGTGATATTGGTTGTTGCTAAAGAACATCTCGAGCAATGGCCAACTACTCTGGAAAAGAGCTAGAAGGGCAGGTCGTCGGCACTGCCGCCATTGTCCTGAGAGGGCGGGAATGGAGCGGTGGCTCCACCCTCGGGAGCTGCCTGCGGGGCTGCCTGTGAGATGGGAGCGCCCATAGCAGGAGGCGGCGGGAAAGCACCGGGCATGGGCTGTGCGCCCTGGGCTGCATACTGTGCGGGGTCCACCTGGCGCACATCGTAAGCGCGGATACTGTTGAACCAGCGTCCATTGTATTCGCGGGCATCGATGTCGAAGAACACGAGCACCTCCTGTCCCAACTGAATGTTAAATCGGCTCAGGCGATCCTCACCAAACACTGAGAACACCATTTTATGGGGATAGCTTTCGTGGGTTTCAATCACGAAGTCTTTTGCTTTCCATTCGCCACGTGCTGAAGTACCGCTTCTTTCGGGGGTTTCAGCAATTACTCTTCCTTGCATTTCCATAGTCTGTCAATACGCTATTATGTGTTTAAAAGTTTGTTGGATTACTTTTTCGATTGCGAAATTACTAAAATAGTTCTAAATTCAAAAACTTTTTCTGCTATTTTTTGTTTTTGACGCTCCTTTTTTGTATTTTTGTAACCTCATTGGAGAGACCAAAAATATTAACATTTAAATAAATACTCATGAGATTTACATTATCTAGTTCGGCTCTGAACAGCCGTCTGTCTGTACTTTCGAGAGTCATCAACAGCAAGAACAGTTTGCCGATTCTCGACTATTTCCTCTTCGAAGTCCTTGGGAGCCAGCTCACCATCACCGCCTCGGACAGCGAGACCGTGATGAAAACCACCATCCAGCTCGACGACGTTGAGGGTGAAGGTAATTTTGCCGTGAAGAACCGCACCATCCTTGATGCAGTCAAGGAACTGCCCGAACAGCCACTGACGCTCGACATCGACATGGAGAGCTATACCATCAAAGTGATTTACCAGAATGGCATCTACAACTTCACAGCCCAGAATGCCGACGAGTACCCGCGCACTCAGGGCATCGGCGATGCCGCCAGCCAGATAGTCATTGACAGCGAAGTGCTTGGCAACAACATCACCCGCACCATCTTTGCCACAGCCCAGGACGAGCTGCGCCCGGTCATGGGGGGCATCTACTTCGACCTTACAACCGACGCCCTGGCCATCGTTGCCAGCGACGGCCACAAGCTGGTGCGCAACAAGATATTCACCATAACGAGCGAACAGCCCGCCGCCTTCATCCTGCCCAAGAAGCCAGCCATGCTGCTCAAGAACGTGCTGCAGAAGGACGGAGGCGACGTGACCATCCGCTTTGACGAGCGCAATGCCGAAATAACCTTCGGCGAGAGTGTGCTCACCTGCCGCTTGATAGAAGGGCGCTATCCGAACTACAACTCGGTGATTCCGCAGGACAACCCCAACCAAATAACCATTGACCGCAGAGCCATGCTCAGTGCGCTCCGCCGTGTGCTGCCATTCGCCAGCGACAGCAGCCAGCTGGTGCGTCTGCGCATTGATCCCGGCAAACTGACGCTCTCGTCGGAAGACATAGACTTCTCAACCAGCGCCAAGGAGGAAATCACCTGCGACTACAACGGCATCCCCATGAGCATTGGGTTCAAGGGCTCGTCGCTGAGCGAGATTCTGAACAACCTCTCCAGTGAGCAGGTTGTCATCGAGCTGGCCGACCCCAGCCGCGCCGGACTCATCGTGCCAAGCGAACAGCCTGAAAACGAGGATGTGCTGATGCTCATCATGCCCATGTTGCTCAACGATTAAACGCAAAAGAACGTCTTTTCAAAAAAAGAAGAAATTTCCAGAAGATGAAACTCAACCTTACAAAGCCCCTTGTTGTTTTCGACTTGGAAACAACGGGGCTTGATCTTGTTAAAGACCGCATCATCCAAATTTCCTACATCAAAGTGTGGCCCAACGGCAAAGAAGAGCGCGCCAACCTGTTTGTGAACCCAGGCAAGCCCATCCCGCCCGAAGTGGAGCAGCTGACGGGCATCAGCAACAAGGACGTCAGCGACAAGCCGTCGTTCAAGGAGTTGGCCCAGCAGCTGAACCAAGCTTTCAGCGGCTGCGACTTTGCCGGATTCAACTCGAACCACTTCGATGTGCCCATGCTGGCCGAAGAATTCCTCCGTGCAGGCATCGACTTCGACTTCAGCAGTTGTCGGCTCATCGACGCGCAGACCATCTTCCACCGCATGGAACGTCGCAACTTGGCTGCCGCCTACAAGTTCTACTGCGGCAGAAAGATGGAAGAGGACTTCGAGGCTCACCGGGCCGACCAGGACACCGAAGCCACCTACCGTGTGCTGATGGGACAGCTCGACATGTACGAGCCTGGCCGCCAGGAAGAACCCGAGCGGCAGCTCAACAACAACATGGACGAGCTGGCCGCCTTCTCCAAAGTGAACGACAATGTGGATTTTGCCGGGCGCATCGTCTGGAAAGACATGACCGACCCGCAGGGCAAGCCTCTGCTCGACGCCAACGGCAATCCCCGTCGGCAGGAAGTGTTCAACTTCGGGAAGTACAAAGGATGGGCCGTCACCGATGTGCTCCACCGCGACCCCGGCTACTACAGCTGGATGATTCAGAGCGACTTCACCAACAACACCAAACAGGTGCTCACACGCATCCGACTGCGCGACTTCAACAGCAAATAAAACCCCAACCCCTCATCATTCCACCATGCTAAAAGGAAAGAAAATCGTACTGGGCATCACGGGCAGCATTGCCGCCTACAAGGCATGCTACATCATTCGCGGACTGGTAAAGCAAGGAGCCGAGGTGCAAGTGGTCATCACTCCTGCCGGCAAGGAGTTCATCACCCCCATCACGCTGTCGGCACTCACCCACAAACCGGTTGTCAGCGAGTTCTTCTCGCAGCGCGACGGCACGTGGAACTCGCACGTTGACCTGGGGCTCTGGGCCGACGCCATGCTCATTGCTCCCGCCACGGCCAGCACCATCGGGAAAATGGCCAATGGCGTGGCCGACAACATGCTCATCACCACCTACCTCTCGATGAAAGCCCCGGTGTTCGTGGCTCCTGCCATGGATCTCGACATGTACGCCCATCCCACCACCCAGCAGAACCTTGACAGGCTGCGCTCGTTCGGCAACACCATCATCGAACCGCAGAGCGGATTTTTGGCCAGCGGACTTGAAGGCAAAGGCCGGATGGAAGAACCCGAAAAGATAGTGGATTTTCTGGACAGAGCCCTCAGCCCAGCACCATCGCCCATCAGGGGGAAACACGTCGTCATCACCGCAGGCCCCACCTACGAGAAGATTGACCCCGTGAGATTCATCGGCAACTACAGCAGCGGGAAAATGGGCTTTGCACTGGCCGAGGAGTGTGCCTTTCGGGGAGCCGAAGTGACGTTGGTGGCCGGCCCCGTTTCGCTGGTGTGCTCCCAGCGGATAAACCGCATCGACGTGGAGAGCTGCCAGCAGATGTACGAAGCTGCAACAGCCGCCTTCGCAAATGCCGACGCGGCCATTCTCTGCGCTGCCGTGGCCGACTTCCGCCCCGAGAACGTGGCCGATGAGAAAATAAAACGCAAAGGCGACGACCTGACCATCAGGCTCAAGCCCAACCCCGACATTGCTGCCGCGCTGGGCAAAATGAAACGCAAGGACCAACGGCTCGTGGGATTCGCACTTGAAACCAACGACGAGGACAACAACGCCCGCCACAAGCTGGAGAAGAAGAACCTGGACTTCATCGTGCTCAACAGCCTGCGCAACGAAGGCACTTGTTTCCGTTCGGACCAAAACCAAATAAAAATAATTTCAGCCAAAGGCGAGCAAACCTACGCGAAAAAAAGCAAAACCGAGGTGGCTAGCGACATCATCGACCAGTTGGAGGCCATCTTGTAAGACCACAAACCGCCCCATCCATGTGCGTATGAAAAGACTTTTCCAGACATTCCTCCTTACATTATTATTCACCGTGGCGGCAGAGCCTGCTTCGGCGCAGGAGCTGATGGCTAAAATCACCATCAACCACAACCAGATACAGGGAACGGACGCCAGTGTGTTTGAAAACCTGCAGCAAACGCTCGAACAGTTTGTCAACGACCACCAGTGGACATCGCTGCAATTTCAGAAAAACGAACGCATCAACTGCAACTTCAACATCACTGTCACCAAGTACGACCCCTCTACCAACCTCTTCACCTGCAACGCTCTCATACAGGCCAACCGACCCGTCTATAACTCGGCCTACACCACCACCCTCTACAACAACAAGGACAACGACTTCAACTTCGAGTTTGCACAGTTCGACCAACTCAACTTCAACGAGGAGCAGATAGACAACCAGCTGGTGGCCTTGTTTGCCTATTACGCCTATCTCATCATCGGACTCGACCTCGACAGCTTTGCACCCATGGGCGGCGAAGAAGTGCTCCAGCAATGCCTCTATCTGACAAACAACGCGCAGAACCTGAATTTCACAGGGTGGAAAGCCTTCGACAACGACCGCAACCGGTTTGCCATCATCAACGACTATCTGGACGGAGCCATGAAACCCTTCCGCCAACTGCAGTACGACTACTACAGACTGGGGCTCGACGAAATGGCCAACAACGCCGAGCGCGGACGTACCAACATTACCACCGCACTGGAGAACCTGAAAAAAGCCCACGACGACAAACCGCTCAGCATGCTGCCACAGATTTGGACCGACTACAAACGCGACGAACTGGCCAACATCTACAAAGGCAAAGGCACACAGAAAGAGAAAGAGAGCATCTACGAGCTGCTCTTCTCCATCAACGCCTCGCAAAACAATTCGTGGGAACTCATCAAACAATGACGAAGCCGCACACACGCAATACGGCGCAACACCAAGCAAACAATGATCAGACAACTATACATCAAGAACTTCACGCTCATTGATGAACTCAACATGCAGCTGCACCCGGGCTTCTCCGTCATCACGGGCGAAACGGGTGCAGGAAAAAGCATCATTCTGGGTGCCATAGCACTGCTGCTGGGTCAAAGGGCCGACTCGAAGAGCATCAAAGCGGGCAGAGACCGCTGCACCATCGAGGCTCACTTCGACCTCAGCCGCTACGACATGGCCCAGTTCTTCCGTGACAACGACATCGACTACGATGCCGACGACTGCATCCTTCGACGTGAACTGACGGCAGCGGGCAAGAGCCGCGCCTTCATCAACGACACGCCCGTCCAGCTGCAGCTCATGCGCGAACTGGGCGAACGGCTGGTGGATGTTCACAGCCAACACCAAAACCTGTTGCTCAACAAAGAAGATTTTCAGCTCGGTGTAGTTGACATTCTGGCCGACGACAGCAAACAACTGGCCGACTACCGAAAGGCCTACGGCCAGTATCGAGAAGCCGCGAAAGCCTTGGAACAGCTCAAGGCCGACATCAGCCAAAGCCGGCAAAACGAGGACTTCATGCGATTCCAGTACGAAGAACTATCGGCGGCCAAACTGCAAGCCGACGAGCAGGAACTGCTCGAGGCTGAAAGCGAAACCCTCAACCACGCCGAAGAGATAAAAGGTGTGCTCTTCGATGCAGACAACACACTCAACGGCGACAACGGCGTGGTGCAGCAACTCAAGCAGACCGCCAATGCGCTCCATGCCATCGAAAAAGTGTTTGCCGACGTGGGCGAGCTGGCCGAGCGAATGGACAGTTGTCACATCGAAATGAAGGACATCGCCGCCGAGATAGGCTCGCGCCTTGACAATGTCGATTTCGACCCTTCGCGCCTCGATGCCATCAACGGGCGGCTGGACCGCATCTACTCATTGCAGCAGAAATACCACGTGGCCACCATCGGCGAGTTGCTCGACATAGAGCAAAACCTGAAACAGCAGCTGAGCCACATTGACAACAGCGAGGAAGAACTGCAAAACCTGCAGCAACGCGTGGAGCAAGCCCAAGCGCTGGCACTGCAAAAAGCCGAAACGCTCAGCCAATGCCGCCAGCAGGCTGCAAAATCCATCGAAAAGCAAATGCAGCAACGCCTTGTGCCACTGGGCATTCCCAACGTTCGCTTCAAGGTAAGCATTGAACCCAAAACCATTGCTGGCGATGGAGCCGACAAGGTGGCCTTCCTGTTCAGTGCCAACAAGAGCACCCCCATGCAACCCGTGGCACAAGTGGCTTCTGGAGGCGAGATAGCCCGAGTAATGCTCTCGCTGAAAGCCATGATCAGCGGAACGGTGAAACTACCCACCATCATCTTCGACGAGATTGACACCGGAGTGAGCGGAAAAACCGCCGAGAGCATGGCACTCATCATGCAGGAAATGGGCAGCCACGACCGACAGGTCATCAGCATCACCCACCTGCCACAGATAGCCGCAAGAGGCGCCCACCATTACAAGGTGGAGAAAAAGGAGACCCCACAAGGCACCGTCAGCACCATGACGTTGCTCACTCCCGAACAACGCGTCACGGAAATAGCCCAAATGCTGAGTGGCGCTTCTGTCAGCGAAGCCGCACTGGAAAACGCCCGCGAACTGCTGAAGAGTTAAGACTCTAATGAATTGTTTTACTAAAGTTTCGCATGTCTGGAGTTATCAGGAGTTATCGGAAGTTAGCAGCCTTTTAGGCTGTGAAGTTAACGGACATTAGTTTTCCATTAAAAGGGTATTGTCAGCTAACTCCACGAGCAGGAGGCTCGTTAACTACAGCTAACTCCCGCTGACTCCCAGAAAGCGGAGCTTCTGAAATTTGAATTGTAAAAAAAAACGTTGATTTGTCTATCAATAGAAACATGAAAAAATACATTCTGCTATTCGTGCTGGTAGCTCTCATGGGAGGCAAACATGCTGAACTGATGGCACAGCCAGCGCCTGTGAAGGCGGCTGCCAAAGCCGTGTTCACCCTCACCACCTTCAAGGCCGACGGCTCCATATTGGCCACCAGCCACGGTGTGTTCGTAAGTTCCGACGGCGAAGCCATCAGCGACCTCACTCCCTTCCTGGGGGCTGCAAAGGCTGTCGTGGTAGATGCCAACGGCAAAAAAATGGACGTTGAACGCATGATGGGTGCCAACAGCATGTATGACGTGGCCAAGTTCCGCGTCAGCGGCAAGACTGCTGCCGCCCAACCTGCCACTGCCACCGCATCAGTAGGGTCGCAAGCTTGGCTCCTGCCCTATTCCTACAGCAAAAACGACTCCAAGGCCGCCTCTGCCCCCATCGAGACCCGGGTGAAAGGCGCAGAAACCTTCATGGAGAAATATCCCTTCTACATCTTCGACACGCAAATTCCCGAAAACGTCAGTTCATGCCCGTTTGTCAACGCACAAGGCCAGGTGCTCGGACTGTTGCAACTCACCCAGAGCGGCGAAAACCTGCATGCCCCGTCGGCAAAATTCATCAGCGACTTGCAAATGAACGCCCTCAGTTTCGGCGATGCAACGTTCAGCCGCATCGGCATCCCTCCCGCTCTGCCCTCAAAACTGGAGGACGCACAACTGGCACTGATGGTTTCAGGCAACGATGCCGCCAAACACGCCGCGCTGACAGAAGACTTCATCCGCCAATTCCCCAACCTGCCCGACGGCTATCAGGCACGCGCGCAGTCCGAGATGGCCGCCAACCAGTTTGACGCCGCCGCCCGCGACATGCAGACCGTCATCAAGAACAGCGAAAAGAAAGACGAGGCCTACTACAACTACGGCCAGCTCATCTACAACAAACTCATCTACAACAGCCAGCAACCCTACGCCGCATGGACATTCGACACGGCCATGGAGCAGGCTGAAAAGGCGCTGGCCATCAACCCGCTGCCCGTATATAAGCATTTGCAGGCGCAAATCAATTTCTCCAAGGGCGACTATCAGCGGGCACACGACATGTTCATGGAACTGACCCAAACCGACATGCGAAGCCCCGACGTATTCTACGAAGCCGCCCACGCCAAGCAGATGCTCAACCCGAAAGACACCATGTTCATTGCCCTCATCGACAGTGCCATCGTTTGCTGCGACAGCATCAACCAAGTGAATCCTGCCCCCTACTTCCTCGCCCGGGCCCAAGCATGGGAGACAGCCGGCTACTACCGCAAGGCCGTCAACGACTATGGCATCTACAGCCTCATCATGCGCTCACAGCTGACAGCCGATTTCTACTATGTGCGCGAACAATGCGAGGTGAAAGCCAAACTCTTCCAGCAGGCACTCATCGACATCAACACGGCCATTGCACTCGACGAACAGAACGTGCTCTACTATGCCGAGAAAGCCAATCTGCTGCTCCGCGTCAACCGGTTGGATGATGCCATCACCGTTGCCGAACAGTGCATCGGACTGGAACCCAACTACAGCGACGGCTATTTGGTGCTCGGACTGGCGCAGATACAGAAAAACCGCAAGGCCGAAGGACTGGCCAACCTTCAGCGAGCGCAAGAACTGGGCAACCCGCAGGCAAAGCCACTCATAGAGAAATACAAATAGCTTGCGAAGGTAACAAGAAAAAAAATAATACGTATTTTGCCGGCAACAAGTTTCATGGAACTTTGAACCCGCAAAAAACGTATTATTTTTTTCGGCTGATGCCTCAAACGAGGCACCCACAAGGCCGTGCATTCCTACAGAGGATGAGGACTACTTGATGACCACTTTCTTTCCGTTGACAATGAAGATGCCCTTCTGGCTGGTGGGCTGCACCTCGATGCCACTGAGCGAATACATCTTCTGATTCTTCATGCCCTTGGAGGTAATCTCTGTGGGAGTAACGCCAGCAATGGCATAGTCGTAAGACTCCGGCGACAAGCCAATGGCCATGGGGATGTTGCCGTTGTCATCGGCAAGTTCGGCAGCCTGGATGGAGAAATAGGCCACGTTCTTGGGCACCCTGATGCTGGAAGGAGCATTGGGATCGGCCAGGGTGTCGGTGTTGCCATACTGAATGAAAGCACCCAGTTCGTTGCTGAACACATAGACGTAGAGAGGCGTTCCTCCACCTTTCAGTTCGATGCCATTGAAACTCCACTTCACCAGTGCATCGGTTGACTGATAGCGGCCAAAGCCGTAGCCAAAGTTGAAGTCGAAGTCAACGTTTCCCTTGCCATAAATGAGCGTGGGCAAGTCTCTGTTGGCCACTGGTGTGTAATAGTTCTCAATATCGTCGGCATCGGGACGGTTGGCGTCCAGATAGACCTTGTCACCGCTTTTCACCAAGTCTTCGGCCTCAAGATTCACCACGTGAGCACCATTCTTAATGGCTTCCTCGCTGAGAATCCAGTTTCTGTCATACTTTGCAATGTAGTATCCACCCTCTTCGGGAAGGCTGACCGAAGGAGCATCGTCGGACCTGAAATAGGCAAAGAGTTTCTCGCCACCCTTCACGGTGAAAGTATAGGGATTGTCGCGGCTGACAATTTCGCCTTGACCATGGTCAAACTCGTTCTTCCAGTACAGGAAAGTGTAGCCGTCGTTGGGCAAAGCACGAATGGTAATCTTGTCGCCCGGCTCATTCACCAGCTTGTCAACAAACACCGAACCACAATTGCCCCAAGTCTCGTCCTGATGGTAGGACAATCCCACCGTGGCACCACGCGAGAAGAGCGCAAAGATAGTGCCCATCGAGCTTGTAGGCTTCTGACCAGCCTTGGCTTCAGCTTGAGTGTTGTAAATGGGAGTGTTTTCGTCGATGCTGGCCAACATCATGCATTCGGAGTCGAAATTCCACAGTTTGTCTTTTTCGATGTTGAACTCACCGTCGCCGTCTTCATCTACATACCAGCCGGCAAAGATGTAGCCGTTGGCCGTGTCAGCCTGCGCAAACAAGAAGAACATAAACACGTCGAACCCTTCCACCACACTAGTCTGTACTGTCTGTTCGAACTTCTTGTTGGTGGACCATGTCTTGATGCCCGATTGGTTGGCCAAGACCGCTACTTTTCCTCCTTTTTCGTTCACAACCTTGATGTCATACCACACATTGGCATAGCCCGTAGGAGGTTCATCCTGTGCCATCGCCTTGCTGCCGCAGAAGAGAAACGCCACGAGCAACACCAAGGATAGCATGTCAAAGGTAATTTTCTTTTTCATTGTTAATCCTTTCTTTTTAAAAATAAGTTATTGCCAAATTAGTTGTTTTTAATCTTATTATCATTTTTCTATTACTATTTTCCTACCACTCACAACATAGACGCCCTTGGGCAACTGGTTGTAGAGAGAAGAAATCTGACCGCTGAAAGTGCCAAGGCGGCGCCCCTGCAAATCGTAAACTGCGCTGCCTGCCACCGGTGCATTACTCCTCACCGTTTCTATGCCATCGGTTCCAAAGGGCAATATGGCGGTCTTTTCGGCATTCACTATCTTGCCCGTCTTGGTGTTCAGGAGCATTGCCACGGCTGTAAGCCTTGACTTGTCCTGAATGACTTTATTGTTGAGGGTGGTCACTAGCTCGCTGAAGGTCTGCGGCTGATTTTTCACGATGGGGGCAGCAATGCTGCCGCTGATGCCGCTCTTTATGCCCAGCGTCTGAACCGGCACATGGTTGTACTCCATGCCTTTCACTTCGTATTCGGCATCGCGCCAGAACTTCATGTCATCGTCATTATAGGTTTTGCTGTCTGGATAACCAGCGGCCGTGGAGAAATAGTTCACTTGCGCCCATGCTTTTCCTTCGCCCTTCAAGCCGTCCTCAAGCAATACAAAGGCCAGCCTGTAGGGGGCATCGTCGCTGTCAATGCTGAACGTGGTGTTCACCGTAAAGCGCACATCCCACTGCTGAGCATCGTTCCACTGGGCCTTCAGTTCCAGTCCCGCCTCGGTGGCTTCGCTGAGCGCAGCCTCAACGTCGGCATCGATGCCATAATGATAGGTGCCCTTGGTGCCCGACCCGCTGTAGGGATCGAGTTTCACTCCACGGTTCACCATGCAGGCAGGAATACCGCCCGTACCGGGAACCAGGTCGGGATAAGTGGAAATGAGCATGGGTTCGTTGTCGCCCTGATGGACGGCAATGCAGATGACACGGTCGCCAAAGTCCTTGGCCAAGCGTTCGAGAGCAACAATGCCGCGCGGACAGTTGCCACACCAAGTGCCGGTGAACTCCTCGACAACCGCCTTGCGCACAAACGTGGCATTGGGATCCTTGTTGACGAACTTCACCTTCACGGAAACAGTCTTCAAGCCAATGCGCGCCTTGATTTCGGCATTCAGTTCGCCATAGGCCGTTGGAATGGCGTCGAACTGTGCCTGAATGTAGCCATTGGCCGGAATAGTGAACTCCTTGTCGAATGTTGTTTCCTTGATTTGTACGCATTGTCCGCCCATGCACCACTGTATGCGCGATGTGGCCATGCTATTGCTGCTGATGGTCAGCGTGGCGATGCCCGTCAGTTGTTCGCTGGTGAGGTTTTTCAGGATGAGTCCCTGGTCCTTGCTGCCAGCGGGATTGGTTTCGCAGTTCAGGTCGCCCCAGTCGTCCTCCTCCGCTTCGATGGTAACGGTGGCTCCGTCGGCAAGAGGCTGCCCTTTGTAACAGAACTGTGCAGATTGTGCCATGGCTGCAAAAGCGAAGCCAAACATCAAAAGAGATGTAGTAAAAAATCTTTTCATAAGCATTTATGTTTTTTAGTCGTTTATTGTTGATGATTCCTTTTTTTGTTTTTCCACCTTCTGTCCTATTCCACTTTCCCAACTTCTTGTTCCACCACTTGCATCACGCCCTCATCGTTATAGACAAAGGCCACGACTGCCATGTTGGAAGGTTGCCACGAAGGGTCGATGGTGAACTGGTGTTGCAAACTGACCTGCTGCCCCTGAATGGCATTGAAGTCCTCGCCCCACGCACCATTGACCGCAGCGCGCAACACATGATTGTGTACATACTCGCGATTGTTGTTCCCGTCGGGCATGGACTGCATGGCCACAATGCCACTTTCAGTGAGCCACAGCTGCAACTTGCCGCCAACGGTCGCGAAAGCATCGGCCTGCGTAATGATGGTGAGTTGGCGCGAGGCCTCGTCATAATTGGTGGTCACCGCAAGATTGAGTGGAGCCTCCATCTTGCGGGCTTGGTTGACCAGTGTGAACCACTGGTCGATGTTGGCCAGCGGGCCAATCCGATTGACAAGCCCCATGGGCCATGCTTCAAGGTTCCAGTGTTTGTTGTATTCGTCGCCCAAGTCAGTGCGCAAACCGAGCAGCTTTTCTGTTCCGGCAAAGGCCAGTTCACCTCCATGAATGCCGACGGCAATGATGGAGTCGGCTCCATAGGCTTGCTGCAGCCGCACGATTTCGTCGGCGGCATTGGGACAGTTGATGCACCGCTGTCCCGTGAAGTCTTCTATCAGTACGCGCCGCATCATCTTTGTTTCGCTGCTCGGCGGTGTGGTAGTCTCCACCGCAATGTAGCGTTCGTCTTCGCCAATGTTGTTGCACGAAAGAAGCCCTATCAGGCATGCAGCAAATAGATATGATAAATGTTTCTTCATTCTTTTCTTCAAAAACTATACTACGTTACTTCCTTATTCACCTTAATTCGATTGGGATGTGTCAGGCTTGACCATCAAACCACTCACAACTCCTAGAAATTGTAATTGTACGACAGCGTAAGCCCCTTTGTGGGTGGAACATACCGACAAACGCCGCCCGAACAGTTGAAACCTTCGCTGGTGCGACCATATGAAACCTGTAAACGGTGGGCACCCGTATTGAACGTCACACTGCCCATATAGTAGTGGATATGGGTGTCGCTCACGTTGTACTCGTCGCTCAGGGTGAACATCCAGTGCGGATTGACCGAAAGTTCGAGCAGCCCGTATGCCCAGTCGCCATCGTAATCTTTGCTGAATAGATACTGTGCCTCGCCTCGCAACGTGAACTTGTTGTTGAAACGATATTTGGCTTCGCCCACAAGGATGTCACAGTGAATCATGCCACCAGAACCTTCGATGGCGGTCATGTTGTAGAACTGATTCATGTACATGAAGTTGAGCTGCAAGTCCTTGCTGACTTTCTTTTCTATCTGGAAGTTCAAGTCCTGATAGTACATTGTGTCGCCCCACTTCCAGAACGACGAGGCATAACCATTGCTTCCCACAGTCATGCCATTGAGCGGGCGCGCATCGGTTTCAACACTGTGGACATGCGAGAAGTTGACCTTCACCTTCGTTCCGTAGCGTCCTCCCAAAGCGGTGTTCTTCTTGAAAGTATAAGCCATTTCGGCCTGATAAGCCCATTCGCCGCCAGGATTGGTGGCATAGGGATAGAGTGCCGGCAGGTCGTAGGTATGTTCCATGGTGAACGGAGGCAAATGGTTGAGCATTGACGAGGTGCCGCTCATGTTCCGCCTGCTGCGAAACGACATGTTGTCGCTGCGCTTGGCCTGCAAGAGAAGGCTCATGCCCCGCTGCGAATAGCTGGCAGAGAGCATGGCCACATAGCCTTTCCGATAAATGTAATTGTTGTCATAACTGGGGTCTTGCGTCTTGCGGGCATATTCGGCAAGAACGTTCCAGCCTCCGTGCTGAATGCTGGCTCGAACGTCGAACGCCTGTACGTCCTTGGGCAAGTTGAGCCGATGGGAGGCATCGACAAGAATCTCCTCGTCTTTTTCGTGCTTATTGACGAACGAAGCCCCAAGGCTCAGATAGATGGGCTTTGAGGCATTGCACGCAAGTTCCAAATCGTACTGTGCGTCGGCACCTGCAATGAAGGCGTCGTTGTGCTCCCAATAGCGGCGTTGCTTGCCGGCGAGAGCCTTGAGGGTTAGTCCCTTGAAGGGTTTCACCACCAATCGTCCGCCTCGCAGGGCATTGTCAATGCCGAGGCTTCGCTCCTCGTAACTGCGGAGAATGAATCCTGAGCCAAACTGTTCGTAGTAGTCGCCCAGGGTGAGCTCGACGTTCTTCAGATGGCCTTTGACGTAGAAATGGGGAACGCCCCACCCTTTGATATCGTTCTCAAAACCGGGCAAAGGATGTTCCAGATACTCAAACCTGGCCCCCGCATCGACATAGCGGCTCTGCAGGTGCAAGTCAGCATAGGTGTTGGTCATCACTTTGTCGTCGAATCCCATGAAACCAATGGTTTCGTCTTTTTGGGAAAAGAGGATATCACTCTGAATGCTACCACTCAGCGTGACACCCTTCTCTTCGCTTTGTGCCTGCACCGCCAATACGGCAGCCAAGCTTATGGTCAAAACAATGATTTTTCTTTTCAACGGTTCGTTGCTTTTTATTGTTTCCACTTTTCCTTTTTTATTTGTTCACCAACTCTCGAACTTTCTCTATCAGTTCGTTCTCGGCTCCGTCGGTATAGCCGTTGTGCTTATAGACGATGTCACCCTTGCCATCGACAATGAGCACATAGGGAATCATTTGCACTCCCAACGCCCGTTTGAGGTCGCCGTTGGGATCGAGCAGCACGTCGTATTCCCATCCATAGGAGTCAACCAAGGGCTTCACCTTGTTGATGTTCTGCGCCTGGTCAATGCTGACGGCGAAGATTTTCACACCTGTTTCATTCTGCCATTCTTCATAGACTTCGTGAATGGCATTCAGCTCGCGGTTGCAGGGTTTGCACCACGTAGCAAAGAAGTCGATGATGAAAGGGCATCCGTTGTTCGACAACGTGTCGGTTTGCACCGTTCGGCCATCTATGGTCTTGAGCGTTACCGACGGGAGTTTTTGTGCATGGGCGGTTGCTACAACCACTACCAGCAACATAAGCATCAAAGATAGCTTTTTCATGTTTTTCTTTTTTGTTGTTTACTTCAAATGTTTCTTTAAAATCATTTTTGCTCGTCTGCCTGCATTCGCAACAGGCTCGACAGCCTGTCAGTCGTCGCTGATTGTGGTGCCTTCGGGTCCAACACGCATGATGACGGGTTCGGCCATCTGAAGCAGGTTCTGAACCACCAGCCCATTGCCACGCGAAGACCGGATGATGAATCCTCCCAAGGTGTGGCCGGGCCAGTTGCCAGCCGTCAGAGGAGCACTGTTGAAACCCGTCGTCGGATTGTACTCGAGAAAAGCATTTGCCCCCGAGGCCGACGACGTACACACGGTACCGTTGGTGTCGTAGAAGAAAGCCACATCGCTGTTGCCCCCACTGTTGTAAAGGCGCATGGCCGAGGGGAAGAAGAGCGTGGCTGTACCACGGTCCAGACTGACGGGCAAATAGGTGTCCGTCCAATTCGGATCGTTGGTCCAGTGCATGAACAGGCTGTCGTTGCGTTCCACCACATCGAAGCGAATGGCAATGGCCTGGCCGCCAACGCCTCCGTAATAGCCCATCATGTAGTAAGAACCAATAATATCGTTCATCAAGTCGAACTGGGCAATCTTCAGCGTGTCGCGGTAGCCCGCGCACTCGCTCACCACAAACCCGCGGCGCAGGTGGCCTGTGGTATTTTGGTCAACATTTATGGTGAACAGTTCGCCGTTCACATTGGTGTGAATCCAGCTTGCGCTGGCAGTCAAACTCATGGGCAGGTCGTGACGGATGGTACAGCTGAACGCCCCACCGTCCATGGGCACATAATGACTGGGCTCTGAAAAACGGCCCAACACCATGCCGCGCTGCTGAACAGGCAACTCGCGCGACCCTTGATCGGCCCGAATGGTCAGGACGGCGGTGCGCCCTTCGAAACCTTCGTTGGCCTGCACACTCACGCTGACCACATTTCCACTCACCGTGGCCGTACACCAGTCGGAGCTGACCGATGCCGAAATAGTGCCCGAAGCCTTCACCTCGACGGTGGCCGTACCCTCTTTGGCATCAAAGAGCAAATCGTTCTTCACCACCTCGATGGTCTCGCCGCCCGGAACGTAGCCCGTCAGTTCGTCTTTGCTGCACGAAGCCAGCACCAACGCCCCCGACAGAAGGCTGAGCATGATTGTTATCTTCTTTATCTTCATAGATTCGTTTTATTTACTGCTTTTTTACTAAGACTTACTCCAATCTCGACTTCCTGCTCAAATTTTTCAGCGAGGCAAACTGCGGGCTGCCTTTGGTCATCCACTCTGAAGCATCCACAATCTCAGCTTTGGCATTGCCGTCTTCGCCAATATATACGTAGATGAGCAGACCGCCCGTACAGTTGAGCACATTGGGATTTGTTGCACTGAAGTTGAAGGCCGGATAGAATCGGTTCTTGTTCCACCGAATGGTGAACTGCCCCTCGTCGTTCAGCGAAAGGTAACCCTGGTTATAATCGTAGCAAACCCAGTAGATGGACTTGCCGTCTTTCTCGCCCAGCAGCTGCGAGCCGACCTTCAGGTCGCCCGTCATGTGGTCATAACGGAGCTTCAGGTTGTAGCTGGGGCTGAGGCCCTCCATCTCGTAGATGCCCTCCAGTCGGTTGGCCTTGAGATGCACATCGACGGGACCATTGTCATAAATCAGCGAGTAGTCGCTTTCATACTTAGAATAACTCATGAAGTCGGGCGCATAGGGAATGCCCTCCAGGCTGACACTCTCGGAACCCGGATCGATGCAGGTGAGCTGCTTGGTTGACTCGTCGAAAGCAAACGACTGCACGGTCTGTCCTCCCAGCCGCAGTGGTCTGTAGAGGCGAATGCCCTTGTCGGTGAAGGCAAAATGCACGTCCATCGTGTCTGAACCTACGGTCAGGCTGATGGTACGGTTGGTGGGTATGCACTTTCCCTTCACCTCCACCCCACCGATGGCGCCACGGATGGAATCGACAAAATGGTCGAATATGTTGACGGTCTTGGCGGCATAGTCGTTGCTGCTTGACGTGAGTTTGCGCATATACATGGGGTTGCGCGTCTTCTTGCCGTACAAAGCGATGAAATCGTCGGCCAAACTGTCAACAACGAACTCAAATTCGCCTTCCTTGCCCTGATACTCAATGCTGCTCGGCGTTGAGTAGTAGTGAAGCAGGTCGTTGTACGAATCGAACGTCAGCACGGGTCCGTTGTCGTTGGTCATTTTGTAGAGTGTGGTCTGCACCGAGTCGGGCACCAGCGAACAACCGATGGTGGCCGTGAGCGAATCGAACTTCACGGTGTAGATGATGCCACCGTAGGCCAGGTCGGTGCCGGGATAATACTCAAACTCCCACCCATTGGGGGCACTCCGCAGAATCTGGTAGGCGCGGTTGATGTTGCTTTTCAAACGAGCCGAAGCCGACTGCTCGAAATAGTCGTCCACCTTGGGCGTACAGGCCGCCAGGACACCGACTACACAAATGACACTGAACAGATATTTATTATTTTTCATTTCAAAACGAATAGCTTAGAATTTCTTAATCCATTATTGCTTAAATCCTTGCTGTAAAACCTGTTACAGACTGAGGTCGGTAAGGCTGATGCGCCCTTCCACCACTTCTTTCTGGCGACGCTGCAGAGACGAACGGAGCTGTTCGAGGTCAATGTTGAACGCATTCTGCATGTAGCTCTTTACGATGTCGAGCTTGGCAGTGATCAGTCGGGCGCCGTCGGCACCGGCTTCGTTCATCCACCGCTCCCACCGCTGCTCAGAGTTGCAGACAAACATTGAGAGCATCTCGGCAAAGTCTTCCTTGTCAGAGTGCTGTGCATAGGCACTGATGAATCCGCGTTGCAGGTAGCCCTGGTCAAAGGGAACCTCGCTCCACTTGTCAGCCACATACGACGTACCGGTGATGAGCTGGAAATCGGCCGAATAGTCCTTGGTCTGGTTCATGATGTGGGTGAACTCGTGATGGATGGTCTTGAGATAATACTCATTGAGTTCTTCGGCATTCTTCAGGTATCGGTTCAGGTAGTTGGTTCCCGAGAGCAGAATCTTGCGTCCGCCCTCAGCCTGGCCGAGAATGTAGGTACCATTGTTGCGGTATTCCCACTCGCCAATGGTGAATATCAGCTTGGGGAAATAGGCGCGTGTGAAGTCGATGCCGCCCACTTCGTCGTAGGCTTCCAGACACATGTACTTCACCAGATGGGCCAGTTTGACAGCATCTTCATATTTCGAGGGAACAGTGTAATAGTTCATGTCCGACTCGATGTCCTCAAAGCGGTATTTGAAACGGATGTTGTAGGCGGCCACGTAGTTGCGCTGCAACCAGTAGTCAAACTCCGTGTAGCTGTTCTGGTCAACTGTAATGACGCTTTCCTTCCTCAGTTCTTCTTCGCTGCACGAACCAAGGAGAAAAACGGTAAGCAGACACAGGAGCGACCATCGCCCTGCCGTCCTTTTTAGTTGATAGGATTGAACTGTCATATCTTTTCTGTCTTACTTTGAAGTTTTTTTTACTTTCTGCATTAACACTTACCTGGGATTGGCCACCACTCCGGCGGCACGTACCTTCAGAGGAATCTGAACGGCGCGGCGCGGGTCGTCAACTCTCAGCACGTCGGTCAGCGATTCGGGTTCGCCATCGGCACCTATGACGCGGCGGACAATCTCTATGCCATAGCGTTTCACGTCGTACCACCGCAATCCGGCCTGCAACGTCTCTATGCGGCGGAAGCCCAGCACACACTGCAGCATGGCCTCCTTGACTTCGCCTTCGCTGCCGATGTCGAACTTGGGATGCAGGTGCTTCTTGATGGTTGACTTGATGCCCTTTGCATCGCTGTACGAGTAGTCAACGCTGTTGTAGAACTCGGTAATGTTTTCGGGTGTGAGCACCAGGTCTGTTTTCACCACGTTCTGCATCCAGACGGTCAAGTCGGCGGCCGCCTGGTCGTATTTTCCAGTGAGCACGTATGCCTCCGCTCTGTTGAGCAGACATTCGTCGGCGGTGAAGGCAGGATAGACCGTGCGGTAAAAGCCCGTGCCCGCCACGGCATCATAATACTCAAACAGATAAGGCAACTTGAAGAAGATGCTCTTGTCCAGATTGGTGGCAGCATAGGTGTGCATGCCCTGATAGTAGCTGGCACTGCCCCAGATGTTCGGCGCTTCGCCGTCTTCGTGGCTTGCCAGGTATTTACCGTGGGCATAGCGCGAGAGATAGTTGTAGGGGCCGAAGACGATGCCCATGGCCGAATAGGCGGTGAGCAAGAGCAGGTTGCAGTTGAGCGACGCGTCGATGTAGTGCTGCGAAAGGGCTGCAAACGTCTGCGTCATGCCGGCCATTACCTTCCAGTCGCGAAGCATTGCCTGGGGCGCGCTGCCCAAGCATAGGTTGGCATAGTTCAACGCCTTGTCCCACTGCTCATAATAGAGGTAGAAACGGGCGGCGAAGGCATAGGCAGCCTTCTCGTTGAAATGGTATTTGGGCACACTGTAGTTGGACCCCACCATGGGCAGGGCTTCCTGCAGGTCGCGGTCAATCTGCTCATAGACCTGAGCCACGGTGCTGCGCTCCGGATTGATGGTCAGTTCGTCGGCACTCTTCGTCATATAGACAATGCCCAGGTCCTGCTGGCTGGTTTGGGTGTTGTAGGCATGGCAGAACAGATTGACCAGCATGAAATGGGTGTAGGCGCGGCAAAGCAGAGCCTCGGCTTTTGCCTGACGGGTTTCGGTTGTGGTGGCTCCGCCCAGTTGGTCGATGGCCTCGAGTGCCAGATTGGCCGACGCGATGGTCGAATAGGCAGCCTCCCAAAACATTTCGGGACTTTCGTTGTTGGCTTCGGTCACGTCCATCCATCCATACACTTGGTCAACGAAACGCGAAGAATTGGGATTGGTCAGTCCGTAGCTGTCAACATTGTCAGACATGTATTCGGCCACGAGCATGGGTGCCGACGTGATGTAAGACGAGGTAAGCAGCTTGTTCACCTTCTCGAGCGAGGTCAGCTCCATGCGGTTGTCGGGCAGTTCGTCGAGATAGCTGTCGCAAGCAGCCAGCATCAGCGCGCCTGCCAGCAGGCAAACCGTCGCCGCGGTGTGTTTCACCTTATTTATAATAATATGGCAATTTAGCTTTTCCATGTGAATATCTTTGTGTTATGTGAACTTTCTTCTTTCAACATTCTGCCTTACAAACCAATTCTCAGCGTCATGGTGAACTGTTTTGGCATGGGAACAGCCACACCACCCGAATTGGTAAACTCCGGATCCTGTCCGTTGAGTTTCTTGTCGCTGTAGATGAGGAAGGGGTTGGTGGCCTGCAGCTTCAGTCCGAGCGTGATGAGACCGATTTTCGAAATCATGTTTTTCGGAAAATCGTAGCCAATGGAGATTTCCTTCATGCGCACGAAGTCGCCCTTGGCGATGCGCGCCGTAGAATAGTTGTAGGCACTGTAGGCGTAGCTCAGGTTGGTGTCGTTGCGGTTCTGCCGTGTGCTGGCAATGACGGGAATGTCGGTGTACTGCTCGTCGCCGGGCACCATCCATCGGTTCTTGAATTCCTTGGGCATGGCCACCAAATCGTTGTAATGGCTGGAGAACACGGGGTCGAGACGAATGATGTTGCCAAACGAGTAGGTCATGTAGATATTGAGCGTAAAGCCTTTCCACTTGAAGATGTTGCCAAGGCTACCCATGTCGGTAGGCTCGGCGCTGCCCGAATACTCCAGAAATTCCAGCTCGCTGGGTTCCGTCTCCTGGAAGTAGATGTCGGTGACGGTGGTATAACCGTTGCCCACGCGGAAAGTGGGAAGTCCCTCGCGGTTCAGCCCCACAAAGGGGATGGAGAAAATGGAGCGCACGGGATAGCCTGCCAGCGTGAAGCCGCTGCCTGCCACAAGGTCGATGAGTCGTTCGGCCGACTGCAGCTTGGTCACCTCATTGCTGGTGTGCGAGTAGATGAGGCTCGTGGTCCACGAGAAGTTCTGGTTCTTCACGTTGACCGTAGAAATACTCACCTCCACGCCGCTCGACTTCATCTCGGCCACATTGGCATACTGCAGCACACCGCCTGAATAGCCTGCGGTGAAGGTGGGGCCTATCAGGTCGAAGTTGTTGCGCTTGTACCAGTCGAACCCTAAGCTGATGCGCCCGTCGAGGAAGCTCGACTCCAGGCCGAGGTTCAGCTCGTGTTTCTTCTCGTAGGTCAGTTCGGGGTTGCCTGGCTGCGAGAGTCCGATGGCACTTTCTTTCACACTCGTGAAGGGGCGCCAAGGCGACAGCGAGGTCAGGATGTTGGTGGAGTTGGTCACGTTGGCAGGACCGCGGTCGGCGGTGAGCGAGTAAGACGCTTTCAGCGTCAGACTCGTCATGGCGGGCTGCAGCTTGGCAAACCAAGGCTCTTCGTGAACGTTCCATGCGCCCGACACATTCCACGTGGGCAGCCAGCGGGCCGAATGGCTCTTGCCCAAACGGTTGGTGCCCTCGTAGCGGTAGGTGCCGTTGATGGTGTAGCGTCCCTTGTACGAGTAGGTGGCGTTGGCAAAGAAGGCCACGCTGCGCTCGCGGGTGTTGCCCAGCGAGTAGTAGCTGTTGTTGCGCTCCGACATCTGCTTGAAGGCCAAATAGTTGAACGACGAGATTTCACCGTCGTCGAACAGCAGGCCCCAGTCGCGGTTCCAAGTGGCGTGGCGGTTCACGTAGTTCACCTCCATACCGCCGTAGGCGTTCACGATGTGGGTGTCGTTGAACACATCGTTGTACCCCACCGAGCCACGGAAGTCATAGCCGAACATGCGATTGTCGCTGCGCTCCAGAATACCACCCTCGGGCAGTATCGATACCGGCAGCGCATAGATGTTGTCGGGGTCGGTATAGAGATAGCGGTTGGCGCCGCGTATGGTCGAAGTGTCCATGGCGCGATAGGCCAATGCCTGGTTCGAATTGTCCAGAATGCTGTGCTCCTGGGTGGTGGCAGAATATTTCACTGCGCCCAGAGCCGTCAGCTCCACCTTGGTGATGGGCTTGAACGTGAGTTTGCCCTGCAAGCGGAAGTCCACCACGTTCAGGTCGATGAAGTTGTTGTCCAGCTCGTGGAAGATGTTGAAGGGGGCATAGTTGCGTGTGTAGAAGGCATCGGGGTCGAGTGCGCGGCTCGAGTTGAGCGCGTAGCTGTAGGGGTTGATGTCGAACGAGCGCGTAACGGTGCCCGTCACCACATCGGTGGCGCGGCTCAATGTGCCGGGAGCCTTTTGGTTGCGGTACGACGCATTCGAGATGACACCCAGCGAAACTTTCTTCGAAATGTTGAAGTTGGCGTTCATGTTGGCCGTGTAGCGTTCCACCTCGCTCTGGCGTGTCCATCCCGGGTCGAACATGGCACTGACCGATGCATAATACTGCGCCTTGTCCGAACCGCCCGACATCGACACCGAGTGGGTGTGCTGAATGGAATTGGAAAAGAGCAGGTCGAACCAGTTGGTGTTGCGCCATTCGGCGGCCCGCAGATAGTTGGCGATGGCCTCGTCGGTGTTGTCGAGCGCAAAAGTGCGCGACACGGGGTCGTATTGGCTCAACATCTGGTACATCTTGCCGTAGATGCCCGTCTCCGAAGCGTTGGCCGTCTCGGCATAGTTGAGGTAGCCTTTCTGCTGCAGTTCCTGATAGACCGACATTTGGTCTTGCGAATTCATGATGTTGAACGTGGCATAGCTGGGTTTCAGTCGCATGGTATATTCGCCCGTGTAGTTGATGCGGTTCTGTCCGGCCTTGCCTTTCTTGGTGGTCACCACAATCACACCGGCCATGGCGCGCGCGCCATAGATAGAGGTGGCCGAACCGTCCTTGAGAATCTGGAAACTCTCGATGTCGTCTGAGTTCAAACCGGCAATGGCACTCGAAATCAGCGTATTGGCATCGCCGCTGGCCAAATCGTCGGCTGCCACCTCGACCACATCTTCCATAATCACGCCATCGACCACCCACAGCGGCTTGGACGAGCCGTAGATACTGGTGGCGCCGCGCACACGAATCTTCGGAGCGGCACCGAACGTTCCGCTCACATTCTGCACACTCACACCGGCGGCACGGCCTTCCAGGGCGCGGCTGACGTCGGCCACACCGTCGAGCTTGGCATTCTCGCCGCTCAGCTTCGTCGAGGAACCTGTAAACAATCGCTTGTCCATTTTCTGCATTCCCGTGACAACGACGTCTTCGAGCACCTCAGAGTTGGACGCGAGCACCACCCGCATGCCGTTCTTGGGAGCCACCGTCACCGTTTCCATGCCGATATAGCTCACAACGAGTTTCTTGCCAGAGACTGCCTCGATGGTGAAACGACCGTCAATATCGGTTATAACACCCGTCTTCTGTCCCTCAACAACCACAGAGGCACCGATGACAGGTTCGCCATCATCTTGGGAAACAACTATTCCGCTAACTTTCGTCTGGGCCAAAGCCCCACCTATCAAAAGGAACACGAACGCTAACAACGCTACGATTCGTCTTTTCATAAAAAAAACTATATTTATCTTTGGGGGTTCTGTCAATACATTTGCAAAGTTAAACAAAAAAACCAATTCCAACAAACATTTTTGCAATATTTTTATAATATAGTTTCATTTTGTAACTCATTGGGCAGGCTATGATATCAATTAGCGAACAATCGAAAACAAATACTTCAATTTTGAATCATAACAAATTACAGTTTGTCAGTTTCAGATTGTAAGCACAAGCCATGGTTTTTATGCCTGATTGCAACAATAAATCCTCGCCACAAACACTCCTCTCCCCCGCATGGAAACCGTTATTTTTTTTCTCGAGCAAAAGTTTTTTTCTCAGCATGACGTCCTCATCGCTCGACACGAAAAACGCGGCGCTCAACTCTTAAAACGCAACGCCGTGGAATACGACTGAATTTTCTAGAGAATTTGACGTTATCTCCCGACGTTATTTTCGTATCGTCGAGAGTTGCAAAAATATCTCCCGACAATAATTTCGTATTGTCGGGAGATAATTATCTGTAGTCTTGAGTTTGTTTTTCTGTTGTCGTGTTCACGTGGGAATCGCTGGGAATGATAACGCTTTGCGTCTTTTAAAAAACCAATAAAAACAAAGAAAAACCAACAAAAACAAGGGGGCTTTACAAATAAAAACCTGTTTTTCCTTGTCCGTATTGGTTTTTATTGGTTTTTGAATTGAAAATCGGCGGCCGAAGGGAAAGCCAAAGGCTACGGGTAGG
>OCTX012271308.1_pt1 | contig 44882 bp, 44 predicted proteins | sample 1539691 | NCBI WGS metagenome assembly OCTX01 (sample SAMN02144231, study PRJEB22623) | gut metagenome | biome: sheep rumen | host: Ovis aries | place: New Zealand
GAAAGTCCGAATGCTGGGACGGATTGTGGGAGCACGGAGTGCGGAGCAATCCGTTTAAATCATTCCAGGTGCTTTTGGCGAGTTAATCATTTAATAGACATTTTACATAATAAAGAATAATAATATTGCCAAGGGTTTGTGCATTTGTTATAATGTCAACGAACCAAAATAGCCCCACGAAAGGAGCAAGGCTTAATGAACATCGGGATAATCGCGCATAACAGCAAAAAGGGCCTGATCGAGGATTTCTGCATTGCATATAAGGGAATACTGGCCAGACATGAGATCTATGCGACGGGAACCACCGGGCGCAGGATCGAGGAGGTTACCAATCTGCGGATCCACAAGTTCCTTGCCGGAAGCCTGGGAGGAGACAAGCAGTTTACCGAAATGATCGAGCGCAATGACATGGATATGGTCATTATTTTCTACAATCCGGTCATCCAGTCGGCCAGAGAGCCGGATGTTTCGATCATCATCCGCGCCTGCGACCAGTACAGCATACCGGTAGCGACCAACATCGCTACGGCGGAAATGCTGATTATGGGACTGGATCGCGGCGATCTTGACTGGAGAAATTCCTACAAAGAGGAAATCGATCTATGAGAGTGATTGCCGGAACCTGCAGGAGCATGCCTCTGAAATCACTGCCGGGACGGGACACACGGCCGACGACGGACCGGATCAAGGAGACGCTGTTCAATATGCTCCAGAACGAGATCCCGGGCTGCCGTTTTCTCGATCTGTTTGCCGGAAGCGGCGCCATCGGTATCGAGGCTTTAAGCCGCGGGGCGGAGCACTGCGTTTTTGTGGAGCAGAGCCGGCAGGCCGTCCGCATCATTCAGGAAAATCTGGCCTTTACAAAGCTGCAGGGCAGGGCACAGGTCCTTACGATGGACGCGGCATCGGCTGTGCGCAGTTTTGGCGCAAAACAGCAGTTTGATGTCGTCTTTATGGATCCTCCTTACCGGTGCGGACTGGAGAAGGAAGTCCTGGAAGCCATGGAGGGGGCGCCCTGCGTCCATCCGGATACCCTGTACATCGTGGAGGCTGCGCTGGATACGGATTTTGCCTGGCTTGACAGCTCCGGATATGTATGCATTAAATGGAAAAAGTATAAGACAAATCAGCATCTCTTTCTTCGAAAAAGAGAGGAATAGGAAAGATTCATGAGCATTGCCGTTTATCCTGGAACCTTCGATCCGATCACCTATGGACACATCGATATCATCACCAGAACTGTCAAATTGTTTGACAAAGTTGTCATAGGGGTTTTGAACAATTCTGCAAAAACTCCGTTGTTTTCTGTGGAGGAACGTGTTAATATACTAAAGAAAGCTACCAATGGGATTCCGAATGTCGAGGTCGTATCTTTTGAAGGACTGGCTGTGGAATTTGCCAGGCAGAACAACGCTTCCGTGATCGTGAGAGGACTCCGTCTCATCTCGGATTTCGAGTATGAACTGCAGATGGCACAGACAAACCGCAAGCTCGCTCCCGATGTGGATACAACCTTTTTATATACGTCTTTGCAGTATTCCTTCCTTAGTTCCACCATTGTCAAAGAGGTCGCTTCCTTTGGCGGCGATATCTCGGAATTTGTTCCGGATTATGTGGCGGAGGCTGTCGTGAAGAAGCTGAAGGAACGCCGGTGAATGCCTGTTGTTGTATATCATGATAGTGTGAAGGATTGGGATTTAAGGAGAGAAGAATGAGCAGCAGCAGAATCGAACAGATCATCGAAGAGATTGAAGAGTACGTAGAGAATTGCCGTTATCAGCCGCTTTCTACGACCAAGATCATTGTCAATAAAGAGGAACTGGAGGAGCTTCTCCGCGAGCTTCGTCTTAAGACTCCGGATGAGATCAAGCGCTACCAGAAGATCATTGGCAACAAGGATGCGATCCTTGCCGATGCACAGGCAAAGGCAGATGCCATCATTGCACAGGCTGAGGCCCAGGCGCAGGAGATGGTGACGGAGACAGAGATCATGAAGGCTGCCTATGCGCAGGCCCAGGATACGGTCAATGCCGCCAATAACCAGGCCCAGGATATTCTCAATTCTGCCCAGACGGATGCCAACAACATCCGTACCAGCGCGATCAGCTATACGGATCAGCTGCTTTCCAATATTTCGTCTATCCTTGGCAATACTCTGGCAGAGGTCGGAGAGAAATATGATGAGATGAGCAGCTCTCTGCAGAGCTATTATGACCTGGTAAATGAGAACAGAAGTGAGCTCGCTCCGATGGAAGACGGTTATGATACTGTCTATCCGGAAGAGGAAGAAGTCTATGATGACGAGGAAGACGAAGACGATTACGAAGAAGAATAATTTCTGATCGGATTATTCCAGGCAGCTCATTCGATGGGGATGAGCTGCTTTTTTACGTGATATGGCCGGAATGCGGCCAGAGGTCTGCGCATGATCTGCGCGGTTTATAAACTGATCGGGAGAATTTGGAAGTTTATCCTGTCCGGTTCCTGCATGGCCGGAGCTTCTAGAGGAGTTTTCTATGGATATCCTGTTGTGGCATAAGCTGCTCAGTCCGTACGAGATGGCAGTAGCAGAGCTCATGCTCAAATTCAATAATCTGAAAAGAGAATACCAGCAGCAGGGCAGATACTGCCCCATCGAGCAGGTGATCGGCAGGGTCAAGAGCATTTCCAGCATCCTGGACAAGATGGAGCGCAAAGAGGTCGGTTTTGATGAGCTGGAGGAGCGGATCGAGGATATCGCCGGTCTTCGCATCATCTGCCAGTTTGTCGAGGACATCGAGAAGGTCTCGGCCCTGATCCGGGAGAGGAAAGATCTCGATGTCATAGAGGTCAAGGATTATATCCGAAACCACAAGGACAGCGGCTACCGCAGCTATCATCTGGTCGCCAGGTACACGGTCGAGACGATCGACGGGCCAAAGGCTGTGCTGGTGGAGATCCAGATCCGCACGATGGCGATGGATTTCTGGGCGACAACAGAGCATTCCCTTCAGTACAAGTACAAGGGACGGATCCCGGAAAAGGTCAGCTCCCGTCTTTCTGCCGCTGCGGATGCCATCATCCAGCTTGACCGGGAGATGTCTTCTGTCAGGGATGAGATCATGGATGCCCAGCTTTCCTCCAAGATGCGCTACAACCTGGTCGAGGATATCGTGGCGACCATCGAGAATATGTACCGGCTGACCTCCAGACGTGAGGTGGAAAAGATCCAGGATGAGTTCTACCGGATCTACCGGCTGGACGATATGGAGGAGCTGATCCGGTACCACGATCAGCTGGATCTGATCGCACAGGCTTACCGGGCGCAGAGCAACCGTCTGGGACAAGGAGTAAAGAAGATTGAAGAGTAAAAAGGGACAGTTCGGTTACGTCCAGAGCCAGCGGCGCATACGCGTGCTGCGGACCATTCTTTTCTTTGCCGTGGCCTTCGGGGTCTTTGGGATCGGCCTTGCGCTGAACGGAGGCGACCGCAGGAACATCTACACCGTAGTAGCCGCGGTCGGAGCCATCCCGGGCGCCATGAGCCTTGTCAGTACCATCATGATCTTCCGGTGTCCGGTCATGGACAGGGCGCTATACGAGGAGATCAGCAGCCGGACCGGGGAGCTTCGCACCCTGTATGAGCTGTACCTGACGACAGAAAACACCAATCTGTTTCTGGATGCTGTCATCGTGTGCGGAGAGTATATTGTGGCCTACACCTCCTCCGGTGCGAGCGCAGGAACCATCGCCTTCATGGAAAAGCATATCCGCAGGTCCACGACGGCTGCAGCCTTCCGCTGCACGGTAAAGATCTTTGACAGCAAGGCAAAATTTCTCGAGCGGGCGGACCAGCTGCGGGAGAAGAGAGAGCAGTTTGAAATGGAGAGAGATCCGGAGGTGGCCCAGATCCTGAAGGATATCTCCCTGTGAACCATTCCGGAAAGATACGTGGAGCGGCAAGGTGAAAGAGATCAGAATCGATGATGTTGCAGGCGGTCAGAGACTGGACAAATTCCTGCAGCGGTATCTTCCGGAAGCAGGTGCATCCTTTCTCTATAAGATGCTCCGGAAGAAAAATATTTTATTAAATGGAAAAAAAGCCTCCGGGAAGGAGATCCTTGTGCCCGGAGACGTTATCCGCGTCTATTTTTCAGATGAGACCATTTCGAAATTCATGGGAAAGCCAGAGAATTTCGGAGAGGTCTCTTCTTTGCGTTCTGCACCGGCTTTTGCATTCTGGGTCGTCTATGAGGACAGCCATGTGCTGCTGGCGGCAAAGCCGGCAGGTGTTCTGTCCCAGAAGGCGGAGGCGGGCGATGTTTCCATGGTGGAGATGCTAAGGGAATATCTGGCAGGAAAAGGAGAGCTGGACGGTGAGCGGATGCGGCTGTATGCGCCCGGGGTGGTCAACCGCCTGGACCGGAACACCTCCGGGCTGGTGATCTGCGCAAAGACCCTGCAGGCAGCCCAGGAGCTGTCGGCCCTGGTCCGGACCAGAGCCGTTCGAAAATACTATCTGGCCCTGGCATCCGGACGGATGGAGGGCAGGCAGGATGTGCATGCCTGGCTTGTAAAGGACCGCGGCGCGAACCGGGTACAGGTCCTGTCCCATCCGGCAGAAGGGGCAGAGGAGATCGAGACGGTCTGCGCGCCGCTTGCCTTTGGGAAGGACTGTACGCTTCTGGAGGTGGAGCTTGTCACAGGCAAGACGCACCAGATCCGCAGCCATTTATCTTTCATTGGACATCCGCTGCTTGGGGATGTAAAATATGGCGATAGGGCTGTCAACCAGCAGGCCAGAAAGGATCTCGGCCTGAAGCGGCAGTTCCTGCATGCGGAGCGGCTGGAATTTCCGGAGACGGACGGCGTGCTTGCCGGCGTTTCCGGCAGAACATTTGAGGCTCCGCTGCCAGATGACCTGAAGAAGGCACTTCGCGAGACCGGACTGGAAGCATACAGAAACAGAAAAGAGAAGAAGAGTTGAAACAGACAGAGGACAGGCAGAATACAGAAGAAAATAAAAAGAAGGAACAGCCCCTGGACTGGAAAAAGGAGGTCCTGGAATACGTCAAGATGATCGTGATCGCCGTGGCCATCGTTGCCGTGCTGGAGCTGTTCATCATCGTCAACGCGGTGATCCCCTCCGCCTCCATGGAGCCGACGATCATGACCGGCGACCGGATCTTTGGCTGGCGGCTTGCCTATGTGACCGAGGAGATCGAGCGGTTTGACATCGTGATCTTCCGCTATCCGGATGACAAGCGTACCCTGTTTATCAAGCGCGTGATCGGACTTCCCGGGGATGTCATCGACATTCACGGCGGCGAGGTGTATGTAAACGGCTCCGAGACCCCGCTGGAGGATACGTTCTGCTCTGTGCAGGACCAGACCGAGGAGGGATACCTGACGTATCCGCTGACCGTGCCTGAGGGCTGCTATTTCATGCTGGGCGATAACCGGACCAATTCCAGAGATTCCCGCTACTGGCAGAATACCTTTGTCGAGAAGGATGATATCCTGGGAAAGGCCGTGTTCCGGTACTGGCCGCTTTCCAGGATCAGCGTGATCCGGGAGGACTGATATGAGTACCTGGAATTCCAGAGGCCTTCGCGGCTCAACCCTTGAGGAGCTGATCAACCGCACGCTGGATCAGTACAGAGACAATCATCTGGCCCTGATCCAGAAGGTGCCCACCCCCATTACGCCGGTCCGCATGGATAAGGAGAGCCGGCACATCACCCTGGCTTATTTTGAGCAGAAGAGTACGGTCGACTACATCGGCGTCGTTCAGGGGATACCGGTCTGCTTTGACGCAAAGGAGTGCAAGACCGACACCTTTCCGCTGGCCAATGTCCATGAGCACCAGATCCGGTTCATGACGGATTTTGAGCAGCAGCAGGGGATCTCCTTTCTGCTGATCTTTTTTTCCAGCAGGGACGTCTACTATTATTTGCGGATGGAAACGCTGGAGCGTTTCTGGATCAGAAGCCAGAATGGCGGACAGAAGAGCTTCCGTTTTGATGAGCTTGATCCGGCCTATATCCTTCCGAAAAAGCCCGGCATCCTGGTGCCGTTTCTGGACGGCCTCAGCAGAGATCTGGCCGAGCGGGATACGCAGGCTTGACAAAACAGACTTTTGTGATACCATGTTAGCGTGCTAAAGTACCAGAGCACCGGACAGGGAGAGTGCAGCATGAATAAAAAGATCCATACCCCGGAGGGCCTACGGGACATATTTGCCCGGGAGTGTGATAAAAAACGTTATCTGGAGAGACAGATCGAGAAATTGTACCGTTCCTACGGGTATCAGTCCATCGAGACGCCTTCCCTTGAATTTTTCGAAGTATTCGCCAGCGAGGTCGGCACGACTCCGTCCCGCGATCTGTACAAGTTTTTTGACCGGGACGGAAACACCCTGGTCCTCCGACCGGATTTCACCCCTTCGGTGGCCCGTGCCGTATCCATGTATTTTGAGGAGGAGCAGATGCCGCTCCGGCTGTGCTATCACGGCAATGTGTTCCGCAACAGCAGCTCTCTTAAGGGGCTGATGCGGGAGACGACACAGATGGGCGTCGAGTTTCTGAATGAGGATAGTGCCGAGGCAGATGCCGAGGTCATCGCCCTTGTCGTGTCCACGATGCGCCGGGCAGGCCTTTCCCAGTTCCAGGTGACCCTAAGCCACGTCGATTATTTCAATGCGGTCGCAGCGGAGGCACAGCTGGATGAGGATGTGATCGCAGAGCTTCGGGAGCTTTTGATCACACAGAACCGCTTTGGCGCGCAGGAGCTGGTGGACCGCCTGCAGCTTCGCAGTGACCTGAAGAAGGTCTTTACCGAGATGTTTACCCTGTTCGGGGATGATGTGATCCTTGACCAGGCGGAAAAGTTGACAAACAACCGGACGGCAAGGGCGGCCATTTCCCGTCTTCGCCGGATCTACGAGATCCTGGAGCTGTATGGCTGCAGGGATTATGTGACCTTTGATCTGGCCATGATCTCGGAATATCACTATTATACCGGGATCATTTTCCAGGCCTTTACCTACGGCTCCGGTGACGCCCTGATCAAGGGCGGCCGGTACAATTCGCTGATCGCCCATTTCGGCAAGGAGGCTGCCGCCGTCGGCTTTGCAGCCCAGATCGACAGCCTGCTGAATGCCCTGGAGAGACAGCATGTGGAGCTGCCGGTGGGCGACATCAAGACGATGGTCCTTTACCCCTCCTATCTGGAAAAGAAGGCGATGGATTTTGCCATGCGGCAGCGGGAAAAAGGGCTGGACGTGGCGCTGGTGCGGTTTGAGAGCGGGAAGGTCCTGGACAGCTACCGGGCGTACGGCATGCGCAACCAGTTCGGAGGGATCATCTATTTCCAGTCTGCGGAGGATGTGTTTGCCATCAACCTTCTGAGCGGGGCCGTCAACAAGATTACCATTTGAGCATGGAGAATACAGGCATGAGATATCTCACCTTTGCCCTGACAAAGGGACGCCTCGCCGAACAGACCATGGAGCTTCTGGAGAGCCTTGGCATCAGCTGCGAGGAAATGAAGGACAAACATACAAGAAAGCTGATCTTTACCAATGAGCAGTACGGGCTGCGCTTTTTCCTGGCAAAGGGGCCGGATGTTCCGACCTATGTCGAGTACGGCGCCGCCGATATCGGCATCGTCGGAAAGGATACGATCCTCGAGGAAAAGCGGAAGATCTATGAGGTTCTGGACCTTGGCTACGGCAAGTGCCGGATGTGTGTCTGCGGACCGGAATCGGCCGCGCAGTACCTGACCCACAACCAGCTGATCCGCGTGGCGACCAAGTACCCGAATATTGCCAAGGATTATTTTTACAATAAAAAGAACCAGAGCGTCGAGCTGATCAAGCTGAACGGCTCGATCGAGCTGGCGCCCATCGTGGGTCTGTCCGAGGTGATCGTGGATATCGTGGAGACCGGATCGACCCTGAAGGAGAACGGCCTTACGGTGCTGGAGGAGATCTGTCCCCTGTCCGCAAGAATGGTCGTGAACCCGGTCAGCATGAAGATGGACAACGCCAGGATCACGGAGCTGATCCAGAAGATGAAGAACCGACTTGCAGCAGACAGGAAGTGAGGAAGCAAAAGTCATGAAAACAGTAGTGCTGAATGATGAAAACAGAAAGGCTGTGATGGACAACATCCTGCACAGAAGCCCGACCCAGTTTGGCCCGCAGGAAGCCGTTGTCCGGGAGATCATCGAGGCCGTAAAAGCAAAGGGCGATGAAGCCGTCTTTGCCTATACAGAAAAATTCGACCATGCAAAGCTGGATGCAGCTGCCTTTGAGGTAACAGAAGAGGAGATCAGCGAGGCCTACCGCGAGGTGGACCCGGCCCTGGTGGATGTGATCCGCAAGGCTCTGGTCAATATCCGCAGCTTCCATGAAAAACAGAAGCAGAACAGCTGGATCACGACCCAGGAAAACGGCATCATCCTGGGGCAAAAGGTCACGCCGATGCAGCGTGTCGGTGTGTATGTTCCCGGCGGAAAGGCCGCTTACCCATCCTCTGTTCTGATGAATGTCGTTCCGGCAAAGACCGCGGGCGTGGATGAGATCATCATGACGACGCCCTGCAGCCCGGAGGGCAAGGTCAATCCTTCCGTCCTTGTGGCGGCCAGAGAGGCCGGTGCCGACAGGATCTTCAAGGCCGGCGGCGCTCAGGCCATCGCGGCCCTTGCCTATGGTACCGAGAGCATCCCGAAGGTCGACAAGATCGTGGGCCCTGGCAACATTTTTGTCGCCCTGGCAAAGAAGGCGGTATATGGCAGCGTGAGCATCGACTCCATTGCCGGTCCCAGCGAGATCCTCGTCCTGGCCGATGAGACGGCAGATCCCCGGTATGTGGCTGCCGATCTGCTTTCCCAGGCCGAGCACGATGAGATGGCATCCGCGGTGCTGATCACCACGAGCGAAGAGCTGGCCGGAAAGGTTTCCGTGGAAGTCGACGGCTTTGTCCGTGTGCTGGAGAGAAAAGAGATCATCCAGAAATCGCTGGACAATTTCGGCTGCATCCTGGTGGCAGACAGCAGGGAAGAGGCGATCGCCGCGGCCAATGAATTTGCCGCCGAGCATCTGGAGATCCTGATGAAGGATCCCTTTGAGGTCATGACAAAGATCCGGAATGCAGGAGCGATCTTTGTGGGAGAGTACAGCAGTGAGCCGCTCGGCGATTATTTTGCCGGACCGAACCACATCCTTCCCACCAGCGGGACCGCCCGGTTCTTTTCGCCTCTGTGCGTGGATGACTTCGTCAAAAAATCCAGCATCATTCATTACTCGAGAGAGGCACTGAAGGAGATCCACAAGGATATCGAGCAGTTTGCCCGCTGTGAGCAGCTGACCGCTCATGCAAACTCCATTGCCGTCCGGTTTGAGAACGAGGAATAAGCATACGATCGCAGCAGGATCCGGGACAAAATAGTTCATTCGGGGTGGTCCCCGCCGCTATAGGCGGCAAGATCGCTGAGGCGTTCTTGAATGGATATAGGATCGTTTTTTAGTTCGGAAAAGGGCCGTAAACCCTTTGACGTCCATCAAATGGATAAGACAAACGCAGGGCAGGGGGCTTGTAAACAGCCCTCTGTTTCTGTTAGAATAAAGAGACGTGCTTTAATGCTGGGGGAGTACAAATGTGCTCATCTTTCAGCTGCAGTAAGAGAGGTGGATTATGGCTGGAAGGATCGCCACAGTGACAAGGAAAACGAGAGAGACGGATATCTCTCTGACGATCTGTCTGGATGGAACCGGGCAGTACAGGATCGATACGGGCGTCGGCTTTTTCGATCATATGCTGGAGGGCTTTGCCCGGCACGGCCTCTTTGATCTGGAGGTTACGGTAAAGGGAGATCTGAATGTCGACGATCACCACACCATCGAGGATACCGGCATCGTGCTGGGAGAGGCAATTTTAAAGGCGCTCGGCAGCAAAAAAGGGATCCGGCGGTATGGGAGCAGCATCCTCCCCATGGATGAGGCGCTGGTCATGACGGCCATCGATCTGTCGGGACGTCCCTATTTTGTGTTCAACGGAGAGTTCCTCACAGAAAAAATGGGGGATATGGGCACCCAGATGGTGCGGGAGTTTTTCCGTGCGGTCTCGGTCTCCGCAGGCATGAACCTGCATATGCGCATCCTGGACGGCTTCAACGATCATCATAAGACCGAGGCATTGTTCAAGTCATTTGCAAAATCACTGGATCAGGCCGTGAGCCTGGATCCGCGGATCACCGATGTGCTCTCCACAAAGGGCAGCCTGTGAGAAAGGAAAGAGAATTTTGGATACGTTAAATATCCCCTGTATATATCTGAAGCAGGGCAAGGCAGTCGGGGATTTTTTTGCTGCTCTCGGTGTTGACGAGGGCCAGACCGGTGAGGATCCGATCCGTGTAGCCGAAAAGATCAGAGACAGAGAGGATGCCAGCGCGCTGATGGTCTTTGATTTTTCGGATGATGATGCCAGCCATGAGGCTGCCATCGGAAATATCCGCGATATCGTGCGGACGGCGGTGCTCCCGGTCTATGCAGCGGGCAATATCCAGCGGCCGGAGGATGTGAAAAAGCTGCTCTATGCCGGCTGCTCCAGAGTCGTGCTGAACTTTAGCAAAGACTCCAACCGGGACATGCTCGAGGAAGTATCAAAAAGGTTCGGGCGGCAGAAGATCGGCGTCTACATCTCCGATTATAAAAGCTATATGATCGACCGGGAGCTGATCGAAAGCTATGCCGGGCTGATCTTTATGAATGAGGATGAGGATGAGCAGGAAAAGCTGCTCTCCGAGACTGAACTGCCGGTGATGATCCATATCAACAGCGCCGGTATCTGCCGTGAGTACAACAGCCGCCCGGAGGGCGGGAGTGCAGAGGTCTCCTGGAGCGATCTGAAGATCGGCCCTGACGGGCTGGTCCCCTGCGTGGTCCAGGACTACCGGACGGGTGAGGTCCTCATGCTTGCCTATATGAATGAAGAAGCGTTCCGCCGGACCATCGAGACCGGCCGCATGACCTACTGGAGCAGAAGCCGGCAGGAGATCTGGGTAAAGGGTCTGACCTCCGGACATTTCCAGTTCGTCAAGGCCCTGTCCGTGGACTGCGACAACGATACGCTTCTGGCGAAGGTCGCGCAGGTAGGCGCTGCCTGCCATACGGGCAATTATTCCTGTTTCTACCGTGATATCCTGAAGAAGGAATACGAGGAAGCCAACCCGCAGAAGGTCCTCGAGCAGGTCTACCAGGTCATTGCCGACCGCAAGGCCAACCCGAAGGAAGGCTCCTATACCAATTATCTGTTTGACAAGGGACTCGATAAGATTCTTAAAAAGCTGGGTGAAGAGAGCACGGAGATCGTGATCGCTGCAAAAAATCCGGATCCGACGGAGTCTGTGTATGAAATATCCGATTTTCTGTACCACTGCATGGTGCTGATGGTTCAGAAGGGGCTCACCTGGGACGACATTACCCAGGAGCTGGCCCGAAGGGAGTAAGCTGTTTCACAGGCAGCGGAGGATGAAGAACGATGATACGCATGATCGGAATTGACCATACGACCGCACCGGTCCAGGTCCGTTCACTTTTCAGCTTTTCCAGAGAAGAGAAAGGGAATTTTCTGCAGAAGGCAAAGGAAGAATTATCTGCCTTTGGCGTTGTGCTACTGGCGACCTGCAACCGTACAGAGCTGTGGGTCAGCGTTGCGGATGATCCGGAGACAGAGGCAAGAATCAATGCCGGTCCGGAATACAACGATTTTGAACAGGATCCCCTCTACCAGTGCTTCTGCCGGTGGAAGGGCCTGAATAAAGGAAATTATGCCGCGTTTTTCAGGAGCCGTGCCGGAGCCCATGCCGTGGAGCATCTGTTTACGATGGCCTGCGGTCTTCGCTCCGCGATCCTGGCGGAGGATCAGATCCTGACGCAGGTCGGGCAGGCCCTGGTGGACAGCCGGAAAGTCCATGCAGCCGACAGCTGCCTGGAGGTGCTGTTCCGAAAGGCCGTCACCGGAGCCAAAAAGGTCAAGACAGAGGTTGCCTTTACCCGGGCGGACGCCACGGCGATCCACAAGGCCGTCTCTCTCCTCAAGAAGGGGGGCTTTGTGTTTGAGGGCAGGACCTGTATGGTCATCGGAAACGGTGAGTACGGGAAGCTGGCGGCAAGGACCCTTCGGGATGCAGGCGCCAATGTCCATGTGACCGTGCGGCAGTATCACAGCGGCATGGTGCATGTGCCGGCGGGCTGCCGGGAGATCAGCTACGATGACAGGATCCGTATGCTGCCCTCCTGCGATCTGGTGGTAAGCGCCACGGCCAGTCCCCACTATACCCTGACCTATGATATGGTCGCCCGGGCAGAACTTGACCATCCGGTGATCCTCATTGACCTTGCGGTCCCGGAGGACATCGAGCCGGCGATCGAGGAGCTCGAGATGGTGACGCTGTATAACATTGATTCCTACAGCAGCGGCTCGGTCGACGCCAACGACGAAGCCTACAAGAAGGCGCTGCGTATCCTGGACGAGGAGCAGGAATCCTTCTGGTTCTGGATGAAGGACCGGGATCTTGTGCCCAGGATCGAGCATGTGCGGGAGCAGGCGGCCGAGGATTTCAGCCTGCGCATGCACAGGATCATCCGCCGGCTGCCCCTTTCCGAAGCGGAGCAGGAAAAACTGGCGGAGCAGATGAACCAGGCAGCCTTCCGCACCGTCGGAAAGCTGATCTACGATCTGCAGGATCAGCTGGAGGACCAGGCGTTCCGCAGCTGTGTCGGCGGCATGGAGAAAATATATGGACAGAAATAACAGGCAGGAAATGCCGGCTGAGGGCAGCCAAGCTGCCGGCAGTCGGTATTTCCCTGTGTTTATTGATCTTTCTCAGAAAAAGATCGTTGTCATCGGCGGCGGCAGGATCGCAGGCAGAAGGGTAAAGACCCTGCTTGATTTTGCAGGAGAGATCCAGGTAATCGCGCCCTCCGTGACAGAGGAGCTAAAAGGCCTGGCGGATGCGGGATTGGTGACCTGGCTTAAGCAGCCCTATGAGAGGGGACTGATCCAGGATGCCGATATGGTCCTTGCCTGCACGGATGACTCAGGGGTCAACCAGGACGTCTACGCGGCCTGCAAGTGCCTTGGGATCCCGGTAAACTGTGCGGATGACAAAAGAAAATGTGACTTTTATTTCCCCGGGGTGGTCAGGCAGGACAGCGTGGTCATCGGCATAACAGCCTCCGGAGAGGACCACAGGCGGGCCAGAAAGGTTCGTGAGATGGTTGAGGAGGCTGTCCGGAAGGAAGGGGTATGACAGAGTGATGAAGAAAAAGATCGTGATCGGAAGCCGTGAGAGTGCACTTGCGGTGATCCAGAGCCGGATAGTGATCGATTATCTGAACCGGGAGCATCCGGAGGTGGATACAGAGCTTTTGACGATGAAGACTACAGGAGATAAGATCCTGGACCGCCGGCTGGACCAGATCGGCGGAAAGGGCTTGTTTGTCAAAGAGCTGGATGTGGCGCTGACGGAAGGAAGGACGGATTTTTCTGTCCATAGCCTGAAGGACCTTCCCATGGAGGTGCCGGAAGAGCTCCCGGTGATCGCCTATTCCAAGCGGGAGGATCCCAGAGATGTCCTGGTGCTGCCAAAGGGAGCAGACCGGATCGATCCGGCGCTTCCCATCGGGACATCCTCCCTGCGCAGGATCCTGCAGCTGAAAAAGCTGTTCCCGGATGCAGAATTTGTCAGCATCCGCGGCAACCTGCAGACCAGGCTCAGAAAGCTGGACGAGGGCCAGTATGGCGCCATCGTTCTTGCGGCAGCCGGCCTGAAGCGCAGCGGACTGGAGGACCGGATCAGCCGTTATTTTGATGTGGAGGAGGTCATTCCCTCCGCCGGCCAGGCGATCCTGGCGGTGCAGGGCAGAAGGGACAGCGACGCATCTCTTTTTGACGCATTTGCGGATCCGGATGCACAGGCGGCAGCGCTGGCAGAGCGTGCCTATGTACGCTGGCTGGATGGCGGCTGTTCATCGCCGATCGCTGCCCATGCCATCGTGAAGGATGGGAATATGAAGCTTCTGGGTCTGTACTATGAGGAGACGCGCGGCGAGGTCGTCACCGGGCAGATCAGTGGTCCTGCCGCAGAGGCGGAGGCGCTGGGTGTGGCCCTGGCAAAGAAGCTGTCCGGAAAGCAGTAAGGCCTGCATTGGATCTTTGCATCCGAGGATCTGCCTGCAGAGGGGATCCGCGCTTTATTGCGGCGGTACAGGATAGGATATGAGTTGAATCGATACGGAGGATTCTTGATATGGCAACAGGTAAGGTATGGCTTGTGGGTGCCGGTCCCGGTGACCGCGGCCTGTTTACGCTGAAGGGAAAGCAGGTCCTGGAGGAAGCGGATGTCGTGGTATACGACAGCCTCGTGGGCGACGGTGTTCTGGCCATGGTTCCCGAGACAGCGGAAAAGATCAATGTGGGCAAGCGGGCCAGCCGTCATACGATGGTCCAGGAGGACATCAACAGGGTTCTGCTTTCGGAGGCGCAGAAGGGCAAAAAGGTCGTCCGGCTGAAGGGCGGCGATCCGTTCCTGTTTGGACGGGGCGGTGAGGAGCTGGAGCTTCTCTGTGAAAACGGGATTCCCTATGAGATCATCCCCGGTATTCCGTCGGCGATCTCTGTTCCGGCCTACAATGGCATACCGGTTACACACAGAGACTACACCTCGTCTCTTCATATTATTACCGGGCACAAGCGGGCCGGCGAGTCCTACAACATTGACTTTAAGGCGCTGGTGCAGACAAAGGGAACGCTGGTGTTCCTGATGGGGGTCACGGCACTTCGGGATATCCTTGGCGGCCTCCTGGAGGCAGGGATCGATCCGGATATGCCGGCAGCGATCCTCCAGAAGGGAACCACAGCCGGACAGAAGCGGATCGTTGCGACGGTGACGACGCTTCCCGAAGAGGTGGACCGGCAGGGAATCGAGACGCCGGCGATCATCGTCGTCGGACGGGTATGCGCCCTTGCCGATGATTTCGGCTGGTATGAGAAGCTGCCGCTGATGGGCTGCAAGGTCCTGGTGACCCGCCCGAGGGGACAGGGATCCGTCATCTCTGAAAAGCTCCGCCGCAAAGGCGCGGAGGTACTGGAGATCCCGGCAGTGGCCACGGTTCCCATTCCGGAGAACCTGAAATTCATCTACGCCATCCAGCATCTTTCGGAGTACCAGTGGATCCTGTTTACCAGCCCGGCCGGGGTAAAGATCTTCTTTGACCAGATGGCAGCCTCCGAGGTGGATGTCCGCAGGATGGCCCATGTGAAGATCGGAGCGATCGGAAACGGAACGGCAAAGGAGCTGAAGGCCAGAGGCTTTTATCCGGATGTCATGCCTTCTGTTTATGACGGAGAGCATCTGGGCGAGGCGGTCGCAGCAGCTGCCAAAGAGGGCGATCATATCCTTCTTCCCAGAGCCCGGATCGGGAACCCGGAGATCGTTGCAAAGCTTGCTGCCTTTAAGGTGGATGATGTACCCACATATGAGACGGTCTATCAGAAGCAGGAGCTCATCAATGAGACCCGGCAGTTTGAAAACGGGGAGATCACCTTTGCGGTGTTTACCAGCTCTTCGATCGTAAGAGCCTTTGTCGAGGCAAATCCGGATCTGGATTATACAAAGGTCTGTGCGGCATGTATCGGCAGACAGACCCAGGCGGCAGCTAATGCCTTCGGCATGCAGACGGCCTGTGCAGACAAGGCCACAATGGACAGCCTGGTCGACCTTGTGATCCGGATGTACGAAGAAAAAAAGCAGGCGGCAAAACCCGCAGAAGAATAAAGCAGGAGGAGAAAATGTTATGGAAATGATCCAGAGACCGCGCAGACTTCGCAGCAGCGAGGCGATCCGCAAGATGGTAAGAGAAACCAGAGTCGACAAGGCATCCCTTGTCTATCCTCTGTTTGTAAAGGAAGGCATCGATGTAAAGGAGGAGATCCCCTCCATGCCCGGACAGTACCGCTACAGTCTGGACCGCATGCCGGAGAAGCTGGCAAGCCTGGCGGATGCCGGAGTCGGCAGCGTCATGCTTTTCGGAATTCCGGATGTAAAGGATGAGGTCGGTTCCGGTGCCTATGCCGAGGACGGCATCATCCAGAGAGCACTCCTTAAGGCAAAGCGGGAGGTGCCCGATCTGTTCTATATCACCGATGTGTGCATGTGCGAGTATACCTCCCATGGCCACTGCGGCGTCCTGCACGGCCATGATGTGGACAATGACCCCACCCTGGAGCTGCTGGCCAGAACAGCCCTGAGCCATGCCCAGGCAGGCTCTGATATGGTGGCGCCCTCCGATATGATGGACGGCCGCGTGCTGGCTATCCGCAGAAAGCTGGATGAGAACGGCTTTGCAAAGACCCCCATCATGTCCTACGCGGTCAAGTATGCCTCTGCCTTTTATGGTCCCTTCCGGGAGGCGGCCGACAGCGCGCCTTCTTTTGGCGACCGCAAGACCTATCAGATGGATTATCACAATGTGCGGGAAGGGATCCGCGAGGCCCTTCTGGATGTGGAGGAAGGCGCAGATATCATCATGGTCAAACCGGCCATGTCCTTCCTCGATGTAGCTGCGAAGGTCCGCGAGGTGGTCAATGTGCCGGTTGCAGGCTACAGCGTCAGCGGTGAGTATGCGATGGTCAAGGCTGCCGCGATGAACGGCTGGATCGATGAGGACCGCATCGTCTGCGAGATGGCCGTATCGGCCTACCGGGCAGGCATCTCGGTATACGAGACCTATTTTGCAGAGGAGATCGCCAGATTTATTGACGAAGGAAGGATCGGCTGAGCATAGGCTGCAGCCAAAGGGAGAAGAACGTATGGTTACAGAAAAATCCGCTGCACTTATGGAAAAAGCGAGGCAGTATATCCCCGGAGGCGTCAATTCTCCGGTCCGCTCCTGGAACAGTGTCGGCATGTCGCCGGTGTTCCTGCAGGGCGCAGTCGGTCCGTATGTCTTTGATATGGACGGAAACAAATATATCGACTACATCTGTTCCTGGGGTCCGATGATCCTGGGTCACAACAACCAGGAGGTCCTGAGCAGTGTGGTCAAGACCTGCGCCAGCGGCCTGAGCTTTGGCGCACCCACAGAGCGGGAGGTGGAGATCGCAGAGCTGATCTGTGAAAAGATCCCCCACGTGGAAATGATCCGTATGGTCAACTCGGGCACAGAAGCGGTCATGAGTGCCATCCGCCTGGCAAGGGGTTATACCGGCAGAAACAAGATCATCAAATTTGCCGGAAATTACCATGGCCACAGCGACAGCCTGCTGGTGGATGCCGGTTCCGGTCTGATGACCCAGGGCATTCCCGGAAGCGCAGGCGTGCCGGAGGGATGCACATCGGATACGCTGACTGCCGTCTACAACGATCTCGAGAGCGTGATCGACCTGTTCGATGCAAATCCGGACCAGGTCGCCGCAGTGATCGTGGAGCCGGTGGCAGCCAACATGGGCGTGGTGCTTCCGCAGGAGGGCTTCCTCCAGTCGCTTCGGGAGCTGTGTACCAACCGAGGCGCGCTCCTGATTTTTGACGAGGTCATCACCGGCTTTCGTCTGGCTTTTGGCGGAGCAGCTGAGTTCTTCCATGTGACACCGGATCTGGTGACCTATGGCAAGATCATCGGCGGCGGCATGCCGGTGGGCGCCTACGGCGGAAGAAAAGAGATCATGGAGATGGTCGCTCCTCTCGGTCCGGTCTACCAGGCAGGCACCCTGTCCGGAAATCCGGTCGCCATGGCTGCCGGACTTGCGCAGCTGCGGATCCTTTCCGGACATCCGGAATATTACACTTACCTTCGTGAGATGGGTGAGCGGCTGTACGGCGGAATGGAAAAGATCATCAAGAGAGAGGGCGCACCCTGCACCGTCAATCATATCGGATCCCTCGGCTCTGTCTTCTTTACCGAGGCAGAGGTGACCAACTATGATATTGCCAAGACCTCCGATACCAAGGAATTTGCCCGCTATTTCCGCTTCCTGCTGGAGAATGGCATCCATGCGGCACCGTCTCAGTTTGAGGCGATGTTCCTGTCGACGGCTCATAACGATGAGATCGTGGACTATACCCTTGAGGTCTTCTCAAGGTATATGAAGCAGCGGATGGACAATCTCGAGAGCGAACTGGAAGAACGGTAAGGAACAGCATGGCAAAGGTTAAGATCTATACAGACGGTTCGGCCAGAGGCAATCCCGACGGCCCGGGCGGCTATGGCTGCGTGCTGCAGTTCGTTGACAGCGAGGGAACGCTCCATGAAAGAGAGTATTCCCAGGGGTACGTGCGGACCACCAACAACCGGATGGAGCTGATGGCGGCGATCACAGGTCTGGAGGCGCTGCTTCGGCCCTGCGAGGTCGAGCTGTACTCGGATTCCCAGTATCTGGTGAAGGCGTTTAATGAGCACTGGATCGAGTCCTGGCAGAAGAAGGACTGGAAAAACAGCAAGAAGGAGCCGGTAAAAAACGTGGATCTGTGGAAGCGGCTGCTGGCGGCAAAGGAGCCGCATAATGTCCGCTTTATCTGGGTCAAGGGGCATGACGGCCATGAGCTGAACGAGCGCTGCGACGCCCTGGCAACATCCGCTGCGGACGGCACCGACCTCATCGTGGATCCGGGTGTCTAAGACAGGCAGCCATCATGCAGGCCGGATCCGGACAGGCAAAAGAACTAGCCCGGACAGGCAGGAGGAGCGGCCCTGGCAGGCAAAAGCCTGCTTGACTTTCCCTGCCGCGGAGGGTATACTCATCCGTAGCTATACAGAAAGAGGCAAAGACGGGAACAAGTAACGTCTGTGAAAGGGTACAGAGAGCTGCCGGCAGGTGAGAGGCGCATCCGGAAACAGAAGGTGAATACATCCCCGAGCCCTGCACCGAACATCCGGAATTGCGGATCAATAGGCTGCAGCGTGGCGGCGTACGTTACAGCGCCTGGGTGCCGGACGCCCGACAAGCGGCAAAGACCGCGAGAGAGGGAGCCGGCAGCTGACAAGGCAGCTGCTGCGAGGCAGCTGTGAATGTAGGTGGTATCACGGAAGATAAGAGGCTTTCGTCCTATGCAGAAGCAGGACAGGAAAGCCTCTTTTTTATTTCCTGGAATTTGGTTTGCAGAGAGGAAGACGTAAAAATGGGAATTTATGAAGAACTGAAAGCAAGAGGACTGATCGCGCAGGTCACGGACGAGGAAAGCATCCGCGAGCTGGTCAACAACGGAAAATGTACCTTTTACATCGGCTTTGACCCCACGGCCGACAGCCTTCATGTGGGACACTTTATGGCACTGTGCCTGATGAAGCGTCTGCAGATGGCCGGCAACAAGCCCATCGCCCTGCTGGGCGGCGGCACCGGCATGATCGGCGATCCCTCCGGAAAGACGGACATGCGCAAGATGATGACGGTGGAGACCATCGAGCACAACATCGAATGCTTCAAAAAGCAGATGAGCCGGTTCATCGATTTTTCCGACGGAAAGGCGCTGATGGTAAACAATGCTGACTGGCTGAGAGAACTGAACTATATCGAATTCCTTCGTGATGTGGGACCGCATTTCTCCGTCAACAACATGCTCCGGGCAAAGTGCTATGAGCAGCGGATGGAGAAAGGCCTGAGCTTCCTGGAGTTCAACTACATGATCATGCAGGCCTATGACTTCTACAGGCTGTACCATGATTACGGCTGCAACATGCAGTTTGGCGGTGATGACCAGTGGAGCAACATGCTTGCCGGTACCGAGCTGATCCGCCGCAAGGACGGCAAGGACGCAGAGGCGATGACCATCACGCTTCTCCTCAATTCCGAGGGCAAGAAGATGGGCAAGACCGTCAGCGGTGCCGTATGGCTGGATCCGGAAAAGACCTCACCATTTGATTTCTATCAGTACTGGAGAAATGTGGCAGACGCCGATGTACTCAAGTGCATCCGCATGCTGACCTTCCTTCCCCTCGAGCAGATCGATGAGATGGACAGCTGGGAAGGCAGCCAGCTGAACCGGGCAAAGGAGATCCTGGCCTATGAGCTTACCAAGCTCGTCCACGGCGAGGAGGAGGCAAAGAAAGCCGAGTCCGGAGCAAAGGCTCTGTTTGCCGGCGGCGGCGCTTCCGAGAATGTGCCCTCTGTTTATCTAGCCGATGCAGATTTTGCCGAGGACGGCACGATCGATCTGATCTCCGTGCTGGTAAAGGCAGAGCTTGTGGCGACCCGCTCCGAGGGACGCAGAGCCATTCAGCAGGGCGGCGTTATGGTCGGTGATGACAAGGTCAATGATTTCAAGGCGGTCATCCGCAGGGAGGAGATCCCCTCTGACGGTCTTCTGGTCAAAAAAGGCAAGAAGAACTTCAAAAAAATTTGCTTACAATAAGCACTTGTGCTAATATAGGAACGGTCTGTACACAGCTGCAGACCGTTCCGTTCGTTAATGATGAAGGGGAGGAAGTCAAAGCTCCTTCTCTTTTTAGGAGGATAGTTTATGAAGAAATATGGTGTAAATGAGCTCAGGGAGATGTACCTGAAGTACTTTGAGAGCAAGGGCCATCTTCGGATGAACAGCTTTTCCCTGGTTCCGCACAATGACAACAGCCTGCTGATCATCAACTCCGGCATGGCGCCTCTGAAGCCGTACTTCACCGGCCAGGAGATCCCGCCGAGAAACCGGGTAACCACCTGCCAGAAGTGTATACGTACCGGCGATCTGGAGAACGTCGGAAAGACGGCCCGCCACGGCACCTTCTTTGAGATGCTTGGCAACTTCTCCTTCGGTGATTACTTCAAGCACGAGGCGATTCCGTGGGCATGGGAGTTCCTTACCGAGGTCGTTGGCATGGATCCGGAGCGCCTGTATCCGTCGGTCTATGTGGATGACGATGAGGCGTTTTCCATCTGGCGCGACGAGATGCATATCCCGGAGGAGCGCATCTACAAGATGGGTAAGGAAGATAACTTCTGGGAGCACGGCAGCGGTCCCTGCGGCCCCTGCTCCGAGATCTACTATGACAGAGGAGAGGCCTACGGCTGCGGAAAGCCGGACTGCCATCCCGGCTGCGACTGCGACCGTTACATGGAGGTCTGGAACATCGTCTTCTCTCAGTTCAACAATGACGGACACGGCAATTACTCCGACCTGGAGCACAAGAACATCGATACCGGCATGGGCCTGGAGCGTCTGGCTGTCGCTGTTCAGGAGGTCGGCTCCATCTTTGATGTTGACACCATCAAGGCACTGCGTGATGAAGTCTGCCATCTTGCCGGCGACATCGCCTATGGCGTACCGGGCAGCGAGGACAGCGACGTTTCCGTCCGTATCATCACGGATCATACCCGTTCCGCGACCTTTATGATCTCTGACGGCATCATGCCTTCCAACGAGGGCAGAGGCTACGTCCTGCGCCGGATCATCCGCCGGGCCGTCCGTCATGGCAGAAAGCTTGGCATTTCCGGCTCCTTCCTGCCGACACTGGCGGTCAACGTCATCGAAGGCTCCAAGGGCGGCTATCCCGAGCTTGAGGAGAAGAAGGATTTCATCCTGAACGTCATCCGTCAGGAGGAGGATAAATTCGAGAAGACCTTCGAGCAGGGTCTGGAGATCCTTAAGGGAATGGAGGAGAAGCTGACCGCATCCGGAAACACACAGCTTTCCGGCGAGGATGCTTTCCGCCTGTACGATACCTTTGGATTCCCGGTGGATTCCACCATGGAGATCCTGGCTGAGAAGGGCCTGACCGTTGACGAGGAGGGCTTCCATGCTGCCATGAAGAAGCAGCGTGAGATGGCCAGAAAAGCCCGGAAGACCACCAACTATATGGGCGCTGATGCGACCGTCTATGAGGATATGGATCCGGCCCTCAATACCGAATTCAACGGCTATGACCGTCTGACTTCCGAGGCAAAGATCATCGCCATGGCCGAGCTGCATTCCGCCAGCGAGGATGAGGAGAATGCGGTCTGCGACGCACTTGCCGATGGCATGACCGGTGCCATCATCACCGATGTGACCCCCTTCTATGGAACCATGGGCGGACAGATCGGCGACAAGGGCATCATCACCACAAAGGACGGCGAGTTCTGTGTGGAGGATACCCTGCATGTGGCAGGAAACAAGGTCGCTCATGTGGGACGCGTCACCAGAGGCATGCTGAAGGTCGGCGATACCGCCTGCCTGTCTGTCGACGAGAAGAACCGGATGGCCACCTGCCGCAATCATTCCGCGACCCATCTGCTGCAGAAGGCTCTTCGTGAAGTCCTGGGCACTCATGTCGAGCAGGCCGGTTCCTATCAGGATGCCGGACGCACCCGTTTCGACTTCAGCCACTTCCAGGCAATGACTACAGAGGAGCTCCGCCAGGTCGAGGATCTTGTCAATGAGAAGATCCAGGAGGGTCTGGATGTTGTGACCCAGGTCATGGGACTGGATGAGGCAAAGAAGAGTGGTGCCATGGCCCTGTTTGGTGAGAAGTACGGCGATTCCGTCCGCGTGGTAAAGATGGGAGAGTTCTCCACCGAGCTTTGCGGCGGTACCCACGTGCGCAACACCAGCCAGATCGGCCAGTTCAAGATCGTATCCGAAAACGGCGTAGCTGCCGGCGTCCGCCGTATCGAAGCGCTGACCGGCGACAACGTCCGCGCATATTATCAGAACATGGAAGGACAGCTGCTCGAGGCAGCCGCCCTGCTCAAGGCATCCCCCGCAACACTGGCAGAGCACATCCGCCGTCTGCAGGAGGAGCTGAAGGCACTGAAGAACGAGAACGAGTCCCTAAAGAACAAAGAGGCGCAGAACGCCCTCGGCGATGTCATGAACAATGTCGTCGACGTCAACGGCGTACCGATCCTGGCAGCATCCGTCAAGGGCGTAGACATGAACGAGCTTCGGAGCCTTGGCGATGAACTGAAGACCAAGCTGGCCGGCGGCGTCATCCTGCTTGCTTCTGACAAGGACGGAAAGGTCAGCCTGATGTGCATGGTCTCCGACAAGGCAATGGCAAATGGCGCACATGCCGGAAACATCATCAAGCAGGCTGCAGCCATCGTAGGCGGAGGCGGCGGCGGACGTCCCAATATGGCACAGGCCGGCGGCAAAAAGCCTGAGAAGATCGGCGAGATGATCGGCAAGGTACCGGAGATCGTCGGCGGAATGCTGAAATAATTATTTTTCTGCTTGACGAAGCACATGAATCTGAATATAATTAAAAAGGTGCAAAAATACCCAAACAGTTGTATTTAGCACAATCTTACAACTGGAGGGAGGTTAGGTTTGGGCATATGGCTAATGTAATCGTAAAAGAAAACGAGACATTGGATAGCGCTTTACGTAGATTTAAACGCAGCTGCGCAAAAGCTGGTATTCAGCAGGAGATCCGTAAGAGAGAGCATTACGAGAAACCGAGTGTTCGCCGCAAAAAGAAATCCGAAGCTGCCAGAAAGCGTAAATATAATTAATGCACACATGGGAAGCTCTCACAGTACAAACTGTGAGAGCTTCTTTTTTTTGATGAGTGTTTGCTGACCCGCCCATATTCTGCCAGGGCGCAGCTCTGGCAGAATATGGGCGGAACAGCAAACACAACAATAATGAGCAGGGAGGGCAAATGCCCGGACTGCGAATTATTGAAGCGATGCGAGAGTGCGGAGCACGGAGCAGCGCGGCTCATCAAAAAAAGTAAAATGCTGACCCGGCCAGGTTTGCCAGGGCGCAGCTCTGGCAGAACATGGGCGGAACAGCAAACACTCATCAAAAAAGTAAAAATGCTGACCCGGCGAGATGCGGGAGTGCGGAGCACGAACTAAGGAAAAATAATGAGCAGTAGAAAATATATCACAGCTAAATATTCTGTCCCTGTGCATGGCTGCGCTTTGCCTGCCGGGTCCTTTCGGATCGCCTTTCTCTCGGACCTTCACAATGCCTGCAGCGAGGCAGAGACAAGGGAGATCCTGTCCAGGATCGCCAGGGAAAAGCCGGATCTGATCCTTTGCGGAGGGGATATGATCGTCGCCAGAAACCGGCAGCCGGTGAATGCGGCAGCCCGGTTTATGAAACGGCTGTCTTCCCGCATGCCGGTATATCTGGGGACCGGGAATCATGAATACCGCGCAAGGATCTATCCTGAGGTCTACGGGGATATGTATGAGCAGTACAGAGCCCTGCTTGCGGATACAAAAGTGGTGTTCCTAGAGGATTCCTATGCAGATGTGGATGTGCCTCTGCACGGAAGACCGGAGGAGAAAAACGAGGGAACTGCAGCTTCCGGGAACACATCCGGCACGATCCCTGTGCGGATTTTGGGTTTTGACCTGCCGGCGGAATACTACAGCAGATTCCGGCGTCATACCCTGGATGTGGAGACGATGCGGGAGCATATCGGAAGCCCGGATCCCGAGAGAGTGAATATACTGCTTGCCCACAATCCGCGGTATATGGATACCTACATGGACTGGGGAGCAGACTTGGTGCTCTGCGGCCATTATCATGGCGGCATGGTCCGGCTGTGGGGACACAGAGGGCTGGTCTCGCCGGACCTCGTTCCCTTTTCCGGCAAGTGCTATGGCCACTTTGAGAAGGGGGAAAGCCATGCGATCGTGACCTCCGGCTGCGGAGAGCACACGGTCCCGATCCGCATCCACAATCCCAGAGAGATCGTTTCGGCAGAGATACGGATCTGCTGACAGAATTTAGCGGCCGCGCTAAGTTTGTCATGCAAAAGCATTCTGGAGGGAACATCCGCAGCGCTGGTTCTTGGAGGAATCTGTTTATAGATTCCGACGTAGAACCACTGCGCGAGGACCGAGTGGGAGCGCTTCCCGGAAGAATGCTTATGCATGGCAGGCAAAGCACGGCCGCTGAATTCTGTTCTGGCAGGCCGGTGCAGCCGCCTGTTGACATTTTCCGCAAGATATAGTAGAAGTAATAGAGTATCTGCACTAAATAACTGATTCTCTGAAAGTGAACGGACGATCGTGGCGATTGAGGTTAAACTGCAGGCGTTTGAAGGTCCTCTGGATCTGCTTCTGCATCTGATCGATAAAAATAAAATAGATATCTATGATATTCCGATCTCAGAGATCACGGAACAGTATCTGGCCTATGTGCGGGAGATGGACCGTGAGGATATGGATGTGACCAGTGAGTTTATGGTCATGGCGGCCACGCTGATCGATATCAAGTGCAGGATGCTGCTTCCCCGTGAGGTCAATGAGGAGGGGGAGGAGCAGGACCCCAGAGCAGATCTGGTCCAGCAGCTGCTGGAATACAAGGAGTACAAGGCGATCTCCGCACGGCTGAGGGAATGGATGGAGAGAGCGGGAGATGTGGTGACCCGGAAGCAGAATCTTCCGGACGAGGTTGCCTCCTACCGGCCGCCTGCCGACCCAGACGAGCTGCTTTCCGGAGTTACGCTGAACCGGCTGCACGAGATCTTTACCTTTGTCATGAAGCGGCAGGAGGACAAGATCGATCCGATCCGAAGCCGGTTTGGGCATATCGAGAAGGAGGAGGTCTCTCTTCCGGACAAACTGGATTATGTGGAGATTCTTACCAGAAAGAAACGGCGTGTTTCCTTCCGAAATCTTCTGGAAAAACAGAGCGGACGGATGCAGATCGTGGTGACCTTCCTGGCCGTTCTGGAGCTGATGAAGCTAGGAAAAATAAGGGTATCCCAGGAAGAGACCTTTGGAGATATCGATATCGAGTCCATGGAGGACGAGAACGAGAGCACGCTGGTCAGCGAGAGCTACCGCGAGGGCGAAGGCTCCGGTGCTGCGGATCTTTACTGAGACTGAATATAGGGAAGATACGGTACAGATGAGCGAAGAAGAGAAGATCCTGTTTCGTCAGGTCGAACTGCAGGAGACGGTCGACCGTTCCGACAGGGAGGAACTGGCGAAATATAATAAAGAAGAGTACAGTATACCGGAGGATGATTCCTGGGAGGAAGAGGCGGCAGTCGAGGCGATCCTTTTTGCGATGGGAGATTCGGTCGAACTGTCAAAGCTGGCAGCTGCCATCCAGAGGACACCTGCCCAGACCCAGAAGGCCATCGACCGGCTGAAGGTCAAATACGACGATCCCCATTCCGGGATCAAGCTGCTGGATCTGAACGGAGCGTATCAGCTCTGCACAAAGAAGCAGTATTATGAAAATCTGATCATTATTGCCAAGCAGCCGAAAAAACCGGCGCTGACCGATGTTGTGCTGGAAACGCTGTCCATCATCGCTTACAAGCAGCCGGTCACCAAGGCACAGATCGAGAGCATCCGCGGCGTCAGTTCGGATCATGCAGTCAACAAGCTGATGGAATATGAGCTGGTCGAGGAGGTCGGACGGCTGAATGTTCCCGGACGGCCGATCCTGTTTGGGACGACGGAGCGTTTTCTGCGGTATTTCGGTGTGGATTCCACGGAGCATCTGCCGGAGCTTTCTCCGGTCCAGATCGAGGATTTCCGTGCAGAAGCCGAGGCCGAGGTCATGGTCGACGTATAAAAAAATTGTCAAATCATCTGTGTTGGATTATCATAGAGTAAAAGTACCATTAAAAAGGAGAAACAGGATGCTTGAATTTCGTTATGATACACAGCTGCTGATCGACGGGCAGGATCTGGATGAGGATGAGATCGCGGATTACATCACAGAGCATTTCAAGGGCGACAGCCTGATCTGCTGCGGTGACGAGGAAATGATCAAGATCCATTTCCATACGAACGAGCCGTGGCTGGTGCTGGAATACGGCCGAACCCTTGGCGAGATCTACGATATCGTCGTGGAGGATATGGACCGTCAGACCAGAGGACTGAAGGGCTGAAGCGAAAGCGGAGAATAATCTGCCGGAAATATTCAGGCGGTATTAAAAAAAATACAGTTTTTTGTTAACCTCCGAATTCTTCTGTGCTATACTGTTTGAGTAATTTAACAGAAGAAACCGAGACAGAAATAATCATGCAGAGCCAGTGAAGCAGGCATGAAAAATCAGTATGCCGGCTGCTGGCTTTGTTTTTCACCGATAGTTAGCATATGCTAATATTAGTTATATATATCTGCCCGGGTTTCCTTTCGGCAGCCGCAAAATGAAAAAGGATTTTTAGCTGCGGCGCCGTTACGATTAAGGAGGACAGAAAAATGAGTGTTGCAGGAAAAATCGCATTGTTTGTCGGCGGTACACTGTTTGGCTCTGCCGGACTCAGGATCCTGGGCAGCAAAGATGCCCGCAAGGTCTATACGCATGCGGCAGCAGCTGTGCTGCGCTGCAGAGACGAGGTGATGCGTGAGGCGGAGAATATTCAGGAGGGCTGCTCCGACATACTGGCTGATGCAAGGGCGATCAACGAAGAAAGAGTTGCTGCCGAAGAAGCCAGTGTGATCGAAGACAGTGTAAAGGCATGAGGTTCCTGATCCTGCATGAAAGCAAAGGCCGTGTCCGGCTGTTTCTGCGCTGATGCATAATAGTTCGACGCTGCTGCTTGGGCTGGAGTGCCTGAAACCGCTTTTATATGGCCAGGATGTGCAGGAGGGTGCGCTGCATACCGGTTAACAAAGAAAAATGTAAGAAAAAAGGCTTTTGCAGCGTTTGATTTTTTAACGAAAATCTGCGCCGGAGAGTCTTTTTTTTCGTTGTTTTTCAGCCATTTTCCGGCATGGATAATTGTTGCTAAATTAACAAAAAACAGTTATAGTAGGAATAGTGCAATTTTTTGAATTCACAATACACGATGGAGGTAAGAATATGAGCAACAACACGCAAAGCCCGGCAAGACAGAGGATCTCCGCTCTGCTTGACGCAAATAGCTTTGTTGAGATCGGTGCGGCTGTTACAGCCAGAAACACAGATTTCAACATGGCTGCAAAGAAAGCACCCTCTGACGGTGTCGTTACTGGATACGGTCAGATCGGGGGCTGCCCGGTATACGTGTACAGTCAGGATGCTTCCGTGCTGAAGGGAACGATCGGCGAGATGCATGCCAGAAAGATCGTCAACATGTATGATCTGGCGATCAAGACCGGCGCTCCGGTCATCGGCCTGATCGACTGCGCAGGCATCCGTCTTGAGGAAGCTGCCGACGCTCTGAATGCGTTTGGTGAGATCTACATGGCCCAGGCCAGTGCATCCGGCGTTGTCCCGCAGATCACCGGCATTTTCGGCATGTGCGGCGGCGGCATGGCCCTTGTTCCGGCCATGGCTGACTTTACATTTATGGAGAGCGGCAAGGCAAAGCTATTTGTCAATTCTCCCAACGCGATCGCCGGCAATACCGAGGAAGCCTGTGATACCGCATCCGCAGATTTTGCTGCTGAGGAGACGGGCATGAGCGACGGACAGGGAACAGAGGCAGAGGTGCTTGAGAAGATCCGCACCCTGGTATCTGTCCTTCCGGCCAACAACGAGGATGATATGGCCTATGGCGAGGCTGCCGATGATCTCAACCGCATCAGCAGTGATCTGGCCGGCTGCATCGACGATCCCGCATTCCTGCTTCCCCGCATCAGCGACGGCGGCTGCTATATCGAGACAAAGCCCTGCTACGGACGTGACATGGTCACTGCCTTTATCCGCCTGAACGGCTATACCGTCGGCGCTGTGGCAAACCGGAACATCCGCTATGCAGAGGATGGCTCTGTGGCTGAGGAGTTTGGCAAGAGCATCAGCGCCCGCGGCGCGAAGAAGGCTGCCCAGTTCGTCAGCTTCTGCGATGCTTTCTCCATCCCGGTGGTTACCTTCACCAATGCAACAGGCTTCAAGGCAGCTATGTGCTCCGAGAAGAATCTGGCATATGAGCTTGGCCGAATGACCTATGCGTTCGCCAATGCAACGACCCCGAAGGTCAATGTCATCACCGGAGAAGCCTTCGGTACCGCTTACCTTGCCATGAACAGCAAGTCCCTCGGTGCAGATATGGTATACGCCTGGAAGGATGCCAAGATCGGCATGATGGATGCTTTTGCAGCAGCCAAGATCATGAACGACGGCGCAGACGGTAATGTGATCAAGGCTGAGGCAGAGGCTTACAGCGCACTGCAGAACAGCGTTGATATGGCAGCAGCCAGAGGTTATGTGGATACCGTTATCGATCCGGCCGAGACCAGAAAGTACCTGATCGGCGCACTGGATATGCTCTTCACAAAGAGAGAGTTCCGTCCGGACAAGAAGCACGGCACCGTTTAAGCGAGGTGAGTGAATGAAGAACTTAAAGAGGAAGTTTACAGCCTTCCTTGTGCTGGCTTCCGTGCTGACTCTGCTTCTCGGAGCGGTCCCCGCATCCGCCCAGGTAGACGATGCCATGAAGGAGGAGATCAAGTCTTCTGTAGAGCTGTTTCTGACGCAGATCTACGAGATGGATGATGCCTCTCTTGAAGTCCTCAAGGATTACGGCGGTTTTTATGATGTGCTCTATAACACCTGGACTGAAAACAAGAAGGAGACCGGTGCGTTCAAGAGCTTTGTTTCGACAGAGATAAACGATTCCGATCCGGAACAGCTGGTGACCACATCGATCGTCAGCTTCGAGAATTACGATGCGGAAGTCATCGTATACTTTGACGCAGAGGGCACCACGCCGGTCAACTATGAGATGAACATCCAGTACTCCCTTGGGGAGAAGTTCATCCAGGCTGCCCAGAACATGGTGGTCGGCCTCCTGGTCGTCTTCTTTGTCCTGATCTTCCTGACACTGGTCATCTACTGCTTCAAGTACATCAGTGTCCTGGAAAACAAGATGGCAAAGAAGGAAGCTCCGGCAGCCGCACCGGCATCGAAGGCAGCTCCGACAGCAGCAGCTCCGGCAGCAGCACCGGCGGCAGCGCCTGCAGCTTCGGATGATACAGAGATCGCGGCGGTCATCGCAGCAGCGATCGCAGCGGCAATGGAAGATGCACCTTCAGAAAGCGGTTATGTAGTTCGCTCGGTACGCAAGGTGGGTACCGGAAGATGGAAGAGAGTATAAAGGAGAAAAACAGATGAAAAATTATACGATCACAGTTAATGGCACAGTATACCAGGTAACCGTTGAAGAAGGAATCACCAGCGGCGTTACCCAGAACGCAGCTCCGGCTCCGGCAGCAGCAGCTCCGGCCCCGGCTCCGGCTCCCGCTCCGGCAGCAGCACCTGCAGCAGCTCCGGCCAACGCAGGCGGCATCAATGTGACCGCTTCCGTTCCCGGCAAGATCGTCAGCGTAGCAGCTCCTGTCGGCACAGCCGTAAAGGCTGGTGATACCGTCATCATGCTTGAGGCTATGAAGATGGAGATCCCGGTCGTTGCTCCGCAGGATGGTACCGTTGCTTCCGTAAACGTTACTCCCGGCCAGATGGTTGAATCCGGCGATATTCTGGCAACCATGAACTGACAGGCATCTTTGAACAAATCAGAGAGGTATATAAATGATATTAGAGACTTTGAACAACCTGATCCATCAGACGGCGTTCTTCAACATCAGTTGGGGAAACTTCGTCATGATCGGTGTTGCGTTCGTGTTCCTCTATCTGGCGATCCATCACGGATTTGAGCCGCTGCTTCTTGTACCGATCGCCTTCGGTATGCTGCTGGTCAATATCTATCCGGATATCATGGCTGAGCCTTTTGTGGACGCGGCAGGCATCGAGCATGCCGGCGGCCTTCTGCACTACTTCTTTATTCTGGATGAGTGGGCGATCCTGCCTTCCCTTATCTTCATGGGCGTAGGCGCGATGACCGACTTTGCTCCGCTGATCGCAAACCCCATCTCCTTCCTTATGGGTGCAGCTGCCCAGCTGGGTATCTACGTTGCTTACTTCCTGGCGATCCTTCTGGGATTCAACGGAAAGGCAGCAGCAGCGATCTCCATCATCGGCGGCGCTGACGGACCGACATCGATCTTCCTGTGCGGTAAGCTCGGCCAGACATCCCTGATGGGACCGATCGCTGTTGCGGCATATTCCTACATGTCCCTGGTTCCGATCATCCAGCCCCCGATCATGAAGCTCTTCACTACCGAAGAGGAGAGAAAGATCAAGATGGGACAGCTTCGTCCGGTATCCAAGCTGGAGAGGATCCTGTTCCCCATCGTTATCACGGTTATCGTATGTCTGCTTCTTCCGACGACAGCACCGCTGGTCGGTATGCTGATGCTTGGAAACCTGTTCCGTGAGAGCGGCGTTGTCAAGCAGCTGACCGAGACAGCATCGAATGCTCTGATGTATATCGTCGTCATCCTTCTGGGAACCTCCGTCGGCGCTTCTACCAGCGCGGAGGCCTTCCTGAAGCTCGACACGCTTAAGATCGTCGCCCTCGGCCTTGTCGCATTTGCCTTTGGTACCTTCGGCGGCGTCATGCTCGGCAAACTGCTATGCAAGGTTACAAAGGGCAAGATCAATCCGCTGATCGGCTCGGCCGGCGTTTCTGCCGTTCCGATGGCAGCCCGTGTATCCCAGAAGGTCGGTGCGGAGGCAGATCCCACAAACTTCCTTCTGATGCATGCGATGGGACCGAATGTAGCCGGAGTTATCGGTACGGCTGTTGCAGCCGGTACCTTTATGGCTGTCTACGGCGTCGTCTGATACCGCTGACAGAGCGCATGTGCTGCGGGTGAGCGTTCCTTTCCGCAGCCATGTGAACGAATAAAGAGGAGAATAAGAATGGCTGAAAAAAAACCTGTAAAGATTACGGAAACCGTCCTTCGTGACGCGCATCAGTCGCTGATCGCGACCCGTATGCCCACATCCGAGATGCTTCCGATCGTTGAGAAGATGGACCAGATCGGCTACAACGCAGTTGAGGTCTGGGGCGGCGCTACCTTTGATTCCTGCCTCCGCTTCCTCAAGGAAGATCCGTGGGAGAGACTGCGCAAGCTGAAAGACGGCTTCAAGAACACCAAGCTTCAGATGCTGTTCCGTGGTCAGAACATCCTGGGCTACAGACCCTACGCTGATGACGTTGTCGAGTATTTCGTACAGAAATCCGTTGCCAACGGCATCGATATCATCCGTATTTTCGACTGCCTGAACGATCTCCGCAATCTGGAGACCTGCGTAAAGGCTGCCAAGAAGGAAGCCGGCGCTGAGGCTCAGGTCGCCCTTTCCTACACACTTGGTGATTCCTACACCCTGGAGTACTGGACCAAGAAGGCCAAGGCGATCGAGGAGATGGGTGCTGATTCCATCTGCATCAAAGATATGGCCGGCCTGCTTCTTCCCTACACAGCCACAGAGCTGGTAAAGGCAATGAAGGAGACCACAAGCCTTCCCATCGAGCTGCACACCCATTACACCTCCGGTGTTGCTTCCATGACCTGCATGAAGGCCGTAGAAGCCGGTGTGGATATCATCGATACCGCCATCAGCCCCTTCGCCCTGGGAACCTCCCAGCCGGCAACTGAGGTTATGGTCGAGACCTTCAAGGGAACACCCTATGATACCGGACTTTCTGTCCGCAAGCTTCTTGAGGTGGCCAACTACTTCCGTCCCTACAGAGATGAGTGCCTGAAGAACGGACTGCTCAATCCCACCAACCTGGGTGTCAACATCCGTACACTGGTCTACCAGGTACCGGGCGGCATGCTGTCCAACCTGACCAGCCAGCTGGCACAGCAGCACGCAGAGGACAAGTTCTACGATGTGCTTGAGGAAGTTCCGAGAGTAAGAGCGGATCTGGGAAATCCGCCTCTGGTTACTCCGTCCTCCCAGATCGTCGGAACCCAGGCGGTTCTGAACGTCGTTCTCGGCGAGCGCTACAAGATGATCACCAAGGAGACCAAGGACCTGCTTGCCGGAAAGTACGGCGAGACCACAGATCCGGTCAACAAAGAGCTGCAGAAAAAGGCTCTGGGCGACGAGGAGCCGATCACCTATCGTCCCGCCGACGATCTTGCTCCCGAGCTGGATACCCTGCGGAACGAGATGGCTGCCTACAACCAGCAGGATGAGGATGTACTGTCCTACGCCCTGTTCCCGCAGGTAGCAACCGAGTTCTTCAAGTACAGAGATGCCCAGCAGACAGGGATCGACGCCACAAAGAGCGATGCGGAGACAAAATCCTATCCTGTATAAGTCAAAAAGATAATACGAGACAGATGAAGGCCCGGGTCAGATGACCCGGGCCTTTTCGGCACGCTGGTAAGAGAAAAATCGATTTTTAATTCCACATACGTGTTGCTCAGAAAAAAAACCCACGTCCCTGGAAGACATTAAAGCAAACATTCTGCAGGCCCGACAAGGCTTAAAGCCTTTGCGTAATGCCTTCCAGGGACGTGGGCTATTGGTGCTCACGCTGCATCTGTACTCTTGGCCTTGGCTGCTCCTGCGGCTGCGAGGATCTTGTGGTAGATCCGGTTCAGGATCCGCAGGAAGGAGATCAGGTAGCGCAGCACGGGCTCCGTGCAGATCGAGAAGACGACGAACAGCATGACGCATCGCACGGACATGCCGGTGATGCCGAAATACTCGCGCAGGAAGACCAGGCAGAAGAGCATGCCGACCATACATGCGGTGAGGATGCCCCATTTGAACTTGTTCATCGGCTTGATGATGTGGCGCAGGATCATGAAGCCTACGATGGACATCAGGATCGCGCAGGCGGTGGATATATCCACAGAGCTTACATTGAAGGCTTCGCCAAAGACGACCAGACCGGCGATGATGATGAAGTCGGTCAGGGCGGCGGGCAGAGCCTTGAACAGGACGTTCGAGATAAACCGTCCGCTGATCATCTTTTTGTCCGGCAGCTGGGAGAGCAGGAAACCGGGCAGGCCGATGGTGAACAGGCTGATCAGCGAGATCTGGGACGGACGGAGCGGGTAGGTCATCCCTGCGATGATCGAGAAGACCGACAGCAGCAGGGAGAAGATGTTTTTGACCAGGAACAGGCTTCCGGAACGTTCCATATTGTTGACGACCTGACGGCCTTCCATGACGATCTCCGGCATATGGGAGAAATCGTTGTCCAGAAGGACGAGCTGGGATGCCTGGGCGGCTGCATCTGAGCCGGCGGCCATGGCGACCGAACAGTCGGCTTCCTTGAGGGCCAGGACGTCGTTGACACCGTCACCGGTCATGGCGACGGTTTTGCCGTGGGACTTCAGCGCCTTGACAAAGGCCAGCTTCTGGGCCGGTGTGACACGGCCGAAGACCACATATTTTGTCACAGCGTCCGCGATGTCTGCATCTGTCTTCAGGGTGGAGGCATCCACATAGAGATCCGAATTGGCGATTCCCGCCTGTGTGGCGACTTCCGAAACGGTGACCGGGTTGTCGCCGGAGATGACCTTCACCTCGACGCCCTGCCGGTCGAAGAACTGGAAGGTCTTGTCGGCATCCTTGCGGATCTTATTGGCGATAACGACGAGAGCGTAGGGGGTGACGGTGCCGGTCAGCTCTCCGCCATCCGGGATCCCGCTGTAACGTCCGAAGACCAGCACACGGAAGCCCTGCCGGCTCTGGGTCTCGATCGTTTCCTTGTATTTCTCGTAGTCACTCTTCAGAATAAATTCCGGAGCACCCATGACATAGGCGCCATCCTCAAAGGTTGCGCTGCTGTACTTGTAGGCAGAGGAAAAGCCTGTGACAGCCAGGGGAGCGGCTCCGCTTGGATTGGCAAAGTAGTTCTTGATGGCTTCCATCGTGATGTTGTCGGCCTTCTGGGCGGCGGCAAAATCACTGAGCAGTTCATCGATCTCCGGTATGGAACGGTCATTTTCATAGGGCGGAAGGGTGATCACCTCGTTGACCAGCATGGCGTTTTCCGTGATCGTTCCGGTCTTGTCCACGCAAAGAACATTGACACGCGCCAGTGTCTCAATACACTTCATATCGTGCACGAGGACCTTCTTCATGGAAAGACGGCCGACACTGACGGCCAGGGTGACGCTGGACAGGAGGTAGAGTCCCTCGGGGATCATGCCGATGACGGCAGCGACCATGGAGGTCACACTGTCGTAGACATTGTTCTGCTGGATCCAGTAGCTCTGGTAGAAGAGGGCGATGCCGATGGGGACGATGCAGATGCCGGCGAACACAACGATGTGGTTCAGGGAACGGATCATCTCGGACTGTTCGCCAACACGTGCCTGCTTTGCCTGAGCAGTCAGCTTGTTGATGTAGGAATCGGCACCGACATTGACCAGTCTGGCGTAGCAGGATCCGGACACGATGAAGGAGCCGCTCATCAGCTCGTCGCCGACATTCTTTTTGATCTCGTCCGATTCACCTGTCAGCAGAGACTCGTTGACAGAGACCTGTCCTTCGACGACCACTGCGTCGGCGGGGATCTGGTTTCCTGCGGTAAAGATCACGATATCATCGGCAACCAGATGCTCGGCCTGAATGACCTTCTCACGGCCGATCCGGACGACGGTGGCCTTCGGTGCATTGAGGACCGAGAGCTCATCCAGGGTCTTCTTTGCTTTCAGCTCCTGGAAGATACCGATCAGCGAGTTGGCAACGATGATCGGTACAAAGGTCATGTCCCGGAAGGCGCCGACCAGGAAGAGCAGGATCGCCAGAAGCAGGAAGATCAGGTTGAAGTAGGTGACGACATTGCTGCGGATGATCTCCCGCACGGTTTTGGAGGGCGGGTCGACGGAACGGTTGTCCCATCCGGCCTCCCGGTGCTCCAGGACCTGTTCCTTTGTCAGGCCGATGTGCGGATCCGGTTCATAGCGGACGATTTTCTTCCTTACCGGCTGCTCGGCAGATGCCTGGGCTTTTTTCTTTCGCTTTTTTTGAGTAGATGCCATAGGGTTGCTTCCTTAATACAAAGCCGGATGGTTCCGGACGGTCAATTTGCTGCCTCGCTGATGCCGGTGATGTCCGGTTCTGCCATCAGTGAATAGTTGGTATAGTAGACGACAAAGCCGGGGCGTGCACCGCCGGGCTTGCGCAGGTTTTTCTTCTGGGTGTAGTCGATCTCGACCTTTGGTGCCTGCCGGCCTTTGGAATAGTAGGCGGCCAGGCGGCCGGCCTCCTCAAAGGCGCGGTCCGGAAGCTCTCTGCCTCCGCTTTTTATCACGACGTGGGAACCAGGAATGCCCTTGGCGTGGAACCACCAGTCGTTCCCCTGGGCGATCTTGAAGGATACTTCTTCGTTCTGGTAATTATTTTTCCCAACGTAGATATCAAAGCCGTCCGAGGAGATGTAATGCAGAGGAGAGGAGGCTGTCTGCTTCTTTTTCCCGGTGGGGCCTTTGCGGCGGATATAGCCGTAATCCTCCATCTCGGTGCGGATCTGGGCAAGGTCGTTTTCGTCTCTGGCGATGTCCAGCGCAGCTGCGATGCTTTCCAGATGCTCGACGTCCGCCTCGGTGCCCTTTATGCGCTCGGCAAGGGCTTCAGCCGTCCGTTTGAGCTTGTTGTAGCGCTCAAAATATCGGACCGAATTTTCCCGTACCGACAGCTGAGGATCCAGCGGGACCGTGATCGGTTCGTTGGTGTAGTAATTGATGCATTCGAGGGAGGATGCGCCTTCTGCCAGGCTGTACCCGTAGGTATTGATCATCTCACCCCAGATCCGGTACTTATCCCGTTTTTCGGTATCGTGCATCTGCTTTTCCTGCAGCGCCAGCGTACGGCCGTTTCGCTCGAGAGCTGTCTGGATGACACGCCGAAGATCCGCGGACCTCTGGCGGATCCGGCCCCGCAGATCCTTTTCCGCATAAAAACTGCGGATCAGCGCAGAGACTGATTCCCACGTCTCACAGCGAAGAGAAGCATACTGGGTGAGGGGAAGAGAGGCAAATTCAAAGGCTTCCTTGTCCTTAAAGATCATACAGGGAGAGAACTGTTCTGTCCGGATATCCTCCATCATCTGGCTGAAGATATTGAACAGATGAAGCCGGGAGGCTTCCTCCAGCGTATTGGAGGGATGATCGCTGTCGATCCCGGCACGGTAGCAGAGCTCCTCGGCCATGACCGGTGAAATGCCGGTCAGCGTGGTATAGACGGCCTTGTACAGCGGCATCTCCCGGGAGGAGAGGGCGCGGCAGAAATCGTCGTAGGTCACAGACAGCGGATCCTGCTTGCCCATCGTCTGGGGAATAAAATAGGTCCGTCCAGGCAGGACCTCACGGACTGAGCTGATATGAAAGGGGACGCGCTTGATCGAATCGATGATCACGTCCGTATCGTCGATCAGGATGATATTGCTGTGCTTACCCATCAGCTCGATCACCAGACGGACAGTTTTGAGGTCGCCCATCTCGTTGCGGTGTTCGACCGCCAGCATGAGCACACGCTCAAGACCCGGCTGCAGTACGCCGGTCACCTTTCCGCCGGCCATGTGCTTGCGCAGAAGCATGCAGAAATTCGGAGCGGTCATGGGTGCCTGTATATTGGAATCCGTCAGATAGACCAGCGGCAGAGACGCGTTGGCCGACAAAAGAAGCCGGTGATTTCTGCTGTTGTTCTTTACGGTGATCAGAAGCTCGTCGGGCTCCGGCTGGATGATCTTTGCGATGTGGCCGCCTGTAATGGCAGCATTCACCTCGCTGCGGATATTTGCGATCGTAATACCGTCTAAAGCCATAGTATCCTCATTTTCCTGTCATTATTGTCAACAGTCCTATTATACACAATTTACAAACCGATTCCAATGCATTAAATTTATTAGAAGCAATGCAGGCACCCTGCAGCGTTCGATGCTGCCTTTTATTTGGACAGATCTGCAGAAATGAGGGGAGAAAGATGGAGATCCGGAGATTGTCGGATGAACTGAAACGTACCTATGGGCAGAAGATCTACCGGCTTTCGCTGTCTTCTGGCTGCACCTGCCCGAACCGGGACGGGACAGTCGGCTACGGAGGGTGCAGCTTTTGTTCCATGGGAGGATCCGGCGAGTTTGCCGCGCCTCTCCTCCCGCCGGAGGAGCAGATCCGTCTGGCGAAGGAAAGAGTCCGGGGAAAGATGCCTTCCGGCATGCCGGAGGAAGACTGGCGGTTTATCGCTTATTACCAGGCGTTTACCAACACCTACGGCGACCCGGAACGGCTGAAGGCGCTGTATAGCGAGACGCTCCGGCAGAAGGAGATCTGCATCCTTGATCTGGGGACAAGGCCGGACTGCCTGGGGCCGGAGATCATGGACATGCTCCGGGAGCTGAACCAGATCAAGCCCGTGTGGGTCGAGCTTGGCCTGCAGACGGTGCATGAGCGCACAGCGGAGCGGATAAACCGGGGCTATGGACTTTCGGTTTTTGAGGAGGCCTGGCGGAACCTGAAGGACTCGGGCCTTACGGGGATCGTTCATGTCATCCTTGGCCTGCCGGGGGAGAGCGCGGACGATATGGTGGAGACCTGCCGGTATCTGGCTGCGCTGGATCCGCCTCCGGACGGGATAAAGCTGCAGCTGCTCCATGTGCTGGAAGGAACGTCCCTGGCAGAAGAGTACAGAAGAGAGCCTTTTCCTATCATGCCCCTGGAGGAATACGCGGATGTGCTGATCCGCTGCCTGAAGGTCCTCCCGGAGGAGACCGTGATCCACCGGATCACCGGGGACGGACCAAAGCGGCTGCTGATCGCACCGAAGTGGAGCGGGGACAAGAAGCGCGTGCTGAATTATCTGAACCAGAGGATCCGGGAAGCGTGAGAGATAACCGCCGGCATGGGTGAGAGATGCTATCTGACTTCAGCCTTGACGGAACCGGCAGGGTGACATATAATTACCCTGTATTTTTGCGTGCATATCCAGAAATACAGATCAGTTCGCCCTAAATGGGCTGATCTTGTCCGGGTTTTATCCTGATTATATATGGAAGGGATGTTGGTATGATCTACAGCATGACGGGTTTCGGCAGGGCCGAGATCCAGACAGATGAATTGAAGATCTGCGTAGAGCTTAAGTCAGTCAATCACAGATATCTGGAGTTTTCCATCAAGGCGCCAAAGAAATTCACGCTGTTTGAGGCCGGCATCCGGAACGTGCTCAAGGAGTATGCACAGAGAGGAAAGCTGGACGTTTTCATCACCTATGCCGACTTCACCCAGAGCAGGGTATCCCTCAGCTACAATGAGGAGCTGGCACGGCAGTACCTGAAGTATGCGGCATCTGCTGCGGAGACCTTCGGGATCAAAAACGACATGACGGCCACCTCGCTGCTTCGCTGCCCGGATGTCCTGACGATGGAGGAGCAGGAGATCGACGAGGATGAGCTCTGGAAGGAGCTGGAGGCGGCACTGCGTGCGGCAGGAGAGACCTTTAAAAGCTCCAGAAACCGGGAGGGTGAAAACCTTCGTGCGGATCTGCTGGCCAAGCTGGCCGGTCTGGAGAAAAATGTGCAGCTGATCCAGGAGCGGGAGCCGAAGATCATGGAGGAGTACCGCGCCAGACTCGAGGAAAAGACAAAGGAGCTGCTGGACAACGCCCAGATCGATGAGGGCCGTATCGCGGCCGAGGTCGTCCTGTTTGCGGATAAGATCTGCACAGATGAGGAGACGGTCCGTCTGCTGAGCCATATTCAGAATATGCGTGAGACCCTGAAGCTTGGAGATAATATCGGCCGCAAGCTTGACTTTATCGCACAGGAGATGAACCGCGAGGCAAATACGATCCTGTCAAAGTCCAACGACCTTGAGACCTCCAATATTGCCGTCGATATGAAGACCGAGATCGAAAAGATCCGCGAGCAGGTCCAGAACATCGAGTAAGGGGACAGGCTATGGCAAGACTGATCAATATCGGATTTGGCAATGCGGTCAGCACCGACAAGGTCATCGCCGTGGTGAGTCCGGTCGCTGCTCCGGTAAAGCGGATGGTGACCCGGGCAAAGGAGAGCGGCACGCTGGTGGATGCGACCCAGGGCAGAAAAACAAAGGCAGTCATCGTCATGGAGGGGGAGCGGATCGTTCTTTCCGCGCTTCAGCCCGAGACGATTACCCGCCGGTTTAACGAGCCGGCACAGATACAGACAGAAGAAAGGATCGAGACAGAGGATGAGTAAAGGCCTTCTGACGGTTTTATCCGGTTTTTCGGGGGCAGGAAAGGGCACGCTGATGGCCCGGCTTCTGGAGAAGTATGATGGCTACGCGCTTTCCATTTCGGCAACGACCAGGAGTCCGCGGCCAGGAGAGCAGGAAGGTGTGCATTATTTTTATCGGACCGAGGAGGAGTTTCTCCAGATGATCCGGGAGGACGCGCTTCTGGAGCATGCCTGCTATGTCGGGAACTATTACGGGACGCCCGCGGCGTATGTGGACCGTATGCTGGAGGAAGGAAAGGATGTCATCCTGGAGATCGAGATCCAGGGCGCGCTGAAGGTCAAGGCAAAGCGCCCCGATACGATCCTGATCTTTGTCACGCCGCCGTCGGCAGATGAGCTGGAGAAGCGGCTCACAGGACGGGGCACAGAGACGCCCGAGGTGATCGCAGGCAGATTAAAGCGTGCGGTGGAAGAATCCGAGGGCATGGACAAGTATGATTACATTCTGGTAAACGATGATCTGGAGGAGTGTGTGGACCGGCTGCACAGCCTGATCCGCGCCCAGCATGACCGGGCATGTTTCCAGGGTGATTTTATTACTGCGATACGCAGAGAACTTGCAGAACGAGAGGAGAAAAAAGCATGATACATCCGTCTTATGTGGAGATGATCGACAACATCAATAAGGATCAGGAATCAAGGGAGGAGGCTCCCCTGGTAACCAGCCGCTATTCGGTCGTGCTGGCATCCGCAAAGAGAGCCCGCCAGCTGGTTTCCGGCGCAGAGCCGAAGATCAGCGCCTATGACAAGAACGGCAAGAAGATCAAACCTCTGTCCCTGGCCGTTGAGGAGCTCTACGAAGGCAAGGTAACGATCCTCAAGAAGGACGAGCCCGCAAAAGAGGAGGAGTGAGCACCCTGAATATACTGTTTATCTCGCTGGGCTGTGACAAAAACCTGGTGGATTCCGAGAAGATGCTCGGCAAGCTTACCGGGCAGGGCTACACGCTGACGGATGATGAGGCTGAGGCCGACATCATCATCGTTAATACCTGCTGCTTTATTGATTCGGCCAAGGAGGAGAGCATCAACACGATCCTCGAGATGGCGGAATACAAAAAGGAAGGCAGATGCCGCGCGCTGATCGTTACCGGCTGTATCGCGGAGCGCTACCGGGAGGAGGTCCTGGAGCTGATACCGGAGGTGGACGCCATCGTCGGAACCAACAGCTACAACCGCATCGAGGATGCGATCCTTGCGGCGGCAGGAGGAGAGCGGCCGGCGATCCTGGAGCCGTTATCCGGCATACCCCAGGATGCAAAAAAACGTCTGCTGACCACAGGGGGCTTTTACGAGTATCTGAAGATCGCCGAGGGGTGCGATAAGCACTGCACCTACTGCGCGATCCCGAAGATGCGCGGACCCTACCGGAGCGTTCCGATGAACGATCTTCTGGAGGAGGCAGAAACCCTTGCGGCAGGAGGCGTAAAGGAGCTGATCCTGGTCGCCCAGGAGACAACGCTCTATGGTGTCGATCTTTACGGCGAAAAAATGCTCCACGTGCTGCTTGAAGAGCTGTGCAAGATAGAGGGACTGCAGTGGATCCGTCTGCTGTACTGCTATCCGGAGGAGATCTACCCGGAGCTTTTGCAGACGATGGCCCGGGAGCCAAAGATCTGCCATTACCTTGATCTGCCGATCCAGCATGCTTCGGATGCTATTCTGAAGCGCATGGGCAGGCGGACGAGCCATGATGACCTGGTCCGCATTATCAAAGAGCTTCGCGAGGCAATGCCGGATATTACGCTCCGGACGACACTGATCACGGGCTTCCCCGGGGAGACAGAGGAGCAGCATCAGGAGGTCCTCGATTTTGTTGATGAGATCGAATTTGACCGCCTTGGTGTATTTACCTATTCCCGTGAGGAGGGAACGCCTGCCGCAATGATGGAAGGCCAGATTCCCCAGGAGGTCATGGAGGAGCGCAAGGACGAGATCATGAACCTTCAGCAGGAGATCTCGACCGAGCGGGGCGAAAAGCTTGCCGGCAGGGTCATGGAAGTCTTTATCGAGGGCTATCTGTCCGACGGCAATGTGTATGTGGGACGCACCCGCGCGGATGCACCGGGCGTGGACGGCTATTTCTTTATTTCGAGTCCTGAGAATCTGAATTCCGGGGATATCGTGCAGGCCAGAGTGACCGGCTCAATGGAATATGACCTGGTCGGAGAACTCATCACAAAAGATGAGGAAGTCTGATTTCTTTTTAACCTCTCCATTCTTAGAGCGGGGAGGAGCAAGGGAGTAACAAGATGAATCTTCCAAACAAGCTTACATGCCTGCGCATGGCGCTGATCCCGTTTTTTGTCCTGTTCATGTATCTGGATTTTCCGGCAGCCCGCTATATCGCCCTGGCGATCTTTATCGGCGCGAGCCTGACGGATACACTGGACGGGTATATTGCCAGAAAATATCATCTGGTCACGGATTTCGGCAAGTTCATGGATCCGCTGGCGGATAAGCTTCTGGTATGCAGCGCGATGGTCTGCCTGGTGCGGACAGCAGAGCTGCCGGCCTGGGTCGTGATCATCATCATTGCCAGGGAATTTATCATCAGCGGCTTCCGTCTGGTGGCTGCGGACAACGGCATTGTGATCGCCGCTTCCTGGTGGGGCAAGACAAAGACCGTATCCCAGATGGCGATGATCATCGTCGTCCTGCTGGACATCAACGGCTGGAGGCCCTTTGAGATCGTGCTGATCGCCGCCGCCTGTGCGCTTACCGTGATCAGCCTGATCGATTACATGATCAAGAACAGGGGCGTTCTCGGCAGCACCAAGTGATCCGGACGTGAAAAGCGGACCGCCATGCTGACCGTGTATGCGGCGCATGGATAAATAATAAAAAACAGACAAAGCATTCATCCGGAGGATGTTTGCACACATGATAACAAGGGCGTTATCCGGAAAGGGGATAACTGCCCTTATTTTTTCAGGAGGATGACCATGAGAGAAGAAATGAGGCCGGAAGCCGAGCTTGTCGATCTTTTAAGAAGCAGAGAATGGACCGTCACGACGGTGGAGTCCTGTACCGGAGGCGGCATCAGCGCCCGGATCGTGGATATCCCAGGCGCATCCGACGTTCTGCGGATGGCTTTTGTGACATACTGTGATGAGGCCAAAACAGCGCTTGCCGGCGTTTCTCCAGAAACTCTCAGGAAGTATACCGCTGTCAGCGCCGAGACCGCCGAGGAGATGGCAAGGGGAGGCGCGGCTCGTGCAGATGCCGATCTTTGCCTGTCGGCGACCGGCATTGCAGGACCCGGAGGAACCAAAGAATTCCCGGCCGGCCTGGTATATCTTGGCTGTTTCCTTAAGGGGGAGGTCTGCGTAGAAAAGCACCTGTTTTCCGGAGACAGAAACGAGGTCCGGGAGCAGGCGGCAGAGAGAGCCATCCAGATGGCCGTAGACGCTCTAAAAGCCTATGACCGGCCGTAAGCCGGATCATATAGAGAGAAATTTTTTGATTTGAGGACGCCCCGGCGTTCTTGCCGTGCCGCGCATCACCTTGCGCAGGCTGGACATGCAGGAGGTTTTACAGTGTTCAAGGCAAATCCCAATTACGCCCGTCTGCAGGGCAGCTATCTGTTTTCCACCATCGCCAGAAAGGTCGCTGCATACAGCGAGGCACATCCGGAGGCGGAGATCATCCGGCTGGGCATCGGCGATGCCACAAAGCCCATCGTCCCTTCGGTGATCCGCGAGCTGCACAGCGCTGTCGACGAGATGGCCGATGCAGCAACCTTCCGGGGGTACGCACCGGATCTTGGCTATGAGTTCCTGCGGAGCGCGATCGCAAAGGAATACCGGGACAGAGGCTGTGAGGTTTCCGCGGAGGAGATCTTTGTGTCCGACGGGGCAAAGAGCGATTCCGGCAATATCCAGGAGATCTTTGCGCCGGAATGCCGCGTGGCTGTGTGTGATCCGGTCTATCCGGTCTACGTGGATTCCAATGTCATGGCGGGAAGATCTGGCGAGTGGATCCCGTGGCAGCAGCGGTATTCGAATTTTATCTACATGCCCTGCACCGAGGCGAACGGCTTTACCCCGGAATTCCCGAAGGAGGATCCGGATATCATCTATCTGTGCTATCCAAACAATCCCACCGGAATGACCATCACAAGGGAGCGTCTGCAGGCCTGGGTCGATTACGCGAACCGGATCGGTGCCGTCATCCTGTATGATGCGGCCTATGAAGCTTACATCTGCGAGGCGGATGTTCCACATTCGATCTATGAATGCGCCGGTGCCCAGACCTGTGCCATCGAGATCCGCAGCTTTTCCAAGAACGCAGGCTTTACCGGCATGCGCCTTGGCTTTACCGTTGTGCCAAAAGCGCTGAAGGATGCGGACGGGACGGATCTCTGGTCCCTCTGGGCCAGACGCCACGGCACCAAATACAACGGAGCACCGTATATCATCCAAAAGGCCGGCGAAGCCGTCTATTCTCCGGAAGGCCAGAAGGAGATCCGGGAGCAGATCGCCGGCTACATGCGCAATGCAAAGGTGATCTATGAAGGCCTTGCCCAGGCCGGCTACACGGTCTATGGCGGTGTCAATGCGCCGTATATCTGGCTGAAGACACCGGATGGCTGCAGCTCCTGGGATTTCTTTGACCGTCTGCTTGAGACTGTCCATGTGGTGGGAACGCCAGGCTCCGGTTTTGGCCCGAGCGGGGAAGGATTTTTCCGCCTGACGGCTTTTGGAACCTACGAGAATACGGTAAAGGCCATCGACCGGATCCGGCAGATGTAAGAGTACCTTATCTGCGGGCGGAGGATGCGCTTGCATTTTCGGAAAAGTGCGCTTACAATGCAACTCAGATATTTTGTGATTTAAACGCCAAAAGTCTGAACCCACGTCATGCCTGCATGGCGGTGGGAGAAGGACTTTTTGGCGTGCTCCAACATGAGGACGAAGTGGTGTATAAGCACCAC
>OCTX012289534.1_pt1 | contig 44877 bp, 32 predicted proteins | sample 1539691 | NCBI WGS metagenome assembly OCTX01 (sample SAMN02144231, study PRJEB22623) | gut metagenome | biome: sheep rumen | host: Ovis aries | place: New Zealand
CTCACGCCCGAGGAGACTGATCCCACCAAGAAGCAGTACATCAAGAAGGTGACGCCGCTGGAGGACTGGATCGCGGAGCAGAAGGCGCAGGGGTAAACGCGGCGGGGCCTCTCGCTGAGGTCAGGGCCTGACGAGAAAGTCGCAAGCGACTTTACGTCAGTACCAGACCCCATCGAGAGGCAAGAGCACAGAATTAAAAAAGATTTGAAAAGGAAATGAAAAAGCGTATTGTTGAAATTGCAGTGAAGGTTGTAGTAGCTGCACTCACAGCCTTCTTGACGGCCATCACGACCACTTCGTGCCTGGGGCACGGCCCGATCACGCTCTGAACAATTGGGGCTCGCAGTATCACTCTGCGGGCCTCTTTTTTATTAAGGATCAATTGCGGCGGGGGGCTGACTAGGCGCGAAGGGTGCGCATGGCGTTGAGGACGGCGAGGACGGTGACGCCTACGTCGGCGAAGACGGCGAGCCACATCGTGGCAATGCCCAGGGCGGCGAGGATGAGGACGGCTACCTTGACGCCGATGGCGAACCATACATTCTGGCGGGCGATGGCCAGCGTGCGGCGGGCAATGCCGATGGCAAGGGCTATCTTCGAGGGTTTATCGTCCATCAGTACCACGTCGGCGGCCTCGATGGCGGCGTCGGAGCCTAGACCGCCCATGGCGATACCTACATCGGCGCGGGCAAGCACAGGAGCATCGTTGATACCGTCGCCCACAAATGCGAGATAGCTGCCTGTAGGCTTTTCCTGCAGCAGGCGCTCCACATGGGATACCTTATCGGCGGGCAGCAGTTCGGCATGGTATTCTGAGAGGTTGAGCGCCTGCGCCACATTTTCTGCCACCTCCTGACGATCGCCCGTGAGCATCACGGTCTTGGCGACACCTAGTTGCCGGAGACTGGCGATTGCCGCGGCGCTGTCGTCCTTCACCTTGTCGTTGATGACAATATGGCCGGTATACGTGCCGTTGATCGCCACATGGATAATCGTGCCCACATGATGACAGTCGTGCCACTTGGCACCCACGGCATCCATCATCTTCGTATTGCCCACACACACTACTCTGTCGCCTACCTTTGCACGGATGCCATGACCGGCGACCTCCTCGACATCGGAGACCTGACAGCCGTCGGTAGCCTCATCGGGGAAGGCATTGCGCAGGGCTGCGCCGATGGGGTGCGTGGAAAAGTGCTCCACATGGGCGGCGAGGTGCAGGAGCTCGCGTTCGTCAATCAGATCGGGATGTACGGCGGTTACTGCAAACTGGCCATGGGTGAGGGTGCCCGTCTTGTCGAAGACGACGGTATGAACCTTTGCCAGCACATCCATATAGTTGGCCCCCTTCACAAGGATTCCCTTACGCGAGGCACCGCCGATGCCGCCGAAGAACGACAGCGGCACGCTGATGACGAGGGCACAGGGGCAGGAGACTACCAAGAACATCAGCGCACGATAGAGCCATGTTGCAAAACTACCGCCCAACAGCGTAGGGATGATGGCGAGGGCGATGGCCAAGAACACCACGATGGGGGTATAGACGCGGGCAAAGCGGGTGATGAAGGTCTCGCTCTGCGACTTATGCTCGCCTGCGTTCTCCACCAAGCTGATAATCTTGGACACTGTACTCTCGCCGAATGCCTTCGTGGTACGTACTTTGACGACACCCGAGATATTGACGCAGCCGGAGATGACTTCGTCGCCGATGGTAATATCGCGGGGCAAGGACTCGCCCGTCAGGGCAACGGTGTTCAGGGCGCTGGTGCCTTCGATGATCACGCCGTCGAGCGGCACCTTCTCACCCGGGCGGATGACGATGGTCTCGCCTACCCTCACCGCGTCGGGACTGACAGTATGCAGCTGACCATCGCGCTCCACATTGGCCACGTCGGGGCGGATATCCATCAGGTGGGCAATGCTCTCGCGGCTCTTCCCTTCGGCATAGCCCTCGAAGAGTTCGCCTATCTGGAAGAAGAGCATCACGAAGACGGCCTCGGGGAACTCGGTCTCTGCCCCAGGGAGGAAGCCGATGCAGAGGGCACCGATGGTGGCAATCGACATCAGGAAGTGCTCATTGAAGGCATCGCCGTGGGCGATTCCCTCCGCAGCCTCCTTCAGCGTGTCGTGGCCGATGACCAGATAAGGTACAAGATAGACAAGCAGCAGTTGCCAGGTGGTCAGCGCCAGAGATTTCTCGATGAGGACGGCGATGACTAGTAAGACAACCGTGATACCGATCAGCCAGAGCTGCTGTTTCAGCGAATGCTCTTCGTGATGATGTTCGTGCTCGTGATGATGTTCATGAGCCTCGTGCTCATGTGTGCAACTGTCGCAATGTAAATGTGCCATATCTTTGCAGTTTTTTTAATTTCACGCTGCAAAGGTACGGCACATTTCCTGCAACTCGGTTGCAAAGAGCCTATTTGCCTAGAAGTTCGTCGAGATAGGGATAGAAATTAGGATCCTCGCCAACGACGACTTTCACCAGTTTGCCCTCGGGATCGACCACCACCTTCGTGGGGAATGCCTCCAGGCTGTACTTCATGGCCAGCGCCTGCAGTTCCTCGTCGGCGCAGCGCACCTGCAGCCAGGGCAGAGCATACTCCTCGACGGCTGCCTTCCACTTCTCCTCAGTGTCGCGGCAGTCAACTCCCAGAATCTCCAGCTTCTCCTTATACTTCGCATACGACGCTTTCAGGCCGGGGAAGCCCTTGATACACCAGGGGCACCACGATCCCCAGAAGTCGATGATGACATACTTGCCACGCAGCGACGACAGTGCCAGCTTGTTGCCCTGCAAGTCGGGCAGCTCAAAATCGGGCGCCATATCGGCAGCGGCCTCTGCTGTCTGAGCCGTTTCCTCTACCTGAGACGTCTCTGCGACAGCCTCACTCGTCTTCACGCGTTGTCCGCAAGATGCCAACAGAGAGATGGTCACCGTCAACAGCGTAAGGGTCAAAAAAGTCTTCTTCATAATCTCTCTAATCTATTGTCGGCTGCAAAGGTATACAAAAATCCCCAAACTTGCAAGGAGTTCGGGGAATTTAAGATTATTTGTAACATTGGAAAATGGAATCGACGATCTGCTGAGGGAGTTTCTTCGACAGGAGACTGACAATCCATACAACGGGGAATCCGCCCACCATCGCAATGGCACCGCAGTTGATGGGGTTGATGGGGTTGCCTGCGAGCATGTTGATGACCGTCAGGCCCACGCCCCAGATGAAGCAAGCCCAGACAGAGGCCGTAGTAACGCCACGCCAGTAGAGACCGAGCATGAATGGTGCGAGGAAGGCACCGGCAAGTGCTCCCCAGGAGATACCCATGAGCTGGGCAATGAATGTCGGGGGATTCAGAGCAATCAGCAGGGAGATGGCGATGAAGAACATGATGAGCACGCGCATCACCACAACCTTGCGACGCTCGATCTTCTCGGCCACGATATCGTCGATGGCACCGTCCTCCACCTCGCCGGGCAATGATTTCTTGTCGCGGTAGATAAGGTCGAGCGTCATCGTGGAACTCGAGGTGAGCACCAGTGAGGCCAGCGTCGACATCGAGGCAGAGAGCACCAGCAGCACCACGAGGGCGATGAGCACATCGGGCAGCGTGACGAGCATGGCAGGCACGATGGAGTCGAACGCGATCTTGCCGTTGGCTCCAATCACCGGCTCATAGAGACGGCCGAAGCCACCGAGGAAGTAACAGCCGCCAGCCACGATAAAGGCGAAGATGGTGGAAATGACCGTACCGCGTTTGATGGCACTCTCGTCGGTGATCGAATAGAACTTACCCACCATCTGGGGCAGTCCCATCGTACCCAGCGAGGTCAGAATGACCACTCCGAGCAGTCCCCACGGATCAGGTCCGAACCACGAGGCGAAGCCGCCATTGACGGTAGGATCAGGATCCGACGGGATGACTGCGAGCTTCTCGACAGCTGCCGAGAATCCGCCCTGTGCATTGAGCACGGCCAAAATGACCGCCACGATACCGAAGAGCATAATGATGCCCTGGATGAAGTCGTTCATCGCCGTGGCCTTGTAGCCGCCGAGAATCACGTAGACAGCCGTCAGAATGGCCATGATAATCACACAATACTCGTAAGGGATGCTGAAGCCCATCTCGAAGAGACGTGAGATGCCGCTATAGACACCTGCGGTATAGGGAATCAGGAACACGAAGGCGATGACGGAGGCTACCACGCGCAAGCCCTGATCGGCAAAACGGGTGCCGAAGAAATCAGGCATCGTGCGCGACTCGATATGCTGGGTCATCAGCTTCGTGCGCCGACCCAGGATAATCCATGCCAAGAGTGAGCCGATGATGGCATTGCCGATACCGATCCAGGCAGAAGAGAGGCCATAACGCCAACCAAACTGTCCGGCATAGCCCACGAAGACCACAGCCGAGAAATAAGAGGTGCCGTAGGCGAAAGCCGTGAGCCACGGGCCCACTGCACGACCGCCTAATACGAAACCATCGACACTGCTGGCCTGCTTACGCGTGTAAAGACCTACGCCAATCATCACGGCCAGGAAGATGATGGTCAGGGTTATCTTGATAATCATATTGTCAGAATGCTACTTGAACTTGGGCTTGGAGCCAATTATAATCGTTTATGGAAATATTGTCGCCGCAGAAACAGCGGGTGTACTGAAACTGCACACGGCACTTCTTGTAGAACCAATACTGAAGACCCAGCGTGAGGTTCGTCTGATCCCAGCCATCCATCTTCGTATTACGGTCGAAGGTCTCACCGCTGGCTACAACGTCGAGGGCATCATAGACAGGGATGCAGAACGTGGCATAACCACCACGGCTGCTGACGTCGCCATCCTTGCCACCGAGCCACTCGGCACGCACACTGGCTGGACGCGCTTCCTTATATTTGGCAGGCGAGTAAGGAGCTGTCTTGTACTCCGCACCCACACTGTAACGGTTTCGCTTGTAGTTGTCGCCAACCTTGATTTCGGGATTCCAGGCAGCCGTACCTACGGCACAGCCCGTGCCCAGATAGCCGGAGGCCACGAGACGCAGACCGTCCATCGGGCGTACCTCGAGCTTGGCGATAAAGTCTTTCTGGTTGTTCTGGTCTTTACGGTTGATTCCCTGTCCGCTCATCAGCGCCAGTTCATAATGCAGGACTCCCTTCGCCAGATCGCCGAATACCTGTAGACCCATGTCACGACCATAGTTCACGCCATTCAGCGGATCAGGACCCTCGCCAGCCAGATAGAGCACGGCCTGAGAATAGACATCGATCAGTTCGAGCTGTGTCGGCGAGAGGGGATTCTCCATCGAATAGGCATGCTTGAACTGTCCCAGACGGACGGTCAGCGCATTGTCATTGGAAATACGGTAATCGGTGTAAAACTCCTGAACAACACTGGAGAAATCGTGCATGAACAAGAACGACCAGCGGTCGGTAATGCGTGCTTTTGCCCATAGCAGCGTACGTTTAAGGTTGTAGGCGTTGGTTGCCTTCTCGTTGGGATTCTGATAAGACCAGCCTCCCTGAGCATAACCATTGAGCGTGATACGACTCTTGAGATCATTCAACCATTCTGGTTGTCCTTTTTTCTTCTCTTGTTGCCCCATGGCGGCAACGCTACTGAACACTGCCAGTATCACTGCCAGCGTTCGGAAATTGCAAGTTTTACGTTTCATTTTGTCATTGATTTGAATGTTTAGCGGTTCTTGCGTCGGCAAAAGTAATGTTTTTCTTTCAAATAGACAAAAGAAACGGCAAAAAACTTACACTATTTGTTGATTTTCTTGTTTTCGATGCGCTTGAGGCGTGCTTCAGAGGCAGAGGAGAGTTTTCCCTTGAGGTAAGACTCGATGATGAGGCCTGCCATTGGAGCGGCCAGATCGGCCCCGAAGCCACCATGCTCAACGTAGACACTGACGGCAATCTTCGGATCATTCATCGGGGCGAAGGCAATAAACACGGAATGGTCCTCGCCTGGGTTCTCGACGGTACCCGTCTTGCCACAGATGGGATAGGTGGTCTTGATACAGGTGGCCGTACCCTTCTCTACCGCCATGCGCATACCGTCGATGACGACGGGATAGGCTTCGGGCGACACCTTCGTCTGCCGCTTCGTCAGGTAGCGCTTATTGGTGGTGTTCTGATGGATGTGGGGCACATAGAACCAACCGCGATTGGCGATGGTGACGGCGAGGTTACAGAGTTGCAGGGGTGTGCAGGTGACATCGCCCTGCCCCATGCCTGCCCACCAGATGGTCTTACCATCCCACCCGTCCTTATAGCGGCGGTTCAGATAATCGGCACCAGCCAGGAGTCCGCCCTGCTCACCTTGTATATCTATATGCATAGGACCGCCAAGTCCCATGGACTGCATATAGGAGCGCCAGGTGGTGATCGCCTCATCGCGCGACTCATACATGAAGTCGTCGTTGATCATCGAGGCGAAGGTCATCAGGAACCACGTGTTACAGCTCTGAGCCAGCGCATCTTTGAGAGCCAGCGGCGAACGGTGCTTGTGACAGCCCACCTTGATATTGCCGTCGGTAACGCCATTGACACACTCAACGGTGGTCTCGGCAGTGACGATGCCCTCCGAGAGCAGCGTCAGGGCCTGGGCGGTCTTGAAGGTAGAGCCCGGGGCATTGGGTCTGCCGATGGCCTGGCGCACATCAAAGCCCTGCGGCGTGTTGGTGGCCAGACAGAGAATCTCGCCGTTGGCGGGGTTGATGGCCACGATGCTGCCCGTCTTTCCCTGCAACAGTTGCGTACCCAGTTGCTGAAGGGCTGGGCGCAGGGTCAAAGGGCCGTCGTTAGGCAGTTCCTGGGCATATACAGTCAGGTTTACAAGCGCGAATATCAGGGAAAAAAGCATTCTCATATCATCAAGTTTTTAATTTTGACTGCAAAAGTACAAAAATATCCTCAAAATAGTTTGACGTTCAACCTTTTTTTTATATATTTGCATCCTGAAACGGAAAAAATTAAAAACCAATTATATGTTTATCAAATTCAAAAGCATTATCACGATGGGACTAACAACACTGTTGGCAGGATGTCAGGCTGCACCCGATATGGAACAACAAATTGACGAACTCTATGGCAAGATGCCGCAGGAAGAGCGGATTGCTCAGCTGAAGAGCATGTATATGGACGAGCTTTTCGACGATCAGGGCAAACTCGACACGGCGAAGTGTCGCGAACTGATTCCCTATGGCATCGGGCACTTCTCGCAGTTCTGCATGCAGCAGCCAAGAGACCCCAACGAACTGCGCGACCGTGCCATCGCCATTCAGGACTGGCTGATGAAGAATACCCCCAACGGCATACCGGCTCTGTTGCACGAAGAGGTGCTCTCGGGCGTGAACACCCTGGGTTCCACCATCTATCCCCAGCAGATAGGTCAGGCAGGATCATTCAACCCGGAGCTAGCAGAATTGAAGACATATCAGACGAGTACCACCCTGCGCAAGATGGGTGGCATCCTGGCATTGTCGCCCATGGTCGACGTCTGTCGCACGCCTAGCTTCAACCGTCTTGAAGAGTCGTATGGCGAAGACGGCTATCTGTCGGCCGTCATGGGAACAGCCTTCGTGAAGGGTCTGCAGCAGAACAACATGAAAAGGGGCGTGGGTGCCTGTTCGAAGCACTACCTGGGCTACGGCGGCGGTGGTGATGCCGAAGAGAAGGAGCTGATGGAAGAAATCCTGCTGCCCCACGAGACAATGATCCGTCTGACGGGCAGTGTGGCCGTCATGCCGGGTTATCATGACGTGCATGGCATCAGGTGTGTGGCCAATAGTGAAATCCTGCAGGATATCCTGCGCGGCTATGTAGGTTTCGACGGGATGGTGGTTAGCGACTATACGGCCATCGACCAGATACCGAATCTCTCGACGCCGCTTGAGAAGGCTGCGGCTGCCATCAACGGGGGCAACGACGTGGACTTCCCCTACGGTGCCAACTACCAGTATCTCCAGGAGGCCATCGACAAGGGAATGGTGAAGCCCGAGGTGCTGGAGCGCGCCGTGAAGAACGTGCTTCGCGTGAAATTCCGCGCAGGGCTCTTCGACAAGGATGCCTACCTCTATTCCAAGGAAGACATCAAACTCGACACCCCCGAGGAGCGGCAGACGGCCTACGACATCGCCACGCAATCAGTAGTGCTGCTCGAGAACAACGGTGTGCTGCCGCTGAAAGATGTGAAGAACGTGCTGCTCACAGGTCCCAACGCCAATACCATCTGGGCGATGTGCGGCGACTACACCTACCCCGCCATGTCGTACTTCTGGAAGAAGGTGGAGGATGTGGCCGACCGTGACAATCCCCATATCATCAAACTGCTGGAGGGCATGCAGAACCGCAAGCCCGAAGGCGTGAACGTGATGTACTCCCGTGGTTGCGACTGGACGGAAGAGGTAGAGACCAAGTTCAGCGAACTGGGCGATGAGCGCGCCTGGGAGTATGAGCTGTTGCACCGTAAGGTAGACAGCGGAGAGAAAGCCGACAAGGCAGAGGCGCTGAAGATGGCCAAGGAAGCCGACGTAATCATCGCTGCCGTAGGCGAGAACGTGATGCTCTGTGGCGAGAACCGCGACCGTCAGGGTCTCCGTCTGCCCGGCAAACAGGAACAATATGTCAAGGAACTATTGAACACAGGCAAGCCCGTGGTGCTCATCATGTTCGGTGGCCGTGCCCAGGTGGTATCCGGCATCGCCGAGAAGTGCGCAGCCGTGATTCAGGCCTGGTATCCTGGTGAAGAAGGCGGCAATGCCGTAGCCGATATTCTCTATGGCAAGGTATCCCCCTCGGCCAAACTCTCTGTCAGCTATCCCAATGTTGAGATCAATGAGCCTATCTGCTACAACTACAAGACGGAAAAGGATCCGCGCGTAGCATGGCCTTTTGGCTACGGGCTGAGCTATACCACCTTCGACTATCAGAACCTGCAGGTAAACAGTGAGGCGCAGACAACCGACGACTTTGTGGAACTGACCTTTCAGGTGAAGAACACAGGCGAGGTGAAGGCCGACGAGGTGGCACAGATCTACCTCTCGCCAAAGGATGAGAAGCAGCACATACGCCCCATACAGCTACAGGGGTTTGCCCGTATCTCGCTGGAGCCGGGACAGACCAAGACCGTTACGACCCGACTCTTCGTGGAGCAATTGGGCTACTACAGCCACGAGAACAACATCCGCCAGTGGAACATCGAGCCGGGAACGTTCATCGTAAAGGTGGGAGCCTCATCGACAGACATCAAGCTCGAGCAACAGCTGGAGCTGAAGGGCAAGCCCCTCAGCAAGACACTCAGAGACAGGTATTTCTCCAAAAGTACAGTATCACAATAATCAACACACCAACCAAAGATGAAGCAAGACAGCATTTTACGCGTCGGCATTATCGGTGCCGGATGGATTGCGGAGAAGGCAGCTATCACCCTGAACGGACTGGAAACATGCGAGGCCTACGCCATTGCCTCCAGAACGCTGGACAAAGCCCAGGCATTTGCCGAGAAGTGGCAGATACCGCAGGCTTATGGTTCGTACACAGAACTGATCAACGATCCCGCCGTAGATTTGGTCTACATCGCCACGCCCCACTCCCACCACTACGACGTGACGAAAGAGGCGCTCATGGCGGATAAGCCCTGTCTGGTGGAGAAGGCCTTCATGGCTAATCTCCGACAGGCCAAGGAGATTGTAGAGCTAGCTCACGAGCGGAAGGTGTTCCTGGCAGAGGCCATCTGGACACGCTATCAGCCTGTGGTGCAAATCGTGCGCGACCTGATCAGCAGCGGACGGATCGGAGAGCCCAGGCTCGTGACGGCCACCCTCGGCTACTCGATGGGCGAAAAGCCCCGTATCATGCGCGCCGACCTCTGTGGCGGTGCCTTGCTCGACCTTGGTGTCTATGCTCTGAACTTCGTCAGGATGTTCTTCCCTGCCGATATCGTCAGCATCGACAGTCAGTGTGTGAAGAGTAAGACAGGCATGGACCTGACGAATGCCATCACCCTGGTGCTGAGCGACGGACTGCTCTGCAACCTGCAATCGAGTGCCGCTTGTGTAGGCGACAACATCGGTGTCATCGCAGGCCCGGAAGGCAACCTGATCATCGACAACATCAACAATCCCCAAAAGATTACCGTGAACACCCACGACCGCGTGTTTGTGGAGGATATCCACGTGCCCCGGCAAATCACAGGCTACGAATACCAGTTCATCGCCTGTCGCGAAGCCCTTATCGAGGGACTGCTGGAGCCGCGTGAGATGCCCCATGAGGAGACACTTTACATCATGCGACTGATGGATGAACTACGCCGCAAGTGGGGGGTGCGCTATCCGATGGACAAATAATAACCGAAATAAAAGCCAAACAAAGATGAAAAAACTATTCTTACTCACGATGCTGGTGGGAGCCACTGTCTGTCAGGCTCAGGATCTAGAGCTCAACGACCGTGAATACTTCGAGCGCCAGGGTGTCAACGTGCTGGTGTTCAGCAATAGTTTCAATGGTGGGTTCAACGACGAGAAGGACTCGGGTATCGAGATTATCCATCACGGTGTGCGCACGGTACAGGGTGGTGCCGTCCGTCTGAACAACACCCCAGAGCAGTGGGATCTTGTGCCGAAGACCGTCAGCCGTAAGGTAGACCGTGAGAAAGGCAGCATCGAGGTAACGATGCGCTACGACGACTACGACTTCGACAGTCGCGTAGTGGTGACTGCCAAGGGTAAGGCCGTTGAGATTGCCGTATGGCTCGAGAAGCCTGTGCCCGAGAAGCTGGCTGGTGAGGCAGGTTTCAATCTGGAGTTCCTACCCTCGCAATACTGGCATAAGACCTTCACGATGGACGGACGTCTGGGACGCCTGCCTCGCTATGCCGCCAGTCAGACCATCACCCGACCCAATAGTGAGAAGCCCCGTCAGTTCAAGGGTTTCAAGACCTACGACGACAGAGGTACAGACCGTTTCGTAGATCCCTGTCCGATGGAGACAGGCCACAGCATCGTGATGGCCAGCGACACCCCCGAGCGGATGATCCGCATCAGCAGCAACGATGCGGAGCTGAAACTCTACGACGGTCGCATGCTCGCCCAGAATGGCTGGTACGTGCTGCGCAGTGTACTGCCGAAGGGAAAGACGGGCAAGGTGATCACCTGGACCGTAGAGCCCAATGCTATCCCTGGCTGGATCCGTGAACCCAATATCGGCATCTCGCAGGTGGGCTATACCCCGGAACAGCCCAAGGTGGCCGTGATCGAGCTAGACAAACAGGACAAGGTACAGGCCACCGCACAGCTCATGCGCATCAAGGACGACGGTACGACGGAGGTAGCCTTCAAGGGCGACATCCAGCCCTGGGGACCTTACTTTAAATATAACTATGTGAAGTTCGACTTCTCAAGCGTCCAGCAGCCTGGTGTCTATTACGTCCAATATGGCAACACCAAGACCAACAACTTCCTCATCGATGCGCATGTGTACGACAAGATCACCGATGCCACCACCGATGTGTGGGTGCCCATCCACATGAACCACATGTACGTCACCGAGGGCTATCGCACCTGGCACGGCGAACCTTTCAAGGAAGGCTATCTGCAGGCACCTGAGAGCGATCACTTCGACCTTCACCGCCAAGGGCCCACCACCGATACGAAATACAAGCCCCTTGAACTGATACCGGGGCTGAACATCGGCGGTTTCTTCGATGCCGGCGACTTCGACATCGAGACAGGCTCCAACATCAACGTGGTGCAGAACTTCATCCGCACCTGGGAACTCTTCAAGCCCCTGCGCGACGAGACCTTCGTCAGCCAGAAGCAGCGTTACGTAGACCTCCACCGTCCAGATGGCACACCTGACATCCTGCAGTTCATCGAGCACGGCACCCTGAACCTCGTGGCTCAGGCAGAGCAGATTGGCCACATGGCCTCTACGCTCTCCAACTCCGTCCTCGACAACTACCATCATCTGGGCGATGCCGCCTCGATTACCGATGGTCTGCACTATGATCCGAGTCTGAAGCCCTACGAAGTAAGTGCCGACGGCAAGTGCTCGGGTACCCCTGATGACATGTGGGCCTTCACTACGCGCAGTCCACAGCTCGACCTCCGTGCCGCCACGATGTTTGCCGCTGCCAGTCATGCCCTCAAGGGCTACAACGACGAGCTCGCCGCCCGTGCACTCACACAATCGAAACGGCTCATGAAAGAGGCTACCGAACTCATCTCCCAGCACAAGACAGAGGAGAACTTCGACTGGATTGACGGCTTCGACTGGAGTAACCGTGCCCAACAGCAGAAGCCCGACAAGAAGCGTCAGAAGCTTATCGAGCGCACCCGCAAGAATCGTGAACTGCTCGGCGATATGGCTACCAATCTGATGCTTTACAGCGCCACGCAGGAACGCCAGTATCTCTCGAACTTCGAGCAGCAGATATGGGATGCCCTCGAACTTCGTCTGGAGGCAAACATGCAGACAGCCCTCGACGCCGTGCCCTATATGGACGAAGCCTACAAACAGAAGCTGCGCCCCTATGTGGAGAAATACAATGCCTATATCAAGGGCTTCGACCAGAATAACCCCTACGGAGTGCCCATCGGTCTCGGCAACTGGGCAGGTGTGAACATGGTGCTCAACTACGGCATCACCGTAAACTATGCCCACATCTACTATCCCGACATCGTGAAGAAAGACGAGATCTACCGCGTAGCCAACTGGCTCTTCGGCTGTCATCCCTACCACAACTACTCATTTGTAGCCGCCGTGGGAGCCGCACGCCCGAAGCAGGTATTCTACGGCAACAACCGCGCTGACTTCTCGTTCATCCCAGGCAATGTGGCACCGGGCCTGCTCTTCCGCAAGCCTGATCATTTCGAGAACTTCGACGACTGGCCCTTCCTCTGGGGACAGAACGAAGGAACGATTGCCGGCAATACGCAGTATATCATCTTCGGCTCGTCGTTCAAGAATATCGTCAACAAGGAGAAATAAGCGCTGATGTTCAGACCCATCTCATCTATCCGCCAGTCACTCATCAAACAAATAGAAGAAACATGAAAGATTTCAATTACTATGCACCGACGGAAGTTGTGTTCGGTGAACAGTCTGAAGAGCAGGTAGCTCAGTTAGTCAAGAAATACGGCGGCACGAAGGTGCTGGTACATTACGGCGGCAAGAGTGCTGTGCGCTCGGGACTGCTCGACAAGATCTGCTCGCTGCTCAAGGCAGAAGACATGGAAGCAATCTATAAAATGGCAAGAGGATGAAGATATTAATGATAGGTGGAACCGGCACCATCTCGAGTGCCATCACCCGACAGTTAGCAGCCGGCGGCCACGACCTGTGGCTGCTCAATCGCGGCTCCCGCAAGAACGAGGTGCCTGCCAGTGTGAAACAAGTCATCGCCGACATCGACGATACCGACGAGGTGCTGCGCCAGCTGGGCGACGCACAGTTCGATGCCGTCTGCGAGTTCATCGGCTTCCTGCCTTCGCAGGTGGAGCGTGACATCCGGCTCTTCAAGGGGCGCACGCGCCAGTACGTCTATATATCTTCGGCTTCGGCCTATAACAAACCTGCCGCCAATCACGTCATCACCGAGGGAACCACGCTGGCCAATCCCCATTGGGAATACTCACGCAACAAGATTGCCTGCGAGGAACTGCTCATGCGCGAGTGGCGCGACAACGGTTTCCCCGTTACCATCGTCCGCCCCAGCCACACCTATTGTGAGCGAGGCGTACCCGTCAGCGTACATGGTCCGAAAGGTTCCTGGCAGGTGCTGAAGCGCATGATGGAGGGCAAGCCCGTCATCGTCAATGGCGACGGCTCCTCGCTCTGGACACTCACCTGGAACGAAGACTTTGCCCGCGGCTTCATCGGCCTGCTCGGCAATCCAAAGGCACTCGGAGAAGCCTTCCAGATTATGAGCGACGAACAGCTGTCGTGGGATCAGATCTACCACTGCGTGGCCAATGCCCTCGGAGTGGAGCCCAAACTCTACCACGTCGCTTCCGACTTCCTTGTGGCCACCTCGCCCAAGACCTGGGACTTTGAGGGCAACCTTATCGGAGACAAGAGTGTAACCGTCATCTTCGACTGCAGCAAGCTGAAGCGCGCCGTGCCTGGCTTCTGTGCCACCACTCCCTTCCATGAAGGCGTGCGCCGCTGCGTGGCTCATATCCTCGCCCACCCAGAACTCCAGACGGAAGATCCTGAGTTCGATGCGTGGTGCGATCGCGTCATCGCTGCACAGGAAAAAGCCAAGGCCCTCTAGATAATCACGCTCCCCGCCAAAACCGTTGACGGGGAGTTGCATTTGGGCTCCAAGTAGCAGAATATGCAAAAAATGTTTCAGAATTAACAAAATCTGCTCCAATCCACCCCTTAACTATTGCAAATATCGGCGATTTTTTATATTTTTGCAGTGTCTTTCATAAACCTAGTTAAAGATAGACTGACATTATCATGACAGAAGTATTTGATATAAATATGAAAAGGATTGTCTGTTGGATGGTTATGCTGGTTGTAAGCACGACGCTTACCGCCAGACAGAAACCTACGACACTCGATAAGCAGTTGCCAGAGGATAAGGAGCAGGTCTTGTTCCAGCGCGTCTATGACGCCCAGATGAACGGCAGCGACTCCGATTTCTATGAGGCGCATGAGGCTTTCATGAACTATCTGGAAAGCCGCCAGGACTGGGAGAAATACTACCGTGCATGGCTGAATCGTGTTATCTACGATGTCAACCACAAGTATTTCCATCGTGCATTCACCGAGATCAACTACATCACGGACGACATCAAGGATCGCCATCAGGAGCAGTATCTCTACACGACCCATCTGGGAATGGGTTTGTTTTTCAACGGTCGCAATCAGCCAGAGGAAGGCGAGAAGTATTTCCGTCGTGCACTGCAGGGTATCGACGCCGAAAAGGAGCCCGCAGCAGTGTTCAATTCATATCTCTCGCTGGCACAGTCGCTCAGTTTTACGCGTCCCGCAGAAGCGATGGCATGTCTCGACAGCCTGCCCCGGCAGATGTTGCAGAATCCGATGCACGAAAGCGGTGTGCTGGGCTACCGTTGCATCATCGCCAACACTTTGGGTGACCGCACGGCTTTCAATCGCTATTTCTCCAGATACGACAGCATCCGCCAGAACCTGCCAGACCAGTTCAATGCCGCCAACCTCCATCAGGTGATGGTTTGCCGATGCCTCATGCAGAACGACTATCGGCAGGCCCTTGCCTGGTGCGACTCCATCGATGTGCCGCTGACGGCCACGGAGTTGCGTATCGACGTCTACAAGCAAATGGGCGACTGGAAGCAGGCTTTCCGTGCCTCGGAAATAAGGGACAGTCTGAGACATCTCGACGAGCGCGAAGCACTTGAGATCCACACGAAGGATATGGAACATGACATCGACCTGCTTCAGGCAGAACAGGAAAAGGCCAAGATACGACACATACAGTTGGTGATCGTCGGCCTGATGGCGCTGGCCATCATCGGCCTGCTGATAGGTATGCTGGTCTATCGCCATCGGAAGAATCGCCGCCTGAAGGAGCAGTTCCTTCAGCTGCAGAAGGCTCGCAGCGAGACAGAGGCAGGGCAGGCCATTCGTCGTGCCTTTGTCAATACGATCTACAACAAACTGAAGTCGCCTATCAACGTGCTGAGAGGCTATGCACGCATCTTCAGTGACCCGAATTTCATGCTGAAGCCCGAGGAGCGCCCCAAGCGCTACAGCGACATCATCTCATCCGCCAAAAGCATTGAATCGCTGACGGACCCCGTACTCAACTCCTATGTCAGGGGCACGGCCAGCATAACGGAAGAGGAGAAGCGCATCTGCATGGATGCACTCCGCTCGCCGCTGCTCACACTGATCAACACGTCGGAGGTCATCATCGAAGGACATGGAGAGATTCCGCACGATAAATATATGGAGTTACGCAATTGCGTATGCCGTGATGCCTACCATGTGGCCACCTCCACCCACCAGCTCATTCTCTTCAGTCTCTATGGCGACGATGCGCCGATACCCAAACCTGACAGGTCCAAACTGAATGAAGTGGCAGAAACCATCCTGAATTCTTGGGACCTGCACCCCTCGGCCATCGACCAGGGACGCCATCTGCCCACAGAATTTTCGACAGACGTAGCCGACGACGTGGAGGTGAACACCAATCCGCTGTTGCAAGACCTGCTGAACTGTCTGCTCGACAATGCGGATAAGTATGCTGCTGGTGGCGCCGTGAGGATGAGTTGTCACGCCTGCCCTGACGGTACCTACGCCATCGCCGTTTCCAACGAAGGCCCCTCCGTGGCCGCTGAAGACGCTGAGCGCATCTTTGAGCCTTTTGTGCGCCTTTACCCAGATGAGCACTCGCTTGGCATCGGCCTGCCGCTGGCTCGCCGCCTCGCCAACTCTATGGGCTACGAAGTCACCCTCGATCTGGATTACACCAAGGGTACCCGCTTGGTTGTCAGCGGCATCTGAAACGCTGTTGCAACTCCTCCGACTGTCCTGCCACAGCCATGATATGGCGCGGGGCTATCGTCAGGAAATTGTTGGCATAATGCATCTCGTCATCATAATCGATGGGGATAATCTTTTGGGAAGATATTTTTAGCCAGTAGGGCTGTGATATAACTTTTTCGCCTAAAACTTGCAAATGGCAGAAAAATGTTGTATCTTTGCACCTGAGTTCTTTAACAGCTGTGTTCATTCGTGGACAGTATGACAGTAATGACGGATTATTTTAAGAATCCTCACGCGTACCGCGCACACCCGCACGTATATAATAAGGTTCCTGCACGGTACGCGTGAAAAGTTTATGAAAATACCGTCATTACTGTCATAGTGTCCAAAATAAGAATCACTGTCTGCATATCTGCATCACACAGAAATGCATATAAATACACTAAAAGTTTGCTACCATATAACTGGTAGTTACATACCGACAAACTATGGGTTTGCTACCGAGAAACCGATCGTTTGCTACCGACAAACTCATTCCCCGAAAATAGCGCATATTTATTCTGATTCTATGGATAAAAATACAGTTCCATTCATTTCCCCCGACTAAAGGGGGAAGAGGAGATAAAACAATACTAGAAAAATGCCCGAAATTTTGGCAGTCTCGCTTTTTCTTCCTACTTTTGCAGTCAAATCCGACTTAGGGAGGCAGACCAGATGATAGTTTGTATAGCAGAGAAGCCCAGTGTGGCTAGGGATATTGCGCGCATCCTGGGGGCTAACAGCGCCCACGATGGGTATATGGAAGGCAACGGATATCAAGTGACGTGGACCTTCGGGCACTTGTGTACCCTGAAAGAGCCGGGCGACTACACCCAGGCATGGAAACCATGGGCACTGACACAGCTGCCGATGGTGCCACAGCGTTTCGGCATCAAGCTGATTGACGATAACGGCATCAAGAAGCAGTTTGCCACCATTGAGCGCCTGATGCAGGCCGCCGACGGCATCGTGAACTGCGGCGACGCGGGGCAGGAGGGAGAGCTCATCCAGCGCTGGGTGATGCAGAAGGCACAGGCCAAGTGCCCCGTGAAGCGCCTGTGGATCTCGTCGATGACTGACGAGGCCATCCGTGAAGGTTTTGCCAATCTGAAGGACCAGAACGACTACCAGCCGCTCTATCTGGCAGGTCTCTCACGCGCCATCGGCGACTGGCTGCTGGGCATGAACGCCACGCGTCTGTACACGCTGAAATACGGTCAGAACCGTCAGGTACTCTCCATCGGCCGCGTGCAGACCCCTACCCTCGCCCTCATTGTGAACCGTCAGAAGGAAATCGAGAACTTCAAGCCCGAGCCTTACTGGGTGCTGGCAACCGTGTATCGCGACACCACATTCACAGCTACCAAGGGCAAGTTCACCTCGAAGGAGGAAGGCGAGAAGGCCTTTGCCACCATCGAGGGCAAGCCCTTCACCGTGACGAAGGTGGAGAAGAAGGAAGGCAAGGAACAGCCGCCACAGCTCTACGACCTCACCTCGCTACAGGTGGACTGCAACCGCAAGTTCTCGTATTCCGCAGAGATGACGCTCAACCTGATACAGAGCCTCTACGAGAAGAAATACACGACCTATCCCCGTGTGGATACGCAATATCTGAGCGACGACATCTACCCCAAATGCGGCCAGACGCTCAACGGACTCTACCAGACGAAGTTTGGCGGCATTGCGCCCTACATGGAACTGATCAAGCCCATCGGCGGCAAGGCGCTGAAGAAGTCGAAGCGCGTATTCGACACCTCAAAGGTGACTGACCACCACGCCATCATCCCGACGGGCGTGATACCACAGAATCTGAGCGATGCCGAGCGCCATGTGTTCGACCTCGTGGCCAGAAGGTTTATCGCCGTGTTCCTGCCTGACTGTAAGTTCTCGACGACAACGGTGCTGGGCGAGGTGAAGGGCACTGACGAGACCGTGGAGTTCAAGGTGACAGGTAAGGAGATTCTCGATCCGGGCTGGCGCATCGTCAGAGAGAAGTCCTCGGAAACCTCTGAGAACTCCGATTCCTCCGAAAACTCTGAGAACTCCGAGAAGAATTCCGAGGAGGAGCGCACGCTGCCCACATTCGTAAAAGGCGAGAGTGGCGACCATAAGCCCACACTCACGGAGAAATGGACGACGCCCCCGCCCTACTACAACGAAGCCTCACTGCTGCGCGCCATGGAGACGGCGGGCAAGTTCGTGGAAGACGAGACACTGCGCGCCGCTATGAAGGAAAACGGCATCGGGCGCCCATCCTCGCGTGCCAGCATCATCGAGACCCTCTTCAAGCGCCACTATATCAAGCGCGACCGCAAGCGCCTCATCGCCACCCCAACGGGCATCGAGCTCATCGACCTCATCCACGAGGAACTGTTGAAGAGCTGTGAACTGACAGGTATCTGGGAAAAGAAGCTGCGCGACATCGAGCATCAGAAATACGATGCCGGACAGTTTATCGAGGAACTGAAGGCCCAGGTGGCCGCCATTGTCCATCAGGTGATGACTGATCCGAGCAATCGCCGAGTGACCGTACTCAGCGATGAGGAACTGAAAAAGCTAAAGTCGTCGCCGAAAAAACAATAAATCGCGCTGCATATCGTTATATATAAGGTATGCGAAGACAATTTATCATATTATGCGCCATCGTCGCCACGCTGCTGCTCGCCGGCTGCGGGGCAGATCAGGCGATGAAGAAAGGCGACAAGTTCTATGCCGTCGGCGAATATTATGACGCTGCCGCCCAGTACCGTAAGGCCTATACGCAGACGCCCAACAAAGAACGGGAACTGAAGGGGCAGCGCGCCATGAAGATGGCTGAGTGCTATCGCCGCATCCTGCTCACCAACAAAGCCATCACTGCCTACAACAATGCCGTGCGCTATAAGCAGGACGACTCGCTGACACACTTCTATCTGGGACAGCTGCATCTGAAAAACGGCAACTATAAGGAGGCGGCCAGACAATTCCAGACAGCCATGGACTCGCTGCCGCAGACTGATCCCCACTGGCAGCTGGCAAAGACGGGACTGCACTCAGCCCAGATGGTGCCCCAATGGAAAAAGGAGGCCTCGCCCTACACCGTGAAGCGCGAGAACCAGTTTAACTCGCGCCGCGCAGAGTTCTCGCCCATGCTGGCAGGCGATGACAACGAACAGCTGTTCTTCACCTCCACCCGCAATCAGGCGCAGGGCGACGAATACAGCGGCATCACGGGATCCAAGGCTGCCGACATCTTCATGTCGCAGAAAGACGACAAGGGCAAATGGGGAAAGCCCCAGGCCATCGACTCGGAACTGAACTCTGCCTTCGACGAAGGCGTCTGCAGTTTCTCGCCCGACGGTCGCACGATGTACCTCACACAGTGTAAGACGGATGCCAACTATCCGCGCTTTGCCACCATCGTAGCCTCCAGCCGAAGTGATGCCACCTGGAGCAAACCCACGGAGATCACCATCAGCAAAGACACACTCACGAGTTTCGCCCATCCCGCCGTCTCCCCCGACGGCGAGTGGCTCTACTTCGTCAGTGACATGCCAGGCGGACTGGGTGGCTACGACATCTGGCGCTGCAGGCTGTTTGGCAACAACGAGGTGGGCACAATCGAGAATCTGGGGCCGCTGGTGAACACAGCTGGCGATGAGAAATTCCCTGCCTTCCGTCCGAATGGCGATTTTTATTTCTCTTCCGACGGTCATCCCGGCATGGGCGGACTGGATATCTACATCCTGAAGAAAGGTGCCCGGAACCTGGAGCATCCCGTAGCCCCCCTGAACTCGCAGGGCGACGACTTCGGCATGACCTTCGAGGGCCGATACAATCGAGGCTATTTCAGTTCGAACCGTGGCGACACCAGAGGGTACGACCATATCTACAGTTTCTACAACCCCGAAATCGTGCAGACGGTGAAAGGCTGGGTGTATGAACAGGATGGCTACGAACTGACTGCCGCACAAGTGTATATGGTGGGCAACGACGGCACAAACTTGAAGCTGAGCGTTCGTGGCGACGGTTCCTTTACTCAGGAGATCAAGCCTGGCGTAGACTATGTGTTCCTCGGCACCTGCAAGGGATTCCTGAACCATCAGGAGCAGTTGCGCGTGGAACCAGTGACGAAATCAGAGGAATACGTGCTGCAGTTCCCGCTGGCGAACATCTCGGCTCCTGTGCTGATAGAGAATATCTTCTACGACTTCGACAAGGCCACCCTGCGCCCAGAATCGCAGACGGCACTCGACGAACTCGTCAATCTGCTGAACGAGAATCCGAACATCACCATCGAACTCTCGGCACACACTGACTACAAAGGTTCGGATCAGTATAACGAACGACTCTCGCAGCGGCGCGCGGAGAGTGTAGTGAACTACCTCATAGCCCACGGCATCGCCTCCGACAGACTGACGCCAAAGGGATATGGCGAAGGCAAGCCCAAGAAGATCAAGCGCAAGGTGGCAGAAAAATATCCGTTCCTCAAGGAGGGCGACGTGCTGAAGGAAGAATTCGTCGTTCAACTCCCGGAGGAACAGCAGGAACAGTGCAACCAGCTAAACCGTCGCACGGAATTTATAGTACTGAGGACAACTTACGGCCTGTTTGATAAGGAAGGTAAATTAATACAAAGGCAACCAAAAGCAACACAACCCACGGATTCACAGGAATCTCCGTCGTGGGAGCCGTAGCCATCAGCACCTCCATCCATCCAAGCAGCATGCGGAGACCACCTTCATAGAGCCCCACAACGACCTGCCAGCCGCCAAACACGAAGAACAGCACTGCGCCTACAATCACGCAGAACAGTGTCCACAGCGTCGACAGTCTGTGAGCCTTCGCATAGGTCTCGTCGGGCAGATGCTGCATCACCCGCTCCGTAAATCCATTATCCTCAATCTGCTGCTGGGCAGCCTGCTTGAAGAAATCCTCTAATATGATATTGTCATTATCGGTCATAGCCATTCTGTTTTAAATAGTTTGCCATTTTATCCTTGCCTCGTTTCAAATGCGACTTCACCGTATTCTCCGGAATCCCAGTGATCTTGCTGATCTGGTCGATGGGATAGCCGTCGATGAGCTGCAGCGTGACACAGGTCCGTTCATCGGGCTTCAGCAGGGCAAGGGCTGCGTAGACATCCATCTTCAAGTTGGAGTCGCCAGAGGAGGATGACTGCCTGACGGCAGCAGAATTGTCGATGTCGTCAGTCTGGTGCAGCGAACGCACATAGTCGTAGTGAACATTGTAGGCGATTCGCATGAGCCAGGTGGAGAAGCTCGACATGCCTCGGAATTTCGTGATATTCACGTAGGCCTTGATAAAGGTCTCTTGAGCCAGGTCATCGCTCAACTGACTGTCTCCCAGCGTCTGATTCAGGAAGAACCGACGGATAGGTGACTGGTATTTCCTGACAAGCTGGTCGAAGGCCCGCTTGTTGTGGAATACAGCCACCTGGGTGATGAGAGATAAGTCGTTGAGCTCTGCCACGGCCTTTTGATTTTTACATTTTACTTCTCCAACAGATTCTTCTCCGGCATACAGATCCACAGTACGAAGTAGAATATCAGTCCGCTGAAAGCTGTGAAGATCGTAAGGAAAGCGTATGCGATTCGTACCATTGTGGGGTCAAAGTCCAAATACTCGGCGATACCGCCACAAACCCCTGCCCATACTCTGTCGTTAGAGCGCATCAGTCTCTTTGTCATAATCATTAGTGTTTAAATTGTTGTTGAAATCATTCTTATAAGTACCAGAGTCACCGCCTGTGGAAGCTGCCTGACGGGCGATAAACCACTTGCCAAGGCCGATGAAGAATACGAGTGCGCCGATGCCGAAGCCCACGCTGCCTGCAACGATGCCCAGGAAGATGGCCAGACCTACGCCAGTGAACATCTGCCGGATACCTCTACGATAGTCATCGTCGTTCTGGATAGCCTCTTCGCGCAGTAGCTGCTCAGGGATCTGCTGACCATTCTTCATGGCCATCTCTGCCAGCCTCAGACGCTCCTTGCGGCGACGGTTGATCAGTAACACCACTGCTAAAATGACGATGATCGGGAAGAACACAAACAGGATGAAGAGGATTCCAAGAACCAATGCGATTCCAGCGATCGTATTGTTGTCGAAACTGTCGAACACCTGCTCCAGCGCATCCTTCACATCTTCGTCAGTATACACCGTGACTTGCCTGCTGTTCACCTTTACGACGGTGGAGTCGGCAACGGCTGTTGTGTCAGAAAAGGCTTCGATTGCGTCCTGATTGTTTTTAGTAGAGTCCACCTGCTCCGTCCTGGGAGTGTGGCGGTGCTTCTGTGTTGCTGCATCGGCATTCAGCCCGAGCGCGAGCACCATTGCGAGTGTGATTAAATACTTTTTCATATCAAAATCTCCTTTTTTTCTTTCTTGTTCAACTTGTTTCTTTTTGTCTATTTGACGAAACAAATGATAAATTAGTTGCAAAGTTAGTGGTTTTTTCCCATATTTTTCTTAATTTTGCCGTCAAATTATGCAATTACCCGAGGATTTCATACGCCAGACGAAGTCGTTGATGGGCGAAGACCGCTTCAACCGCTTCATGGGAGCCTTCGACGAAGAGCCCCCCACAAGCATCCGCCTCAATCCAAAACTTATCTCTGGGGTCAGGCCCCAAACTAAAGTTTTTGATGCTGGGGCCAGGCCCCAAGTTGCAGTTGACCTCGGGGCCTGGCCCCAGCGGCGAGTTCCTTGGTGCGAAGAGGGCTATTACCTCGAAGGGCGCCCGCAGTTCACGTTCGACCCGCTGTTTCATGCTGGCTGCTATTATGTGCAGGAGGCTGCCTCGATGTTCGTCACCCACGTGCTGCGCTCACTCTTCCCTGATCTCTCTGCCTGCGTCCCTTCGGAAACAAGCGAGCAAAGGCCGGGCGCACTCTTCACGCTCGACCTCTGCGCTGCCCCTGGCGGGAAATCTACGGCGATGCGGAGTGTGCTGCCTGCTGACAGCATCCTCGTAAGCAACGAGCCGATTGCCAATCGCGCCCAGATACTGCTGGAGAACATCACGAAATGGGGCTGGCCGAATTGCATCGTCACCAACAGTTACCCGAAGGATTTCCGCAAGGCGAAAACGCAATACGACGTGATTCTCTGCGATGTACCCTGCTCGGGCGAGGGCATGTTCCGCAAGGATCCTGCCACCATCGGCGAATGGAGCCTGCAGAATGTGGAGAAATGCTGGCGCCTGCAGCGCGAGATTGTAGACGATGCCTGGGCATGTCTCAAGCCTGGTGGTCTGCTCATATATGGTACGTGTACCTTTAATACGAAAGAGAACGAGGAAAATGTGCGCTGGATACGCGATACCTTCGATGCCGAGATACTCGAGATTCCCACGGATCCCTCGTGGCATATCACGGGTTCGCTGCTCGCAGGCTTCGATGCCCCCGTCTATCGCTTTATCCCTGGCATCACCCGCAGCGAAGGCCTCTTCATGGCTGTGCTGAGGAAAAAATGCAACTCGGGGCCTGGCCCCAGCATCAAAAACTTTACTTCGGGGCCTGACCCCAGAGGTAAAAAATGCAACTTGGGGCCTGGCCCCAGCATCAAAATTTTAAAGGCGGAGACGGCGGAGGGAGAGCTTCCGAAGGTGGAGACCGACTATCAGGAGGCGCTCAGATACCTGCGAGGCGAGGCTCTGGTGTTGCCGCCAGAAACTCCTCGCGGCATCGTCACCGTCACCTATAAAGGGTTTGCGCTCGGGCCTGCGAAGAATATCGGCAACCGTGCCAACAACCTCTACCCCAAGGCCTGGCGCATCAAGACCACCCACCTGCCCACTGAGCCGGTGGAAATCATCAACTTGCAGACAGACAAATAGAAGAAAATAGTCCAATAAGAGATATGAAACAGTATTTAGACATCCTGAACCGCATCCTTACCGAAGGCACCCAGAAAGGTGACCGCACGGGTACAGGCACTATCAGCATCTTCGGCACACAGAGCCGCTATAACCTCGACGACGGTTTTCCCCTGCTCACCACGAAGAAGCTCCACCTGAAATCAATCATCTACGAACTGCTCTGGTTCCTGAAGGGCGACACCAACGTGAAATACCTTCAGGAGCACGGTGTGAGAATCTGGAACGAGTGGGCTGACGAGAACGGCGAACTAGGACCCGTTTACGGGCACCAGTGGCGCTCATGGCCCGATTATAAGGGTGGCACCATCGACCAGATACAATACGTGCTGGATCAGTTGAAGAACAATCCCAATTCTCGCCGGATGATTGTCTCTGCCTGGAATGTGGCCGAGGTGAACGAGATGGCCTTGCCTCCGTGTCACACGATCTTCCAGTTCTACGTGGCTGGCGACCGTCTGTCGTTGCAGCTCTACCAGCGTTCTGCCGATACCTTCCTGGGCGTGCCCTTCAACATTGCCAGTTACGCCCTGTTGCTGCAGATGATGGCACAGGTGACGGGCTACAAAGCAGGTGACTTTATCCACACCACGGGCGATACCCACCTCTACCTGAACCACATCGAGCAGGCCAAGCTACAGCTCACCCGTGAGCCCCGTCCCCTGCCCCGAATGATTCTCAACCCCGACGTGAAGAATCTCTTCGACTTCCAGTACGAGGACTTCCAGCTCGAGGGCTATGATCCCCATCCACATATCAAAGCAGAAGTATCAGTATGATTAACATTATTGCGGCGGTGGCAAAGAATCGCGCCATCGGCTATCAGAACAAACTGATTTACTGGTTGCCCAACGACCTGAAGCGCTTCAAGGCACTCACCACGGGGCACACGATCATCATGGGGCGCAACACCTTTCTCTCCTTGCCGAAAGGTGCCCTGCCCAATCGCAGGAACATCGTACTGAGCCGTAGCGTCAAGTCGTTTGAAGGCTGCGATGTCTACCCCTCGCTCGAAGAAGCCCTCGCCCACTGCGCCAAGGACGAGGAGGTCTATATCATCGGCGGTGCGAGTGTCTATCAGCAGGCACTTCCCCTTGCCGACCGTCTCTGTCTCACAGAGATCGACGATACCCCTGCCGAGGCAGACACCTTCTTCCCGCCCTACGAGGACGACTGGAAGGAATCCATCCGCGAATATCATGCCATCGACGAGAAGCACGCCTTCCGCTATGCCTTCGTCGATTACATCAGAGCCTGAAATGCTATGCTGGGGTCAGGCCCCGATATAGCAAAGATCAGAATACCGGCAGCGTCAGCAGCTGGTACATCAGCGTCAGTGCCATGCGTCGCTGCCCTTCATTGTTCGGATGCAGACGGTCGTTCTGCGGATTGTGGAAGAACTGTGCCTCCTCGTCCATCAGCGGATAGAGCCCGGAGAGAGCATTCAGGTCGATCACGGGGAGCGCCCACAGATTGCCCGCCTCCTTCACGGACTGCACGTAGGCATCGATATACTCGCCACACTTGTTAGTATAGTCCTCTCGCGGCTGCCAGTTGCTGTCGCTGGCATAGAACTCAGCGCGATGGATGGGTGTCAGCAGCACGATCTGCTTCTGGGGATACAGCCGCTTCACGTAGTCGAGCGCCTTGTTGATGCGTCCCCGATAGGTCGAGTCGCTCATCACGGGGTAGCGATGCTTGCGGTCCACCATGTGCTTGGGTTCGTGGATACCCGCCATCACCTGTTCCTCGCGCTCCGTAAACCACTCGCCGACGGGCACACCCGCATTGTAGTCGTTGGTGCCGATGAAGATCATGATGGCATCGATGCTGTCGCCATGCTCCGCCTTCAGCTGATCAGCCTGGCGCGGGATATCATTCCACTGGCGCCCGCTCTTGCCATACACACAGGGCGTTATCCGGAGCCACTCCTGCAGATAGTTCCAGTATTTCAGTGTCGATCCGTTGTTGTTCGGATCCGTAATGGAGTCGCCGAAATAGGCCACCCTTTTCCCTTCCCAGGGATGGTGAATCAGTCGCTGTGCCATAGCAGGCACCATGATTGACAGGAAAATAATAATAGTTAGCAGTCGTCTCATCATCTTTTTTATCTAATCAGCTGCAAAGATAAACATTTTTTATCAAACATGAACATATATCCAATTTTTTTCGTACTTTTGCAGTCGTTTTGCAAAGATGCAGAGCGTTTTTCTAATTAATTACAACATGTACAAACCAACATTCAACATGAAGCGCCCGGTCCTCGTGTTCCATCATTTCGGGAACAAGGGCTACTCGCTGTTTGCCTGTCTGGGGCGTGAAGTGGTGTGCAGCGTCTTGTCTGTAGCCACGCTCACGTTCGCCTCGGCAGAGAGTGTCGCGACAGCCCCTGTCGTCACCGACTCTACTGCCACCACGACGGCGCGCGAGATGCTGCTGGAGGAAGTCTCGGTGACGGGCTCCAGGGCGCCCCTGACGCGTAGTCAGGCTGCGAGAATGGTAACTGTACTGGAACGTGCCGATATTGCGCAGGCTCCCGTACAAAGTGTTAACGATCTGTTGAAGTACGCCGTAGGCGTCGATGTCCGCCAGCGTGGACCCATTGGGGCGCAGACTGACATCAGTATCCGGGGAGGTACTTCCGAACAAATCATCCTCTTGCTCAACGGCATCAACATCTGTGACCCGCAGACAGGCCACAATGCGATGGATCTGCCCGTCGACCTGAGCGAGATTGTCCGCATCGAGGTGCTCGAAGGCCCCGCAGGCCGCATCTACGGCACCTCGTCGCTCGTGGGAGCCATCAATATCGTGACGCGCCCCGCTCAGGAGAGCAGCGTCAGTCTGACGGCAGAAGGCGGCTCCTTCGGCTATGCCAACGTTGGCGGCAGGGCAAACCTGCGGCAGATGCGCTGGAACAACCAGATCAGTGCAGGCTATCGTCGCAGCGACGGCTGGAGCCGCACGAAAGAGGGTAGTCTGAATACCGATTTCAGCGGTTCCAGGGCGTTCTACCAAGGACAGTACGAAGACGCTGACATCCGTCTCAACTGGCATCTGGGCATCGCCGATAAAGGCTGGGGCTCGAGCACCTTCTACGCCTCGCCGAAATGGCAGGCCGACAATCAGTACGAGCATACCACCAAAGTCTACTCCGCCATCCAGGGTGCCACCAAGCGAGGACGCCTCCACTTCAGTCCCAGCATCTACTGGAACCAGAACCGCGACCGCTATGAAGGCTATCGCAACCAGCCCGATAAGATGAAATACAACTATAACCGCACCGATGTCTACGGTATCAACCTCAACAGCTATTTCGACTGGGGCACAGACGAGTCGCCCGTCAAGAACCGCACTGCCTTCGGTGCCGAGCTCAGGAATGAGGATCTCGTCAGCAGCAACCTCGGCGAGCCCCTCTCACAGACACACCACATCAAGGGCACCGATCGCGACTATATCCTCGGCGTGAACCGCACCAACATCAGCGGCTATCTGGAGCACAACCTGATACTCCCCCGCTTCACCGTCTCGGCAGGACTCGTCGCCGTCAAGAACACCTGGAGCAACATGAACATCACCGTCTATCCGGGCATCGACCTCAGCTATCGCCCCCATGACAACTGGAATGTCCACGCCTCCTACAACACCTCGCTGCGTATGCCCTCGTTTACCGAGATGTATTATAAGGTACAAGGCTACAGCGCCGATCCCCACCTGAAACCCGAAGAGATGCGCGCCTGGGAGGTGGGTGCAGGCTTCAACAACGGCAAGACCCGCCTGACGCTGACTGGCTGGCTCCACAACGGTCGGAATATGATCGACTGGATCATGGACACCTCAAAGGGCGATGAAGCCGTCTGGCAGAGTGTGAACCATACGAAGGTGAACAGCATCGGACTGGAGATTGCAGCGGGATGCGACTTCTTCCAGCTGCTGCCCTCACAACGCCTGTTGCGCAAGGTCGATGTCAGCTACAGCTACATCGATCAGGACAAGCAGCAGGAAGCCGCCATCGTATCCCAGTATGCCCTCGAGTATCTGCGCCATAAGCTGGTGGCCGACGTGCAGCTGCAGTTCCTGCCGCAACTCTCGCTCAACATGCACTTCCGCTGGCAGGACCGCGTAGGCACCTACACCGACTTCGACGGCCAGGTGAACGACTACGCCCCCTATGCCCTGCTCGATGCCCGTCTCACCTATCAGCAGCCGAAATGGAAGATCTATGCCGAGGCCAACAACCTCTTCGACACCCGATACCACGACTACGGCCTCGTAGAAGAGCCCGGGCGCTGGCTGACAGCCGGCATCAGCCTCAGCTTATAGCACTTGGAGGATTTTGTCCCCTTACAATCTGACAAGGGGATATGTCAAGACCACTGCCGCGACGCCCGTGACGGTGGCGATATAACTTTACCTCCATAATATTTGGAACTTTCAGATATTCTCCCTATATTTGCAAGCGAAACTAAAATTTTAAGCGTATGAAAAAACTACTTTTAATTACCGTATTGACTCTCATGAGCAATCTGTGTCTGTTTGCAGGCTCCGATCTGAAGCTAGTAAAAGGTTCCGTATCCGAACTGAAAGGCTCCAAGGCCACCATCTGCGCCACGTGGGACTATAGCAACAGCACCATCGAGAACAAAGCGATCAACGATTTCCTGAACGAGAAAGGAGATGAATGGAAACGCGACTACCCGAAAGAGATAGCCAAGGCCGAGGAGAATTTCCTCAGCAGATTAAAAGACAAAGCCAGCAAGCATGTGACCCCCGTTGAGGGCGACGATGCCGATTACAAGATAGTCGTAAAGGTCAAGAACTTCAGCTACGGCAGCACTGGCGCCTCAGTATGGGTAGGCTTCGGTGCCGGCGACGCCCGCATGTGGGGCACGTTGGAGATCTATAAGAAAGGCGCCTCCGAGCCCATTGCCGTGATCGACATCGACGGTGCCGGCGGATCCGGCTATGGCAATGAAAAGCGTCGTGTAGAATGCTATCGCGAGATGGCCGAGCTCCTTGCCGACATCCTCAAGAAAGGAAAATAGTCAGAACCCACCTCTCGCCTCTCACCCGCCTCTGCCCCCGCCTCTCGCTGGCCTCCGCCCCTGCCGCAAATGCCTCGCGCTGGGGCGGAGCGCAGCGCGGAGGGCGAGGCGGGGGGGTAGAGCGCAGCGCGGAGGGCGATGCGGGGACGGGAGGGGGTTATTTCTTCAGTTTGAAGGAATTTTCGATGCTGGAGATCTCGTCGAGGAAGGCTTTGTCGACCTTGAGGCGCTGCTCTATCGTGTTGCAGGAGTGGATCACCGTGGAGTGGTCGCGGCCGCCAATCAGCTGGCCGATGCGCGAGGCGGGCATCTTGGTGTGCTTCTGAGCCAGATACATGGATACCTGACGCACCTGTACATAGTTGCGCTTGCGGCTCTTGCCGAATGCTGACTGCTGGCTGACGCCATAGTGGTTGCACACCTTCTCCATAATCTCGTCGATGGTGAGCGGATGGTTGTCGATCTTCACGGCTCGCTTGATGATGCGCTCGGCCAAACGCATGTCGATATTCGAGTTGTACACAATCGAATAGGCCATCAGCGAATTGACCACGCCCTCCAGATCGCGCACGCTGCCATTGGCTGTCTCGGCGATAAACTGGATGACTTCGGCAGGAATCTTCAAGCCGTCGCGGCGACACTTGGCATTGAGGATGTCGACGCACAGCTGCACGTTGGGCTTCTCGAGCTCTGCAATCAGGCCGCAGGCGAAACGCGTGAGCAGGCGATCCTTCATGCCCTCCAGATCAACTGGCGGACGGTCGCTGGCAAGGATAATCTGCTTGCCACAGCGAAAGAGGTGGTTGAAGATGTGGAAGAACGTGTCGAGCGTCTTCGGGGAGTTCATCCACTCCTGGATATCATCGACTATCAGCACATCGATGGACTGATAGAAATTGATGAAATCGTTGGTCGTGTTGTGGCGCACAGAGTCGGTGAACTGTACCTGGAACAGACGGGCTGAGACATAGAGCACACGCTTCTGATGATAGGTCTCCTTGCAGCGCACGCCAATGGCGTTGATCAGATGGGTCTTACCGCAGCCGGAAGGACCGTATATGAAGAAGGGATTGAAAGTGGTCTTGCCCGGATGCTCTGCGATAGAGAGTCCCACCGTGCGCGGCAACTTGTTGGAGTCGCCCTCGATATAGTTCTGGAAAGTCTTCTTGGGATCGAGCTGCGGGTTCAGCTGCTGGGGCATGGCGGCATCGAGCACAGAGGGTGACTTGTTGACGCGGGCTGAAGGCTGGGGCTCCTCAATGGCACTGGGACCCTCGCTCTCCACCTCTGTCACCACGTCGTGATGCGAGCCTCTTACCTCTACGATACGATAGCTGAGACGGACATTAGCTCCAAACACTCGCGCGAGTACCTTAGATAATAGAGACACGTAGTGCTGCTCCAGATACTCAAAGACGTATCTGCTGGGAAGCTGCACCAGAAGCGTCTGCTTCGTCTCAGAGTAGGACTCGAAGACGATTGGTGCGAACCACGTTTTGTATTGCTGCTCGGTAACGTTTGCCTTGATCAGTTGGAGGCAGTTGTCCCAGAGCGCCTTGTGACTATTATCCATTGGGCGATTGTTTATGAATTAACACTTTATTGCAAGACTTAGGCTTGTCGCGATTTATAATTACGGTGCAAAGTTCGCTATTTTTTTTGAAATCTGCAAATCGGGCAAAATCGCACTTGTGTGTACAAGATTCGTAACTCGCTTGCTTGACGATAGTTAGAGCGTTTCACGGAAAAATAACCAAAATTGTGCACTTGCATATGTCATTTTCGCTGAAATTCGGCTAAAATCGGTATTTTACGGATTTTAAGAACTCACCGCAATCTGGCTGAAATACGACGAAACACGCTCATTTACAGGGGTTACGCGTCATTTTGACCTAAATTATGGGGGAAGATTTCTTATTTAGACAAAATTTAAATTACTTATCCTTGCGCCCAAAAACCGAAAAATGTACGTAACGTTTCGGGTGGCTCTTCAAATCAATCATCAAAGAGTCTGCATGCATCATGGTGGCATTCAGATTATTATACAATTCCGGGTCGCGCATCAGGAGTCCGAGGGTGCCTTCATTGCTATTGAGCTTGGCCGTCATCTGCTCCACATTCTCAAGGGTATTGTTGACCTTGGCCATCGTGGCTGCGAGGTTCAGATCGTTGAGGTTGCGCGTCAGACTGTTGGCATTGCCCAGCATCTCGTCGGCATTCTTCACCAGACTGGGCATCTGCTTGTTCAGCGTAGAGGCCATCACGTTCAGTTCGTTGGTGGTGGTGGTGAGGTTGCCCGTAATCTGGTCGATATGGTGGAGCGAGTTCTTCAGTGCGGGATCCGAGAGCAGCAGATTCACGTTCATCAGGATGGAGTCGAGTTTGGGGAGCATGGCCTGAATCTGGGGAATCATCGCACCAACCTGACTCATCGTGCCTTGCTGCAGGCCGCCGGAGATGGTGTCGCCAGGTGAGAGGATGTCGGCAGGATTAGGGCCTAGTTTCAGTTCGAGCTTGATATTGCCCAGCAGGTCGCTGGCAATCTCGGCCGTAGAGCCCTTGGGGAGCCGCATCTGGTTGTTGAGCCCGATGACGGCCACAATCTGATCCTGATGGTCGTAATCGTAGATGATGCTCTCCACCACGCCTACGCGATAGCCATTGGTATAGATGGGGCTGGAGGCTGAGAGGCCGCTGATATCCTTGAACTTCACGTAATAGTTACGATCGGAGGAAAAGATGGTACGTCCCTTGAGGAACTGCAGTCCTGCATACAATACCACGATTCCGACGACAGCAACTAAGGCTATCTGTATCTCCTTGCTAAACTTCTTCATATATCTGGTCGTTTTACTATTTATTTGCTCTTCTTGACTTAAACTCTCTGATGGCCTCGTTGACATCCATCCTGCTGCCATCCTTGAAGGCGATGATAAAGGCCTCGGGGAAGGCAGAGGCAAGACTCTTGCGGAGACGGTAGATCTCGTAGTAATTGTCAGAGGCACCCACCGTATACTTATACATGCCGCCCTCGCGATAATAATCGGCCTTATGACCCTTCAGACGGGCGTCGCCAGGCTTCACCTTCGACGAACTGGCGAGAATCTGCACCTTGAACACTGGCACCGATACGACGGCAACAGGCGCCGGGGCTGTATCCTGTACGGGCTCTGGCTGCTGAACCGGCTCGGATTGCTGCACAGTCACAGGCTGCTCTACAGGCTGAGGTTGCTGTACCTGCTCAGACTGCTTCATGGATTCCTGCTTCACGGGATCGGACTGCTGCACGGGGGCGGACTGCAGGATCGGCTCGGACTGCTGCACAGATTGGGGTTGCTGTATGGGTTCGGACTGCTCATCGAGATCGGGGCGCCTGATGGCCTCGGGCACCCTGAGTTCGCTGGCGGAGACAGAGGCGACATCCTGATTCGCCTGCTCTGCCGCTACGGGCTGTTGCGCAACCTCGGTCTTCGACTGCCGCTTCCTATTCTCTGCGCGTGCCGGCTTCGCTTCCTGCTGCGGCACAATCTTCGGAATGTCTACTGTCTGCCCCTTGGGCTCCGGACGAAAGGGTATGGTCACACTCTTGTCGTGCTTCTTCCAATAGGCGAGGAAGGCGTTGAACAGGCCGCGCGCATACTGCTCCTCTGCCCTGCTGGAGTTCATGTACTGTTCCTCGTCGCGGGTAGAGATAAATCCCAGTTCGACCAGACAGCCAGGCATGGAGGAGAGACGGAGCACGGCGAGGTTGTCCTGCTGGGCACCCATATCCTGGCGCCCTGTGGCCTGACACACATAGCGCTGCATGTATTTGGCCAGCTCGACGCTGTTCTCCATGTTCTTGTCCTGGATATACTCAAACATGATGTCGCTCTCGGGCGAATTGGGATCGTAGCCGTGATAGGTCTGCTTATAGTCTTTCTCAAGGAAGATAACCGAGTTCTCGCGCTTGGCCACCTCGAGGTTCTGCATCACGCCCGTTTTCTTACCCGTGCGCTTGCTGGTGCCGAGGGTATAGGTCTGGAAGCCGCGCGCCACCCTACCCCTTGGCAAGGCATTGATATGGACGGAGATAAACAAGTCGGCCTTGTTCTGGTTGGCAATCTCCGCACGGCGATAGAGTTCGACGAAGCGATCCGTCTTGCGGGTGTAGACCACCTTCACGCCAGGGCAGTTTTTCTCTACCATGCGCCCGAAGGCCAGGGCGAACTTCAGCGTCAGGTTCTTCTCCTTGGAGATGGCGCCGACGGCACCCGTATCATGTCCGCCGTGTCCGGCATCGATTACCAGCGTAAAGGGTTTGCTTGCAGCGTTGACAGCCACTGCAAAGCTTATCAGCGTTATCAGCAATAATACAATCTTCTTACTCATTCAGTTCAATTTATTCTTTTATCAAATGAAGCTCGACGCCAGCCCCATCACAATCGGCACCCATCGGCGGATTCTGCTTCGTCAGGGTCAGATCGATGGAAGTCGCCTTGGGAAAGGTCTCGCTGACGGCATCGGCGATGCGCTTCGCCACATGTTCCAACAGTCGCGACGGCTGTTGCATCTCCCGCTCCACCAGGGCGTAGAGGGTGGCATAGTTCAGCGTATCTTCTACGGCGTCGCTTGCCATTGCCTGCGCCAGCGGATAGCCTACGCGCAGACTTACCTTATAGCAGCCGCCTACCTGCTGTTCCTGAGGCATCACCCCGTGGAAGGCATAGAACACTGCATCCTTCAGAAACACGTATCCCTCAGTCAGCCTCATATCTGTTCAGGCGGTTTCGTCGTTGTCAACGCCTTCCTGGTCATCATGACCACCAGGCAAGTATTTCTTCAGCGCACGCTCCACGCCCACCTTCCAGGTGTTGATGCTCTCATCTTTGAGCGAGAGCGACTCCACCAGGCGGATGACGTGCTCGAGGGGCATTCTGTAGCGCAGCACACCACTGATCAGCTTGGCATAGTTCCAGTATTCGGGGTTGAATTTCTCAGAAAGTCCTTCCACCGTCGTCTTATAGCCACGCTTGTTCTCGAACTGGAAGTCGTAGCGCTTCGTGCCGTCAGGATTCACCTGCTTGATGATCTTGCCGTGGGTCACCGTCTTGGGCAGGATGATGCCTTCCTCATCGTCCTGAAGGCCAGTGAATATCTCGTATGGATTGCCGTCGAGCAGGCCGACGAGCGCCACCCATTTCTCCTTGTTGTTCTGGAAACGCACCACGTCGCACTCGAGCACCTGAGGGCGCACCTCGGTAACCTCCGGGCGGCGGTTCTTCTGACCCTGCACAATGGCCAGGTTAGCCAGTGTCAAGAGCTGCTGCCCCTCCTGCGCACCAAGTGCCTGCAGGCAGCGCTCCAGCAGATCCTTTATCTGGGTTTCAGGCATCAGATTCTCTATCGTTTTCCCTGCCTCTGCCAGTTCGTGGGCTATCTTCTGGATCACCTCCTTTTGCTGATTTGTCTCCATATATTCACTTTTTTGGCTGCAAAGATACAAAATTCTGAGAATTATTCGTAACTTTGCGACAAAAATCAATCAATTATGAAGCATATTCTGACTAGAAGGACCATTCGCAAGTATGCTGACCGCGCTGTCAGCGAGGAACTGCTCAACCGTCTGCTCACTGAAGCAGCCCGTACCCAGACGATGGGAAACCTGCAACTCTACTCCGTTGTCGTCACGCGCGACGCAGCGATGAAGGAGCGCCTCGCCCCTGCCCATTTCAACCAGCCAATGGTGAAAGAAGCCCCCGTGGTGTTGACCATCTGTGCCGATTTCAACCGCACCAGCGTGTGGGCCCGCAACCGAAAGGCCGAACCCGGCTACGACAATTTCCTCTCCTTCATCAATGCCGCCACTGATGCCCTGCTCTACACACAGACACTCTGCAACCTGATGGACGAGGAAGGACTGGGCTACTGCTACCTCGGCACCACCGTCTATATGCCCCAGATGATCATCGACACCCTACAGTTGCCACAGCTCACGATGCCCGTGGCCACGCTCACCGTAGGATGGCCAGCAGAAGAGCCGCCACTCTCCGACCGTCTGCCCCTGGCCTCGTTCGTACACAACGAGACCTATCGCGACTACACGCCAGAGGCCATCGACACCTATTATCATGAGAAGGAGCAACTGCCCGAGAACCGCCACTTCTGCGAAATCAACCAGAAGGAGACACTCGCCCAGATATTCACCGACATCCGTTACACACGCAAGGACAATGAAGCCATGTCGGAGGGTCTTCTCCAAGCCCTCAGGCATCAAGGGTTTATCGCGTGAGAGAGAATTTCAGCGAGAGACCGAAATCGCGAGTGGTAGTAGGATAGCTGCTGCTGGAGAGTAACGGTGTATTCGTCTGCTGATCATAGTAGGCCGTAAGCGTCAGGAAACGGCTCAGGGTGTAGTCAGCCATAAACGAGAGTTTGAAGGCACTGTTACCGCTGGAGGCCGATGAAGTGCCCGTTGCGATATCGCGGGTGATGGATGCCTGATTGCGGAAGGAGATATCGAGGCGCAAATTCAGATCGTGATTCACACCACCCTTACGGCTATTATTGTTGGCCGTCTGGTTCTTATCGTCTTTCTTACCCTTGCCCTTTGCATTCTGCGCCTTTTTGATCGTACGGCTGACGCTGCTGTTGAAGATACGGAAATCCTGAATCTTATAACCTACGCCAAATACCCAGTCACGACTGAGTGCCTCGTTGAGCTGTATGCTGGTCATCGAAAGGTTCATCACACGAGTGGTGCGATATTCCACCTTAGCCGTCAGGTTGTTCTGGAAGGTGGCATCCACACCCAGCAACGGTGAGAAAGCCTCGTTGATGCTCACCGTAGACACATTATACATCGAAGAGGGCTGCAGGCCGCCAGTAGTCTGATCAGTAATAAAGCCCAGACCATCCATATACTCGCGCCAGGAGCTGTACGAAGCATAGCTTCCCACGCTATAGACACTCTTATAGGCATGATTCAGATTGAGACTCTTGAGATGGTCGCGTACCCACGAAAGTTTAGACAGTCCCGTATAGCGCACCGTCCAGTTAGGCAGCATCCTGGTGATAGCAGGGAAGATGCTGAGCGACTTGCCTGCGCCCACGGTATAGGCAGAGAGGAAGGCAGGCACCAGCACATCGGCACTATAGGGATTCACGTCGGCAAAGGTACCTGGAGCATCAGCATACTGTGCCTGTACGCGCTGCTGGAACTCTGGTATCAGCGAACGGAAATGATCGAAGGCATCAGACTGGTAGCCGTCGCTGGCATCGCCCATTCCCGCCAACGAGCCACGTAGCGAGATGGTGGTCATATTGAATGAGCCACTATGGGTGGTAGGCTTGCCGGGATACATATACTGCACACTTCGCGCACGGTTGTCTGTACGCGAGGCATTGAGGTCGATCTTCAGGTCGCGAACAGGTTCTAGCACTGCTCGTATCTGTAGATCGCTAGAACTGTTAATGTTAGCAGGTGTCGATACGTTGTCGCTTCTCAGGAGCCAGTCGTTGGAGAGGGCCTTGTCGATATAGCCGTCGCCGATAACGCCAAAGGCGAAGTCGAGTCCTGGCGACATCACGCCACCCGTATGCTGGCCGAACATATCGCCCACGTTGGGGAGGAAGCCTGGCAACAGCATGGAATACTGCTGACGATAGCTCACGTTAATTGAACGCACCATCATCAGCACACGAGCGACACTCTGGGCAGGCTTATACCACCAGTCGTTCTCGTGGGTAGGTTTCACGGTGATGCTCAGTTTGATCGATACCGTATCCTTGTTCTTAATGAGAATCTTATTCGGATCAATCACCTTATACTTAATGTCGTAGGGTTTGCCGTCCTTGGTGCGGGCCGTGACGTTCAGGCGCTTCGAGTTCTTGTTGTGGGCAACGGTGATGGTGGTGTCGGCCTTCAGGGTAATCTCGCGCTGATAGCTGTTCTTGGGCTTGGGCTGCTTATCATCCGTAGCAGATTTCTTTCTGGGAGCGCGACGCGACGAAGAGGAACCTTTGAAGCGATCGTTGACTTTCTTCAGGAAGGGGAAGTGGTTGTAGAAGGTCTCCATGTTGAAGGCGCCGTTGATATTCAGGTTACGGTTAGAGTTGATGACATTGCCCAGGCTGCTGCCATCGTTGCGCTTCGTGCCACGTACCCATGTATAGCGGCTGTTATACGAGGCATCGGCATTCACCCAGTCCAGAATCGGCAGTTTGTTCAGCGGTAGCTGGTAGCTGGCTGTCACCTGCTGCTGGTAGTCGAGCGGTGTTCCGAGATTCTTGATACTCGTCCACACAGAGTCTTTCCAAGCCGAATAGCGATCGGGGTAGAGGTCTTTGTTCACAGGGGTGTAGGGTTCTTCGATCTCCGCATGGGTAGCCGACTGGAAGTTGAAGTGCAGATTCTTGGTAAAGTCCCAACGGAGGGAGAAGTCACGGTTCCAGAGGAACTGCTCGTTGAAAGTCAGGGGGAGGCGTTGATTCTCCATATTCTCCAGATCGCGCTCCTGCAGCTCGTAGTAACTGCGCGAGATCTCTGAGTTGAAGGCGATGCTCTGGGGCAGATAGTTCAGTCCGATGGCCTTGGGGAAGTTGAGCCACTTCGACTTGCCCTTGATTTTCTTGAAGGGCTCCCAGGTCTTATAGACAGGTGAATAACTGTAGTTCAGGGCACCTCGCCACTGGTCGTCCTTCTCATAGACGGTGGTCTTACCCGAGGTGTAACGATGGGCATGACTATAGCTAAACGCAAAGTTGGCGGGATCGTAGGGCATGGGGTGGCGCTTGGTCTTCAGTCCCCAGCGCAGATTGGAGATGGCGAAGTTGGAGTTGGTGGTGCGCGTGACGGCAATGCTCTCGATACTGTCGCGCTCACGCTTGTCGGTAGTGGCGTCGAGGGCGTCTTTCAGCCGCATATCCGAGTCGAGGGGATTATAGCGCGGGCGCACTTCTTCTTTCGTCAAGGAGTAATAGAGCGGCGCACTGACCTTCGCCTTGTCGGGAAAGAACTTACCGAGTTCGAGCGAGGTGGTTACGCTGTACTGTTTCTCCGTATCCGTAGAGCGCTGCATCACACCTTCCTCCAGTCCGCCGAAGCCGTCGCTGACATAGCGGCCCGTCAGATTGACGGTTCCGAAATCGGAAAGCTGCACGTTCATCGTGCCAGATGCAGCCCAGCCACCTTCATTGTTGGTGTCGAGCATACGGAGTTCGTTCACCCATACCTCGCCCGACTTCACCTCGCCCGAGATATTGCGCACACCGATCATCATCACCTTCACCTCGCCCAGCGTAGGATTACCGAGTATGCTCACCTTGTTGCCAGGATGATCAGGGTCGTAGCCCGTATACAGCTGGTTATAGCCGGCACCGCCCTGCGACTTCGAGAGGTTGCGCTGCTTCTTTATTTCTGTGAACACATCGAGGCTGATATTGAGCATGTTGGCTTCTGGCCACACCTGCTGACGATCGGCGGTAGAGTATTTGTTGTAGTCGCTCCTGTCGGGTGTCAGCTGCAAGGGAATCTCATACTCATAGTAGTTGTTCTTATAGTCGCTTCCCAGGCGGATGAAGACGGCTAACTGGTTATCCCTCAGGTTGGTAGCATCTGGCTCGAGATGGTTGGCATGGGCGAACATCTGCATCCGCTTATACTGACGCAAGTCGAGCGTCGTCTTACGATACACGGCCTTCGACTCGTTGTGCTGCAGATCCCTCACCACCATCTGGAGCGCCTGCTCATTATTCTCTACGAGCTGGGGCTGCGAGGGGTCGGTGGCGCGACTGATACCTGGGGGCAATACGTAGTTCACAGGCGTCTTGTCGTTGTTCTCCTCGATATTCACGGCGCTCACCTCCATCGTGCCACTTTCTGCCGAAGAGGTTTCCAGACTGTGCTTATACATGCGCCACTCACCACGCACGAGGTTCAGACTGCCAAAACGCAGCACGATGGGCTTCTGGAAACCCGTCATGAACATACGCATGAAACGGATGCTGGTGAAGTCGTTGATGCTGCCCTCCTTATGCTCATACTCGATAAGGGGGATACGGAACTGATACCAGTTCACACTCGTGGTGTCGCCATTACGCAGTTTCACGCTGCTGGTTCGCATATCGGAGATGAAGCAGTCGTCGGGTGCCGAGCCGTGACGGAAGGCATCAAGGATCTCAGGACTGATGCGCACCTTGTACTGGTAATAGCGCTCAAACTCATTGAGGGTATAGTCGCCATTGATGTCTTCCACATCGGGGCCGCTCTTGTAACTGGTGTCGTAGGATTCCCGCTGGTTGTCCGTATCAGGCGAGTTCCCCTGGGGGTTATTAATCAGCTTGTAACGGTCGAGAATGCTCTTTTGCTCGTTATCGTAATCCGTACCGCGGAAATAGTGATAGTCATCGCCAGCAGGGTCATTGCGCCACGACTGGATGACGCTGTCGTTGGTTACGACACCCGTACCGATTACAGCATCCATCCACTCCTTATAGGCACCAAAGTCGCGCTCCTCGGCATCCGTCAGGCCATTGAGTCCCACATCCTGCAATTCGCGCGAGCCGCTCGTCGTGGCAAAGGCGTAGGTCTGCGTGGCCTGTACGGGAATCTTGCCCCACTGGGTGGTGACAAACGAGCCCGTGCCGTCGACGGGCATGCCGCTCTCATAGAATTTCTTGCCGTCGCGGAGGACATCCTCGCTCACCTCGCCCAGATTGATGTAGAGGTCGCCGCTATAGTCGGAAGCCGTACCTTCCTGGCGGGTATAGATAAAGGGGTCGAGCATCCAGAACTCGATATACTCGATGTTGGCCTGCTCGAAGTCGGTGGTTTCCAGCCTGCGCATCATTCCGCCCCACTTTGTCTCGGGCTGTCGCAGGGTGCCGTCGCTGTTGAAGTCGCGTGTCAGATTGTAAGGGCCACGCTCCTGCGGGTAATATGCCAGGTTCAGCACGGCAAGCGTTGAGGTCGCCCCGTTGTAGGTGCTCTGGTCGCGGTTGGGGTAAAGTTCCTTCACATAGACCTCACGCACGTAGTGGTTCGACAACTGATCCAGGTCGCTCTTGATATGGCTCGGGGTCAGTGTAGAGGATCGGCGGGTGAAGATGGGATCAACGGTGTACCACGCCAGTCGGGCTCTGTTATAACTACTCGTCACACCTGTCTTATCGGCTGCCTCATCCAGTGTGGCAGGCACACTCGAGAGCGTCCACGACTTCGGATTGCTCAAGTCGATATAGTTCTTCGAGTTCTCAAAGTCGTCGATATACGAGGCGTTGTCCTGTGTGCCGCTGGCGGTGCCTGCGATCAGTTGGGCAAATTCTCCAGTGAAGGTGATGTGCGAAGGTTCCTTCACATGCAGGAAAGGTATCTTGTTGAGCACGTTGGTGAGCCATTGCGACTCCTGTTTCCAGTTCACGTTCAGTCCCCATAATGTATTGCTCAACGGCTCGGAGCCCATGGTGACCTTCGACGTGAGTGCCTGTTCAGAGAGATGCATCAGCGTACCGCCGAGCTGGAAGTTCTTCGAGAAGTCGTATTCCCAGTTCACGCCCATCATCGTCTTACGCTGCATGCCGTAGTCGGTATTCGACTCCAGCGACACGTTGACGTTCGTGCCTGCATCGATGATGCTCTGGTTCAGGATAGTCACCTCGCCAGCCGAATAGTCCACCGAATAGTCGGAGCCTTCCGTAAGCGTCACGCCGCCAGCCGTCACGACGACAGAGCCTTGGGGCACATTATAGGCACCCAGCGAGATGACATTGGCCGAAGTGCCCTTATACTGGCCCGTCATCATATACTTATCCTTCTCCGCGTTCTGCTTGGCCTCTGTCTTGGTCGCTCTATACAAGTCGTCGAACACGTATTTCTCGGCATCCGACTCCGTGAGGCCGTTCTTGATCAGTTGCGCCTTGAGATAACTGCCAAAGGGTTCTGCTGCTGGGAGGAACACACGACCGCCACTCACGGTATAGCCCTCGATAAAGTCGAAGTAGCCATTGGGATTCGTCTTGTTGTTATTGTCCAGACGGTCACAGCCCAACAGCTTCAACAGGGTCTTATCCTTCACCCGCTGGTCGGGGATATAAGTCAGATATACACCTGACGTATCACTCTGGAACTTGATATCGAGACGGAACTTGGTCTTTTCCACCGTCGAGGCGAGATAATACACGTTCTTCATCATCAGGTCCCAGTTGCCTTGCGTGGGATTGTTCGATGTATTCTTCAGCGACTTCACGAACAGCGCCTGAGAGGTATCCGTCAGATCGCTGGCAAACTCACCCACCTGATAGGTAACACCGCCCGAAGTAAACTCATAGGCGATGGCCAGCACCTGATCCGTCTGCAAGCCTGTCTTCAGCGACACGTAGCCTAGTGCCTTGTTCACGGTATATTCCGAGGGAGACAGCAGTCGGGCACTCGCCAGTTTCTCGTAGTCTGCTCCCACCTCGAATCCGGGGATAGCTGCCAGAATGGATGCCGCCTGATCAATGTCGCGCGCACCGGCATAGCTGCTCACCAGTTCGCCATACTCGCTGTTGGCAGCGTTACCTGGCACTTGTTGGTGCGACAGCTGCCAGTATGAATTCATCACCTTCGTGTTTTCACCCAGGTCTGCCAGCGCGATGAGGTTACGGCTGTTGGCGGTTGTTCCCGTCTTGTTAGTCACCCAGATTTCCACACGGTTGATCTCGATGCCCGTCACGAGGTCGGGCAATGTCGCCATCGAGGCGTCATACCGCTCGCGGAAATAGTGGGAGAGGAAGAAGTGACGGTTCTCTTCGTAGTCGGCCACATCCATTTCAAAGGGCGTGGTCTGGGTGCCGCCCTTGGAAGATACACTCTTCGTCGAGGATTTCTTCTGCGACAATACCGTCTGCAATTTCAGCTTACCAAACTGCATATCGGTACGGATACCGAAAAGGCTACTGGCTCCCTTCACGAGCGAGTTGTTCGAGGGGAAACTCACGTTACCGGCCTCCACGAGTTTGACAATCTCGTCTTCCTTGCCCTCGTATTTCAGTTTCAGGTTCTGGGTATCGAAGTCGAAGGTGGCATCGGTGTTGTAGTTCAGGTTCATGTTTACCTTGTCACCCACCCTACCGTTCACGTTCAGGTTGATCTTCTCGTCGAAGTCGAAGGCTGTGGTCTTACGGTTGCGGATAGGCAGCGAGGGGTTGTCGATGTTCTTCATCGTCACACCTAGCTTCAGCTCTGCCGTTCCCTGTGTCTTGATGCGCACACCGCCAGGGCCGAATATCTTCTCGGCAGGTCCCAGGTCGAAGTGCATATCGGCAAACGAGAATTTGTCCTCGCCCTTGTTCTCAACGTTCTCCACGTTCTTCTGGCGGAAGAAGTCGCGCAGCGCCCGTTTCTCCACCCACTGGCGATACTCCTCTGGCGTCATCAACACGGGGGCATTCAGGTAAGAGTCGCCGATCTTCGTGCCGACATAGTACACATTGGCCGAATCGTCATACTCCACCGTCTGACGGATATTCTCGGGGTGCCGCAGGTCGATGGCCGACGAGTCCAGATCCTCCACCATGATGGGGGCTGTGCGCTGTATGCGGAAGCGCGCGTGCAAAAGAGAGTCGGGGATCGATTCGGACAGACTGGCATCAAACGGGAAGATGGAATCATTCCCGACCACCTGCTGCTTCGTAGGCACGCCTCGCAGCGCCTGCACGCCCGCGCACACGACCAATAGCCCCAACAGTATGATGATTACACGCTTCATTTATTATCTTTCCCAGCACGCCCCTCCTCAATCAAGGAGGGGAATCCTAGTTTACCTGGAATCTATTTTATTTGCTTCAACGCCAGCTTCACCACGGTCTCCACTGGTGCATCCGGCTGTTGCTGAAGAATCTGAAGCACCACCTTCTGACTCGGTGCCGGGGCAAAGCCCAGCATCGTCAATGCGGATACCGCCTCGTCCTTCACGGCATTATTCACTGGTACAACGATACTGCCGCCCGCCGGTATCTCGTCGGCGATGCCCAGCGCCACGATCTTGTCTCTCAGGTCGACGATGATGCGCTGCGCCGTCATCTTTCCGATACCCTTCACGTTCTGGATCTGTCGCGCATTGCCCGTAGAGATGGCGTTGCACAGCTCCGCGACGCTCATGCCCGAAAGCATCATCCGCGCCGTGTTGGCTCCGACACCGTTCACGGTGATCAGCAGCAGGAACATCTCGCGCTCCTTCTTGTTCAGAAAGCCGAAGAGCACGTGGGCATCCTCCCTAATGGCTTCGTACACATAGAGCTTCACCTCCTTCTTGCCCTGGATGGCACTAAACGTGTTCAACGAAATGTTCAGCCCATAGCCGATGCCCGCCACTTCTATCGTCGCAAAGGCTGGCGACAAGTCTGTCAGTTCTCCCTTTATATAGTCTATCATAATTGCATTTACTGATTATTACACAACCATATAAACGCAATAATCCCCGCATTTATTGTGTATGCGGGGATTTCTTTTGCAGGTTTTGGTCTTACCTCGTCTCTGGTTGAAGATTTCTTCTTATCAAGAATACCAGATCGACGGCGTTCTTTCGGTTGTTGAACTTTCGGCACGCTTCGTGTCGACACGTTTCTCAAATTGGTTCTGTTCGTTTTTAGTTGACATAAGCATTCCTCCCTGACTGTTTGTACACCGCAAATATCATAAAAAATCCGATACGTTGTTCAAATCTATTAGATTTAAGGCGATTATTTAACATTCTTTACACTAGAATGTATTTACATTCACTATTTATCCGAAAATGAGAGACAGCACCACCTTTACTGACGAATCGGCAGAACGAGCCGACAATCTGTCAGCAACCATAAACTCGGCATAAGAATTGAATTGGGGTTTTTGAGAATAAATGCGAAATTTAAAATTATAGGAGGATTAAATATGACACTAGACAAATTCACAATCAAAGCACAGGAAGCCATTCAGCAGGCCGTGAACACTGCCCAGCTGAACGGTCAGCAGGTCATCGAACCTGTCCATATCCTGAAAGGAGTATTGGAGAAGGCGAAGGACGTTACGACCTTCATCTTCCAGAAACTCGGCGTGAACGCCCAGCAGATCGAACTGCTCGTGGATCAGGAAATCAAGCACCTGCCTCGCGTACAGGGTGGACAGCCGTATCTCTCTAATGACAGTAACAATGTACTCGTACACGCACAAGACATCGCCTTGAAGGCCGGCGACGAGTTCGTCGCCTGTGAGCCCGTATTGCAGGCGCTGCTCTCCGTCAACTCCACCGCCTCGCGCATCATGAAGGATGCAGGCTGCACGGAGAAGGAGATGCAGAAAGCCATTCAGGAACTGCGCCAAGGACAGAAGGTACAATCGCAGAGTGCCGACGACAACTACCAGTCGCTGGAAAAATACGCCAAGAACCTCGTCGATCTCGCCCGCAAGGGTAAGCTCGACCCCGTAATC
>OCTX012228708.1_pt1 | contig 44780 bp, 72 predicted proteins | sample 1539691 | NCBI WGS metagenome assembly OCTX01 (sample SAMN02144231, study PRJEB22623) | gut metagenome | biome: sheep rumen | host: Ovis aries | place: New Zealand
TTGTGACATTCAATTCCATTTAATATATCACAACATTGAGAACCATATGTTCTTCCTATATAACCAATTTGATTTTCCTCACAATATGCAAAATACTCTTCGTCAGAATGTAATAGTTTCTTTTCCATAATTATTTTATTTTAATTGTTAATTCAACTTCTGTTGGCTCATTATCTTCCCATTTGACTTGGGGAAATATTTGGGGAAATCGTAAAAGTCTACCATCCCAGATTTCATTAATTTTACATGGTTTTTCAGTATAAAAAAATACCCTGCCATCTTTATCTCTTGCTACCCAAGCAGTAATAATTTTCTTTTCCATAATTCTTATATATATTATAATTCTTTCAGATACTTAATATATCTCTGGTGTTCATCAATTTCTTCTTGTTCTCTCTTGATGACATCTTCTATTTTAATCATAGCAACCCAATCACTAGAACACTCATAATTGAGTTCTTTTGGCAAAAGACATCTATATCCGCCAAAAGCACAATACCTGCAATGATTTACATCTGGTGATTGTTGTTCGCACAGATATTTTTCACCATTAATAGTCACGACATCGCCATGTCCTAAATATTTTTTATTTGTCAGTTCATCAGTATTCATATTGAATATTTACTATTTAATTTTTTTAATTGTTCTGCATGAGTTAAACTTAATATCGGATATACCATTTTTCCATTTTCAAAATGAACATAAGCAAACGGATAATGCAAACTATCAACCATATATGTATCATTTCCTTTTCTACATACAACAAATCCATCAATTAAATTAGCCATAATTTTTAATATTCATTAAATTCAATTTCAATATCCCAAAATAAAAATCCAATAGCAATAACTAATTGTTTTCCATGAAAATAATTATCTTTTTCATAATCTAGCCAAATAATTGGCAATAGATAAAATGTCCAATCGCCTTTAAATAGATCATTAATTGTAAAATGAGTTTCAATATTTGTTTTCATAATTACTCATCAAAAATTACAAATTGCTCAACATAATTTCGATCCTGTGTCAAAATAGGCATATTATAATCAATAACCCATTTAGAACATATTTTTTCATTTATTTTTTCATTTTTTGTATAATAATTTTTAATACAAGCAGAACCACGTTTTTTAACGGTATCCAAGTCATTCCAATTAATTCCTTTTTCAACCATCAATTTATCTTGTAACATATTACATCTTAGTCCTTGCAAAGCTTTATGTGAAAAATTAGCTTGTGCTAAAGATTGAATTGAATTTCTTGTTGCATCTTGCTGACGCCAAATTATACAATTACAAACATCTTCTTTAGGAATATTAAATGCTCGACAATCAAAATATGCACCACGAGCAATTGCATTCTCATATTTTTTATATTGTTCGCCGTCAACCTCTGCCATTAACGCATTATATGCAAAACACCGTGTAAAAAACATTCCTGCCATAGATGCTGCTACTGAACACATCTTTTGAACCTCATTATCAAACCATTGACTTGAATTCAAATTTTTGTAGTCAACCAATACAAGAGTAATTTCATCTGATTGTGTATATCCAAATACACAACCTTGAATATTTTCACACAAATATTTCATTGTATCTTGCATAGATTTAATCATTACATCATCAAAAGGTTTTACAAATCCTTTGGTAAATGTATGAAAATGACATCCATCGAGTCGAAGAATAACCGGCATTCTTTGAACCAATGTAGTTTTGCTTACTGCCTCATACCGCTTCATGCGATCACCAAGACTATCTTTACTTTGCTTTTTCATTGTCTTTAATATATTTGTTATGTTCTAAATCAATTGCTTTAAATGTCCAAGGTATAATTGCTTTTACCCATACCCAAATGACAAATACCAGCAAAGGCAAATCTAAAAATAAAATCCACCAAATTGCATTTTCACCTGAAAATGTTAATATGAATAATGCAGCAAAACCACAAACCAAACCAATAATCGCAATACTTTGCGTAATTAGCGTAATTAAAAAACCAGTGTGTCCTTTAACCCATTTTATTATTTTTTCCATAATTTTATAATTTTTTAATATTACTTGAAATTGTTACCGTTGCTTTATATGGAACATACTCTCCATTTTCATCATATTCTGTATTATCATCAAATAAATCACAAAGATTTTTATCTAAAAATAACAATGTTGCATTTGCTCTATGATGCACATCCCATTTTACATATCCGTCATCCAATTCATAAAATGGCATATCATTTTCCCAACCAAGCATAACATCATCAATACGACGTTTTAAAACATAACATTCATATGTTGCTGTATGATTAATTTTATTTAACAAATCTCTAAGATCATCTTTTTGTTTTTCAAGAATTTCTTCAACATAATCATCTGCTATATCAGCTTCATATTCAGCAGTGAATACAACTTCTGCACACATTCCGTTATTTAATACAGGTAACATATTAAATAAACCGTTCCAACCTTCACAATGAGTTTCTTCAATTATTTTGCAATCTTTTGCATTAAAGTTGGAAAAAGCAGGATACCAATTTTTTGAAAACCAATCATCATATGTCATTCCTTTATTTTCTTTTATATCTGTATACATCTTTCCATAATCCGGTTTTAACTCATATGGTGAAAGAATATAGCGAATTTTATGATTTTCATCTACATTACAACCACTATCATTATCATGGCCAAGACATTTTTCTTGACGATACAAATGCATCAAAGTTTGATTTTTTATTTTCATAATTGGTATTTATTAATGTTAATTATTAAGAAATTTTTCAATTTTATCAGATGACTCTATAAATATAAAATTACATATTGTATCAATAGCGTTATTAACCATATCCCAGCTGTTATAAGTATTTCCTGATTTTAAATAAAATATGGTAAACAATATTAATGAACCAACCATGCCAACAAATAAGGTACATATGATTCCAGCAATATACCATATTGGCATACATACAATAACCAACAAACATTTTAAAAATCTAACCAAATATTTTTTCATATTATTTTAAATTATTATGGTGCAAAAATAATATTTTTTCTTTAAACTAAAAAATAGAAGTTAATCTTCGCTTGCTTCAATTTGTTTTTGAATTTTCTCTTTAACTTCTTCCCAACTAATAGGCCGGTAATTATTATTATCTACACCCACATCATACTGGGTTGGCATCAAATATCGAAGTCTATAAGTATCTTTACCAAGAATTTCTTTCACTTCTGGATCATTTATATCATTGATATTATAATGTTGTGACTGAGAATGTACATGTCCAAATAATTGCCATACTGCTTGCTCACCGCGATATGATCCGCCATAACAAAGGAATGGATAGTGATTCAAATAAACAGCGCGTCCATCAATATAAATATACATCTGAAATGCAACCGCTTCAAATTTTGAAATATATCCTTGACGCAAGTTTTTCATATCATGGTTTCCAAGAATCAAATAGATATGTCCATTCAATTTGTCAAGAACCTTATTCCAGACTTCTGAACCGCCCCATGCAAAATCACCAAGATGAAAAACAATATCATCAGGACCGACAACAGTATTCCAATTCTCAATGAGGGCTTCTGTCATTTCCTCAGCATTTTTAAATGGGCGTTTACAGTATTTAATAATGTTTTCATGCCAGAAATGAGAATCTGAGGTAAAGAATATTTTTACCTTAGATGAATCAAACTTTAAAATTTGTTTTTCAAAATATCGGCTAATTTCACTCATATTATTTTATAATTTTATAAATTTTCTAAATAAATAATTAAAGAATTTAATATTCTTTTTCATGTTCTTTGAAATTTTGGTATATGGTTGTTTCAAAAATCTAAAATCATCAGTTAAAGATTTGTCTAATTGCTTGATGTAGTCTGGTCCTTTGAAACGTAAAACCAATATAAGGTCAATTCTTAATTAGTCTTTTAACAAGACAATAGACTTAGTTCTATTGAATCATTTAGTTTATTTAATTATTATTAATTGAACATGAAGTTTGTGATGAGATTACATCTCCAGCAAATAGAGGGTTAGTGATAAACCCAGTTAAAATTTAATTTTAACAAATAAAAACTAGTTGTAAAGCATATAAAAAATTTTTAATAGATTTTATAGTTTTATATTGTTTTTAATATCATTACTTACAATTTTAGTTTTTATACCATCTACTGCTAATTTGATAAATACAAATGGCCAGAGAAAAAACATAAGCAAACAATATAATGCAAGCAACTTTTGATCTTGCATTTTTTGTATAAATAAACTTACTAACAAAAATATTAGTGTCAATTCACAACTTATTGCTAAATATACTACTAAAACGGTTAACATAATTTTTCAAAATTTTATTAATACATTCCTTCAGGTGCTTCAAGTGCAAGACCTTTTTCAATTAAATCACGATAATCAAAGTGGTGTTTATTGAACCAATCAAATGTTTGAAAACCTTCAAGGTTTATACCATTATCAAAGCTGCTCATTCCATATAATATAGTGCAAGTAGATTTATATTCTTTTTCCTCATCTTCAGTCATATTTCTCATTGAACGAAGATACGGTTTTGGATTATCCATACAAAACTGAACAATTCCATCTTTGAACAAAACACTACCATCATATGCCATAGTATAAATTGGTAATGGACCTCTATTTGTCTCGCATTTTACTCCATATGGTAATCTACCACATAAATCTTTTATTAACAAATCTTTATCTGCTTCTGTTAACATAATATTTCAAAATTTCATTTTTAATACTCCACCAAAATCAATATCTGGTGCATTTTTCCAATCACAAAATTGTTGTGCTTTTTTCTTTGAGAAATAGCATTTCTTTAAAAACCTAAAGAAATCTGGTTCTCTCATACGTTTCCAAAGTTCGATAATATCAAAATCAGTCACGACATATTTTCCAGGCTCTTCATATTTGCCTAGTTCGTCATTAAATTCACATCGTTTATATGGATAATATACCTTCATAATTTTTAATTAATAATTTCTAATTTCCAATCTCCAGATTTAATTTTATATAAAACTGTTTCTACCAAATACCACTCATTTTTAGCATATATACTATATACCGTGACTTTAGATGGATCGGATTTAAATGTTGCTCCATACTTGGCTTTATATTGTTTAAGCTTTTCTGAACTATTAACCCATATAATATTATAATTAGCTGAAAGGAATTGTTTCAACCCTTCTAAAGTTTCTTCACCAATATAGCCAAGTTTTTTGGCCATACAGAATGAAAAGAATTTAATATGTTTAATATTCAGTTTCATAATTATGCTGGTCCAATAATTGCAAGAATTTTTTCTACAAAATCGGCGGCAATTTCAGATTGTGTTCGAACTTCATTATAACCATATGCATGTCCGTCTTCCCATCCTTTATCAACACATACTTTAGCTATTGCACGGCCGAAATCATATTCATTTGCAATCTCTTCAATAAGATTTTCACGAAATTGCTGATCTTCTTTATGGTGCTGTTCTCTTGCAGCGAGTCTTTCATCTAATGTCATAATTGTAATATTTAAAATTTTTCTATTAATGACCAAGCAATTATTACTGCTGATGGCCAATTTTTTAGATTAAGTTTTTCTTTAAATGTTATTACATTTGCTTTTTCTGATTCAGTTAAATCAATAAGATATGGCGCTATATAATTACCATCGAACCAAACAGTTACATAATATGTTCTCATATTTGTATATTTTTGATTTTATTATTTTTAATTATAATTACATGTTGTTTGTTTTGTTGCTCCTGCAAGCATTAATGCATTGCTTCCTTTGAGCTTTATTTCTCCCATAGGTTCCCAATCGCCATTGCTTCTAACTACAGTAATAAAACCTTTGGCATTGTGTTCTTTCATTGCCTTTTTGGCTGCTGGAAGACTATAGAATTCTTCACAATAGTCTTGTCCATTTGAAACTGTATAAATTCTCATAACTCTATTATTTTTTAATTTCAATACAAAATTAATAAAAATAATTCAAATAAAAAAATAGAAGCTTTATTTTTAGCCTCTATTTTTTATATATTATATTAAAAATAAATTTGTTTAACCAACAAATTCACCTTCAATTCCATTAGGACTTCTAAAATGAACATCATCTGAATTTTCATTTGTCCAAAATTCCCAACCGTTATGTTCAACCGTTCCCAATGCGGGATTAAATTCAGATGTCCACATTTCTTCATGCCAATATAAATGATCTTCTAAATTATTTTCATTCCAAATCTGTTTAGCTACATCATTTAAATTAGTTGATACACCATACTGATCAACTTCATCAAGATCCAAAATAGTAAATCTGTCTGCCCATCCAGTATCACCTTCACTAAGTTCCAAATCAATATGATCAATATGTCCAGTAGTGTCTTCAATTTCTAATACAAATTCGATAATATCATCATCTGACAGATCCTTTACAAAGGTATCAAGTATATATTGCATATTTCCAGATATTTCATTATCATATGGGTTTTCCATTAAAATATATTGTACAACTTTATGCCCAGAAATATCATCATGTCTACGAATAGTATCAACTAAAGAAAGTTCAACAATACTAGTCCATCCTTGTTGTTTTCCATCAGACGTTTCTGGCGTATGTTCAGATTTCCTAAATTCAAATGTCCAATTTTCTTCTGGGTGTTTACTCAATATTTTCTTAAACTGTGATACTAACATTTTTGTTAAATTTTTTATTATTTATCATAATTCATCATTTATTTCTTCAGGATCATAATCCTTTCGATGCTTATAATAATCTTTAAGCCATGCTTCTGCTTCCTTTCGTAATAAAAAATCTAGCATTTCTTCGTCAATAGTTAAACCATAAAAATATAATTCATCAATACAATCTTTTAAAAATATATTTTCTCCGCCATCAATAATATCTTCCATAACATCAACAAATTTTTCTACATCAGAAAAACATGATGCACACATATTATTTTTGGCAAAAGTTTTAATAGATGACAGCAATTTATCCATTTTCTTATCTTCTTCTAAATATTCAAAATACATAGGACATTTTAAAGATTTACATCTTGGCCTTTTCTTTTCTGCTTCTGAACAATTTATACAAGGATTTTCCATAATAATCAATCATTCATTTTCATTAATTAAACCCATTTCAACCATCATATTATATAGATCTTTTAAATTACACTTATAATATGCATTTTCAGTAGAACCACCATAATAATCATATTCCTCTTTGGTTTCTATCGAAACTAATGAATTATATAATTTCTTATATTGCAATAATGTAATATTCGGACATATCTCCATTAAAAGATCATCAAATTCCGTAAAGTCAGTAGGTTGCTCATCTGCACTAACCTTACCGCCATCTCCCCAACAGTTTCCCCATGTTCCACCAAGACACCAAGTATCACTTCGAAGTTCTTGATCATTATACCAACTTGCCTTTGCTAAAAACTTAGATTCAAAAATATTCATTTTGTGAACTTCTTTTTCAATTAGCTCAAATTCAAATTTAGGGAAATCTTTTTGCAAGACCTCAATATTCGGCTTTTCATATTCTGCATGTTCAATAGTAATATTTGCAAGCTTATTACGATTACGTGCCTGATCATTATGCAAACATGCTTCACGATCTTCCTTGAAATATATAAATCTGATTTTTAACTTTATATCATCTGCATATTTGGCAATTTCACAGTTTAGCGCTTCAACAACTTTGTGTTGAACATCATTAGTCAAAAACAATCCGTCAATAATCCAATGATTCCAATTACAATTATGACACATGATCCAACGCCCAAACTCATGTCCATGTATAATATCCATAATTGGGCGAGATGCACAATATTCTTTATCTGTGCAAATATACATAGCCTTTTCTTTACTACGATCAGCAAAACAAACATCAGGATGCACTCCTTGTTCCTTTGCATAATATGTCTTTCCAGATCCAGGAAGACCAATCAAGATTTCAACTAAAACCGTTTCCATATCTTTATTATTTTAATTACAATGCAAAATTAACAAAAATAATTCAAAATAAAAAATAGAAGCTTTATTTTAGCCTCTATTTAAGTTCTTTAATCATCCAAATATATTCAGTTTCTTCTTCATCATATATTAAATCTTTAAACCCATGTCGTTCATACCATTCATGCATAAAAGAATTATCAAGAACTTTTAACATTAAATTTTCGGCATTGTGTTTTTTAGCAATTTCGGTTGCTTTTTCTAAAATATAATTTCCTCTTCCAGATTGTCTATATTTAATATCTACATATACATTAGACAGATAAAATTTTTGAGGTTCATCATTATACATATAAAGAGCAAATCTTGATATATTTTCTTTATCTGTAAAATACCAAACTTTCCCAAAATCCGTTATTTCTTCTTTAACTGTATATTCAATGTTCATAAAAAGTTAATTACATTTAAATATTTATTGTACCCCAGGAGGGACTCGAACCCTCACGTCTTGCGACACCAGATCCTTAATCTGGCCTGTCTACCCAAATTCCAGCACTGGGATATATTTATGCGGAGAGGCCGGATTCCGCCTCCGACACCCGAAGGTGCGATCTGATTAGCAGTCAGCCCCGTCTCTTTGACAGTTGCTCTCTCCAATAAATTAAAATTTCATTTTTCTTCCTTTTATCCAACCATTAGAAATATATTCTTCTAATTGTTCTTTCTTTATCTTTATAGATTCACTATCATTATGAATCCAACATGTTCCATATTGCGAATTTTTTTCACCTTGCTAATGATGCGTTTTTAGATATGTTTCATGCTATTTTTGTTTAGTTTCTTCTTTATGATGTCTACCTTTCCAAATAGGTACTAATTCACCATTTAAATATCTTGGATCATCTTTGAAAACACTATAAAAATTGCCATTTTTATCTTTAACAGATATTTTATTTGTTCCTGGTGTTTCATATATACTTGGATCATATTCACTTAAAGGAACCTGTGTATATTTTTTATCCCCAATTTTTTTGCATACTACTACATCAGACCCCCAAAATTTATATCTATTTTTATCAAATATTTCATTAACTGGTATCTATATATATATTTTCTATATTGTATCGTAAACTGTTCGCATATTTTTATTTACACCAACTAATTCACCATTTAAATATCTTGGATCTTCATGATGCACTAAAAAGCATTTTCCATCTTTATTTTTAACAATAACTAAATTAGATGTATTAAAACCCTCACCGCCTAACTAAATATTATAACAATTTGGGTCTTTAACTAATTCTTCTGTTATATAATCAGCTTCATATTTAAATGCGTCTGCCGCTGTATTAAAATATTTTAAAATTTCTTTTTCAAAATTTTCAATTCCATATTTTTTATATGCATAATGTAATCTTTTTCCTGAACCCATATAACCGTCTTCTATATTATTTGTGTTATGAACACCATAATAAAAATGATTATTTAAAAGATTAGTTATTTTATAAAAATAATGATATTTTTTAGATTCTTTCATTTTAGTTCGAGTTATTTTATATTATATTTATTTCAAACTAAAATGAAAAATTTTTATTTTTGAGCCCAAAGCGGGACTCGAACCCGCATATTACGATTTTTGCAGAATCGCTCCTAACCATTCGGATATTTGGGCATGTAATTCGTGGGCCGGGACGGTAACGATCCGCCTACACCTTCCTCTTCGGGGAAGTGCTCTACCATTTGAGCTACCGGCCCATATTTAATTATTTCAATGATCAAATTTTATTTTGTAGGACTGGTGGGACTTAAACCCACGACCTTTTCCTTGTAAAAGAAATGCGCTAAATCAACTACGCTACGGTCCTTTATATTTAATTTTGTGCGTCCGGCGGAACTCGAATCCGCGACCCTCTGATTAGGAGTTCATGCAAGAATCGAACTTACATACTTTCCATAATGAACTCTGAGATTTTTTAGTGTTCTCATCACTAGAAAGTCAGATGCTCTAAGCCAACTGAGCTACGAACGCATTATTTCAAAGATCTTATTTTGCAGCCGCGGAAGGACTTAAACCTCCGACCCTTGCTTTTGGAGAGCAACATTCTATCAACTGAACTACACGGCTATTAAAAAATTAAAAGTTCCTTAATCTATGTGATTAAAGAACTTTAAAAATGTCTAATCCTTAAAAATGTATAATCTTTAAAAATGTATGTTCTTTAAATCACTATATCACAACTCCTCCGAGCACAAGCCATTTACAACTAGCCACTTTTTTAAAGCTGCTAAATGCAAAACTACTCATATGTTTAAAGCTCTTCATCATTGTTTTATAGTTATTTAAATTGTTATTTTAATTATTATATTTTATTTATTTATTTTGTTTCAAAAATTTTATTTTTTAATTTCGATGCAAAATTACATCTTTTTATTCAAACTAAAAAATAGAAGTTAAATTTTTTAATCAGTTCCCATAATTTTAATTATTTATTTCTCTTATTATTTATTATATTTTATTTTTGAAAAAAGTTTATTTCATTCACTGTATTTTTCATGTTCCCCAAACATTACATCTGCTATATCATACAGATGATCTTTTCCTAATCCCATAAAAGTATTTTTACTAAATCTCATTGTTCTTGGTATTACTACTGGTTTGGTTCCTATTTTCAATAATTCTACATAAATAATAGCTGTTCCAATTTTAGTAATTTTTCCTATATATGGTTCGCCGACAAATGGTTGAACTGTAACTTTATCACCAACTTCTAAATTTCTTAGCATATTTAAATAATTTTTATTATTTATTACCAAATAATGGCAAAGTAGAAAAACCTTGCCATTATTTGAATTTTATTGTTATTTTATTACTTGTAAATTAGAATATTCGATAAATTCTTTAACTTCATATGAATAAAGTGGTTTGAAGCATCGATGATTTCCATTATAATAATACCATTTTTTATTAGCTGTGTGGATCAACTCAGCACCTTGTCCTTCTTTTTGATAAATTTCAATAATCTCAACTTCTTTTGGAAGCCATGCATCACTGTCTACACCAAATTTCTCATCAAATAATTTATTGTATTCAGCTTCAACTTTTTTATACTCTGGTGTTCCATATTCAAGAGAATCCATCTTTTTGACAATAGACCCAAATACTGAATCTTTATTGCATTTTTCACCCCATTTATAATCAATTACTCGAATAATATATTTACCGGGTTTCTCAATACCTTTACAAGTATCATCACCAAATTTTCCTTGGAATTCAATTCCAGTTACATCAATAAAATCATTTTTCATAATTTTGTTAATTTTAAAAGTTAATATTATTTTTAATTACGATTCAAAATTAATACTTTTTCTTAAATTAAAAAATAGAAGCTTCTTTTTGACCAGAAGATTCTTCAGATTCTTCTGGTTCTTTAAAATTCAAATCTAACATTTCTACTTTATATTTTTCTTTTTTAGCTTTTTGTTCTTTAAGATACTCATTAATAATATGTTCTTTCACTTCTTTAAAGAAATCCCCATATCCATATTTTTCACACAATTTATATGGTTCCATAAAATCCATAATTAATTGTATATAAGTATATTTATTAAATTGAGCTTCCCAAGGATCATCTAAAGAGTTGGTCCAACAATAATAATTATAGTTTACAATTGTTTTAAATCTTTCATAAGTTAAATCTCCATGCGAAAGATGCTCGGCCGCCATTGCCAATTTTTTGTATTGAGGATACAATTCATAATCTATTTCATATCTAAGATCTGCACATTTCTTAATAATTTTTGCAAATTTTGGATCATCAACCAGAGTAATATTTGGAATTTTTTGAATTTCAACATCTTCTAATTTAGGAACTTTAATAGTTCCATATTTAGCAAAGTTTTTATAAAGAATATTTTTAAGACTTTGTTGATATAAATGAGTAGTATATTCTTTATCAAGCTTATTTTCAACAATTTCAAAATCTTGGGAGTCACCGGCTTTTTGGTCTCTCATCCAATTTACTAAATCTAAAAACAGTTTTTTAGAAATTTGTTTTGATGTTGTTTTTTGAACTTCTTTAACCATATCACGACGAATATAATCAGAGCGTTGTCCAATTTCCCATTGAATCTCTTTAGCTCTTTCAACTAAAATATCTAAATATGATACTTTAGTCCAGTCTTCAAAGAAAAAAGATTTTTCACTACAGATTGCCCCATCAAAAAACCCAGAATTTTTAAGAGCATCAAAAACTTCTTTGCAATTTTTTCGATGTTCTACATACTTTTTATACTCAGATTTGGTCATTTCACGTGGTTCTTCACCTTGATAAACAAATAAAGATTTATGTGCCCCCATAACTAATAAAAATTTTAAGTTTAATATTTTTTAATTTGATGTAAAAATACATCTTTTCATTCAAACTAAAAAATAGAAGTTAAATTTTTTCAATTTTATAGGTTTTTACCTCATATAAACTATTAACATATTCTTTATCTTTTCTTTCTTTTTCATTTTGCTGTGCCATCCAATCTTCATGTTGTTTTAGTCTATTAAAAAGCTCACTTATTTTTCCGCCACTTGAAGAAACCCAGGTTTTTTCTTGTTCATATCCCTTAACTACAAATAAAGATTCGTAACCATCTATCGGACCATTCACCCGTATTTTATATTTTTTATCCGGATCATCTATTTTATATGCATGGAAAATATAAAGCGGTGTTCTAGCCAAACTCTCACCAACCTCCATTTCAACATCACATCCGCATTCGATAAAGTCTGTTGCGTCAGCTTCATTTTCAAATAATATTGGAACTTTATCTTCCTTTTGAAATGTCATTCCTAAAAACTTATATTCCCAAATATATGTTATTTGATAATAAGTTGATATACGTTTATATCTATCTTGATGTCCAAATCTTTCTATTTTAGCTTCCTTTAATGTTTTCATAATAAAAATAATATTTTTAAAAATTATAAAAATAAATATAAAAAAGTTTATAATATTTTTATGATTAATCTAAATGAAGCGTTAAAAATACGTAGAATAGGAAGCAATCCTTTTGACTTTTTTCAAATGAATAAAATACCCAATGGCACATTTGTTTCATTTGGGTATTTTAATGATCATGCTATTGCATTTGGGCCAGACACTAAGAAATTAATAAACCAAGCAAATGATGAACAACTTGCTCAATATTTAAATGGCAAGGGATTAGGTTCATCTCCAATATTTAAATCTCAATTGCAGTCATTTAAAGATTCTCCAAAATATATAGATGCACTAATGGGAAAAAGAAAAACAGCTCCATTAGATTTAACAGGTGAATGTCATATTGTTAAAATTGGCAAATATACAGTAAATTGGCGTGATCCAGAACATTTTGAAAAATTCTATGCAGGTCAGTCTGATGCAATGTCAAAATTGCGTAATAAATATGGATTTGGAAAAAATGAAATTGATTATGATGATACAGATTGGCATAAAAATCCAGTATATGGAGGAACATCTTTGCATCCAGCAGCACGAGGCAATGGAGGTAATGTTTATACTGATCCATATGAAGATACCGGAATTTATAAAAGTATAGTTGACCCTGATAAATTAGCTATTAGACAAATTTTAAATCCAAAAATTAAAGGGCTGTCATCTAACTGGTTTTTTATTGATGCGAATGGAAAAATAGAATATTTGGATAAAGATTTAATGAATTTTTTAAGATACAATTATTCTAATACCCGTGTAGCAAAGGAAATAAAAGATGAAATAGCTGATATGATGGATGAAGAAAGAGAGTTTGTGTAGGAATTAGAAAATTTGAAAAAATCTGAATTACATGAAAAAACATTTTTATTAGAAAATATTATTTATATGACTGGCGTAATTAAAAAACCAAATAAAGAAAAAGAATCATTTTTATGGAGGAATGATGATATTGTTTCTAAAAATTATCCGTATTTTTCATAGTAGATTCTCGAAGATATTATCAATAAGGTTGCGATGATGGACGTAAAAGAAGTTGAAAAACTAAATGAATCTTTTTTACATAACAATAATCGACAATTATACGAAAGTATAATGGCAGCAATTGAAAAAGGGCTGCGAAAAAATATTAAAGACTTCTAAATTTAGAAGTCTTTTTAATTATTTAACAGTTTAATTCGTTCCCTAAATTCGGGTGCATATTGTTCTCTGGTTTCTCCATATAATTTAGCAAAACTTCCATCTAATATATATGTTGTTGACCAGTCATTCGGATGTCTGTTTCCGCGTCCAACTCCTTGAATAATAGCATTTGACGTTTCTGAATTATACCATTTAGGGAATAATGAAACTTTTGCTTTGACTAATTCATCACCAAGATACGGATATGGAACTTTCAATATAATAATAAATCTGCAACCATCATCAGGCAAATCAATTCCTTCAGTCAATGTCGGCCCAATCAAAACACCATTCTTAGATTTTGCAAATTTTTTCAATATATCTTGTTTTTCTTTTGAATCACTATAAATAAAAATTCTGTCTTGAACATCTTCGTCTAGCATTTTCTTTAAATCCCATGCATTTTTATAAGAACCTGTATGAATAATTCCTTTTTCATTTGCATGCTTCGGTGATTTCAAAATTTTATTTATAATTCCTGCATTTATAGTAAAACTTTCATTAATAAATTCTCTTGACATCTTATGTCCATGAATATAATATATAGGTGATTTAGAAAAATCAAATGTTGATGGAATTCTGAACATTATTGATTTTTTATCTTCTGTATATTTTATTCCGATATTATCATCAAATGCACTATGTCCGCCAATTGTCGCAGATAGCATAACAACATACGGTGACGGTGTTAATAAAGTATCATAAACTAAATAATCTTCTTTAGCAAATTTTAGTGTTATTGCAGGATTATCAGGCCACTCTAATTTATTAGTTACTTCATTTAATATTTTATTATCGGTTTTAACAATATATCTTGCACCATATGGGTGATTCGGGTCATCAATATGATTTGGTTCTTTTTTATATTCATCTGTCATCAAACGGACCATTTTAAAATATTTGTCAATATCACACATATGTGCATCCATTTTCTGGGCAAGTGTATATATTTTAAACTCTTTTCTTGATAATCTCGGTTTTTGATCCTGATTATTTTTTGCAAGTTCTTCATATAATGTTTTTAATGCTTTATAACATTGAACAGGATATAATGAAACAAATGATTGATATTCCGCAAGTGCATAACAAATTGATTCTTGTTCAGATTTCGGTGTATTTAATAATTTTCTGATTGATATTTCAAAATCTGTTAAAAATTTATTAATATTAACATCCCGCATAAATTCAAAATGATCAAGTTTAAAATCTGTTTCTTTACAAAATGTTAATATTTCATTTGCATCATTAATCATATTATGCAAATCAATATAAATTGCTCTGGCTTCTTGACATAATGAAGGCACTTTATGACACTCATCACAAAATATAATTTGTCTTTCTTTAAACGGTGAATCGGAACTGTATGTTCCGTTACATATCATCATATATTCAAACCATAATTGATATGTCATTAAAGTGACTCCTGAATTTATTGCACGAATTCTTTCATGAACATATTTACATCCGGCTGCGCAATACCATTCATTTTTTATTGCCCATTCTTTATTGGCCAAACTTGTAAACGGAATCATTGCAAGGCGACATGGTGCGACAACTATATCATCATCATTTTCTTCACAAATATAATTACCGCGCATTCCTTTTATTCTCCCAAATCTTTTTAAATTATATTTGTCAATAGCTTTAGAATATTGTTCCCATAAATATAAATCCGAACAAAGAATATATGAAGATTTTTCATAATAATCATATAAAACACCGGCCATAATGAGAACCATTATAGATTTTCCTGATCCAGTCGGTGCCTCAATAATATTAACATGATTATTAGTTAAAAGAGAATATATAGTATTAACTATATATTCAAATTGGTATTCTCTGAATGAAAATAATATTAAATTATCATTAACCCATTCTTGAACTTGTTTTTCTATTTTTTCTTTAGATATTTCTTTCATATATATTTTATTAAAGAAATTACTAAAGTTTTAATCAATAAAATTCATACCTAAACATTTCTTTAAAGAATCTCTCCAATATGGAATTTCAATTCCATATGTTTCTTTAATCTTTGTTTTATCTAAAACACTATAATGTGGTCTCTCAGCCTTTGTCTGGTAATCTTTAGAATGCACAGGATACACTTTACAATCTAAATCATATAAATCCATTATCGCAACAGCAAAATCATACCAGGAACAAATTCCTTCATTTGTATAATGATAAATACCTCCTACCCATTTATCAGACATTATAATTTTACAAATAACTTCTGCTAAATCATCCGCAAAAGTCGGGGTTCCAACTTGGTCAAAAACTACATTTAATTCATCTCGCTCTTCACAAAGTTTAATCATTGTTTTGACAAAATTCTTTCCATAATTAGAATATAACCATGCAGTTCTAATTACAAGGCCATTATCACCCAATAGTTCAAATAACCTATTTTCACCTGCGCATTTTGTTTGCCCATATATATTAATAGGATTGGTTATATTATTTTCAGTATATGGTTTATATCCTTTACCGTCAAAAACATAATCTGTTGAAATATGAATCATTTTAGCACCAACTTCTGCTGCGGCTCTAGCCAAATCATCAACTGCGGCTGTATTAACTATATATGCAATATTCGGTTCGTCTTCGGCTTTGTCAACATTTGTATATGCAGCACAATTAATAATCATATTAACATTTTCTTCTTTCAATAATGACAATATATCATCATAATTAGTAATATCAAGTTTTGTAAATCGTATAGTATCTGTATTAACATTGCCTTCGATATTGATATCAGTAAAAATAAATTTATTATTTACAACAAAATCAACTGGCATTTCTGCACGGTGATATTCTCTGATACAATTTCCTAATTGGCCGTTACAACCTGTCACTAAAATATTCATATTCAAAATTTTTATTTTTATATTTTATTTCACAATTAAAACAATGTTTAATAATAATATCTTCTTGTCAACCCATCTGGGTTATCTTCAGTGTAGCCATTTTTAATAATATAAATAGATATTCCAATATTATAAATAATTGTCAAAATCAAAATTATGATCCATTGCCAGGTATCAAGCATTACATTAATATATTCAAAATCTGCAAATGCTTTTCTATGCCATTTCTTTGGAACATTTTGAATTAAATATCTATTCAATTTCATTAAATCTAAATCTGCGCCATATTCCCAAAGATGGTCAATTTCAACTTCAAGATCCGGCTTGTCTTCCCATGAAAAAGCTCGTACCCATTGAATTTGATTCGCACCATTTACTGAAATACAAATACATAATTCATTTTTATTTCCACCGACAAAGTAATCTTCTTGATATGTCGATGTCTCTATCGGTGCATCTTTCCAAATCATTACATATGTTCTGAATTGATATTTTCCGCCATAATATGCATTAACATATTTAAATGAATCAATAACATATTTTGGAACATAAACTTCAGACATTATTGGACATTGATCATTCTTATATGAAAAATCCGGATAATCAAATAATCTATAGTCTTTTTTATCTTGATCTGAAACTTCAGAATAATTAAAAATAGATTTGCTTTTTAATATTTTATTTTTATAATAATGAGAATCTGTCAATGTATACATTCGATTTCTGTCACCATTAAAATAACATTCATATTTGTCACCGTCTATTGTATAATAATGACGATGCATATCTATAAATCTCTTTGGAGTTCCGAATCGTTGACAAATATAATTATATAAATCTTCTGAAATATATGTTTCATGATTAATATTATTAATCATTGTCCACTCTGCAGGATGATAATCTACATAAGAACAATCATATGTTTCTGTATGATATTTTGCATTTCCTTCACTGTCTGTTCCATCATAAACTTCACGTGTACATGTTCTATGGATATATTCATTCCAAGGTTCATAATAACAAACTTTTGTCACATAATATCCAAGATATTCAGTATCTGTTATTCCTGTGTATTTCAACGAGAAATATAAAACCAGTGTCAATAAAATACTTGGAAATACTAAAACAATATATTCCCACCATACAATTGCATGTCTAAATCCAAAATATAGAATTAAACATGCAATAAAAGGTATAAGAAAACCGAGAATTAACATATTAAAATTACAATTTAAAAACCACTCACATTAATTTCAACTTGGTTTGATGGCTTATTTAAAGAAATATCTTTAATTTCATGATGTTTAATAAGTTGCTCAATATGGTAATCATCATAATAATGACTTTTAAATACAACTTTGCAGTCATCAGGAAATTTATTAAGTTTTTCTTTTAATTCAACTACTGTCATAATTTTAGAATTTAATAATTTTTCTCATATCATTGACAACATATTGCATATCATTTTTTAATGCATCCTTATCACTAATATTCAAAAAATTTAAATCAATCGGGCTAAATAATGAATCTAGTCCATATTTTTTCATGAATGTTTTAAAATAATTTTTCATATTTATTTACTTTTTAAAAAGATCTACATCATCGTCAACACCTGTTTCCATTGTCAACTTTGTTTTAGTTGAAGAAATTACAGTATATTCAATTGGCGCTTTATTTTTAACAAACCATGTTCCAGGATATGTCTCACAAAGTGTTTCATGTTCACGAATAATATCCAGCATTCGCTCTTGTGACTTCTGAAATTGCAATCGCTGAACTTCAATAGTTTGCATCAATTGTTTATACAAAGATGTATCAAATTCTGGATTTGCTTCTTGAATCCATTTCATAAGACTTCCGTCACCTTGAGAATAACGGCCGGCGATCAAATCTGGATAAATCTCTTTGAATGCATCTTTATACTCATTAGAAACTTGTGCTTGCTGAGAAATAGTTTTCCACATAGTGTCAAACACCCCTTCAACTTTACCACGTTGTGCTTCAGCTTGCTTTCGTAATGAAATCTCTTGATTATTATAGCTAAGATACATACTACCGCAAACAGTTAATGCAGTAATGACAAACAAAGTTACAATAAGCCATACAATTTTACCAGTGCCAGATTTGGCTTCTACATTTACATTTTGATAATCTACCATATTATTTAATTTTTAAATTTTATAAATTCATTAACAAAACTTTCAATTTTTTCTGCAAATACATCAGTTCCCATAATTTTAAACATTTTTATTTTTGTTAATATGGATATACTGGAGTTACATATATTGGATCATTTTTTATTCGATAATTTATATGGGTATTATCTGGTGCGACTGCCAACCAAATGGTCATACAAACAACTATATATAATACAAATATACATGTTCCTATTTCTATCCACCAAAACTTTAAATTACTTTCATTTTTAATTAGTATTAGTCCTCCACAATAAACTAATATACCAATTATCATAAGAATCATTATTAGTAATTCTAAAGTTGTCATATATTCTCTCTTTTAAATGAATACACGTGATAACATTTTTCCGTAAAAACCAAATCGCTCAATTGCTTTATTAAGTTCATCTGTCTTTTTAAGGTTTTCAACATATGCAAGTCTGTCTTCCTCGCTCATATCCATAAACTCCTGCAATCGTCTGTTCCAATCTTCATATTGCTTCAGTTTATCTTGCATTTCAAGTTTTTCTTGTTCTACTTGATGAATACGTCTCCGATATTCTGCATTTGCCTCACGAAGACTATCATTCTCTTTTTCAAGATAAAATACTTTTGCAGTATATTGCTTGGCGATTTTACCGCGCAATTCATTCTCGATTTGTTTTTTGTTTAACTTTGGCATATTATTAATATTATTTAGAGTAAATAAATGCGTTTATATCCTTCCCATACATCAAAATCATCGTCTTTATAATTTCTCCAATCTATGTCAGCTAATGATATTTTTTCACCATTTTTGACATTATCAAAATCTGGTATCAATACTTCAAATTCCGGGTATTGGAGTAATTTTTCTGCTAATTCTTTTGCTTTCATAATTATAGTATTTTTTAATTTCGATACAAAATTAATACTTTTTCTTTAAATAAAAAAATAGAAGCTTTATTTTTCTCCTATTTTTAATGATGCTTTATAATCATCTGGCATTTCTTTAACATAAACTTTTCCGATAATTCCACCACTGTTAATAATTTTTAATAATTCATTTTTAAAGTCTTCCTCATTATCAAATTCATGTACAATATCAAATGCACCAAGTTTCCATGAGTCTTCCATAATTCCCTAAAATGTTCCATCTTTAAAATGGTTATCATCAGATTTCAACCATTGTTCAATGCAAAAAATTTTTTTCATATTTTTTCTATATTTTCTATTTCACCGTTTTCTGCCAATAACGAAATTTGCCAAGCTTTTTCAATGTCACTTAATTTACAATACCCGACAACTTCAACCATATTCGGAAAAACTAAACCAAGCATAAATGTGAAATGGCCAACCTCCCCAAAAGTGTCATACATTTCCAACCAAAATTTTTTCAATATATCTTTATGTTCATTACAATATTCATGCATCTTTTTCCAATTTTCATTAGTATCTAACCAATAGCAGTTAGATAAAAAGCATGTTTCAGCAAACCAATTATTAAAAAGTTCAATAAGGTATCTAAATTCCTCAGTATCTGTTTCAAAATATGGTTTTAATTGTCCTGTTTTTGTTATCATATTAATATACCATCTTTTTTAGAAATTTTAATTAAATCCTTTTTTACTTTTTTAAGAAATTTAATTTCATTATCAATATATTTTAGCCATTCATGATTTTTATTTTTAACTATATTTTGCCCATCTTTTTTAGTTTTTGAAAATAATGTTAATGCTCGGTATGAATATGTATCATTTTTAAAATTATCTTCATTTATTACTACACCATCTCGTCCTGTTAAAGGAAATGATAAGTATTTTTTATATACATCCATAGTATTTTCCGAAACATTGTCATAATAACCAGTATCGCTAAAAAATGTTGGATTATATTCACGATAAGTATTATCAAATAGTTTTTGTATATTTTCATCCAATTCAGATAAATCAAATTTAACTATTAATGTTTTCATACCATACCACCATGGAACTAATGGGATTGCTTTTTGCCAATCTTCTAACCAGTCATTTTCCTCTAATTCTTTTCTTCGTTGTAATGCTTTTATTTTTGATTTTTCTATATCTTCAATTATATGGTTATGTCCATTTTTAATTAAAAAATCATTATAATCAAAAATATGAATATCTTCAACTTTTAAACGGAATAACTCATACATAGGATAATCATAATTTCCAATTGTGCTATTCCCTGTGCTGTGTCCATAATGCTTAGTTATAATAGGAACATAAAGAAATTGTCCTCTTTTTACTGTTTTTAATTCTTCTCGTGTCATAATGTATATTGTTTTTAATATATTTTTATATATGTACGTGTACACCCAAATAATTTATTTTTATTACATCCACAAAATATACGGGTATTTGTCAAAATTTCATTATTTTTATTTTCTTTATCTGTAATTTGTTTTAAATATTTGTCAGCTAATAATTTTATATCACAATCAGATATGTTTGTTTTAAATTTGACAGATTTTCTTTTAGCCATATTAAAATCAGTAAGACCTGATTTTTTAAATTCGAACATTATATGCGCATCACTATAACCATGTTTTATTGCATGTAATATAGCATTTTTTATATCTTCTTGAATTAGTTTAAGTCTTAATTCATTATCTACGGTTGTTAAATAACTTACTAGCATAATTAAAAACTTTTTATTTTTAATTATTTTATTTTTATTTAATTATAAAGTTTTAATAAATATATTGAAAATAATATTTAATTTTATGAATAATGATAATTTTGTAAATCTTAGAATTCGTTGTAAATGTTGTGGAAAAGAATCACAAGTTTCTGTTGATTTAGATGATCTTGGTGCATGGCAACGTGGAGAAAAATTGGTTCAAGATGCATTTCCATATCTTTCAGCGCCAAAAAGAGAATTATTATTAACCAAAACCTGTCCGGAATGTTGGGATAAAATGTTCGCACAAATGATGATTAATTATGTTTTTATTTGAAAATTTTACATATGATGAAAAATGGGCAGTAAAGTATTATGAAGATTTTTATAATGCTTCTGAATATTTTGCTAATTATCTGAATAAAGATTATAAAGATAATGGTAAATTTTTTGTGCGTAGATGTTGGGATAAAGACCACAATAACAATAATTATGAAATATCATTTATTGATACTTATAAAATATTTTCAGATGGTTATGTTAATGTATTTCCATTAGATGCGCATAGATATGCAATTAAAATGCTTCGAAATTATAATGGTGTAGAAATTACTAATGGTTTTAAAACAGATGAAACACGAGGAAATAATTAGAAAAATATTAAATTTACATATACTATTGGGGATGATGAATATAGATGGAATGAAGAACATGACAATATCAATGCAGGAATGACATACGGGTTAATTCTGGACTCTCGGCCGACATTGGAAACTTGGTTATATATGTTAAAAGCATATTCACAAAGAAAGTCTCCAGACAAAAGATTATTCTCGAAAAAGAATGGGTTAAAAGATATATGTGCTAAATATATTGTTGCAGTCAAAATGGGATGGGAAGATGCTGAAGATACTTTAATGGAAATTATTTCTGAAATATTAGCAACAGAACAATATAGAGACAGAATTCCAGGTCCATTCAAAAAATGGTTAGACGCATATGCTAATTTTATGTATGAACCTGATGAGGACATTCAAGAATTAGCAAATGATTATAAAGATTATACTAAGAATATTAGCAAGAGTTCTATTCCTGCAAAAATAATGCATATATGTAGAGTTCTTGATAATAATTCAAAAGTTAAAAAATATGAAGTTGTTGATGGGTATCATTATGCAATCGATGTATTATTAACTAATGAACAAGCCGGTAGAATTTATCTTGATAATTATACATCATCTGCAATAAAATACGAAGACGAGTTTTATACAGTTTCAGTAGCTACACATAAACAACATTATGAAAAAAGAACTTCAGCTCTTAGATTAAAAGCTATAGATACTGAAATAGATTCAGCCGTCAATGCAATTTATTATGATGATCCACGTGAATTAGGAAAAATAACAATTAAAGTTTAATTATGTTTTTATTTGAAAGTTTTACATATAATGAGGAAGAAGCAAAAAAACTATATGGAGACTCTTTTAGTAGTGCATAGACTTGGATAGAAAGTGTTATAATAGATGAAGATTATATATCTTAGTTTGATACACGAGAAGAACGAAAGCGTTTTATATTTGGTGTTAATGAAATTAGTATGCCATCTAATATGCCTACACTTCCATTTAAAGTTTTAGAAATTCATGAATATGATCTATCTGAAAATGAAAGAATTCCATTAGACAAAGACCAAAAAGAATATATTAAAAATAAACTAAGTATTTTAGGAGATGCCGTCCATATTATTGACGATAACTATAATGATGGAAAAGCAATAGAAATAACATATGATATTTCTAAAGATGAATATAGGTGGAATTTAGTTCATAAACGAATTAAAGATCGAGAAGATAAATTAAATAATGCAATAAGCAAAATTGAAATTTCTGAACCGTCTTTTGAAGCTTGGACATTTATGCTTAAATCTTTTTATGATGGCAAAAATCCAAGAATAATATTCAAAAAATATAAAGGTAATTTAGATTAGCTAATGCAATATTTAATTGTTGCATATAAATTAACTTGGCGGGATGCTGTTAAATAGATTAATGGCATGTTATATACTTGTTTTGGGGATGGAAGATGGATATCAGCTAATGACGAATAGGCAAATCCATATAAAGAAGCTGCAAAGAAAGCTGCTGAAAGATATGAACCAGATGAAGATATCCAAGAATTAATAGATGATTATAAAGGCATTAGTAAATCTTAGAAAAATATTCCGCCTAATGCGAAACCTATTGCAGAATTTTTAGATAGTGATTCATATATAATAGATTATAGTATATATGCACATAAGCAAAAATCGCAGTATGATCCATTATTTGAAATAAATGTAAATACAAAAGATGGAAAAAATGTTTGGGTATTAGTTAAACATTATGATGGTTCATATCATTTATCTGCATATCAAAATAGAATATTAGTTTAGGGCAACAAAATATATGCAGATTATATAGAATACAAAAATCAAATCAATAAACATGCATATTATAATATGAATTTTGGAGTTGGACGAGGATTTAGATATGATGCAACATTAAAAAATGTTTTAGAATTATGGTGGGAATAGTTAATGCAAGATATTAAAGATTATAGAATGAAATAAGAAAAATGAAGAGAAATTCAATTCTCTTCATTTTTTATATTGTAATATTCTTTATACCAATTTATAAATTTTGGAATTCCTTCTTTAATTGTTATTTGTGGTTTATATCCAAAATCTTTTTCTAATTTTTCTGTTGATGCATATGTTGTTACTACATCTCCAGGTTGCATTGGAAGAAATTCCTTTTTAGCTTCCTTTCCAAATGCTTTTTCTATTTCAGATATAAAATCTAATAATTTTTCTTTATGTCCACATCCTATATTATAAATTCCATAATATAAATTGTCTTTATTTATTGGTTGATCTAAATTAACAATATTTGCAATTCCATTAACAATATCGTCAACATAAGTAAAATCTCTAAACATTTCTCCATTATTGAAAACTTTAATTGGTTTGTCATTTGCTATTGCATCTGCAAATAAAGTCGGCGACATATCTGGTCGTCCATAGGGACCATAAACAGTAAAGAACCTTAATCCAGTTGTATGCATTCCATATAATTTAGAATATGCATGTGCCATTAATTCATTTGATTTTTTAGAAGCTGCATATAAAGAAACCGGTCTGTCAACTTTATCTTCTTCAGTAAATGGTTGTTCTTCATTCAATCCATAAACAGAAGATGATGATGCATATATTAAATGTTTAACATTATTATGCCTACATGCCTCAAGAATATTCATAAATCCAACAATGTTAGATTGAATATAATCGTATGGGTGATCTATAGAATATCTGACACCAGCTTGTGCAGCAAGATTTATAACTTTGTCAAAATCATATATTGAAAATAAATCTTCTATTGTTTGTTTGTCTGCAATGTTACCTTTAATAAATGTAACATCTTTACAAAATCTGTCTAATCTATCTAATTTTAACTATGGATTATAATAATTATTAAGATTATCTATAATTACAATTTCATGTTCAGATTTTAATTTATTAACTAAATGAGAACCAATAAATCCAGCTCCGCCTGTTATTAATAGTTTCATTTTTGAATATTATAATTTATTTTTCCTGTTTTTAAAAAATCATTTACTATTTGTTCTTTTTCTGGAGTCTTTTTTGAATAATCCCAAAACCAAGAAACCTCACATTTATTTGAATTTCCATCTGGAAATCCTCTATGGTATTTATGTTCAAAAAATTCTATAATTGTTTTTCTATAATGATTTAATTTTACATTTTTATATGTTGTTTTAATACGTGTTGCTTTATTGCATAAAATCCCATCACCATTAACACATATTTTTAAATTATTTGGAAAATGTGGCTATATAAATTTTGGAATATAATTATTTAATTTTATAATTGATTTTATAGTTCCATTAGGGTATTCATTTTCATTTAAAAAACTGGTAAATCTCTTAACTAATGAACGATCACAATTATTTTCATTTCCTAATAAATTACTATCACTATAATTACACCAATTTATAAAAATAGTATCAGCCTCTTTAGGAATAATTGTATTTATATATTCACCTATTTTTAATGGTTGGGAAAATTCTAAAAATTCATCTGCATCAAAAAATGCCATCCAATCAAAGTCTTTTTGATGTAATTTAGCACATTCATTATATGCTTTACATTGAACTACTTTTAATCCACGATAATTAATAATTTCAACAAAATTATATTTACCTATTATATCTACTGGATTTTCTCCATTTATATCATTATTATCATATATAAAAATTTTGTCAAAACCTAAATCATGATAATAATTTACATATTCATCTAAATAATCATTTTCATTTTTTACTATACAACACAGCGCAATTTTCATAAATTATAATTTATAATGTTTTGATACATATGCTTTTCTTTTATCTATTGATAATGCATTTAACTATGCAAGATCATCTTTATAGAAAAAATCATCTTTATGCTTTTCTTTATATTCATCTATTGTACAAATTACTTTACATGGATTTCCGGCAGCAACTACATTTGATGGGATATCTGAACAAACTAAGCTGCATGCACCAATTATCGTATTATCTCCAATTTTTACATTTGATAATATTGTTGTTCTACACCCAATAAAACAATTTTTACCAATGTCTATAGTGCCAAATATACTTGTTTCTTTATCATTACCTGACAAATTTCTAATAACTCTAGTAGCTGCATCATGCGTAATTAATGCACATTCAAATGAAATAGTTGTGTTATCACCAATAGTTATAAGATATGGTTCACTTGAATAATGTATATCTCCAACAATTTTAACATTATTTCCAACATTCGCTCCAGCTTTTATCATTTCATCTTTATTTCCTGTACATGGTGACATATATTTTATATTTACTTTTTATTATGATATGGATCCCATTTAAAATAACTCGAATTACATGTATTAGATGGTAATTGCTTAATTTTGATATTAGGGTTTTTCCATAATACATACATTAATGACAATTGATCTCGATATGAACCATTTAAAATTTCTTTCCACCAATCTTCCATTATTTTAATACATTCTTTATTATTATGATTGCGAATAATAATATTATTTTGTGTTAATCCATAATTTTCTGGAAATCCTTCAGATTTATATCGTTGTATTTGCAGATCTATATTCTATGCGGTATCTTTCCAATTTCTACAAACTTTTGCCTCTTTATATAAGCATATTCTATCTGGGTGTTTAGGTATTACTATATTATAATTATTTAATTCACAAGTTTGAATAAACTTATCTATATCTCCAATGATTTTGATACTACCATCAATATAAATAGATGTTTCATATTCCGGAAATAATAAATGTGGATGGGTTTTTATATATCTATTAATTCTTGTATTATCTAAAGTTTTTATTTCATTTGGTATTTCTTTTATTTTCCAAATATTAGAAGTTAATGACATATTATCAGTAAAACATATATAATCATATTCTTTTGATATATTTGTTGGTTCTACTATTTTATCATATCCGCCTGTAATACAAGTATATATAACATTTTTCTTTTTATTTGATGTATATAAATCTTTATATTTGTTAAGCCACTATTCTTGAGTTAAATGTTCATTTCTACCCATTGATGTATATGAACCACCTCTAAAATGAACAATATATTCTTCATGTTTAATTTCTTTAATTTGCTTTTTTTGAATTTTTTCATAAAACCAACAACCAGTATCATATGAATCTTTATTCATTTGCTCTTTATTATTATGATGTGTTGAATCATAAAGTCCATCCATAAATTGATCATTAAAATATCTTATATTATCTAATTTAGATTTTATTACATTTATAAAAGTAATAAATGGACAAATTCTTTTATGTACTGGATATATATTTTTATTTGGACCCCATGACCATTCCATTATTTCACCAACAGAATAATAATTATTATCAAATAAATTAGAAATATTCTTTTTTAATAAAATATCAGAATCTAATAAAATAAAATTATCATTTATTAAATCAAAGCATTTGTCAACACTAGTACAATGTTTAAATGAACCCCATTTACTTCTTGATCCTAATGAATACTTATGATTTGGATATTTTTTTAATTCCTCATCAAAATTAATTATCTATCCTTTAGTATTATCAAATATTTTAATATTACTTTGTCTATATGTAAATGGCAATTTATCACTATTGTCAAAAATATAAATTGTACAATTATATCCAACAAATTTATTAATACTTTTAATTAAGCATTCTGTTAAATATGGTGTATTATAATGAACTATTAAAATGTTTATATGTTGATTTGGATCGATAATTTCCTATTTAACTTCCTATTTAACCTCTACCTTTTTCTCTTCTGCTTTCTTAGTTGGCACAGCAGGTTTAGCTGGTGCCTACTATTTATTAGTAGTCTGCTTATCATTTTCCCATTTCATAGGTTTCTTTATTCCATAGTAATCTTTAAAAAAGTTTGCATATCCTGATGACATTGTCGTTTTTTGTATAATTTCTTTTTTATTTTCTATTTTAGTATTCTCTATTTTAGCAGGAGCCTATATATTTATAGGTTTGTCAGATTTATTCAATTTCATTTTAATTAGTTCCAATCTGGTTTTATAATCAGATTTCTATACAGACTATATAGGTTGCTAAACAACTTTAATATCTCCGGTTGTTTCAAACCCATCTAAATTAATATATCTTTTCCAATATGAAGAATAATCTCTATGCCAGCCATGCAAGCACATTGGCAATTTTCCATCATTGTATTTTGTCATAAATCTTCCCCATAATCCGCATAATGAAAAATTAGACCCAACCTAAACCGATGGCAATTTGAAATTCGCTTTTGTCTTCATTGTTTTGCAGAAAAACAAATCTTCAGTTTTGACCCATTCCTTTTCATAATCTTCAGGAGTAAAACTATTGCAGACATCTATAAATTTCTGAACTTTTCTTAAGCTGACTCCTCCATTTCCAATAGTATCACATGACAAATTAAAAGAACCCACATTCCAAGGGCTTCCAATATAGTCAACATCTAAATCTAAATATTTCTAAACATTATCTTCAAATATCCATCCATCAAGCTAATATATAAACAAGTATTTATATTCACTAAAACATTTATAAAAATCTGCAGTTTCACACATATAACTATATGAGGCCGTTCCTATAAAATATTGTTTAGCACAAAACAATATTGAAAGTTTTACATCATATTTTTCGGCAATATCAACATATTCTCTAAGATTAAGATCTTCTGGACAAATTAAACATATTTCAAATTTATTTTGAATAATTTTGCATAATTGTGTTAATGACGCTTTTTCTATTGTAGACAAATCTGATTTATAAATAGGAATTCCAAATATGCATTCTTTATTTGAACTTTTAGAATTATGATTAATTTCAGTTGGCAACCATATTAAGTCTTTGAATTTTATAGCATTTCCGACTAATGAATATATATCATTAACAATGGTTATATAATTTTCTTTTTTATCAAATTTGTATTTATGTGATGAAGCCAACTTAAAGAAAGACAATCTAGTTCCAAGATTTTTCTCATTTCCATAATATAAAGCAGAATCTTTAAATTTATAATTTTTATTCATTCTTGAAATTAAATGTTTCTGCCTCTCAGCAAATATAGATGCATTAAATAATTTTAAATGAAATATAATGATAGATTCTGTTTTATAGTTTCTATTTGTTGTATATATTAATGAATTATTTCCAAAACTTATTTTAATTTGTGGATCAAATACAATTGCTTTATGGATATTTGTATTTGGATATGCATAATAGCCCTCGGCAGTATGAATTAAAGAATCATATTTAGGATTCAATTCATTATTGATAATCTCATAATATTTAGTTTGAAATAATTGCACATTGTCTTTCTTAGCAAGAATTAATTCTTGGAGAAGATTCCCAGCTGGAAGAAGAACTTCATCAATATCGCAGACCATTACATAATCTGCTTTTCCTATTGCATCTGCATAACAGAAACTTTTATATTGAGAAATTTTTTCCGGATCAAAAGTGTTTTCAGTATCAAATTTTCTGACCTCAATCCAAGAATATTGAGACAGAATTTTCAGAGAATTGTCTGTAGACCCATTATCATAAACAATAACTTTAGTTGCATACTATTTCCAATATTCAATAATATAAGGAAGAATTTTCTCTTCATTATAGCAGAATGTATAAATCCATAGTTTCAATGGATAATTAGTTTCCATTATTGTTAATAAAATAAATAATATTTTATTATTTATTAAGAGAATTTCTTAAAAGCTATATATTAAAAATAAATTTATTAACTGGAATAACTAACAATTAGTTATTTTATGAATGGTTAGGAAAAAAGTTTTTTTGCATATTTTTATAAACAATAATAAATAAACAAAATGAAAACAATTATATAATTTAATATGCCAAAAGTTCGACAACAATTTGACATACACAGTAATGTATTAGACAAGCAAGCCGAATTAGAAAAGAAATCTAAAGTTTATTCTACAGAAAAAATCAAAGCGTTAACTTCTAATGTTCTAAATGGCGGACAAGCTGATACAACTCCATTCTTCCACGGTAGTCCAGACTGGCGTGATGCTGGTGTTATATTTGAATATACTGATGAAGAACTTGAGATAATGGATAAATGTGCTAATGACTGTATATGGTTTGTTGAGAATTATGTAAAATTCATGAATAAAAAAGGAAGAGCAACTGTTAAATTATATGATTTTCAAAAAGAGAATTTAAAAACATTGTCTGGAGAACATTGGGATCCAGATGAAGAAGTTATAATACCAGACAACCCAATGGTATGTTTACTTTAGAGTAGACAAACTTCAAAATGCCTGTCAGGAAATTCCATTATAGATACTAAAGAATATGGAAAAATTAAATTATATGAATTATACTTTAATATTCTTAGTTCTCATACATTATTAGATAAGATAATTTATTATGTATATAAATTAAATGATACTAAATTATTTAAGAATAAATTAACAAATATAATTTATAAATTAGAATCTATAAAATTTGGTAAAAATCATCAAGAAAAACTTATAGAAAAACAAGATGTTCAATTTGAAATTAAATCAAAAGATTAGTATAATCATGCTACTTAGCTTTTTAGAACTAAAGCTTTTGAGATTTATCATCTTGAATTAGAAAATGGATTAACTTTAGATGGCGCAGATAATCATAGAATCTATGCATCTATTAATTATGTTGAATAGTGGATTTTTATCAAAGACTTAACAGAAAATCATTATATATTAACAGAAAATGGTTGGATTAAAGTCAAATCTGTTGTAAATACTCATCAACTTCAATATATGTATGATATATCTGTTGAAGAATCTCATAGTTATTATTCTAATGGTATTTTATCTCATAATACTACAACTATTGGTGCATTTATAGTGTGGTATGCAATATTTCATAATGACAGAAATATTTTTATTTGTGCAAATAAAGCATCTACGGCGACAGGAATTGTAGAAAAAGTTAAAGAATTTTTAGAGGGCCTTCCATTTTTCTTAAAACCAGGTATACTTAATATTTCTGCTAACAGAATTAAATTAGAAAACGGTTCTTGTATTAAATGCGCTGCTGCTTCTAAAACTCCTGCAACCGGTGATTCTATTCACTTGCTTTATATCGATGAGTGTGCTCTTATTCCTCAAGGTGTTATTTCAGAATACTGGGCATCTGTTATTCCTACTATGTCTAGCCTTGTAAACTCATAGATTATTGTTTCTTCAACACCTCGTGGAACAACCGGAAAATTCTATGAAATTGTTGATAGTGCGATTAAAAAAACCAGTGATTGGGTTCTTAATCGTGTTGACTGGTGGCAAGTTCCTGGACATGATGAAAAATGGTTAGAAAGAGAAAGAAAGAAAATGATGGATGACGATTTGTTTGAAAGAGAATATAAATTGTCATTTGAATCTGACAGCACTAGATTAATTTCTCCAAAATCAATTCTCTTAATGAATAGAATTAAACAAGATTTTATCCATAGAGAATTCAATCATGTCCCATTAGAAATATCTAATAATATATTATGGGCACCAGATTTCAATCCAACTTATATGGATTATGAAACGCTATATAGAAAATCTTTTTTGTTTGTTGTTGATACAGCATAGGGAATAGAACAAGCATCTGTTGAAAAAGAAGACTCAGATTATAATGTTATTAATATATTTGAAATAGAACCGCTTAGCCCAAATAGAATCAATGTAAACAGAAACGGCGGGCCCATATCTATTAAAGATTGCGTCCAATATAAACAAGTCGGTTTATATATCGATAATTTCAAAGACGAGACACAATGTGCGGAAGCAGCTAAATATATTGCATTTCAAATATTGAAAACTGGATATGGCGAAATAGATAATGTCAGAATCTTGATTGAAATGAATTTTAATGGAAATAACTGGATTAATAAATTCAAGCAACACCCCACTTATTATGACGCACTAATTCTTAAAACTATTAAAGGCGTTCAAAAACCAGGTCAGCCGATTCAAAAAATGAAAGAACAATATGGATTCAGAACTGTTAGTGGAGAACATGGCAAAAATTATTACTGTGAACTTGGTGCTAAGATGATTCATAACAGACAAATATTAGTCAGACAACATGACTAGGATGTTAACCATAGTTCTATTAATGAATTGAATCAATTTGGAAAAAATAAAAAGAAAAATACATATGAAGGGTCATTATGCCATGATGATATTGCAATAACGTGTTTATTCATTTCTATTGCTCCAGAATCACGTCAATTTATTAAATTCTTAAATGAATGGATTGAAAAAGCCCCATAGACTGAAAAATTATATAAAATCGGTTAGATGCTGAATATATTAGTCGAAAAAGAAGCATAGTTAACGGATGAATAGTTTGATGCATTCTATAAAACGGCAGGAGCCAATTTCAGAAATTTACGATATAAACAAAATGGTTATGGTGCATTAATGCAGGGAAATGTAGATCAAAATTTATATAATAATAACAGTTTCCACCAAGGATTTGGAAATATGCTAAGCGGAAGGAGATTTTAATTATGAGATATGAATATAAAATAATCAAAGGAAATTTAGTCGGTCCAGGCGGGCCATTACAATCAGCAGCCAGAAAAATATAGAATCTTTTGTTTCATGGAATGAATAATTTGCCGATATCAGAAGAAGATAAAGATTTATCAGGTGATGTAGAATATGAATTTGGTGGAAGCTTTATACCATGTGAAGGAACATATGAAGAACACCCGTTATATTTGACACCTACAGATATTATTGACAAATATAAAGATCGTGCACATGAATTAGATTGTTATATATCCAAATTTACATATATGACAGAATTAGACAAAAACAGAGTATATTCCGGATATATCGGCAAATGGAATAATAATATAGATAAAGAATCAAAAATATATTATATATTGATGCCAGACGGACCGCATAAAATGTTTATCACAAATTATAATAATATGCAATTTACTCCGGAAATTACAAAGGTTCAATACGTTGTTAATATAAATGGAAATATGATGGATTGTATACCAGAAGAAGGTGATGTTTTATTTGATGATTTTGAAGAAGCTTCCAAATATTTTAAAGATGTCTATATTGGAGAAATGAAATTAAAACGTGAAGCAGAAGAAAAAGAAGCGCAAAGAATTAAAGATGAGGAAGAAAATGGAAAACCAATAGAATCATTAGGAGATGGAACATATATCGGTTAGCAAAAAGGCAATACTTTTTATTATTAGGGTAATATATATAAATCACCAATTGGAATAAGAAATATATGGCCAATTAATGTAATAATAGACATTAAAGATGGAAAAGTTTATCATAGAGATTGGTTCACTAAAATTTAATAAATATAAAAATATTAGTTTTAAATAATGACTAGAGAAGAATTTAAAAATTGGTTGAAAGCTGATGCTACATTAGATGGGGCGATTAAAATAGAAATTCCGGATGCAACCTATGAGAGAATTATAGATAGAGAGTTGAAACAATTATACGAAATTTTCAGTGATGCAACTGAGGAAGACTTTGTAATCCTTCCGGCTAGATTATTCTGGACTCCGGAATTCAGAAAAAACAGAAAAATTGCATTCCCCGATTGTGTAGTTGCTGTCACCAGATTCCAAGAAATGAAACATAGAAATGCAATGTTTGGAATTATGGATCCTGATTTTGGATTCAATAAAGCATTTATGTCCGATTTATGGTTAGGTTCTTTAATGAATATGGACTCTGTTGCATTCAGAACTATATCTTGGAGTGCATGGGATCAGCTTAAACAATTTACATTAATAGATATTCAACATAGATGGAATTATGTTTAGCATGAATTATTGGTTCTTGGTCATGATCCAAGAGTTAATGTTTTCTGCGGATTAAAAGTTAAAGTTCCAGAGCAAGAATTATTTGATAATGTGTGGGTCCAAAAATGGATTTCAGCACATTGTAAATTATAGGCAAATAAACTAATGACTATATTCTCTACAAATTTGGTGGGTGGAGTAACTATCCAAATGTCATCTGTGGTTGAAGAGGCTTAGAAAGACATAGAATCCTGTAAAGAATGGTTCACTAAGTTGAATAAAGTTCCAAATATGTATACACTTCCATGATATTAAAAAGAGCTCTTTTAGAGCTCTTTATTTTTTAGTAAACAACATTTTCGACTTTTTGATCTATCATATATTCCATCATATGTGATGCATAAAAATCGCTAATTTGTAATAAAACTGTTAATGGACATTCATCTACAGATTTTTGATATGCCGGTTTTTCATATGGTGACATCATCATTCCTGGGTCAAACATTCCCATATGCCAACGAATAGCAATAATCTCAGAAGCTGTCAATTTAATAAAATTCTGAAGCATGATAACAGATTTTTCTCCATGCCCGAGTGGGAAATGATCTTCACATTTGTATGTTTGATATTTTTTCCAGGTATTTGTTGCTTCGTCTTTGAAGTTTTTAATTTCAGGAAAATAGAAATTGGCTTTACAAATATCATGCAATAAAGTAGAAATAATAATTGAAGCCTCTGGAATTTTATTAAGTTCTTGTTCTTTGAGTGCCAACATATCTGAATTGGCAATAAATTTTTTCATCGCTTTATAAACATTAAGACTATGCTGACAAAGGCCTCCTGCATAATTTCCATGAAAAACCATTGATGCTGGGGCCTCAAAAAAATCTGATTTATTTTCTAACCAGTTAATCAAAGTTTCAATCCCTTCACGTCCTGTTGAACGGAGGAGATTAATAAACTCTATTTTATTTGCTTGAATTTGTTCTTGTGTAAGTTTTGCCATAATATTATTAATTTTGCTAATAATTATAGTCTAAAAAGAGAGAATGTTTCAACAAATTGAAATTAAGTTTTCACGTTTGTATGAACGCCACTCTTGTTTGTCTATATCAAAATATGTCTGGCGATTGCTGTTCTTTGCATGCGGATGAATACCTGCAGGAATACAGTGAGATGGGATAACCTGAACACTGAGAGTTCCAGTAGAATGACGAATAGTTCCATCAACTTTACGGAAAGTGAAAGTTGCAGTAGATTTGCACATTGCTTTATAAAGCTTTGCATTTTTCCATGCGGCTTTAAGTGCTTCACTCATTGACATGTTATTCTCTTTAACGAATCTCCAAGCGAGATTCATAATTGAACGAAGATTTGCAGTTGTCATAGCTTTATGTTGTTTAAAGGGTTAATACTATCTTTTTTAATTACGATGTAAAATTAATACTTTTTTCTTAAATAAAAAAATAGAAGTTAATTTTTATTAATAAAAAATGCTAGAGTTTAATTCTCTAGCAATTTATTTTTCTTCATCATCTTTAACTTCTTGGAATTTAGCAATCAATGCTTGTTTCTTTTTCTCTTGAAGCATTTTAGCCACATTTCCGGTTCCCATTATTACATTTTCCAGTTTTGCAGGTTCTTCTTTACTCTCTTCCAATGCAGGAATTTCACTAGTATGTTTTGAAGTTCCAATAGCTAAGTTTTCTTCTGCATTGTCTTTTTGTTGCAAATCTAAATATGTATCTATGTAATTCTTACGCATATTGTTTTGTGCTATTGTTATTTGTTGTGCTAAATCTGATTGCTGTTTAGAAAGTTTAATATAGACTTCAAACAGTCTTGGAGATATTTCGCCATGTCCAATAGCATCCATATTTGCCTGAATCACTTTGTCTGTTCTGATAGATTCATAATACATATGTCCAAGTTGTTCTGCATCTTGTTCCACTTTGTCAAGAATCATTGTTGAATTCTGCAAAATAGTCGGCACAACTTCTTTGACTATTTTCATTAATTGTTCTTTTGCTTTTTTAATGCACTGTTTTTCTGTTGATTTATAATTAATTTTAAAAACTGGTTCGGGATTCAGCATATTAGTTGGAATTGAGTCATCTATATCTATAGGGGCTCCACCAAAACCAGAAGAAACTGGTGCAGATGTTCCAGAACCTGCATTAATTTTATTAATTAAATTTCCAAGTGCATTTGATGTTCCTTTTATAGTTGCCATTTTATATAAACACTTTATTATTTTATTATTTATTAAAGAAATTGTTTATTTTGCTTCTATCGCATTATTTTTACTTCTATATATAATTTATTATTTCAATAATAAAAGTGTCCCAGAATTGAATCTAGGGCACTTTGTGAGACTTTTAGTATAATGTTCTATATTACATTGTTTCTCCACCTTCAGGTGCTGGTGCTTCTGGCGCTGGTGCTTCTTGTGCAGGTGCTGAAGCACTTCCCATGTCCATTCCGCCACTCATATCAGGACCGCCGAATTCGCCACCATTCATAACATCGCCGGCGCCGAAATTCATTCCGCTTCCGCCCATATCCATTCCGCCGCCCATATCACCTCCTGGTTGTTGTGGGGCATTAGCAGCAACATCAGCTTGTTGTTTCTTCATCAACTTAGCCAACTCTATTTGTTTAAGAATTTCTCCTTCTTTATATTTTTGGTTAGTTTCAATATCTTGATCTGACAATCCTAAATATTCTTTAACTAAGAAATCAAGTGCAAAATATGGTTTTCCATCAGGACCTTGTAAACCAAGTAATGTAGAAACTGTATTAGCACCTTCAGTAATAGCCGCACGCTTTTTAGCTAATGCAAATACATTTTCTTCATTATATTCAATACCTAATCCTTGTTTAAGAATATCAGTATATGAAAATTCAGGATGCATGAAACAAATTTGAACCAATAATGGTTTGAGAAGAATCTCTTTGAATGCATTTTGAACACGTTGAATAAAACGAGAAAATGCATATTCTTCACGAGTCACATTAGCATCTCCAACTAAAGCGTTATTAGGTGCTTGTGAAATATTCAAATTGAAACGGTTTGCAGGAACCTAAGATTCCAATATAAATTTACGCCAGAAATATTGAAGTTCTTCTGTAGTATTCATATTATATCCTTCACCTTTAACTGTATCCATTTGAATTGCTTGCCCACCGCGATCCTCAAATACATAAGTCTTTTGGAAATTGAATTTAGGTTCACCATTGACAAGCATTTGTCCAGACATATCATCCATTGTTACTTCCTCCGCATAATCCGCATAAATTTCACTGACACGTTGTCTGATACGAGCATCTGAAAGCTCACCTACCGGAACAGTGATTTTTACACGGTTTTGAGCATTTTGAATATTCCAAATCAAGTGAGAGTTTTCTAATTGTCTTAACATATTAAATGGACGAGTCAATCCTTCAACATATGAAATATTAGTATTTCTAGTGTCTCCTAAATCACCCCATGAAATATAAATTATATTTGAATTTGGAATTTTTCTTTGGTTTGCCGCGCCTTTGAATTGGTACCAAATAAACAATTCTTGTCCATCCTCTGTCACTTGGATATCCGGTTGAAGAGTAGTCGGATCAAGATTCAAAATACCGATAATATTTTTATGCTTGTCATCAAAAACAATTTCAAATGCAAGGAATCCATCAACTAAGAATTTTTTGAAATAGTTCCATGCACCGCTATTGTTTTCCCAACCAAATGCAGAATAAACTCTATTGAATGCGATTTTGCAATCATTGATTAATTTGTCTGCATTAGTATTTGTTTTCTTGTTATCATATCCTTTATTAAGATATAATTTAAGTTTGTCAAGATTGAGGTGGGCAAATTGTCCGTTTTCATCATTTACAATAGCCTCATTACAAATAGTTTCCAATATAAAGTTAATTTCAACATCTCGAGCAAGTTGTCTGCAATATTGACAACGTGTTGCATACGTCATATCATAATATGCATAATTAGATGATTGGTTCTTTGTTAAATCTTTATATTTAGTAAATCTATTTGTTCCAGTTGCATCATAATAGTTAGGATTAAGCTAATCATCCATCATTCCATTACGAGTCTATGAAGCACTAATAGCCAAAGCATTTTTCATAATACTTTGGTTACTTTGCAAACCGAATGATGAAAGATTAATCAGCGGGTTAACATGATTATGATTCTATTCACCAGGTTTAAATGATCTTAATACATATTTTTTAGCCATGTTGCCAATTATATTCTTTTATTTATTTATTGGGATCTGCAACAGATACCTAATTTAATGCATCTTCAAAATTCAGATAATCTTGTGAATCTAAAAGATTTAGATCTTGCGCATAATGACGAGCTTCCGATACAGCTTGCATTGCTTTTCCAATTAGTTCCAATAGATGCCCTTTAACATATACTCGTTCATTAGCTGATAAATCATTAATACCAAAATTGTGTACACATGTAGTTTCGTCCATAATTATAATTTATTATTTTAAATTATATTATTCCCATTTTATTTAGTTTTTTAATATTACTACTGGATGAACTGGCATTCCAACAAATCTAGTATTAGATGCAAATGGAGTATCGCTAGTTCCATAAAAATAGGTTGCATAATGTGAAGAAGCTGATAGTGTTGATGTCCATAAGGTTACTAAATTTTTTTCTTCATGAGAAGACCCATAATAATTTCCAGTACCAGGAAAAAATATAGAATTTCCATTTATTTTAGATGTAAATAATAATCCATTTAATTCAGGAACTCCATTAAAATTATTTACAAGTTCATTAGTAGTGTATTTTGTTAATTCTTTAAATTGCTCTTTAGATGGAATATGGAATTTTATATTGGCTGGATTATTAAATCTTATATATGCCACATCATCTTTAAGCTATAACTATAATAAATTATCTGCTTTATCATATGCAAAACGTTGTTCAGTATAATTATCTCTAGTATATTCATCTTTTGGCTCTAATTCACCCCAAGCATAATAATTTCCATACCAATCTTCTGGAATTGATTTTTCCGGCATTTTATCTAGTTTTTTGTAATCAACACCAAAATTATATTTAAACCAACATGTTCCTGAAGGAAGACCAAGATCTATGACATCTTTCATAAAATCCAAATATTCTTTAGTATAATCTTTATTCTAAACCTATTTAGATTTAATATTCTAAACGTCATCATCATCAAAGTCATCAAGAGCTAATTGAATACCTTTATTAACTGCTTCTAATATTTTATTATATTTTTTCATTTAATTAATTTATAAATTTATTACTGGACGAATATTATAACCGGCATAACGATAATTATTATAAATGTCAATATCATCTGAATCGAAGCTCAAAAAGTAAGCATAGGTTGGACATTCTAAATAAAGTGTTGAAGACCACAAAAAGTAGTCTGAACCTATACTATCAATATCAGAACCATTACAATAACCTGCTGCAGGAATAAATAACTAATTTCCATTTTTTCCTTCAAAAACTCTACCATTCAATCCTCTAATTCCTTTATCATTTTTTGGATTATGAATAATTTTATCTGGATCATAATTATTAACCCAATAATTATTAGTATAATTTATTAATTCTTCGCACTATTTTTTAGTTGGAATATGGAATTTGAAATCATGAAGTTTTTTAGTCTAGTAAGCCGCATCATCTGCAGGTTGAAGTTCAGTTAAATTATCTATAAAACCATAAAAACCGCGTTTAGGGTCATTACAATATTTAGTTAATTTATCATATTCCTTTCCAAATTTATAATTATACGAATTATAATTTGGTTTTGCCTCTATTTCTCCCCATGCATAATAATCTCCATACCAGTCTTCGGGTGTTGATAACTGGTTCGGATTAACGCCAAGATCATACTTGCACCATAGAGTTTCTGAAGGAAGTCCTAAATCTACTACTTCATCCCATAACAAATCTAGATATTCTTTAGTATAGTCTCTATTCTATACTTGTTTAGATTTAATATTTTTTATAATAGATTCTTCATCATCAAAATCATCTAGAGCAAGCTAGATGCCTCTATTAATGGCTTCTAATATTTTATTATAGTTTTTCATAATAATCCTAATTGTTGTAATGTTCTTTCTGTTACCACCATAAATTCTGCACCTCTTTCTTCAAAGTATTTTTTAGCGGCGGTCCATTTACTCTGGTTAACTAAAAATGTCTATGCAGCTCTATTATATGCTTTATGTTCTTTTAATGTTGCAGACTCAGTTAATGGTTTTGGACACTGCGTCTAATCATATGGTTTTATTTCTATAAAAATTCTTTTCTTTCCATCTGGTTTTGTTTCATCTGCTATTTCAATCCAGAAATCTGTATAATATGTCCTGACTTTCCAATTTTGCGGATTATTCGGATCTAAATTATGTTTCATACAGTATTCAAGGTTTCCGGTTGGATCTAAATATTTAATTCCAATAGGTTCTGATGCAACTTTTAATACTGATGGATTTTGATCACACCATCGCATAAAAGTAAATTCCCAACCACTTCTAAATACATTTTCCTATGTCAACCATTTTTCCGGATGCTCTGGAATATAATATCCTTGGTGATATTTTACATTCTCACTTTTCTTTGGAGCATGTGTTCTTTTATACTAATCATTCATTTTTATTTAGTTTTCATTTTTACAAATTTATTACAGGACGAACTGATAAGCCAGCATAACGATTGCTACTATAGATGTTAATATTATCCGAAATAAAGGATAAATAATAAGCAGTATAAGGGGTATTTAAATCAAGACTCGAAGACCATAGACTACCGCTGCCACCAATCCAGTTAATATTAGAACTAGTATAACAACCAGCTGCAGGAATAAATAGCTAATTTCCATTCTTTCCTTCAAATATTCTACCGTTCAGACCTTGAATTCCTTTATCATTTTCTAGATCATGTTTTATTTTATTTGGATTATAGTTATTAACCCAATAATTATTAGTATAATTTATTAATTCTTCGAAATACTCTTTAGTTGGAATATGAAATTTATAATTATAAAGCTTTTTATTCTAGTAAGCAGCATCGTCTTCTGGAAGAAGCTAAGTTAAATTATCTGCAAATTGTGTATATGGATAATTTTCATTATTGTTTATTCTTTTAACTCCGCTTTCTTTTTTACTACAATATTTAGTCATTTTAGCTAGATATGGATATTTAGCAGAATATTTGTAATTATCCCAATTAAAATAAATTTTGTTATCTTTATTTGTTTTATTTGCTTCCAGTTCACCCCACGCATAGTATTTTCCATACCAACCGATAGCTTTAGATAACTAAATAGAATTAACACCGAGATTATATTTGCACCATAAAGTTCCTGAAGGAAGTCCTAAATCAACTACTTCATTCATTAAGTCTAGATATTCTTTAGTATAGTCTCTATTATAAACCTATTTAGATTTTACATTCTAAACCTTTTCTTCATCATCAAAATCATCTAGAGCTAACTAGATTCCTCTATTTACTGCTTCTAATATTTTATTATAATTATGATTTTTCATAATTTTTGTAAACCGGTCTAATTGGTAATCCTACATATCTTTCTGAATAGTTTATACATTCTCCAGCACAGCACACACTTGCTTTGCATGCAATGTTTTCATAAGATCTTTCATAATCTAATTCAGATAACCAAAAATAACCATAATTTTTATCAATTATAGATTTATTTATTCTTTCACCTATTACATCATCCCATTCTCCACTTAATGGTATAAATATGCTATTTTTATTTTGTCCTATAAATATCACACCATTTAAATCATTAATACCATTGTATCTTACAGCAAACTTCTGTTCAGTATAATTCACTAATTCTTCATAATCACTGACTGAAGGAATGCACCAATTTCCTTTTAATGTTTGTTTTGCTACATCATCAGCATCTTCAAGTTTAAAAGTCCAATCTGTTGATTTATTATATTTTGACATATCCATTGACGATTTTTCTCCAGTCAAACGATTAATTTTTCCAAATTTATAAGTTTTTGGTGTATATGAAGTTTTAGCTTTTAGTTCTCCCCATGCATAATAATTTCCTATGTAATCTTGTGCAGTATTAAGATTTTCTAAATCAACTCCAAGATTGTATTTCCGCCATAATGTTCCAGAAGGCAATCCCAAATCAACCGAATCTCTTATCAAATCTAAATATTCTTTAGTATAATCCCTATTCTAAACCTATTTAGATTTTATATTATTCTAAACCTATACTTCATCATCAAAGTCATCTAAAGCTAACTGGATTCCTCTATTAACAGCTTCTAATATTTTATTATAATTCTTCATATTCAATATATTTATTTAATTATAATAAACAAAATGAAATCAACTATAATAATTATAGTCAATTTCATTTCTCTATATATTAATTATTTAGAACGGGTTTGAATTAAATCAATTTAATCCAAATTTGATACGATCACCGATTATATTCCAAACAGTATTATTAACAAATGATTCTTTAAGTGTTTTATGAATCTTTGGTTCAACATCAGCTTTAATAGCTTCAACAACAGCATTGGCATTATTTTGTCTATAAGCTTCAGTCATAGCAACTAAATGTTTTCTAACTTGTTTTTCGATATATAATTTGATGTCTTCTTTATTAGATGCAGGAGACAAAGTTAATTCATTTTCATTCAATAACTTTACTCCTTCTTTTTTAATACCGGTTTTTGGAGACCAATATTCAAGAAGACGTGAAGCAAATTTCTTTTGTTCTTCTGCTGGAAGATCAGAAATATTGCCAGTAACCATATAATTCTCTTTAAGAACTTTTACAATAGCCACTTTTTGTGACTCATACATTGCAGCTCTGTCTTTTAAAACTTCTTGTCTGCTATTATTATAAACAGTATTAAAATTTTTCATAATTAATATATAATTGTGGATATTTATACCCTATTTTTTATTATCTCTTTTATTATTTATTATAATTTTTTTAAAAAATTATTCCAAGCATTATTTATAGCTAATATTTAATAATAGTTTGCTATATTTTGGTATTTTATTTATTGCTTTTATAACGATAACTCTATTTACTGGATCCCAAATATAATTGCAATTTCCATCGCCAAAATGATCACTCAAGTAAAATCTGCAATATCCATAAGGAAGAACCCATTCTTCATTTGGAACAACTTCAAAAACAGAATCCCTCATATCTTTAGAATATAATGCAGATCTGTCTATTTTCTTAGTCGGGCAAATTTCAATAATATCACCAGGATAGAAGGTTGCGTTTGCATATACATTTTTACCATCACATGTGACTCTGCATTGGTTAGCATTAGTAGGAACCATGTTTATTTTATTAATTTTGGATTTATTATACCTTTCTTTATGGGACTAATAATATTCCAAACTGTCATCAAACCAGGATTCATAAATTCCTTTTGCTTCCCATGTTTCTTCGTCCATTATATTTTGATAGTCATCTGCTTCAATAAATTGATTTTCTGTATCGGTTGCATTTATTAACATTTCCATTTGTGGTTTACTTAATGTTGCATCACAATAATCAATAAATCTGTTATGCCATTTTTCATATCCATTAACATCATTATTAGAAACCATCATATTAAATATTTTATATGCATATTCACGGCATTGAACATATATCTAAAATATTCTGTATATATCAGCTGAATCTGTTTCTAATCCGTTACCGGCTAAATGTTTATCACGCAATTCATCAAAAACTTGATTTAAATGTGGTTTTAACCATAAACCTAAAACAACTTTTTTATCAGCTTTATTAGAATTATCAAATAATTTAATATCTGCACATTTATTGTTAAAATATCTGAATATTGCATTTTCATCACATTTATTAGTAGATTTCAAATTACCGATAACATCACAAATTTGAAGAATTATATTTTTACGGTTTGTTCTATATCGTAAATAATTTAAATTACGTGCCATTACATGTTTCCATGTTTCTGCATCTGCATTCCAAACCTCTTTAAATACTTTAGTAAATTCAGCTTTGTTTGCTTCAGAATTCCATTGAATTGTTGGAATAGATTTTTTAATATAATTAATATTTTCTTGGTATTCTGCAATTAATTTTTCAAATTTATCTTGCATTACTTCATCCCAATCACCTTCAAATAATGTATTAGTATACATATCAAGAATTTGCTCATGAATATTAACAATTTTTAATAATGCATTTTTAAATTGTACATTACCTGTAGTCTCGGCAAGTCTTTCATATTTTGATATTTGCAGTGTTTTTGACTATTCTTGGTTAGCTGAATTATCGGGCTATGAAATTATTGCAGCTGTATTATTTGAATTATTCTGATTATTAGAAGATTGTTTTTTATAATCACCAGATGATACTAATCTATCAAAAAATAAATAATACTGATTATCTAATTGTTTTACAGATTCAATAGCATTTTTAGCAATATAAAAATTTCTAATATCTTTATATTGCTAATATGATAATGCCTCATTTATATTTTTATTAAAATCAAAATT
>OCTX012268602.1_pt1 | contig 44715 bp, 38 predicted proteins | sample 1539691 | NCBI WGS metagenome assembly OCTX01 (sample SAMN02144231, study PRJEB22623) | gut metagenome | biome: sheep rumen | host: Ovis aries | place: New Zealand
GCATATTCAAGGGCAGGGCGCAAGTCTTCGGCTTTGTCGACTCTGGTCACTCCCTTGCTCCCTGCTGCATCCGTTGGCTTCACAATGACGGGCCAGGGATACCAGTAGATTTCCTGCATGGCAGCTTCAACGCTGTCAAAGCCCTTTGCCTGTGGGACGTTGAAGCCATTCTTTGCCAAGAAAGCACGGAACTTATCTTTGTTCTGAAGGATCTCCACGCTCTCGAAGGGGCCAAAAGACGGCAGCCCCATCTTGTTCTGCACGTATGACGCAGCGACAACGCCGGGATCAACGCCAAAAGACATGATGCCGTCGATTTGTTTCTCCTGGGCAACCTTTAAGACTGCCTCTTTGTCAATGATACTCACATTGACATATTCATCGCTATACTTGTGGGCTATGTTATCCGGCAGATAGTCTGCAGTGATGACATAATACCCCTGCTGATGAGCTGCTTTGATAACCGGTAGCAGATAGCGGATGCCACCGAGAAGCATCAACTTCTTTTGTTTCATTATGGATTACTTTAAAATGATATCACAGATGCGATTCACTTCTTCTACCGATAAGTCTGCATACATAGGTAATGTCAGTACTATGTCGGAAGCATGTTGGGACACAGGCACGTTTATGTCCCTAAACGAGTTATAACACTTAAGCTGTGTGATAATGGGGTAGAAGTATTTTCGGGCAAAAATGTTATGCGTAGCTAATTTCGTCTGAATTTCGTCACGACTATACTTGTAACCGTCGAAGAATACAGGATAATATGCGAAGTTAGGGGTCACACCATCTTGGGAATCTATCAACTTGATACCCTTTACACCGGATAAACGTGCTGTATATTGGTCAGCGGCTATTTTGCGCTTTGCAACTTCCTCGTCAAAATGCTTAAGATTACAAATACCCATGGCAGCCTCGTATTCGTTCATGCGGGCATTGGTGCTGACAAATTGTACTTCTTCCGGACCTTCAAAGCCGAAGTTAACCAGACTGTTTATTATGTTATATACGGATTCATCCTTAAAACTGACGATACCTCCCTCTATGGTATGGAAAACTTTGGTGGCATGGCAACTGAACATGGAAACATCACCAAATGCGGCTGCGTTAACGCCATTGCGCTTGACTCCAAAGGCATGAGCTGCATCATAGATAACTTTTAAGTTGTACTTCTTGGCAATAGCGTCTATGGCATCCACGTCACATAAGTTACCATAGACATGGACAGCACAGATTGCCACAGTCTTTTCTGTGATAAGCTTCTCTATCTGGTTCACATCTATAGTATAGTCAACATCGTTTACATCGCAGAAGACTGGCACTAAGCCATTACGAACGATGGAGTGGGTCGTGGAACAATGAGTATAGGGGGTTGTTATAACCTCACCACCTTTAGGCAGACCTAAAGCATCAATTGCGACTTCCAAGGCGACATGACCATTGGCAAAAAGGAACGGGAAGGGCACGTTCATCTTGACCTTTAATAGTTCCTCAAATTCTTTATGGAGAACACCTCTGTTGGAAAGCCAGCGGTTTTCCCATAATACTTTAATTTTTTCGACAAACTCTTCAAATGGTGGCATAGAAGAGCGTGTGACATTAATCCTTTTTTCCATTTTTAATGTCTATTTGTTATTTTGTTTTTATGATAATTCAGTAAAGATCTCCTTCAAAATAGAAATCAGATTCTTTCAAGACTTTATGAGATTGATCTTTCTCAGATAAAATAATATCTGATAAGGGCAATTTCCAATCTATTGCTAAATCAGGGTCATTCCAGGCGATAAAGCCTTCAGATTCGGGGTTGTAATAGTTGTCAACCTTATATGAAAAAATGCATGTAGGAGATAGACATAACATGGCATGCCCCATTCCCCGTGGGAGAAATAGTTGTCGGTGATTCTCTGATGATAACTCAACTGCTACCCATTTCCCGAATGTCGGAGAGTCTTTTCTTAAATCTACTGCAACATCCAAAACTGCACCGTCAACAACGCGAGCTAATTTGCTTTGTGCAAAGGGCGGCTTTTGGTAATGAATCCCCCTTAATACCCCGTATGACGACTTGTTCTCGTTTTCTTGTATAAAGTCTGTATGGCAAACATTCTCCTTGAACTCGTTTTCTTTAAATACTTCAGAGAAATAGCCGCGATTGTCAAGATGAATTTGTGGCTCAATGATAACCACTCCTTCAATTTCTGTTTTGATATAGTTCATATTTGGTATGTTACTTTTCTTTGAAGTTCTTCTATTTTGGTGCAAAGGTACGAAAAAGTTTTGAGAATTATCGTACTTTTCTAATCTTTTTTTTATACCGATAGAGTGTTATATTAATTAGCCCCCTTAAATTCCACTCTTGGGAGTAATTATTTTCTCCTAATGGTAATAATAATTGGTATGGACTGTTCCGCTAATCATTCTTCAACTTTTGTTTTTCAAGGCGTAGACATCCTGAGAGGGTTGGAAACAGGTCAGTGACATCAGGTGGCTATGTCCCAATTATGTTTTTCTTGTTTTTTTCATAATTATTTATAGTCACATTATTCTCTCAATTATGGGTTTGGTATATATTAGTTAATAACTCTAAGTCATTCTAAAGCTCAAGCTGCATAACTAACTTCTTGTTGTTAATGTTTCCGCAATTTATGACATAAAACCCGTTCTTTTTAAATGTTTTTAGGGCATCATGATTATCAACTTTTACTTCCAAGCGAATAGAGCTGAATCCTTTTGACGCGATGTACCTTTTTACAAGGTTGAGCATTTCAGTGAAGAGTGATTTCCTCCGATAATTCTTACTGACATAGGCATGAGGTGTAAAAGCCAGCTGTGTCTCGGGGCGATTGGCGTAGAATGCCATCATGCCAACCAAAAGCCCTGTTTCTTCACGGCAGGTACAGAACTCTGCATGAGCATACCATTTTTCTGCCAACATGTTCAGCAGGGGTTCGTCTTTCAAGTCTGGAAAAGTATCAAGTGACTGCTCACGCAGAAATTCTTTCAGTTCAAGGAGCGAAAGATGCTCTATAGTTATGTTCATTTTGTGAAAGCCGTGCTTAATTAACTACCTTGACATGAACATAGTTATTCATGTTTTCGATAATGTGGTTCATTTGTTCGGCACTGTCAAATTTCAACAGCAGTTCACCGATACAGTCCTGTGCATCGCGATACTTGTGAACGAGGGCGCCAGGCTTGATGTCAGTGACGAAGTCAACGAGGTTGTCCTGCCTAAAGGTCTCTTCATACTCTATGCCAGCATAGCTGCCTGTCTCATTGGTATGCGCCATGTAGTTGCTCCAGAAACCTTTCACAGGTGCCATCTTCAGGTCGGAGCAATCTTCGCCAAGTGCGGCCTTGATAACGTAGGGCACCATGTCGACACCAGTGGCCAAGGCCGTTATCTGGGGGATGAGACTACCGCCGCTACGGGCACCAAGCTCCAAGATATAAACTTTACCGTCCGTGCCATAAATGGCCTCCACATTGTAAGCATTGCTCTTCATGCCTAATGAGGTGATGAGCCGTTGCAAGTCGGCGGTCAGAGTGTCAATGACCTTCTGCGGCATCACTGTGGGCCAGCACTCGCCAAGGGGGGCGAAGTCCTTATCAACCTTTGTGCTGTAGAACTCGTTGCCCAGACAATGGAACACCAACTTGCCGTCAACAGAAAAGGCATCACCGGAGATCTGAGGGCCGTTCTTCACAATGAATTCCTCAATAAGGAAGATCTTGTCGCGTGAATAAGAAAGAGCATCTTCAACAAAGGCTTTCAGCTGACTCTTGTCAGTCAGTTTGTTGATGCCCTTGCTGCCGCTGGAGTCCACTGGCTTCACCATCACAGGCAGGTGGAAGGAGTCGATATCGTTCTCAGCTTCCTTGAAGGTGCGATAGCTCTTTGCCTTGGGCACATTGAAGCCATGCTCCGTAAGGTATTGCCGGAAAAGGTGCTTCTTGCTGAGAATTTCTACTGACTTATAGGGACTTGTAGGTAGACCAAGTCGTTCGCAGACGTATGCTGCTGTGGGTGCAGCGGGGTCGCTGGCGTAGGCAACGACACCGTCCACCTTCAGTTCATGAGCTAATGAGAGTACTGCTTCTTTGTCGGTAGTGCTTACATTGTGGTATTCGTGAGCAAACTTATGACCAGGATTATCGGGTAGGTAGTCACACGTGATGACATAATGCCCTTGGCGTACGGCCTCTTTGATGGCAAATGTCTGATAGATGCTGCCACCAAGCATTAACAGCCTTTTCATATGGTTTACAAACTGTTTACAAATGCTGTAATCCTTTTTACACCCTCGATAATCTTTTCGGTATTTAGGGTAAAGGCTAAACGGATATAGCGGTCGCAGCACTGGCCATAGGTTACTCCTGGCACAGCTGCCACATGCGCACCTACAAGGAGGGCATTGCAGAAGTCTATGGAGTTCATGCCAGTCTTGGAGATGTCTACCATCATGTAGAAAGTGGCTTCAGGTGCTTTTACACTGAGCTTCTCTATCTTATTTAGCCCTTCGTAGAGTAGATTTCGGCGTTCTGTGTACACCTTTACCATGTCCTTGGAATAGTCCTCCTCGCCGTTTAACGCTTTGATGGCAGCATATTGTGACGGCTGTGGTGCACATGCGGCAACATTCTCCTGTAGCTTGGTCATGGCTGCTATGATCTCTTGTGGTCCCAGTACATAACCGATACGGTAGCCGGTCATGCAGAATTGTTTTGACAAGGAGTTGACGAGGATGGTGCGTTCGCGCATTCCGTCAATAGCCACAATACTCTTAAAAGATTCATTGCCGTATATTAGGCATTTGTACACTTCATCGCTGATGACAACAATATCGTTCTTCTTTGCCAGTTCTGCAATGGCAGCTAACTTCTCTTGTGGAATGATGCGACCTGTGGGATTCGACGGTGTATTGATCATAATGACCTTTGTCTTTGACGTGATGGCTTTTTCGATATCGGCAACTTCGAAAATGAGGTCGGTACATTCTGGATTGTCTATAACAACAGGTATGGCATGACACATGCGTACCATCTGAGTGTAGTTGACATAGTAAGGGGCTGGAATGATGACTTCATCGCCAGGATTTACTATGGAAGTCAGTGCCAGAAAGAGCCCCTCCATAGCACCAACGGTCACCGTAATCTCTGTTTCTGGGTCATACTGAAAGCCTTCTTTCCTGAGGTAATAGTAGCTTATGGCCTCGCGTAACTCCTTCAATCCTTCGTTCTGGGAATATCGTGTTTTACCCTCCTGGATAGCTGCGCATGCTGCATCCTTGATGGCCTGAGGTGGCATGCCAGGGTCGCCAAGTGTGAAATCAATGACGTCGTCATATTTTTTGGCTTCATTAAACAAGCTACGTACCAATGACGGTTGTACACTGTCAGCGACAATAGATGTCTTTATCATCGTAGTCCTTTTAAGATGTTGTATGCAATTGACTTGCAATAAGAATAACGATTTAGGATGGGTGTAACAAGTGCCAGCAATGTGTAATTTGTTTCAATAAATCTTTTGGCGGGTGAATCCCATTTGATGAAACGCCACTCCGTCTTATCCATGGTTGTGAGCATGTCACGAAAATAGACATAACCTTCTCTATTCTTCCATTGATGATTTTGCATCATGCGAAGATGAAGATGCCTGACTTTAAGGCCTTCCACAAGCTTTCTCAGATGTGGTTCCTTGTCAGAAAAAAAATCAGCAGTCATACAGACTGAGACGTAACCTTGCTTCTGCGAGTCCAGCGAATCCTGAAGGCTATTCGTAATGGAGTGCTGATTGCACATGTCGTAGTGGTAGATACAAGCGTCAATGCCAGAAACCTTTTCAGCATAATATAACAGTCGCGGAAAAACCTGAAAGTCTTCGCCGCCGCTACCGCCCTCATGAGCCTTGATGTTATGGTCGGTATAGAGACGCCGTTTGATAAGACGTCGCCAAAGGGTAGGACTGGCTTTATATTGTAAGACTTGGGTTAAAAGTTCGTCTTTGGATAAATACCAGCCTGCTTTTTTTTCTTGTTGGATGCCAGCTTTCGTATGGTGGTATGCTTGTGCTGTGACGATGTCAGCACCAGAGCGGCATTGCTCTCTGACAAGCAGCTCGATACCTTCTGGTTCCATCCAGTCATCAGAATCGACATGGCAAAGAAATTCGCCTGAGCAGCAGGCTACAGCGGTGTTGCGTGTAGCAGCAAGTCCGCGATTGTGATCGTGACGAACAATCCGGATATTGGGTAATCGCTGGGGGTACTCTTCTGTGACACGCCGGAGTATATCTATACTCTTATCGGGCGTGGCATCATCTACAAAGATGAACTCAAGTTCCTCATAGGTCTGTGCCAATACACTGCGAGCACATCGCTCAATGTAGTCTTCTACCTTATATACAGGAACAAGTATGCTGACTAATGGATTGCTCACAATGTTTCTCCTTATTTTCTGATTCTAAAATTTGCGACCATCTTTTGCTCCATCACGTCTTCAGAATAAGACTTGGCAACAGTATTTGGGAAATCTGCTTTTATCACAGTAAAATCTGGAACATCGTTTTTTACGATTGTGCAGGCACCTATAATACATTTTTGACCAATCCCAACAAACTCAAATACGCATGCACCAATACCAATGAAAGATTGAGCATCAATGTGAGAATCACCCATTATGATACTTTTGGCTCCTAAGAAGCAATGGTCGTTGACTCTTGCCATGTTCCCGACAAAGGAGCCATCCGCTATAATAACATTGTCTCCAATAGTTGCTCCTTCTTGTACCACGACATAATCCATAATCCAACAATTCTCGCCAATGATACCGCGTATAGAAGCTTTTGGTGATATAATATTGGCAAATCTGTAGCCCAATGATTTTAGTCTCTCATATAAGCGTCGTCGATCTCCATTGAGATGGTTCCAGTAAAGGGCAACAAATACATAAAAAACTTTTTTCTCGTTTTCTTCGTATAAATGTTCCAAGTCCCAAACGGGCTTTCCCCCGAGGGTTTCCATGGAACGATATTTAGAGTCGACAGCAAAGCCAATGACATCATATAAACCGTAAAATTCACAAAAGGTAAGGATGCGTATAGCGGTTTCTGATGCTCCTATTATAACTAATTTTTTCCTTGTCTGGCTCATTGGTCGAGGATATGGTGCTCTCTATCCGTCACACAGATCTCACGGATCTCACAGATTGCTGTCTGTTTTCGTTTAGGAAAGAAATTATCGGAAATTATCATAATTCTTACGCTTCTCACTTATCAAATGCAAACTCTTAATTCTCAGACTTTATTTTTATAAGAAATCAAGTGTTGGCTTTTCTGATTACGATGTTTAGCTGAAGATAAGGTATATACGACTTATACATACTCAACCTCCCTTAATATTGTTTGACCTATGTATGGACTTAGCCCCTTTTTGGTGGCCACATCAACTTTTTTTTATTGAAACGGCCAAATGATTTGCCGAGTTTTCTACCACGTCTGGTTGGACAGTACTTGATTCCTCCCCACGGATGTGAGTAATGATGCAGGAGAGGGGATTCCTCGTCACACAGATCTCACAGATCTCACAGATTGCTGTCTGTTTTCGTTTAGGAAAGAAATTATCGGAAATTAATCATTATTCTTCTCATAAAAGCCCCTGCTGCTGTACTGTGACCATCGAATATACATCTCTTGATAGTTCTCTTTGATAAATGCAGATATCTTGGCTATTTCCCGGTCATTAAGAATACCTCGGTTTTGGACGACTGTATCACCATTGCTTTTTACAAAGAATTTGGCAGAACCTCCCTCAGAAAGCTTACTGTCGCTGGCATGAACGTGCATACATTCAACTATGCAGAATGAGGTAAAATATAAGTAATACCCAGCGACCTTGAAATCATAGTATTTGGGCATAGTTCAGTCCTCTATATACTTCATGTTATTCTGTAAATAGCGACTTGCAATAGATAACTCAATATCGTCCATCGTTGTCTCCAGTACATCACCGCTTGTTCCAAAAACTACGGCCTTGCATGGATTGTTTAAGTTGAGAACATGGAAACGGTCATCCTTGCGTGTGAATGCGTATCCGTTGACAATGATGTCAGCGTTATCAGCTATAGCTTTGATATTAGGCATGTGCAATACGGACATTTCTAATGGGTTTCAGAAAGGTGGCAGAGTCAATATAAAGGTCATTGAGGATGGGCTTGAGGTCGATATACTCTTCCTCAGGCTCCGCATTATGGCTGTACTTGGCCATAACCACCAGATAGCCATTGTCCCATTTTACTACATCAACATAGCGTTCAAGACTATATGGGGCGCGAAAGCGGATATTATAGCCTCCAAAGCAGAAGGTAGTAAAGCCTTTTGCACAACCGAGAGTTGCCTCTTGTGGTTTACGTATTGTTTCCATTGCCGAACTTTTTGTAATCGGTTGCAAAATTAAGTGTTTTAATTGAAACAGCCAAGCAAATTTTCGTAATTCTTTAACTTCTTGCCTCTCACCTCTCACTTATCCCGGTGGGAAAGCGGTTTGCCAGAACTGCTGCTCCCAGCGCTGGCAGTCGGTGAGGGTGCGGCGACCTCGGGCGGCCTGTTCGCGACCGAGACGCGAGAGGGCGGTGAACATGCGCCGCAACTTGCATAGACTGGGAAAACGTCCTGTTTAGATGTTCTGAAACGTGTTGTGGGCCATGCCTTCACAACGCTCGAAGGTGGAGTAGGGGATGCCCAGCTCCTGGAGTCGGCGGACCATCATCGTGGCCAGTACTCCTCTGAACTCTAAATCTGTTTTCATTTTTATTAAATGTAGTTAAAATACGCCCTACCCATGTGTAGGGCATCGATTTGTATTTCTTCCAGGTTGTTTGTATCTTCGCTGGCGACTATAGTCACAACTAACAACTAATCATTATGTTATATGCAACAAGAAACAACAATGAACCTCATTCAGGAGGAGCTCCTCAAGGCTGGGGAGCTGGCTCCCGTGACGCCCGAGCAGCTGAAGCTCGATGGCTTCCGCATGACTTCAGAGACAGAAGTGCCCGAAGAACAGTTCCTGTTCCGGTTTTTTGGCAAACCCTGCTTCCCCCGTAAGGAGCTGACCACGGTGACGGGGCCGGCGAAGAGCGGTAAGACGTTCTTTACGTCGATGATCATGGCGTGCTGTGTACGGCAGCAGGTCATGGTGATTGACCGTGTGGCTGAGAAGCCGCTCACGGTGATGTGGTACGACACCGAGCAGAGCCTTAGCACCACGAAGGATATTCTGGTGGGCCGCATCGGTCGGATGGTGGGTGGCGACACCTTCCCCGACGAGCAGTTCTTTGTGTTCAATGTCCGCGCAGCCACCATTCAGGAGCGCCGCGAGATGCTGGGGGTGGCCATCGACACCTACCGGCCTGACCTTGTCGTGCTCGACGGCGTCAGCGACCTGCTCAGCGACATCAACGACGGTCCGCAGGCCACGGAGTTGGTGGAGACGCTGATGCGGCTGGCTGACAGTCATGAGTGTAACATCACCATGCTCATCCACCTGAACCGTACGGGCGAGAAGAGCAACCTGCGTGGCTGGCTGGGGTCGGTGTTGCTGCAGAAGTCGTTTGAGGTGTTCAACTGTGCGCAGCTGTCGCAGCACGAGATGCTCACCGTCGAGCAGTCCCTCAGCCGCAAGTACCGCTGTCTGCAGACCTTCTACTACGAGGTCGATGAAGACGGGCTGCCTCATACTGCCCAGAAGCCCGACCTGCAGTCGCGTGGCGGTCAGGGGAAGTTCTTGGCTAAGGCTGGGGAATTCCAGGACACGCTGAACACTGAGTACATCATCCGCCATCCCGACAACCCCGACAAGCCCTGGGAGTGGGATCTGCGTCGGCTGTTTGCCGATGCCATGGGGTCGTTGCCTTCGATGAGTGCCGACCAGTTGAGACAGGCGGTGATGAAACTGAGTCATATCAAGCAGTATCAGTACTACTACAAAGTGTTCAACGAGGCTGAGAAACGCAAAGTGATCATGAAGGTGTTCGACCGCTACAAGCGGGTGGTCATCGTGCTCTCGCCGCAGCCCTAAGCATCTCCCCCTCTATACATGCCCTCCCCTCTAATAGAGGGAGGGCTATAGTATGAGGGGATGCCAACTCCACACTTTATGACGATAAACGATATTTTGACTCCTTCATTCAGACTGGTACGTCGGCCCGTTAGCAGTGAGCCGCTCTGGCAGCGGCGGTTATCGGCGGAGAGCTCGTTCTGTCGGGCGGTGGTCGGCAGTGGCTATCTTACCCAGGAACAGATGGAGCGTGCGGTGCAGCGCTACCGGTTGGGCCGTTCGCGTGACGACGGCGTCATCTTCTGGCAGATTGACCAATGTGGCCGTATCTTTGATGGGAAGATTATGTACTACCGTCCAGACTGTCACCGCGACCACCAACGGCACCCTAACTGGGTCAGCTATCTGCTGAAGCGTCACTACGGTTGTCTGGACCTTGATATTCCGACGGCGCACTGCCTGTTCGGGCCAGCCCCCTTAGGGGGGCTTGGTCTTGTGGCTTGCGTTGTAGAGGCCGAGAAGACGGCGGTAATCCTGTCGGAGTGGTTTCCGGAGTATCTGTGGTTGGCCAGTGGCGGTCTGTTTGAACTGACGGCGGTGAAGCTCTTTCCGTTGCGTGGGTGGCGGATTATCCTCTTTCCCGATACAGACCCGGATGTCAAGGCTTATTCGCTGTGGTTCGAGGTGGCTCGGAAGGCCCGCCGTGATTTTGGTCTCAACGTCTCGGTGAGTGCGCTGCTTGAGCGACAGGCGACGGCGGAGCAGAAACGGCGGAAGATAGACCTTGTTGACTTCCTGTTTGGAGCCGCTAAACGGGGTGTTTGGAGCCGCTAAACGGGGTGCTTGGAGCCTCACACAGATCTCACAGATCTCACAGGTTTATCTTGCCTCTTACCCCTCACCACTTACCTCTTACCACTTACCACTTACCTCTTACCTCTTACCTCTAACTATATGAAAGCAATGTCAAAACAACAGCTGGCCGATAGGGCTGGCGTATCTTTGAAAACACTGAACCGCTGGTTGCTGCCCTATAGTGACAGGCTCACTGCTATGGGGTACTTACCTTCCATGAGGGTTCTGCCACCGCGTATTGTCAAGTTCATCGCTGACCAGTTCTGCATTGAGTTGTCCTAGACTACAAAGATTAAAAGATTATGAAGATTGTAATACTCCTAAACTCCTAAACTCCTCAACTCCTTTGACTACATTATGTGTCCTTATCGGGCAGAGGTGGACAGAAGTGGACAACGGCCTCGCCGAATGTCGTACCTTTGCATTGTCAAAACGACAACACTCAATTATCAATTATCAATTCTCAATTTCAAGCTTATGCCTGTATTTTACAAAACTTTCAAGAACCAGAACACGGCCTCGAAGACCTACGGCCAGTTCTACGGTAGAGTGGTAACCACCAAGACCATGACGTATCCCGAACTCTGTAAGCACATGTCGGAGCACAACTCCATCTATGGTGAGGATGTCTGCCTCGGTGTGGCCAACAAGTTGCAGTCGTGTATCCTTGAGCAGCTGCTGGAGGGTAAGAAGGTGCAGTTCGGCGACCTCGGCGTGTTCTATTTGGCTGTGAAGAGCACCGGTAGCAGCAAGGAGGAGGATTTCAATGCCGGTCAGAACATCAAGGGCCTCTACCTGCGCTTCGCTCCTAACCGTCAGGATGTCAACGACCTGTCGTCGAAGACGCTCAAGAAGAAGGCCTCGTTCATGAACGCCAAGGACCTGACTGAGACGAAGGCCAAGGAGTCTGGCGACGTGACGCCGGAGCCTTAAACCAAGCCCCCCTCTAACTCCCCCCACTGGGGGGAGAACTTGGGGGCTCATCACTGATCATTCATCACTTATCACTAATCAGCAATGTTCAAAAGTATTAAGTTCTGGAAAACTGTCATCCAGTTTGTCATCACAGTGCTCACCGCCGTCGTCAGCTCATTCCTCACACAGTCGTGTCTGGCTCTTTGACAGATGTGTGGTCGCTTCGCTCAAAATCTCATGAAAATCTATAAAAATCTTATGAATATCAGCTTACTTGGATTTCCTTCAGATTTTTCTTAGATTTTGAGCATAGCGACCCATTATTAATCACTAAATAACAAAATTATTATGCGAAAAATTGATTTAATTGTTGTTCACTGTTCGGCCACCCGTGCCGACCGTCGGTTCTCAGTCGAGGACCTTATTGCCTGCCACAATGCCCGCTTCGGGTTCACAGGCTATCACTATTACATCACCCGCGACGGTCAGACGTACCAGACGCGTCATGAGAACCTGCCGGGATGTCACGTCCGCCACTACAACCAGCACTCCATCGGTGTCTGCTACGAGGGTGGTCTCACCGCCGAGGGGCGTCCCGCCGACACCCGTACTGAGGCCCAGAAGCGAGCCCTCTGGCATCTGCTCAAGTCGCTGAAGGTGGACTATCCCGATGCTGTCATCCTCGGCCATCGCGACCTGCCCAACGTCCATAAGGACTGTCCGTGTTTCGATGTCCGGAAGGAGTATAGTCAGCTCACGGATTGACAGTCTCACACAGATCTCACAGATCCCACAGATTTATTTATTTAGAGTGCAGCAACCATTTTATCCTATTTATCTGTGAGATCTGTGGGATCTGTGTGACATTATGAAAGATCTGTGTGCAGTGCTTGTTCGATGATCGGTGCCATGTCGAAGTACTTATACTGTCCGAGTCGTCCGCCGAAGATGACCTTCTCCTCACGGGCCGCCAGTTCGCGGTAGGCGTCGGCCAGCCGGTTGTTACGCTCGTCGTTCACGGGGTAGTAAGGCTCCATGCCCTCGCGGTACTCCGTAGAGTACTCCTCGCTGACGACGGTGAACGGACAGTCGTAGACCTCCTGGCCGAACATCTCGAAGTGCTTATGTTCAATGACACGCGTATAGGGCACGTCGTGGCTGGTGTAGTTCACCACTGCATTGCCCTGGAAATTCGGCGTCTGCTCTATACGCGTCTTGAACGTCACCGTGCGCCAGTCAAGCCGTCCTAATTGGTAGTCGAAGTATTCGTCCAGAGGGCCGGTGTAGACCAATGCATTGCAAGCCTCCCCAAACCCCTCCCGTAGAGGGGCTTTTTCTGCAAGCCATAGGGCGAGTTCTAATTTGCGGATAACTTCTTGAGGGTTGCCGATAACTTCTTCGTTTTGAAGTCTCAGGATGGTGAATCCGTAATCCTTCAGTTCCTTTGTTCGCAGGTTGCCTTCTATTTGTTGCTCAACGTCGTCATGATAACCGCCGTCAATCTCGACAATCAGATTTTTCTCCAAGCAGACGAAGTCCACGATAAAGTTCCCGATGACGTGTTGCCGACGGAATTTCACATCGACGCCCTTAGCCGACACCAACTCCCAGAACGCGGTCTCAGCTTCTGTCGGCTCCTTCCGCATCTGCCTGGCATTCTCCTTCAGCAGATCGTAATTGTCACGGTTGGCCGTCGCACGGTACTGACCATCTGAAAGCCCTACAGATTTCTTGGCAGCGTTCAACGGAATGTCGATGCCGACAAGCGTGTCAGCCCCCTCCGACCTGGCCAGCAGTCCCTCTATCAGCTTGTTGTAGCCGCCGATGGGAATGCCCTGGTACTTATCGTTGAAGTAGTTGTTGTCGTAGACGAAGCGTACGGGCAGGCGCTTGATGATGAAGGCCGGCAGCTCCGTGCATTTCCGTCCCCATTGTTTCTCGGTATATTCCTTAATCAGTTTCTCGAACACATCCTTGCCGACCAGCGTGAGCGCCTGCTCTTCGAGGTTAGCCGGTTCGCGACCAGCCAGCGCAGCCACGGCCTCGGCCCGTTGCTCCTCAATCTTACGCTTAGCCTCTTCAGGTGTCCTGACACCCCAGAGTCGGTTAAACGTATTCATGTTAAACGGCAGGTTATACAGTTCCCCATGATAATTCGCCACGGGAGAGTTCGTGTAGCGGTTGAACGGCACGATCGAGTTCACAAAGTCCCACACCTCCTTATTCGACGTGTGGAAAATGTGCGCCCCGTACTGGTGGACATGGATAGCCCCACCCCGGCCGTAGGTCTTGCAATAGACATTCCCCCCGAGGTGTTGTCTCCGGTCAATCACCAGGCACCTTTTCCCTGCCTGCCGTGCCTTATAGGCGAACGTCGCTCCGAAAAGTCCGGAGCCCACGATTAGATAATCATATTTCTCCATAGTATGTTTTTTTTATTATTTTGGCATATCGCCGCTCCAACCATGTCCTAAATCCCAATGCTCGTCATAGACAAATTCGAAGTAAGGCAGTGAGAATTCTTGTTCTAACAACTCAGTCAACTTGTCTTGGATGGGCTCAGCCCACTTGCCAACGAGCACGATGAACTTGTCAATCGTCCATGCCACTCGCCCACGGGGCACCTGTGTGTAGTCTCCTTTAAATTTAGTGTCTATATGTTTCGCCTGCGCACGGAAATATTCCCTTGCCCACACTTGTCTATGCAGTTGTGGATAGTTGATGAAAGGTTTCCCTTTTTCAGCAGCTTCCTCCACCATCTGGGGAGTGAGCTCCTTCTTTCGCACGCCAAAGAGCACTTGGTCATCAAGGTCATACCAGAAGATACCGACGCACGGCATCTGCTCGTCAAACGACTTCATGTCTGCCATTTGCTCGTCATGTTCTTTTTGTGAAAGTTGTGTCATCGCGTTTTCTGTTATATAGGTTATTCTGGCGTCATCGAGTGTTCTCCTCTGCGGGGGAATTGGAGAGTGCTTTTATAACCCTACATGGATTGCCAGCAGCGATGCAGTCTGCAGGAATGCTTTTTGTCACCACGCTGCCTGCACCGATAACAGTGCGGGCACCAATGGTCACACCTTTTAGAATGATACAATTGGCACCAATCCATACATCATCCTCAATAGTGACGGGTGCCGTCTGCACTGTTGTTTTCGGGTCGTCAAGATTAGCAGCCTTCTGTCCGCGTCGAGCCAAGTAGTCTATTTGATGTGTGTCAGTATCAAGAATCATGCAGTTTCCGCCAATGTTCACATTGTTGCCGATAGTCAGCCGTTCGTTTACCCAGATACATGGTGAGCTCATACCCACATGATTACCAAAGGTAATGCTTGCTTTGCAGCTGCCAAGATGAATACACGCCCGAATGTTCCGGCAGATAGGATTTATGGCATCGCCACTGGTCAGGTGGAAGTTGTCACCGATGGTTATATTCCCTTTGGCACCTGTAATATATACTTTGTTATATACCTCCAGGTTTTTCCCGAATCTTATTCTTTTGTAGCTGAAATACCATTTGTTAAATCGTCTGTAGTATTTCATCCTTAAAGTTGTGGGAGATAGAAACCTTTTCATGATTATCAGATGCAATCAATAAAAAAGACTCGTCTGAAGTCTTCCTTTAAACGGCGATATACAGATTTGAGAGTTGTCTTATGGGGCTTCTTAAAGTGGTTACAGAAAACGTTATATGCTCCCATGTTTTCCTCAATGGGTATGTCGGTTAAAACAATAGGTTTATCATAGCAGGCTGACTGGTATGCTTTTTTTGCACTTTCTGGCGAGTGTGTGCCCGTTCCGTCAAGTCCATTATTAACGGCCATAGCATGTCCAGGATAGAATGATAGCTTGTCTTTAAGGAAAAGTGATGCGTAATAGCGGACATACCATGAGTCAACTAACCCGACTTTCTGGCAGTACAGATTGCCATAATTGCCAACACCACCTCCGACATCAAATTTTGTTCTCTTAAAACGAAGTCCTCTGAGCAGTGGTCTGGGGTCTTTTTCTAATAAATCCCATGCACGCTTCCATGTGGCCCAACCCCAGCACATAAAGTACATTAAGAAGAAGGTTTCTGGCAGTTGCTCTTTGATGGGAGGAACATAGGCCGTTATGGTACCTACCCGCTCATCATCCTTATATTTCTCCAGCGCATCATTCATAAACTTGAGGAAATAAGGCGAGAGCACGAGGTCATCCTCTACGACAATGACACGGCCATATTTGTTCACAACGTCAGTAATACCGGCAATGAGGCTGTTTGCCAGTCCTTGGTTCTTCTCGTGCTCAACGATGTGGATGGATTTGAAGCCTGAAATGGTATGAATATACCGGCGGTTTTCCTCGACCGCCTCGCGCTTCGCTTCTGTTTTCGGTCCGTCGGAGAAGATAAAAAGGTCACTCTCGGCCGCTTCTTTATTCTGCAGCAGCGACTCTACTGCCTGACGCGTATGGTCGGCACGCGAGTATGTGAATAGTGCAATGGGAGCGTAGTTCATGACAGTCTTCATTTTTTTAGCATCTCCTTAGGAATACGGGTTATGTCAATTGCTTTACCTAATTCCATTCGAGCCTCATTAGTTAATTCATCTCCACTAAATGAGGCAGAAGTAAATGTCATTTCACCAAAATATAGTTTTCCGTTGACATCATAATAGTCCATTCTTACAAAGGGGAATTCTGAGGCTAGATCTTTACTTACTAAATACATCTGTTCAAGGGTAGTAGGACGTACAATATCCTTGGTTTTATATCCTCCTGTATGGTAGTTGTCTAGTTTTTCCCAGTTTATATCATACCATGTTTGGTGTACGATATGGTTCTTAAGTGATCTATCATAACACACTGCAATAATAAAAGGTTTTCCAAAACTACAATACACTTTGTAATCTATGATAGATGATGATTGCTCGCTTGTGTTTGGTAGTAATTGCTCAGCAATAACCATTGGCTTTATTTTTAAATAATGGGGTTCTGCGGTTTGTACTCCGTAAGGAGTATTAAGATATTTCCTTATTTGCTTTCGGATTAATTCTGTATCTGCATCTTTTTTGTTCTTTACTATAATAATTTCGCCACAACCATGGTTGGTCTTTAGAACGAAGCTGTCTGGCAATTTTTTGAAATCAATATCATCTGCTGACTCCCAAGCTCCATAAAGATCTACTAATATATCTTTGTGACCTTTTTGAGTAATATAATTCCTTACCTTGTATTTGTCTGCTAACACAGACCATTTTGAGGTGTCTGTATAGAACTGTAACCATCTGCCTTTCTCATTAAATTCTTGGGGATTATCCCAGTTTATCTTTCTGCCTAAGAACTGGCGATAAAGAAAAGCTGCATGACGTTTTGGAAATGCTTTTATATATTCATAATATAGATTGTCATAAATAGAAACAACAATCTTTGGAAGTATATTTCGTAAATGTTTTTTTATTGACATAGCCTGTATTTTATTTTTGTGATAATTCATAAATTCTGGAAATTATCCACCGATGTGTTTCACATCTAAGGTTATTAATAAAATGGGTTTGGGATAATGGTGTTGATGAAGTTCTGTGATTTGTTAATAATATTTTAAGATGATGATATAAGATGCGTATTATACTTTTGTCATTTATATCGTATAAACCACTTAATTCGAAGAGGTCAGCATAGTAGCATTTTAAATCTAAACATTTTTTATTAATGTTAGCTATATATTTGCAATTATCGCTGAATATGTTATTTGTATTAAAAATGAAAGATTCAATACCAGTATCATTGGAAAGATTGACTTCGTGTTTCGTTTTATCAAATTCTACGTATCTTATTATCGTTTCAACATTATTGCCTTGTAGAACTATTGACACTATCATTCCGACATTCCAGAAAAGATTCTCTTCGTTAAAAGAGTCAAAACAAAAATTCCCTATGCTATAAACGATAGGCTTCCCTTTGAAAGTCTCGTTGCATTGTGGAATGTGTGGATGTCCACCAATGACGGCATCGGCTCCCATATTGATGAAATGTCTATAAATTGAGCGAATTTCAGGAAGAGGTAACTCATAGTTTTCTAAGCCGGCATGAGGAATGACAATTAAGAAATCACATTGCTGTTTAGATTTAATGATTAATTCGTCAACAAAAGGATGGCAAAGCCATGCTGCTCCAATTACATCCTGGTTATAATCATCATTGCCTAATACGCCAAATTCATATTGAGTCAGACTTAAAAGGCCAACTCTCTTGTTTTTTATTTGAAATACTTCAATCCTATAGGCTTCTGTAAAATCTCCTGATCCAAACAACTTAGCTTTCGAAAAAGCTTTTTTTGTATTTAGTAAGGAATCCTTCCCGTAATCCATGATATGGTTATTTGCAGTAGCGATGGCATTGAAGCCATTCCTTTCCAAAAAGGATGGCACTTTTGGATCCTGATATATGCATGGGCCGCTTTTGGATATTGGTTGGGGTGTGTCGCTCAGAATGGGGCCTTCCAAGTTGATGACATTTATATCAGAGTCGTCTAATAATTGCTTCAGAGCTTTGCCAAAGCTAAGATTCCCTAAATGTTTTACACAAAAATCACCAGCAATGTTAATTCTAACGGATTCCATTATTTTAATATCACTTATCTTTGAAAAATTTCGCCTTTGCCCGGTTATATAGATATATCCATCTTGTCAGTTTGTCCAAAAACCAATGTATCATTTTGCTATCTTGATAGGCTTTTCCAAGAATAGTATACTGGGGAGATAACAAATATCGAATATCCTTGTACCCGACAACCATTGAAAATGGACTAAAGGAAGATTTACAATTCATTATAGTCCTTGCAGTTTCTTCTGTGATGCGTCCATCATTTTTAACTTGTTTGTAAACAGATTTGTCGGAGAATGGAGTATAGCTTTCATCATGCTTAAAATCCGACCTCATATGCCAAAAATGTACAATTTTAGCTTCATGGAGGTATTTGATACTCATAGCTACCTGACTATTATATACATCTGGTAGACGTTCAATCATGTAACCAAAAGACTTATCGGTGAATAGTAATGAGCGCTGATCAGAACTGCTCCCTTTATTAAGTGCTGAGTACTTCCAATTCTCATTCCACTTGTTAAAAAAAGATCTTGTAGTATTGTTATCTCTAACAAACATGCATCCAGAGTTAAACCAATATGGACTATCAGAAACGTCTATGTTGAAAATCTTATTAACAATATCACATATCATGTAATAAGTTATATGTTTTTTAAAAGGAACATGTAGCTCCGGAACCATCGCGATGTTATTTACTGGTAGATTGTCAATATCATCCAATGGTTCTGTGATTACAGTGTCTGTATCTATATAAAGGAAATCACCATCAATAAGATTACGGACGGATGTCTTTATGGTTCGAGATCGTAATCTGCTGTCGTATTCTTCTGGAACAGGAACAACCTTCAGGATGCTTATCATTTCATGCAATTGTTTCCTCTGCTTAATGAGTTCTGCAGTGGGTGCGTCAACTAAAGCGGTGACTTTGACTTCGGGGTGGAAATGCCGTAATGAATATAGTGATACCCAAAACTCTTCTAAAAAGAGAGTATCTTCAGAAGCAATTAAAACGTAAACAATTTGTGTCTTCATTAATTTATATAATGTTTATACCAGTTCATATATGTATAGACAGTCCAAAACATCCAGGAGTTTATAGTTTGTCCTTTAAGAAACTGACTATGTAATCTCATAAATAGACTTGTATCCAACTCTGGTAGAAGATTAGACAGGGTGTCATCGTTTACCATTTTGTCGAATGACATTTTCAGACAAGAGTGGAACCATTCATCTGTTGGAGGAGTAAAGCCTTTTTTGGGGCGGTCGATAAGCTGCCGAGGCACAAATTCAAATAGTATATCTTTTAATAAGCTCTTTAATTTTAATTCTGTTGTGTAGAGATATTCAAAAGGTATTAATCGTGTATATTCAGCAATTCGATAGTCCATAAAAGGGCATCGAAGCTCCAGGCTGCTTCTCATTGTAGCTCGGTCTACTTTCTGATTCATGGCATTGAGGAAGAACTTGATGTCGTAGTCAGAATAAGCAAGAACACCACGGTCATGACGAATCAACTCGCGGTCAGGTATTGCTTTAGCCAATTCGATGCGATTAAACTTCTCAGCTCCACCAAGATCATAGCAGAAAATGCCTTCGCTTCGGTATACATCAGCGTAATCTCGTTGAGTAGCAAACAACATCTCACGTTTTCCTTTTTTCCATAAGAAATACGGAGTGGCCAATTTGCGTAACCAATATGGCTTCTTGTACTGCTGTAGTCGAGGGATTATATATTCATACTTTTTGTACCCAAAGAATAACTCGTCGCCTCCATCTCCACCCAAAACAACTGTTACATCTTGCCTGGCCTTTTGAGCCACCAGTGAACTAGGTATCATTGAAGGGTCTGAGAACGGCTCATCAAAATATTCGATATAGTCATTAAAAATTTGTTGCTGATCAGAACCGGTACACATATTGACCTTTATAGGAATTCCGAGTGATTCTGCTACTTGTACAGCATACTGACTTTCATCAAACAGAGCATTGTCAAAACCAATTGTATAAGCACAGATGTCTTTGTTTATTTTTGAGACTATTGCACACACGAGAGATGAATCAATTCCGCCCGAGAGGAACATGCCTACAGGCACATTTGCATTTAGACGCAGGCGTACAGAATCAAAGAGCAAATCTTTTACGATAGATTTTGCTTCTTCGTATGATTTTGGAGGCTGAAACCCGCATGAATTTGTAAATATATTCCAATAAGATTTGATGTTCAGCTCTTTCGTGTCAAGGTTATAGATGAAAAACTCCCCAGCTCTAAGTTTTTTGACTTCTTTGAATATGCAGTATGGGTCAGGAATGTAACCATGAAGAAGGTATAGTTGCCGAGACAAAGAGTCAATTTGAAACTCGTTGCTGTGGAGTATAACTTTAATTTGGGATGCAAATTCAAAACCTTTTTCAGAATGCCAATAGTAGAATGGTTTCTTTCCCAGACGGTCACGTGCACCGATTAATTTGTTTTCACGTCGATCATAAATGACAAATGCATACATACCGTTGAGATACTTTACAGATTCGAGACCATACTTCTCATACAAGGCACATATAACCTCCGTGTCACTTTCTGTTTTAAAACTGATGTCGCTGAGATACTGCTTTTTTAGTTCTTTATAGTTATATATCTCACCGTTAAATACGATGCAGATGTCACTGTTGTATTCGAAAGGCTGGTTAGAACGTTCGTCAAGATCAATAATAGATAGACGTACATGACCTAAAGTGAGACGTTCTCCTAAAGATGTCGAGAATGTCTTGACTCCGGTATGGTCAGGCCCCCGGAATCTCATCAGCTGCAATTTGCGCTTAATGATTTCAGGTTGATATGATAGTGTTGTACCGTAGATGCCGCACATAGTTTCTTGTTGTCAAGAATTTTTGACTTTAAATTTCTTAATCCAGGCATTTAATCGTAATGAAAAGCGCTCAACTTTGTTGAAGTGCCAATAGTCATAGATTTCTTTTTTTAATTGCTCGTCTTCTATAAGCTCAAAAACAAAGTTTCTGAGGAAGTCTCTCCTAATACTATTGTATTCCTTTTTAGATATATACTTCTTCTCTAAAATATAGTCTAATACAATTTTCGACTCTCGCTGGTTGATTCCCTGTGTGAAACCAAACTTAGTAGTGTTACTGCTGTGTTTTCTATAAAGGTTTAATCGCTCATCAACAATAGCAACATCCCCACATTCCGCAATCTCTGTCCAAAACATATAGTCGCCGGAACACCTAAAATCTGTATATCTGTCATCAATTAGCTCATATGCTTCTCGCGAGAAAAGGCAAGCACTTGCATTTTGCATCACACAGCCATAACTCATGAAGCGGTTCAAAAATACCCTGCTACTGTACACTCCAGCCTGAAGTCTTTCAGAATCAGAAATCCACGTCTTGCCGGCATCATTGAACTGCAACGACTTGGTGAAAGCCAGCGAGAGGGTTGGGTGATCTATGAAGCACTGCACCAAACGTTCGAGAAATGTTGGTTCGCATTTGTCGTCGCTCTCAGCAATCCATAACAGGTCGCCTTTAGCCAGCGAGAGTCCTTTCTTCCACTGCTTGAAGACGCGGCCGCCATTCGTATCATTATAAACAACCCGCACGATGCGAGAATCCTGCTGACGGTAGCGCTCTATCACCTCGCGGCTGTCGTCGGTTGAGCAGTCATCGAGGATGATGACCTCCATGTTACGGTAGGTCTGTCCCAATACGCTATCAATACGCTCCGGTAGGTAGCGCGCATGATTGAAGTTGGGGATGATGACGGAGATTAATAGCTTCATCAGTTAATCATTATTTTGATTCTTAAAGACGAACAAAAGTTGTCCGATATAATTAAGAATTACAAACAGAACCATCCCAACCAACAGGGCAACATTCTCTTGAATTGTCTTTGTTGCTTCTGAAAGTGTCCATTTCATAAGAGGCTTGGCTATTCCGTATGCAATCAGATAACACGTTAGAATATGGATGACGAACCGTATAGCAGACTTTGATGTGTTTGCTTTACTGTGGAATGTAAAACGCTTGTTCAGGTAGAAACTCAATATGCTGCCAACAAAATAATTAAGTGCCGATGAAATCCAGTAACTCAAGTGGATTGCGTTATATGCAAGGAACATCACAGTGGTACCAACAACAGTGTTTACCACACCCACCATTAAGAACCGAATAAAGGAATTATTAACAAACTGCATTGTAAGAAGACGATATATTGTCGCATTCAGAAACAGTAGGCTTCCATTTCTTTCCATTATAGCTTTCAACAAAATACACAGGTCTACCTTTAGTTTCATTAAAAACTTTTCCAAGGTATTCTCCAATGATTCCCAAGGACAACAACTGTACTCCTCCTAAAAAGAGAATTGTCACCATCAGGGTTGGATAACCTGCTACAGGATCACCATATAGTAAGGTGGATATAAGAATAAAGCCTAGATATGCAAATGCTACAAAACTCACCATCAGTCCAAGAATTGTGGATAATCGCAGGGGTGCTATGGTATAGCTGGCGAGCCCATTAATAGCGAGGTTGAGTAATTGTATGAAACTCCATTTTGTCTTCCCAACTTCTCTTTCCTTCTGGTTATATGTTATGCCATACTTCTTAAAGCCTATCCATGAATATAGTCCTTTAGTGTTTCTCTCGGTCTCTCTCATGCAGCGAAGAGCTTCAACACACGATCTGTCGAGTAACCTGAAATCACCAGCATCTCTTTGAATAGGTATTCTCGTCATTTTCTGAAGTAATCGATAATACAACCTGGATGTTGCCTTCTTGAAGAGTGATTCATGACTGTTTTTCCGCTGTGCATAAACATCATCATAACCCTCCTCCCAGTGTTTTAGCATTTCAGGTATCACATCTACTGGATGCTGCATGTCGGAATCCATAATAATCAATGCATCGCCCTTGACAAAATCCATACCAGCCAACATGGCAATTTCCTTTCCATAATTGCGCGACAAGTTCAGGTAGCTAAAGTGATTGTCATTATTGTGGAGTCTTATCATTTGCTCCAGAGTGTGATCCGTACTGCCATCGTTCACCAATAATATTTCCCATTCGTATTCAGAATTGTCCTTTATCACTTGGCTCATCGATCTTTCAATAAGAGGGAAACTGCCTTCTTCGTTATAGGCAGGAAGTAATATGGATACTAATTTTTTGCTCATTTCATTTTTGTTTATTACGTAATTGACTCGCTGTAACTGTGTTTGGCGCATTGAAAATCCATTTCATCAAGAAAGGGCTTCGCTCAAATAGCCACTTTACTAATATTGAGAAAACTATTGCAATAAGTGTGGGCACAATGGAGGCGAGTATGTCAAGACCAAGATTTCCGTTCTCTGCAAATCAATCCTGGGCGACTGGGGGCTTCATCAACTCTATGGGAATATAATGGAAAAGATAGATGAACAAGGTATGTATGTCAGCCATCTGCATCTACCAAGCGACACAAGCAATTTGCATAAAGTCACAATGCCAATAATCTCTGCAAAGGTGATAACATATTCAATGAGATAATGGCCGGCGGTGTTGTAAATTAATCCCTGTAAGGCTGTAACGGCTATACAGACTACCAATACAGGCAGCGAGAACAAATGGTCATGTAGCTTGTGCCTCTTAACAACACCGCCCGCAAAGAAATAAGGGAAGTAAGTCACGAGAAGATTTACTTCAAAGGAATTGTCTATCTCAGGCGGAAAAATGTAAGTGTGACGGTACGCATATATCCAAATAGGAACAATAGCTACATACACCCACTTCATATATCTGGTTGGTATGACGGCAAAAGGATAGCTGAAAAGGTAAAGCTCGAAAAGTACAAACAGATACCAATAGCCCCATTTCATGGGATCTTGAATGAAATGGGTTATGTCTGCACTTGTTAGGATGCAAAATGTAATAACCACAACACAGGCAGGAATCAATAGACATCGGAAACGTTTTAATATGTCAGGTAGTATCCTTGTTTTATCGATGACGGTCACGGATACCATACCAGAAAGAAACATGAAAAGGAAATTGTGATAAGTACATACTATGCTCATTAGTGTAGACTTATCCCATACTTGTTTTCCATATACGTTCCAAAGGAGAGTATGCCCTATCACCACACTGATGATGGCCACTGCTTTGGCTGCATCTATATAGTCCAGCCTTTGCCGGGAAATGAAATCGGACATAAACAATGCGGCTAATAGTTCTCCACTTTTTCGCCTCTGACAAATAAACCTGGTCTCAGATGTTTTATAACCCCATGCTTATATAAAGTGCGGCTCATAAACAGGTAGCTCCCATCACTATAAGGCCAGTTTAGTTGTGTACTCATGTCGGGTACAATAACTACAACCGAGTCTAAAAGACATTCGTCTGCCTTCACCATTTGACTGAGGAGCTCCTTATTGATAGACATTATTTTCGCTTCATCCAAATTGGGACTGCAGGTGACGGTTCGGAATGTTTGAGCAGCCGTATTGATGCCAGAGAACACTATGATAAGTACAATCGGGAAAAGACAGACAAATAGCTTGCTATGCTTGTACAAATAAACGGCCCCAAGCATTGTCAGCAACAATAGTGGGAAAGATATGGAGAAAACGACATCAGATAATAGCATAAAATACGGTTTTACATTTGAGGTGAGTAGGACGACGTATGCAAGCAGAATGGCAAACATCAACCAAAGGTTCATATGCAGGAATCGGTGTTCTTTTTTTACAAAAAATTCAAACAAGCCAAAAACAAGAAAAACAAGTGCCAAGAAAACGAAAAACCGATTCAGGTATCCAGTCATCTCGTGAAGCGAGCGTAGTGTGTTAAGAAAGTTATCACTCCAAGTTATATTTTCATTCTGCTGTGCCAATAGTTCAGCACGACTGCCAATTATTTCCAGCAAGTTAGCTGTTAGCCACGCACATATGGTAATAATCATCCAACGGTATTTCTTGAACAGTTTCCCTGCATCCTTCATTATAGGGTAGTCTCTCAAAATGCCAAGCAGCAGATTGCATCCTAAAAAAATCCCCAGAATACAAGAGCCATAGAGATGTGAAAAAAGTGCATAATAAAATATCAGTGCTCGCCATCCAATAGCTTGTGGACTTAGACTAACGGGGTTTCGTACCCAGTCTTTTTCTATAAGATACATTACTACCGTTGCACAAAGCAAATTTGGAATAGTATAATTATAATAGCAGGTTAAGTCGTGGCTATAAAACAAGTGTTGATTCCCGGAGTCTTCTGACCGGAAAATCAAGAAGTGAAATATAAGAAACAACGTTGCCAAGGCTATTGAACCTAATTCGTCAACCTGTAGACGTCGGTGGACAACGTGAAGAAAGGAACGGATATACAGTGTTGCAAACAGGCTGACAACGATTCCATGCGTCACTATCATTGACGTTAAATAGTCACCAGACAAAGGATATACTAAGAAAGCTGCAATTCCCGAAAAAAAAGGCATCAGCGTTTCCGGCATTACCCGGGTGGGATTCCAATAGTCTAACGATGGTACGGCAAGCCGCCATTGAGATAAATAATTCCAGTCATCCGTGTCGTGGGGAATAATGGGATGGATCTGAATGAAGAAAACGCAGAAGAACAGAAAAACAGATAGCGTAAATAACTGCGAAGTTGAGAATGTTTTTTTCATTGCAATGATGTCATACGTTTTTTACTTTCTATTTAAAAGGTATTGGACGTCTTTCAAAGTACCTAATTTCATCATGTATGCTCCTCCCACATAGATAACAAGCCCTGCGATACTTCCTATTATTATTTGCATAATCATATTACTTATAACATAAGTTAAAGATAGTACGCATACAAACATTAATAATCCTAGCAAAAGAATCGGTAATAGGTCTTGCATTTGTTTCTTAAATCCAAAGTTGTAAAGTTTACCAGTATACCATGTATTTATATATACATATACAATAGAGGAAACAATACCCGTGGAGCAAAATGCAATTAGTCCAAAAGGGAGTGATAAGCATAGCACAATGATGCCAATTGCTTTTTTTACAATCTCTAATCGTAAAAACAAATCGCTTCTACCTTTAATTTGCAAAATGTTGAGATTTAAGGCGTGAATAGGATACCACATTTGTGAAAAACAGATTATTTGGAGAAGAATAATGCAAGCTTCCCACTTGGATGTGATGATAGTTATAATAAGTGGACGAGCTAACGCCGAAAGTAGCATCATTACAGGGAATGTAATGAATCCAGAGACTTTGATCATTCTACGATAGTTACTAATTAAGCGTACGTCGTCATTTTGTATTTTGCTTAATACAGGAAATGATACAGAATTAACAACGCCGTGAAGTTGCGAAGACGGCATACTTGCATAGCCACAGGCACGGTTATAAACCCCAAGGTCAGCCAGACTAAAGAATTTACCAACAATAACAGGAGTAATGTTACCATATACTCGATTAATTAAATCAGAAGCAATGATCTTATTGCCATAGTTCCACAAATAGCGGAACGATTCTTTAGACCATCCCGTTTTAGGATACCAGCGAACGATACAGATGGTAATAATCTGGCCAACAACACCAGAGACTAATCCTGAGATAATCAGAGCCCATACGCCATAACCAGTGTAGGCCATTGCCACACCAATGACGCCAGAAAGAATCTTAACAACAACAGAGATTTTAGCTGGTGTCTTGAAATTGAGTCTTCGGTTTAACAATACGCCTTGAGGCGTACCAATTGGCCCATAGATAAAACTAAGTGCCGTAACACGCATAAGGGGCTTTAATACTGGTGCCTCATAGAAATCAGCGATATAAGGAGCTGCAAAGAATAACAGGATGTAACAAGTACATCCAACGGCCATACTATAGATGTACGCTGTTGAGAGATCTTCTTCTTTCAAGTCTGGTTTACGCACAAGGGCAGAGCTAAACCCACCTGAAACAAAGATGCCCGCAATAGCCATGAAAACGGCCGGGATAGCAGAGATGCCATAGTCTTTAGGAGAGAGCATGCGAGCCATAGCAATTCCAATGATGAACTGGATGCCATAATTAGAAAACTGCTCTGCAAACTTCCAATAAAGACCTTTTTTTGTCTGCTCTAATAAATTTTTATCTGCCATCTATGCTTATCTCTTTAAGGCGGAATATAATTTTCTGCCTAAACGGGAAGACCTCATTTTGCAGGAAACATATCTCTGCCATGAAAATATGCGATTCTCTTTCAAATGTTTGAAAAATGGGAAACTGAGATTCGCATTGTATGATTGTGCCATGCCCAACAAATATTCGACTTCGTCAAGGGCTATCTTTTTCTGAATGATTATAGATGTACTATATCTCTTAGCAAAGAAAAGACTCATGTCATAATGACTAATCCAAAAGTCACGGTCTTTATCAAATGAAGTGAAATGGCAGGCAGAATTCTCTAATTGACGATAAACTCCAGTTATGTCTGTCAGAAATTTTGATTTTGATTTTACCATAGCATATAGCCAGAGGGGAGTGTCACCCATCTTCCAATGGCGCTGTGAAGCAATGGGAACAATTTCTTCGTTGTAATCAATCAATAATGACGTACGCAGCATAACAGTATTGGTAGCAATCTTGTTTTCAAAAAGTAATTCGTTGAACTCTTGACAAGTATTTTTCCCATCTACGAATATAGCCTCTTTTTGCTTATATCGTTGGTATGCAGTATATATCATTCCAAAATCAGAATGCTGCTCTAGAAAAGTTGATTGTTTTTGCAATTTTAATGGATCAATCCAATAATCGTCACCTTCACAAAATGTGGTGTATTTTACAAGATGAGAACCGTATGTGGTATATTGGCCTTTGGTTTTTCCGATGCTGTAATGATTATACTTTAAGAAAAAGACAGCAAAATAACAGTTCCGATTTGTCGTATGTTGAGCAAAGGTAAATGTGTAATCGCTTGTTTCTTTTATAATCGAGGTTGTCTTACAGCTGAGACTAAAATAATTATCGATATACTTTTTGATAACAGCCTGTTCACCATCTGTACTTGCATCGTCGATGATAATGCATAGATATGGGAAATTCGTCTTTTGCATGGTGAAACCGTTCATTGTGTCATAAATGTACTTCGCGTGGTTGTATGTTATACATATGACTCTGACAAGTGGTTTGATTTGTTCTATTAGTTCATTCATGCCCTTTTGAAAGTATTTGGAACTTTAATTGTTGGTATTCGAGGAGTGTTTTGGAATTACTTATAATTCTTTACGATATTTGCAACTACCGCCTTTATATCTTGGTCACTAATGCCATGATGCATTGGTAGACATATAACTTGTTCTGCAATCTTTGTTGCAATAGGTAAATTCTCTTTTGCAGCACTTGGTAGGCTGCGGTATGTAGAGAAAGAACTGATAAGCGGATAGAAGTATCTTCGACCAAGGATTCCTTGCTCCTTCATCTTGAAGTAGAGCTCGTCGCGGGTCATGCCATATTTCTCTGCATCGACGAAGATGGGGAAGTAACTATAGTTATGACGAACACCAGGCATGTCGTCGAAGAAACGGATGCCGGGAACGTCGCGCAATGCCTCTCGATATTTAACGGCCACTTGATGGCGCTTCTCAATGGCATCGTCAACCAATTTTAGATTGAGTAGGCCGTAGGCTGCCCTTACCTCGTCAACCTTTGAATTGATGCCGGGAGCAACGACTTCGGTTTCTCCGGCAAACCCGAAATTCTTTAGATAGTCAATGCGCTGTTTGGTCTGAGCATCGTGTACCACCAGAGCACCGCCCTCTAAGGTGTTATAGACCTTGGTGGCGTGGAAACTTAGGGTCGCCATATCACCACGATTAAGCACGCTCTCACCATTGACCTCAACGCCGAAAGCATGAGCGGCATCGTATATGACCTTCAGACCGTATTTGTCGGCAATGGCCTGAATGGCATCCATGTTCACAGGCTTGCCATAGCAGTGAACAGGCATTATAGCTGTTGTCTTCGGCGTGATAGCTGCCTCAATTTTCTCGGGATCAATACCACAGGTACTCTCTTCGATATCGACAAATACGGGCTTGCAGCCGTTCCACCAGATGCTGTGTGTGGTGGCGACAAAACTATATGGAGTCGTGATGACCTCGCCGGTGATGCGGAGTGCCTGGAGTGCTGTGAGCAATGGCAGTGTACCATTAGTAAACAGGCTGATATAAGGCACCTTCAGATACTCTGCCAATGCCGACTCCAAGCGTTTATGGTATTCACCGTTATTCGTTATCCACTTCCGTTCCCAGATGTCCTTGAGCATTTCTTGGAACTCATTAAGGTCTGGCAACAAAGGGGATGTTACAGTAATTGTCTTATCCATTATGATTAAATAAACATTGGGTTAGCTAAAGCTAACTATAGTTGATTATTCTTGACGCCTCCCTGCGACACAACAGGCTCAGGAGGCGGCGGAGATCGTCGGACTTGGGGTTGTGGTCGCGGACGTACTGCTTGGCTTCAGTTTTTGTAAATCCTCTCAATCTTACAATCGTGCAGCTTAGACTTCTTATCGTAATTGATGCCTACAAGAACTACTTCGCCGACGTACTTCTGCAATTTGCCAGCATAACGTTTCTCGTGAATCTGGGTAATGGCAGTGTCAGCTGATTGATTGTACTTTAATTCTAATATTATCGCGGGGCACTGGCAGACCGGACGTGGTATAAGCACTAAGTCTGCGAAACCTTTACCTGATGGTAATTCTCGGAAAAAGATGAAGTCTTTTTTAGCGGTGTAATATGCGATGTTGAGCACACAAGCCAGGGAATTCTCGTCATTATATTGTAGTATGCTGGTATTGTCGGCATGAATGACGTCGAGAGCTGTCGCAACGGCATCCGACTTGCCGTCGATGGTGTCTTTAAGCAAAAGTTCGGACTGCTTGATGGCAGAGGCAATGACGTTCCAGCCAGTTTCTGATACTACGGCATTCTTAAATTCAGCGGCCACTTCGCGGTTTGGGATCCAACAGGTGCGGCTGTCCCTGTCATACGTCAGATACCCTAAGTGGATAAGGAGTGTCAGTACGTCGTCTTTACTGCGAACCACATTCATGTCGTTCTGGAAACTGGAAGTGTCAACCGAACAAGATCCTCCAGCCAATAGGCGAATGACGTCATCCTTCAGACCGTCAAAATTCATGCGGATATATGTGGCCACGGTATCATAGGCCCCTGTGTTTGACCAGTAACTATCGCAATACTGATTGTATAGGGCGGTCATGACAGATGTCGGGTTGAACAAACCGCTGACGCTGCCAATTTTGTAGCCGTCATACCATTCGGCTAAAGTATCGTAATCCATATTGTGTTCTGCGCACAGTGCACGGGCTTCGTCAGTGGTGAAACCGAAACAATCAGCCATAGGGCCTGGCTGGACAACAGAATACTCATGGAAGTTGTTCAGGGCAGACTGGGTGTTGTATTTTTTGATGGGGAGTATTCCCGTCATGTAAACACCTGCAAAGGTTGACATGGCGTTGGCTGACTTGAAGAGTCCACGCAGCAACTTGATATATTGCTCTGACAAATGACTTGCATCTTTATATTCTCTTAGGATTGCATCCCATTCGTCAACTATCATTATAAACTTGCCTAAACGCTCCTGTTGCGAAACTATAGCAAACAAGACGTCAGCTAAGTCATTGTTGTTACCGTAATTGACGTCAGGGAATACTTCCTTCAGTTCAGCAACAACATCAGACTCGATGTGCTCGACGATATCATTTGGACTGTATCTGGAAACAAAGTCAGTCATATCCAGATAGAGCACGGGGTAGCTCTGAAAATGCTTGGTGAATGAAACAGAATTGGAGATTTGCAAGCCGGTAAATAAATCTCGGTCTCCAGCCCATAAATCATAATAGGCATAAAGCATCTTGGCACCGACGGACTTGCCGAACCTACGGGCTCGACTGACACAGGTGAACTGCCGCTCGGTATTAAGAGTAGCATTGACAATCTCTATCAATCTGCTCTTGTCTACAAAGTTGCTATTCTTTACGGCCTGAAAACCGTCATTACTTCTTTTTAAAAATCTACCCATGTTTTTTGAATTCAATCTCCTCCAGACTCCTTAACTTGTGAAAGTTGGCTTATAGTATCTTTGACGCCTCCCTGCGACACAACAGGCTCAGGAGGCGGCGGAGATCGTCGGACTTGGGGCTGCGGTCGCGGACGTACTGCTTGGCGGCAGCGCGGTATTGAGGGTCGGCGGTAGCGAGGTAGAGGGCGAGATGGAGGTAGGCGCGGACATCGGTGGCGGCACGACTCTCGGGACGGGCGTCGAGGAGCGCGAGTTCCTCTTGGGCGGAGCGGAGCAGGGCGGCAGTGGCCTCGTCGTCGTGACGCAGGTGGGCACAGATGAGCATCATGGCCAGGAAACGGCGACGGAGCGGGTCGCTGGCGAAGCGGTAGTTACGGTATAGAAAGATGTTGTCGAGGGTGGCAGCGTCGGCACGTCGGCTCTCTGGGGTCTCCTTGTCGTTAATACGACGGCTGAGGATGTCGATGAGGTCGCGCTGGAAGCGGGTGACGAGCTTGCTGTCGCGCGACTGCTGCTTGCGTTCACTGACGCGGTCGTACTGCAGGTCTTCGTCGCGGATGTCGTAGAGGCGTACCTTGATGGGGGTGTTGGAGAGCTGCACGTCGACAGTGAGACGGACTCCGGTCTTGGTGCGGCGCTTCTCGAGGATGGTGACCTGATGGCCTGCAAACGGGGTGGACAGAAGGCGCACCTCCTCGCCGACCTCAACCTCGTCTAACGAGGGGAAGAGCTCGAAGTCGAGCCGTTCGTCGGCACAGGCCTGCATGAACCGCTCCATCTCGTCGACAGGTATGGAGACACGACGATGCTGGCGGTCGTGGAAGAACTGCAGGCGGCGCTCGGTCTGATTCCAGGGCTGGCGAAGGGTTTCGACAAGCTCCTCCTCGGGAGCCAGCACGAAGACGTAGCGGAAGAGTGCTCCGCGTATCTGATTGCTGTGCTCGGCGGTAGACTGCGGATTGGCCACTGGGGGCTGGCTGCCGAGGGCATGGCGCTGCAGGAATTGGTAGGGAACAAAGATGCGGAAAGGCAGCTGATGAGCTGTCTCGCGGGCGTTGTTCACGGACTGCAGACGAAACTCGGAATCCTTGGGGTTATGAGTGGTAAGAAGATACCAAGAAGCCCCCCTAAATCCCCTCCGTAGGGGGATTTTTAACTCCCTCCCTGCGGGGGAGGGTTGGGGCGTGGCTGTTGTTTGATTCATTACTTCTCCTCGGCACATGGGGTTAAGCATGTGCAGTAACGTGGTGAGTTCCAGTGGATTGCGGAAATTTGATGACTTTCTGAGTCCTACTGAAATTCGGAAATAGTCTCTTCGGAGGCTTTTCTTTCGGTAGTTCCCGCTCCTTTTCGCCTGCAAAGTTACAACATTATTCTGAAATAAAAAAATTTTAGGAGTGAAAAGTTGTTTGCTACTTTTCACTCCTAAAAACCCTAACGCTAACCCTAACGCTAACCCTAACGCTAACCCTAACGCTAACCCTAACGCTAACCCTAACGCTAACCCTAACGCTAACGCTAACGCTAACTAACTCCCTCCCTCTGGAGGGTCGGGGAGGGGCCTTTACACTAATCCACGTCCGTGGCAGTTCTTGAACTTCTTGCCAGAACCGCAGGGGCAGGGGTCGTTACGGCCGGGGAGCTTGTCCTTGATGACCGGATTGCGAGGCTGCTGGGCACGCGTGTCGTTCTGGGCGGCGCGGCGCTGGTTCTCGTCGGTGAGCTGCTCGGCCTGGGGTGTACCGTCGGCACTGAGGTTCTGCTTCGACTCGGTGTACTGCTGACGCTGGGGCTGAGGCTCGGGGGCTGCCTCCTGGACCTGCTCGACGACAGGAATCTGTGCGCGGGTGAGGATAGAACAGATGCGGTTGTACATCTCGTTAATCATCGAGTCCCAAACCTTTGCGGACTCGAGCTTAAAGATAAGCAGCGGGTCCTTCTGCTCGTAGCTGGCGTTCTGGACAGAGTGCTTCAGTTCGTCGAGCTGGCGCAGGTTCTCCTTCCACGAGTCGTCGATGATATGGAGCAGGATAGCCTTCTCGAACTCCTTGACGACCGACTTCGACTCCGTCTCGTAAGCCTCGCGCAGGTTACAGGGAATATTGTACATGCGGCGGCCATCGGTGAGGGGCACCATGATGCGCTCGTACATGGCACCCTGGTTCTCGTAGACCTGCTGGATGATAGGCTGTGCCACCTCGCGTATGCGCTCGGTCTTGCGGTTGAAGTTACCGATGGCGGCCTGGAAGGCCTCCTCCTCGAGCTGTTCGCGCTGGCGGTCGACGAACTCCTGTTCAGAGAACGGCACCTCCATGGAGAGAATGTGGAGGAACTCCTCGCGACAGCCGGCATAGTCGTTGTTCTCGATGATGTTGACCACGCGGTCCCAGATGATGTTGGAGATGTCCATGCCGATGCGCTCGCCCATGAGTGCGTGGCGGCGCTTCTCGTAGATGACGGTGCGCTGCTTGTTCATGACGTCGTCGTACTCGATGAGGCGCTTACGGATACCGAAGTTGTTCTCCTCGACCTTCTTCTGGGCGCGCTCGATACTCTTTGAGATCATGGGACTCTCGATCATCTCGCCCTCCTTGAAGCCCAGGCGGTCCATGACCGAGGCAATGCGCTCGGAGGCGAAGAGGCGCATGAGCTTGTCTTCAAGCGAGACATAGAAGACCGAAGAGCCCGGGTCGCCCTGACGACCGGCACGACCACGCAGCTGGCGGTCGACACGACGCGACTCGTGGCGCTCGGTGCCGATGATGGCCAGTCCGCCGGCGGCCTTCACCTCGGGCGACAGCTTGATATCGGTACCACGACCTGCCATGTTGGTGGCAATGGTGACGGCACCACGACCCTGGGAGTCCTGCTGACCGGCGAGGGCCACGATGTCGGCCTCCTTCTGGTGGAGCTTGGCGTTGAGCACCTGGTGGGGGATACCCTCGCGGCGCCCAGTCTCAGGATTGACGTACATATCGAGCATACGTGAGAGCAACTCACTGATTTCCACACTTGTGGTACCAATCAGGGTGGGGCGTCCGGCATTACGCATGGCCACAATCTCGTCGATGACAGCCTTGTACTTCTCGCGGGCCGTCTTATAGACGCGGTCGTCCTGGTCGTTACGGATGACGGGACGGTTGGTGGGAATCTCGACGACGTCGAGCTTATAGATGTCCCAGAACTCGCCTGCCTCGGTAGAGGCGGTACCCGTCATGCCGGCCAGCTTATGGTACATACGGAAGTAGTTCTGCAGGGTGATGGTGGCAAAGGTCTGCGTGGCAGCCTCGACCTTGACGTGCTCCTTGGCCTCAACGGCCTGGTGGAGACCATCGCTCCAGCGTCGGCCCTCCATGATACGGCCCGTCTGTTCGTCGACAATCTTCACCTCGCCGTCGATGACGACATACTCGTCGTCGCGGTTGAACATACAGTAAGCCTTGAGCAGCTGCTGCAGGGTGTGGACACGCTCGGACTGTACGGCGTAGTGGGCCATCAGCTCGTCCTTACGGTCGATGCGCTCCTGGTCGGAGAGCGACGTGTCGACCTCGAGGGCCGAGAGCTGTCCCGTGATGTCGGGCAGCACGAAGAGCTGGGCGTCGTTCACCTGGTTGGCCAGCCAGGCCGTACCCTTGTCGGTGAGGTCGCAGGAGTTGAGCTTCTCGTCGACGACGAAGTAGAGCGGTTCGACGGCCTCAGGCATACGGCGGTTGTTGTTCTCCATGTAAATCTCCTCGGTCTTGAGCATACCGGCCTTGATGCCCTCTTCAGAGAGGTACTTGATGAGCGGCTTGTTCTTAGGCAGGGCCTTATGAGAGCGGTAGAGCGAGAGGAAGCCCTCCTCGAGCATCTTCTCGGAGCCCTTCTTGTCGCCCGCCTCGGCCAGACGCTGACCCTCGCTAATCTTCTGCTTGGCTTCGGCCAGATACTGAGTAGCCAGCTGGCGCTGGACACCCACGAGGCGCTCGACCAGGGGCTGGTACTCCTCGAACATCTGGTCGTCGCCCTTAGGCACAGGACCACTAATGATAAGCGGTGTGCGGGCATCGTCGATGAGCACGGAGTCGACCTCGTCGACGATAGCGTAGTTATGGGAACGCTGCACGAGGTCGGCAGGCGAGGTAGCCATGTTGTCGCGCAGGTAGTCGAAGCCGAACTCATTGTTGGTACCGAAGGTGATGTCGGCCTGATAGGCCCGACGGCGTGCCTCGGAGTTAGGCTGGTGCTTGTCGATACAGTCGACGGACAAGCCGTGGAACATATAGAGCGGACCCATCCACTCGGAGTCACGCTTCGAGAGGTAATCGTTGACCGTCACGACGTGGACGCCGTTGCCCGTCAGGGCGTTGAGGAAGACGGGGAGGGTGGCGACGAGCGTCTTACCCTCACCGGTAGCCATCTCGGCAATCTTTCCCTGGTGGAGCACGGTACCGCCGAAGAGCTGCACGTCATAGTGGACCATCTCCCACTTCAGGTCGTTGCCGCCGGCCGTCCAGTGGTTGTGGTAGATGGCCTTGTCGCCATCGATGGTGATGAAGTCCTTACGCGGGTCGCCGGCCAGTTCGCGGTCGAAGTCGGTGGCGGTGACGACGGTCTCCTCGTTCTCGGCGAAGCGGCGAGCCGTCTCCTTGACGATGGCGAAGACCTCGAACATGACCTCGTCGAGGGCCTTCTCGTAGACGTCGAGGGCCTCCTTCTCGAGTTTGTCGATCTGGTTGAAGATGGCCTCGCGCTCGTCGATAGGCGTATCTTCGATGGTGGCCTTAAGTTTGGCAATCTTCTCCTTCTGCTCGTGTGCAGCGGCCTGCACCTGCTGCTGAATGGCTTTCGTGCGGGCGCGCAGTTCGTCGTTGCTCATGGCCTCGACCTGAGGCGTGAACGACTTAGCCTTCTCGACAAGCGGTTGTATCAGTTTCATATCGCGCGACGACTTGTCGCCGAACAATGACTTTAAAATTTTTGTGAAATTCACCATTGTATTTACGATTTACTATTTTCGATTTTCGATTTACGATTTACTATTTTCGATTTTCGATTTTCAATTCTCAATTCTCAATTCTCAATTTATTTCTCCCTCCCTACGGGGGAGGGCCGGGGAGGGGCTAGAACAGCGGTTCTGCGGAGCAGGCGTTGGGAGCCCGGATGCGGATGGCCTTGGCGACGGAGGGGGCGATGCGGTCGATGGTGACGTGGTCGGTAATCCGCTCGGCCTTGGTGTTGGCGCCAAAGAAGATGATGGGGAACTGAACAAACGAGGCCCGCGAGAGTAGCGTCTCCTTGTTGTCCTCGTTATAGAGTTTCCAGCCGGGCGACACCTCGATGAGGATGTCGCCGCTGCGCGAGGGGTTGTAGCCATTGCGCACTTTCTGGATGTGCTCGCTGGTGCTGGTAAGCAGCTGCAGACTGCTGTAGACATTGCGCACGCCCGACAACTGCGTCAGGAACTCCTGGGCGCGCTGGCAGGCATCGGTCAGCGACACCCGCTTCGACTCGAGCAGCTTCTGGTTGAGGAACATCTGGTTGTGGTAGCACGACTCGACGTAGCGGCCGCTGCCCCAGATGGCACCCATATAGACGTTCAGCAGGTTGGCCGAGCGCGTCATGTTGAACGTGCCGGTAGGAATGCGATACTTGTCGTAGTCGGCACCCTCGGCGTCGCTGTAGCCGGTAGAGGTGACGACGAAGAGCACATTCTCGGCGCCCACGCGTTTCTGCACCTCGCGGATGAGCTTGGATATTTCGTAGTCGAGCCGGACATACGTGTCTTGCAGTTCAATCTGACATTCTGACACAGGCCGGTGCTCGAACGTGCCAGCATAGTAGCCGACTGCCAAATAGTCAGTGACACGGTCGATGCCCAGGGTCTCGTGGGCCACGCAGCGCTGGGCCATCTCGGTGACACAGGCGTTGACCATGCCGCTGCTCTTGAACTGGATGAAGCGGTCGGGACCCGAGAAGCGGTGCTTGAACGGACGCTGCGAGTTCTCGGTGTGCTGGAAGTAGTTGAACTTGCCCGACAGCTCGAAAGCTGGTTCCCAGGACTGCTTGGAGTAGTCGTTGGCTGGCGATGATAACTGATTGAAAGACAGTAGCCAAGTGGGCAGTTGCTGAAGGTAATATGAGGACGTGCACCAGAGGCCCGTCTTGTCGTCAATCCAGAATGCGGCGTTGGCGGCATGGCCCGCTGAGAAGATGGCGGCATCGTCGAACGGAGCAATGCTGAACACCTTCGACTTGCCTTCGGTAGCCATCTTCAGCTCGTCGCCGACGGTAGATGTCGAGAGCTCGTCGGGCTTCTGGTCCTTACCCGTACAGTAGGCGGGGCGCAGCGTCTGGCGGTCGAGCCACTGCTGGCTGACGATACTGTGGTAGTAAGGTGAGGCCCCCGTGGCCAGTGACGCCGTGGCCGAGGCACGGTCGATGGGACTGAAGGGGTAGTTGGAGTTATAGAATACCAGTCCTTGCTGAAGCAGTTTGCGGAAGCCCTCGGTGCCGTAGAGCGGCGAGAAAGCTTCAAGGTAGTCGGCCCTCAGCTGGTCGATGGTGATGTTGACCACCAGTCGCGGAGCGTGGGGAATCTTTTCCTGGGCCAGCATCTCGGGCGTGATGCCCATCAGAGCCAGTAGGGTTATATATAGGTATTTATTTCTCATTTTTCTGGTGACTCAAAAAACGTATCAGCAAACATAATGCCAAAATCAGCATGCCCTCAGCGTAGCACTGGAAAAAGCTGCCAACGAGGTAGAGGGCGAGCATCAGGAGCAGCAGTCGCCAATAGTGCGTAGGGCGGCGCCGCAGCACTGACGGCAGGAAGAACAGGTGTATCGGGTTGACGAGCAGCAACTCGAGGTTGAGCGACGTCGTAGGATGTTGCGAGAAAATCATGAGGAACAGCACACAACCGGGCAGTCCGAACAGCAGCATGAGTGCTGCGTCCCAGTACTTGAAGGTCTTGCGGCGTTTATACTCCAGGGCAACAATGACGAGCGACAGCACCAGCAAGACGACGGCGCAGGCCGTTGGCGAGAGCGGGAAGTCGTCGTCGACCACCTGTACACCCGGGCTGACAGGTACGGCGCGCTGCTTGACCAGAGGTCGGACGGTGCCGTCGTTGTTGCGTATGTGAGCATGGTCGAAGTCGTGGAGCAGGTTGGCCGGCAGGAACTCCTGCTGCTGGCGCGTCGTCTTCTGGTCGGCCTTCAGGCCCAGCAGGAGGTCGATGCCGAACACCGTCCAGGGGTGGTGGCCTGCCTTCTCGTGAATCATCTCGCGGAACGTCGGCGCATAGCCGGGACGCTCGGCGTAGACCACCTCGCCGTCGAGACAGCGCTCGATGATGTCGCGCGGACGGGTAGAGCAGTTGTCGTAGAAGAAGTTGTAGCGGTAGACGCGGTTCTCAGGGCGATAGTTCTCCTTGAGAGCCTCGTTGAGCCTGAACTTCTCTTCGGCGGTCAGGTTCAGCACCTGCTCAGTGACGGAGCTGCCCCAGTGGCGATAGTATCTGCAGAACGGCTGGTAAGGCGACAGCCCCAGCTCGTAGTCGGTCAGTCCGAAGATGAAGCGGAGTATGAAGAATGACGCCTGATAGTTGAAGATGCCCCAGTTGAAGGCCACCTCCTCGCGTCGCTCCTCGTGTAAGTCGTGAACGCCGAGGGCGGAATGGCCATAGAGACTGTAGATCTCTTCGTGGGGCGAACAGGTGATGAGCGAGAACTCCACACTGTCCATGTATGCCACAGCGTCGGGCCTCTCGGCCTTTGTCTGTAGCACAAAACACCACCCCATGACGAGCAGTAACAGGGTCTTTATGATCGTGTTGTAACGTTTCACGGGTGCAAAATTACGAAATAATTCCCGAATAGCCGAATAAACGCTTAGTTTTTTGAAAAATTAAGGAGGGCGAACCTATCTGTCGGTTCGTCCTCCTGCGCAATTATGTTTGTGTTGGTACTTCTTGCTTACACGATGCCGCTATGCATCATTGTGTAAACCTTGGCTTCGCCGAGCTTACACAATGCCCTGAGCCATCATGGCCTTGGCAACCTTCATGAAGCCGGCGACGTTGGCACCCTTGACGTAGTTGATGTAGCCGTCCTTCTCAGTGCCGTACTTCACGCAGTTCTCGTGAATGTCGTTCATGATGCGCTTCAGGTAGTTGTCAACCTCCTCGGCCGTCCAAGACAGACGCTCAGAGTTCTGCGACATCTCAAGACCGCTGACCGACACACCACCGGCGTTGCTGGCCTTACCAGGAGAGTAGAGAATCTTAGCGTCCTGGAAGATCTTGATAGCCTCGGGCAGCGAAGGCATGTTGGCACCCTCGGCCACGGCGAACACGCCATTGTCGACCAGAGCCTGAGCCTCCTCGCCGTTGATCTCGTTCTGCGTAGCGCAGGGCAGGGCGATGTCGGCCTTCTCGTGCCAGGGGCGCTTGCCCTCATGGTAGACAGCCGTGGGATACTCCTCGACGTACTCCTTGATACGTCCGCGCTCAACGTTCTTCAGCTCCATGATGTAGTCGAGCTTGGCGCGGTCGATGCCGTCGGGATCGTAGATATAACCGTCGGAGTCGGACATCGTCATGGGGATGGCACCCAGCTGCAGACACTTCTCAGCAGCGTACTGGGCCACATTACCGGCACCCGAGATGAGCACCTTCTTGCCCTTGATGTCAATACCGCGGGTCTGCAGCATCGAGCAGAGGAAGTAGACCGTGCCATAGCCAGTAGCCTCAGGACGGATGAGCGAACCGCCGAAGGGGATGCCCTTACCGGTGAGCACGCCCTGGAACTGGTGGGTCAGCTTCTTGTACTGTCCGAACAGGTAGCCTACCTCACGGCCGCCAACACCGATGTCACCAGCGGGAACGTCCTCGTCGGGACCGATGACGCGGTAGAGCTCGTTCATGAAGGCCTGGCAGAAGCGCATCACCTCAGCGTCGCTCTTGCCACGGGGCGAGAAGTCGGAACCACCCTTGGCGCCACCCATAGGCAGCGTGGTCAGTGAGTTCTTGAAGGTCTGCTCGAAGGCCAGGAACTTCAGGATACCCAGGTTCACACTCTTGTGATAGCGCAGACCGCCTTTGTACGGGCCAATGGCGTTGTTGTGCTGAATGCGATAACCCATGTTCGTCTGGACGTTACCCTTGTCGTCGACCCATGTGATACGGAACTCGCAGACGCGATCGGGAATGCACAGACGCTCGATGAGGTTGGCCTTCTCAAACTCGGGGTGCTTGTTGTACTCCTCTTCGATGGTGGGAAGAACCTGACTGACGGCCTGGATGTACTCCGGCTCGTTGGGGAAGCGCTGCTTCAACTGTTCTACAACTTGTGCTGCATTCATAATCTTTTCTTTTGTTTTAATTGTTAAATTACACTTGTTTTTAAATTCTGGTTGCAAAATTACATCAAAAATCTGAAACCGCAAACATTTTATTAGTTTTTTTGCAGAAAAACTATCTTTTTGTTATCTTTTTGACATAAATCAATGGAAAAGTGACAAAAATTAGTGTTTTGCGTGTGTCCGCGAACAGTTTAGAGGTGAGAGGTGACTAAAAGAAGAAACTGGAAACTCCGCTTGGAGTTTCTAGTTTCTCTATGAGGTGCCTAGCAGATTCGAACTGCTGTAGACGGTTTTGCAGACCGTTGACTAAGCCACTCATCCAAGGCACCTTATTATTTACGATTTACGTATTTTCGATTTACGATTTACGTATTTTCGATTTACGATTTACGTATTTTGCATCTCCTTTTTGATGAATGCGGGTGCAAAGGTAATGTTTTTATTTGGACTGGCCAAATTTTTTACTGTTTTTTTTCTCGCAGACCTGTTTTTTCAGGTCGCAGCCCCTGCAACCGTAGCAGGGGTCGCGGTGTTGCCTGAGTGTTTGACGTATTCGCCATGCTGCATAGACGATGGCTGTGACGACGCAGGCGGCTGCTATGACGGTCTGAATCATGTCAGAGTTTCGACAGTTTGCGCAGCATCAGTTTGTTGAGGGCGTGGATGCGACGGCCGCTACGTCCGATGTCCTCGCGTACATTATTTATATTATTAAAGAAGTCGCTGAAGGCGTTCAGCACCGGATTGGGCTGGGCGGCATCCTCGCTGACGTCGGGGTTGGTGACGATGCGCAGGCCTAAGTGCTCGATGTGGATGTCGATGTCAGGACCGGTCATGATGGGGTCGCCGTCGTAGTGGATGGCTCCCGGCGTGGTGCGGTGAATCTCCAGGTGCTTGGTGCGGAAGGTCTTGATCTTCGAGTTGTTGCCTAAGGTCTTCATGAACAGGTCGGCGGCAATCTGCGGCGCATCAAGGGCATTGAACGGTTCCATGATGATGACGTCCATCTCGCCGTCCTTCATCGTGGCTCCTGGGGCGATGTAGGCGTTGTTGCCGTATTGCGATGCGTTGGCACAGGCAATGAGGAAAGCCTTGTGGTGGTGGGTGCCGCTGTCGTCGGTTACCTCGTAGATTTCGGGCTTGTACTTCAGACCCTCCTTCAGCACGTTCTCGACGTAGGTGATGGGACCGCGCTTGCCGGCCTCGGCGAACTTCAGCGAGATGAAGGCGTCGAAGCCCATGCCGCAGGTGCAGAAAAAGGGCAGACCGTTGATGATGCCATAGTCGAAAGCCTCGATGGAGCAGCGGTTAATGATGTCGATACTCTTGCGGATGTCGATGGGCAGGCACAGGTGGCGGGCCAGTCCGTTGCCCGAGCCGCAGGGTACGATGGCCAGTGCCGACTGCGTGTGAACCAGCGACCGGGCCACCTCGTTGACCGTCCCGTCGCCCCCAACAGCCACGACGATGTCGGTCTGACTGTCGGCACAGCTCCTGGCAATCTCGGCAGCGTGTCCGGCATACTCCGTAAAGAAGATGCTGCTGTCGAACCGTTCCTTGTCGAGTGTGTTCTCGATGACTTCCGGCACGTCTTTCTTCGACTGCGTCCCCGAGATGGGGTTTATGATGAATGCGATGCGTCGTTTTGTTTCGTTCATGTGTGCAAAAGTACATAATTTAGTTGAAAATTTCCTTTTTCTAGCAAGAAAAATCTCAAAAACAAACAATTATTACCAAAAACGTGCACGGTTTAATAAAAATTGTGTAACTTTGCAGCCTGAAATAGAAAAAAATAGAAACTATACCAAAATCGGAATGGGACAGTTACAAAAGCGATATGAGAAATACCGTGAGCCGCAGAAGTATATGGAGGCTGACGTTTACCCTTATTTCCGTGCCATAGAAGGAAAGCAAGGTACGGAGGTAGAGATGGGAGGCCACAAGGTGCTGATGTTCGGTTCGAATGCCTATACAGGTCTTACGGGCGACCAGCGTATCATTGACGCCGCCAAGGCCGCACTCGACAAATACGGCTCAGGCTGTGCCGGTAGCCGTTTCCTCAACGGAACGCTCGACCTGCATGTGCAGTTGGAGAAAGAAATCTCTGAGTTCATCGGCAAGGACGATTGCCTCTGCTTCTCAACGGGATTCTCCGTCAATCAGGGTGTGCTGGCTATGGTCGTAGGCAAGGACGACTACATCATCTGTGACGACCGTGACCACGCCTCCATCGTTGATGGACGTCGTCTGTCGTTTGCCAAGCAGTTGCACTATAAGCACAATGACATGGCCGACCTGGAGCGCGTGCTGCAGAAGCTGCCCTACGAGGCCATCAAGCTCATCGTCGTCGACGGTGTGTTCTCCATGGAGGGCGATCTGGCTAATCTGCCGGAGATTGTCAAGCTGAAGCATAAGTACAACTGCTCTATCATGGTCGACGAAGCCCACGGCATCGGCGTCTTTGGGCGTCAGGGTAGGGGTGTGTGCGACCACTTCGGACTGACCGACGAGGTAGACCTTATCATGGGTACCTTCTCGAAGTCGCTGGCCTCTATCGGTGGGTTCATCGCCTCCGACTGGGACACCATCAACTTCCTGCGTCACAACTGCCGTACCTACATCTTCTCGGCTTCCAACACGCCTGCTGCCACTGCTGCTGCTATGGAGGCTCTGCACATCATACAGCAGGAGCCTGAGCGCATAGAGGCCCTCTGGCGTGTGACGAACTACGCCCTGAAGCGTTTCCGCGAGGAAGGCTTTGAGATTGGCGACACCGAGAGTCCGATTATTCCGCTCTACGTGCGCGATGTCGAGAAGACGTTCCTCGTGACGGCTCTTGCCTTTAAGGCTGGTGTGTTCATCAATCCCGTCATTCCGCCCGCTTGTGCCCCACAGGACACGCTGGTGCGCTATGCACTGATGGCCACGCACACCGAAGAGCAGGTTGACCGCTCGGTGGTGGCATTGAAGAAGATTTTTGTCGAGCAAGGCATTATCAAATAAAAACTGCGGATTTGCTTGCAGGGGTCGGAAATTATTCGTACCTTTGCATCCGCAATTTTCGAGGTGTAGCGCAGTTGGTAGCGTTCCTGGTTTGGGACCAGGATGTCGCAGGTTCGAGTCCTGTCACCTCGACCACCCTTAAAAAAATTGCCGCTGACTTTCAATAAGTTAGCGGCTTTTTTGTGCTTGCGTCCCAAGATTTTCTTATTTCTTTACATATTTTGGGGACGGTTTCTGGAACACGCCTGCGCTTCAAGCTCCTCGATGTTGTGGTCATCAAGGATGTGAAGCTGTTTGCTTCTTCTATTTGTTGTGATAGATATTTCCCATACCTGTAGAAACGGAGCCGGTGATGGTATCGCAGTGTACGTTACCTGTTCCTGTTGATACCTTGACGGCATTGTCGCAGTGGACATCGCCCGTACCTGTCTTGACCACATTCACGTCACCGTTGACCATTACATTGCCGGTGGTCGTTGTCAATTCCTGAACGTCACCGTTGATGGTGATGCTGACCACGTCCTGCTCTTCCGGATAAACCAGCAGAGTCTGCTCCCTGTCCTTAGTGGAAGCAGGTCATTGACAGTCAGGTTTCCAGACTTCTTGAGATTATGTATTTGTGCAAGGCGTGGTGTGCCATAGCTCAAATCAACACAACTGGCCGGTACAAGTGGGTATAAAAGACACAATTTTGCGCATTATTTTTTTTTCTTGTTCTTTTCTCATGTTTTTTTCTTATCTTTGCACCCATGAAATGATATACTATAAACCAAAATGTTATGAACGAGAAGTTTCCATACGGCTATGATTTGAATGCCTATATCGACAAGGCATTCGAGCAGATGAAGGCTGACTTTCCCTGGGCAACGAGGGA